>OJPI01000074.1_pt1 | contig 81987 bp, 84 predicted proteins | sample 1598461 | NCBI WGS metagenome assembly OJPI01 (sample SAMN03922483, study PRJEB24848) | human gut metagenome | isolation source: stool sample | host: Homo sapiens | place: Germany | collected 2011-05 | reverse complement strand
GTCGATGTTATGTTAAAATGCCAGTCGGAATTGTTTCAGCCGTCATTAAATTTGGTGGATGGCTTGAAGACGAATACAAAAGAGGAATTAAAGCGGATGGCGAAAATCCTGCTTTTACCTGTTCCTACCAAGTTGCGCAAAGATGAGTATGTAACTTATTTTGCAGAAGCGGTTTTAGCCTGTCCTGATATGTGGCTTCCCCGGTTGACGCATTATGAATTGACATTACTTGATAAGTTAGTGAAAGCGGGATCTGGTAGTTACGTAGAATGTACAAATTCTTTTTTGGTGACTACTTTGGAAATTCTTTCTTTCATAGCAACGGACTGTAATCACATGGATGAGAGTAAAGTCCGTTATATGATCTGCGATGAATTGCGTGAGGCAGTAGCTCCTTATCTGAATAAACTGTTGACTTCCAAAAAGCAATCTGTCCGTTTTATGGTAGAACAGTATGCCTGTGGAATCGTAAATTTATATGGTTTTCTCTCTTATTCGGACTTATTGTATATATTGGTAGGCTATTTGCAGCATTCGGCGACAAGAGAAGAAATAGCTGACAGTTTGGCTAATTCGGCATTGATACAGCGACTAACCTTTGAAGTGGAAGATGGTTATAATACAAACCTTTACATAGAGTCTCCTTTTTTGGATGATTTTGAATATTTGGAGGAACAATTGCATCTACGTCGTGATATACCGGACAGGAAGAAGTTCTCTAAAGAGGAAGCCTTTTCAGCGGGAATGATGCCATTGAGTATCATTCCTAATCCGTGTTTGGATGAATTGAAGGAATATATGATGAAGAAATTGCGGTATACGGAAGAAAAGGCGGATAGCAGTTTATTGTACATGTGGTATACTGGTCAAACTGTAGATAATCCAATGTCTATTATCAATTCAATGATTAACCGTCAGCTTTCTTCCATGCAAGAACTTCAAGAGACCATTGAAATATTTATGGATTATTTGAATCACTCTCCCCGTTGGTTCTTGAAAGGTTATTCTTCAGAGGAGGTATTCGTTTTATTTGAAAAAGAAAAATTGAAAAATAATCCTCCCCGTATTGTCGCAGGTCCGAATATGAAGGCTGCCGGTATGGATATTACTCCGGAAATGCAGGCGATGGTGGACAATATGTTTCGTGCTGTACCTACCGGCCACACAGTCGGAAGAAATGATCCTTGTCCCTGTGGAAGTGGGAAGAAGTATAAAAAGTGTTGTGGAAGAAATAATTAAGCGGAAGATAATTTAAACACATAAATCCTACCGAATATCCCCAAATAAGGAACTGTCGCATTTACAGCTTGAACTCTAGCCTTAGCTTCTCTTGCGAAATAAGAAACCAATATCTCTGTCATCTGTCACCGATTATGGCCTAACTTGCAGAGTATAAGAACCTAATGGCGTGACAGTACAGTGTGATAGCAGTGTGATAGCAATAATGCCGTCACCTTTCAGAATGTCTTAGTTAAGTGTCTCTTTCGTACAAGGGAAACTTTATTTTCGACCGGTGAAACTTTGGTTGCCACCGCTTGAAACTGAAGTTTCTTGGGCGTGAAACTATGGTTCCTCCGTAGTGAAACTAAAGTTTCTGCTGCTTGAAACTGAAGTTTCAATGTTTGGAAACCAAATTGAAACCGATACCCTTTTTCTCTTGTACAACTGAGTGACGCTCCCATTTGCAACTTATTCTTTAAACTTTAGTATTCTCTTGTTTCTTCTGGAAATAATGACTACTTTAGCAGTCTCAACGATCATGATGACGCTGACACAAACAACTTATTTATTTAGTTAATGAAAATAACCCAACTTCGTAAGAATGGAGATGCAATAGCGCTCAGCGTGATGGATCTTGAAACATTGATGAGTAAAATACAAACAGAGATTAAATCCCGTCCGATTTCTACTTTTAGAGAACAATTAAGGTATTATCTTCCCGGAAACCGATGTGACGCAGCTGATAAACTGCCTATGGTAGTTCCTGCTGCAGAGTTCAGAAAAGTAAACGGACAGAAACAGATGAAAGTATACAACGGCATTGTGGAATTGACTGTCGGGCCTTTGTCTAGTAAATCGGAAATTGCTCTCGTGAAACAGAAAGCCGGCGAACAGCCGCAAACCCGTTGCGCCTTTATGGGGGCCAGTGGAAAAACGGTGAAAATATGGACAGTCTTTACCCGGCCGGATAACTCACTTCCCAAAACGAAAGAAGAAGCGGAAATTTTCCATGCCCATGCGTATCAATTGGCTGTGAAGTGTTATCAACCTCAAATCCCATTCGATATACTTCCAAAGGAACCGGTATTGGAGCAATATTCGCGATTATCATACGATCCGGATATTCTCTATCGTCCGAATTCCGTTCAGTTTTATCTTTCGCAACCGGCCGCAATGCCCGAAGAAACCACTTATCGGGAGGCGGTGCAAACCGAAAAGTCTTCCTTGAACCGTGTCGCTCCGGGATATGAGGCTGAAGATACGCTCTCAATGCTTTTTGAAGCAGCCTTGAGAAAATCGTACGCTGACTTGAGAGAAGCGGGACTGGAGCAACAGGAAGATCAGTGGCAACCGTTGGTGGTGCAATTGGCAAGGAATTGTTTTGCTTCCGGATTACCTCAGGAAGAAGTTGTGAAGCGTACGATTTTCCACTTTTATCTGCATAAGCAAGAGGTATTGATTCGGGAAATGATTGGTAACGTATATACTGAGAGTAAAGGTTTCGGGAAAAATCCCAGTCTGAATAAAGAGCAACAATTAGCTATGCTGACTGAGGAGTTTATGAAACGCCGTTATGAATTTCGCTATAATACTCAGATAGGAGAAGTGGAATATCGGGAAAAGTTGTCCTTTCGTTTCCGTTTTACCCCTCTCAATAAACGGTTGTTGAACAGCATTGCTCTTGATGCCCAAATGGAAGGTATTCCGTTGTGGGACAGGGATATCAGCCGATACATTTATTCCAACCGGGTGCCTGTGTTCAATCCGTTGGAAGATTTTCTATACCATCTCCCTGGTTGGGATGGGGTGGACCGTATCCGAGCGTTGGCAGCCACTGTCCCTTGTCAGAATCCGTATTGGACAGACCTGTTCCATCGCTGGTTCCTAAATATGGTTTCACATTGGAGAGGACTTGATAAAAATCATGCGAACAGCGTTTCACCCTTGCTGGTGGGAGCGCAGGGTACACGTAAATCCACATTCTGCCGGAGTATTATTCCTCCTTCGGAGCGTTCTTACTTCACCGATAGTATTGATTTTTCTAATAAGAGGGAGGCTGAGCTTTATCTGAATCGTTTTGCTCTCATCAATATTGACGAATTTGACCAGGTGGGCTCCGTTCAGCAAGGTTTCTTGAAACATATTCTGCAAAAGCCTGTTGTCAATATGCGGAAACCTCATGCCAGTGCCGTACTCGAAATGCGGCGTTATGCTTCATTTATAGCTACGAGCAATCAGAAGGATTTGCTGACCGATCCTTCGGGGAGCCGACGGTTTATCTGTATCGAAGTGACCGGTGTGATTGATACGAATCGTCCGATTGATTATGAGCAGCTTTATGCGCAGGCTATGTACGAACTGGAGCACGGTGAGCGTTATTGGTTTGACCGGGAGGATGAAAAGGTTATGATGGAAAACAACCGTGAATTTGAACAGGTTCCTCCTGAAGAGCAGCTTTTCTTCCGTTATTTTCGTGCAGCCACGTCCGAAGAGGAAGGGGAGTGGTTGTCTCCTGCGGAGATTATGGAGGATATCCAGAGTAAGAGTGCCATTCCGATGTCTGTCAAAAGGGTGAATGCGTTTGGGAGGATATTGAGAAAACAGGAAATTCCTTCCAAACATACACATAGCGGTACGCTCTATCATGTCGTGAGGCTAGTGATTAAGTGACGGGGCAAATAAATGAGAATCATCTGTCGGTAAGTCTGATATGGATTGGTGCGAAAACGTTTATTTGTAGATGGTAAGTGTCTTTGTACTGATGTTTCTTATTGTGACGGCAAGTGTGCCGTCACAATGCAATCACCTCCTGCTGTCACAGGATTACTAACTCATAATTAGTCTGTTACGCTCTGTCTGGTGACAGATGACGGCAACTTACCAAATATATTCTTCCGTGTAGCGTTGGTAAGTAGGTTCTTCTTTTATTCCTTTGCTACGGAATATTTGTTTTATGTAATTTTGATCTTTGGGCATAAGTCCACGTTCCCCACGATAGAACCGGTAATATCCTGTTTTTCCATAATACCCGATTAATTGGTTTCTGATGCTGACAGCGTCTTCATAGGGAACTTTGTTCAGTATTTTCTTGAGTCCCCATGCCACTTGGATTTTTACGGCATTCTTAAAATATTCGCACTGTTTCCCGTCTTTCGGGAAGTATGTCGGATTTACGATTGTGATAAAAGCGCTGTCGGTTGTATTATGTTGTGCAGCCAGATTGCGTAAACATTTTGAAGCTTCTGAACATTGGTTGTTGAAGCAACGGCCAAAATTGTAAGGGATTGACAAACTGTCGGATTCTTCTTTCATTTTATTGTTTTTATTTTATTGCGGTATACTGTTGAAATGTAGGTAACGGTATCCTTTACAAAAATACGGTTTTATTTTGGGAGTAAGAAATGTATGAGCTAATTTGTTTTTAATTTAGTTTTGGAAACTAAAATATTATTATTTTTATAAAAACAAGCAATTTATTTTTTTTTGTTAATTGCTTTAATTAGATTTGCAACTTCCGATAATACACAATTATAAGAAGTTAAGTGTTAGGTATATGGATAAGAAGTCATTAACAGAGGAGGATATAAAATTACGTTTTATAACTCCAGCTATTGTTGAAAAGGCAGGATGGCAAAAAGAACTCATAAAGATGGAATATTACTTTACTGATGGACGAGTAATATTTCAAGGGAATGTTCATGCCCGGAAACAAGGAAAGAAAGCTGACTATTTATTGCATTATTCTGCTAATAATCCTATTGCTATAGTTGAGGCAAAAGATAATAATAAACCTGTGGGAGCTGGACTGCAACAGGCAATGGACTATGCGAAAATTCGGGATATACCTTTTGCTTACAGTTCTAACGGAGACGGTTTTATTGAGCATGATTTTCTTACTGGTAAGGAAACTAATATTAATATAGATGAGTTTCCAACTCCTGATGAACTGTTAAAACGTTTACGTAATTCTAAGAAATATACTTCGGAAGAAATAAAGGCTATTGAAGAACCTTATTATTGGGACGCTCATACTAACATACCTCGTTATTATCAGCGAATAGCTATAAATAGAACAATTGAAGCTGTTGCCCGTGGACAAAATAGGATTTTACTAGTTATGGCAACAGGTACAGGAAAGACTTTTACAGCTTTCCAGATTATTCATCGGTTGACAAAATCTGGATTAAAAAGGCGAGTCTTATATCTTGCAGATAGAAATGTCTTGATAGATCAGACTATGGCTCAAGATTTTAAGCCTTTTAAGAAAGTTATGACGAAGATTCAAAAGAAGAATATGGACTCTTCTTTTGAAATATATATGGCTCTATATCAACAATTAGTTTCTTATGACGAGAATATTCCCGATCCTTTTAGAGAGTTCAAATCGACTTTCTTTGATTTGATTCTTGTAGATGAGTGTCATCGTGGAAGTGCTAAAGATGAATCGGAGTGGCGAAAAGTGTTAGAGTATTTTTCTTCTGCAACTCAGATTGGTATGACTGCAACGCCTAAAGTAAAAGAAGGAGCTAATAATCTTGACTATTTCAATGAGCCTTTGTATACATACTCATTAAAGCAAGGTATTGAAGATGGTTTTTTAGCTCCGTATAGGGTAACTAACTCTTTTTTGAATATCGATTTAGAAGGATGGACGCCCGAGGAAGATGAGTTGGATATAAAAGGTAATCTCATTAAAGCTGGTTTTTATAACCGGAAAACATTTGGACGTGAGCTAGTTATTATGCAACGCCGGGATATTGTTGCTCGACGCATAACTAAAATGCTTCATAGGATAGGACGCATGACAAAATCTATAATCTTTTGTGCAGATATAGAAGAAGCGGAGGCGATGCGGCAACTTTTGGTTAATTATAACTCTGATTTGTGTAAGAAGGATTCTCGCTATATTATGCGTATAACTGGAGATGAGAATATTGGCAATAATCTAAACCGAATTAAAATCTAATTACTAATTCATTTTCAATCAATGATTTATAAAACAGCGTAGTTTAATCAAGAAACAAATCAGGAACAAAACAGGGCTTTTTAGCGATTTCTTGATTTTTTGTTTTCATTGAGTTTCTTTCCTTGCACTTGCTTGTATTTGCAATGTGCTATTTCTATTTTCTGCACCAGTATGGCTGAGTATCGAGGTTGAATATTTATTGCAGCCAAAAGAGAAATCCAGTTCTGTTTCCACTACTCTGCAAAGGTACATCTTTTTATTCACACATCAACTTATAGGCTGGCAAATTTGCCTACCTATATTTAGTTTACTTTGATTTAGCATATATATAGGCTAATATACCAAACTAAACTGAACTGTATCGCGTTTTATCTCGTTCCCACATTTTGAACGTGCAGCCAAAAAAGAAACATGGATTTCGTTATGTTTTCTCTTTTCGCTGCAATCCATTTTTATAGGCGGTGCTATGTTTTCGTTAACTGTAGCTCCGACATCTACACACTTCCGGGGTGCTGATATGAATTGTGTCGCAAAGATATTTGTTACGTCTTTCTTGTATGCGATGTCATAGCCTGAGGTTCACAACAAAATCTCCACACTCCACTCTGGTGAGGTTGTATTTGGTTGTAAAACCCCGCATAAAGAGCCATAACACCTTTTGAGGCGACATAATTAAATCAACCCCGAAAGTAGCTGATGCTACAAAAGGGAAAATAAAAAAAATACAGATTATGGCAAACTATGTAACAAACATCTTCCGTGCGAACACGGATAACAGTCAAGACCTTATTACGATTGAGGCTTTCTTGAAAGAGAATTTTGAGGGAGACGTGAATCTTTATGCGAACATTATAGAAGCCGAATTTTTCTCACGCTGGGTTTTTCCGGGAGAAGAAATGGACAGGCTGGTGGAGTCGTTGGAAGCCAAAGATAAGGTTGATATTAAAATTCTCACATACGAATTTGAGGGCGGATATGTCACTCTCCGTGTCTTTTCACAGGGTAAATGGGATATTAAAGCATAAACAACGCATTGCTATGTACACATTAGAAGAACCCAGTGAAATCACCGGACTGCGCTGCACATTACTTGAAGATTACCAGGGTTACACAGAGGGCACAATCGTAGGCGACTTTGGTAACACCGTACTTGTCCGACTTGACAATGGCAAAGAGATAGCGGAATACCGTGATGAAGTGATTATTTATGACTAAATGTAAATCCCATGAATGTAATGATTGAACACGTGTTTTGTCGTTATAGCGATGAAGCTACGGAAATATATTTCCGAATTATGAACACGATACTATTTTCGGCAAATGAAACTGAACTCCGTGAAAGTATGGGACGCCTGCAAAATAACACCCGATTGGACGAGTATTTCATTTTTGGCTACGGTGCACACCATATATGGGTGTGCCAAAGACGACCGAGTGATAATAACAAAATTTTCGAGCATCGTGTTATGACCGCCATTTTTTGAGAATTGGCTTCAAGAGCCTGTGAAACATCCAATAACTTTTGGTATATGCTGAATTTGAAATACCTTTGTAGATAATAAAACGTGCAGGCATGGATATATACCAACTGAAAATAACTTTGCAAGGAATCCGTAAACCCGCTATATGGAGGAGGGTGCGGATTCCTGCCATTGTGCCATTTGAAACATTGCACACTGTAATTCAAGAAACAATGGGATGGCAAGGCTACCATTTATATGAGTTCTCTGATATTCGCAAGGAAGGTGATTATAATCGCTCTTGGCGAGTGACCGACCTAAACGACTGGGGCGAAGATTGCGACGAAGAAATGCAGGATACTCTGAGTGTGAAGATAGACAAATACTTGAAAAAGCCGGGAGACAGCATCATGTATATGTATGACTTTGGCGATAGCTGGAGACACATGGTTTTACTGGAAGATATTTTGGTGAACTGCGAACTGGGCATATCCTGTATCGGGGGTAAGGGTATGTGTCCTCCGGAAGATATTGGAGGGGCAAATGGCTACGAGGAAATGAAGCGTGTCTTGACAGAACAGCCGTGCAGTCCGGGAGCGAAATCGTACAAAGAGTGGCTCGGCTGTCCTGCCAACTTTCAATTTGACCCGACACATTTCAGTCGAAGAGAAGCAAATGCCAGATTAAAGGCATATTTCGATTAGGGCGAAGTACCCTCATATAGAACTCCGGTCCGGCAATGAAGCCCCATTGCCGGACCGGAGTCTTTTTACCAATCCATACTTTTGTACTATGAACAGAACCGCCGCACGTGGCAAGCCATGTTACCGGATCTATTCTCTTTTGGCTGCACCAGATTCCTTTTATAGCCAGTTCCATACGCCCACAAGCATCTTGCCGCTTACGGATAAGACCTGCTATTGCCTGTTTGCTTTTTTGTCTGGTTGGGCTTTCTACCTATTTCATACCGAACTATGACATTCCATCAAGATGCGGCGCACGCCTACAACCTATTCTTCAGGAATAAACCTCTCTTGAGGCAAAGCCCGCAACCGGTCAGACGTTACTTGTTTGTTGCCGCTTCCATTTTTCGAGCAAATGGCATATTTCCACACCCGGATGTTTTTTCTCCCGGCTTCATACCAAAATCCGCGCCTGCCGGTCGGCATACATACAGACAGGTCTTTTCGTTTCTCCAAACCCACTACGGTTTGTTTTACTCCGCCTTTTCCGCTGCTGTTTTCCATCGAAGTCATCATCATTATTCCGTTGCAAAGTTAGTGTGCAGACGGGAACGGTCTGTACGCCCTTGACCAATGGGTATCTCACAAATCTTCCTTTATCGAGCCAATGGTTTAGGATTACATTCCAAAATAAAGAGTATTTATGCTCACCCCTTGGTGCAACCCCTTGGCTGCACCTACTTTTTCAGCAGCGTAAAAATGATTTATTAACTTCAAAAAACAATCGCAATGAAAAAAATCGAGAACAACTTCGTAGTAACAGGTTTTGTAGGAAAAGATGCTGAAATCCGTCAGTTCGCCACCGCAAGTGTAGCACGTTTCTCTTTGGCAGTCAGCCGTCTGGAGAAGAACGGTGAGGAAAACGGCCGTGTATCTGCTTTCATGAATTTGGAAGCGTGGCGCAAAAACGAGAATACCGGGTCATTCGACCAGCTGACCAAAGGCACGCTCCTTACCGTTGAAGGTTATTTCAAACCTGAGGAATGGGCTGATAAGGACGGCGTTGTGCACAACAGGATTTCGATGGTGGCAGTCAAGTTTTATCCGGCTGAAGAAAAAGATGAAGCCCCGGAGAAACCAACAAAAAAAGCGAAAAAGGGCAATAAGTAGTCCTGGTTATCTCCGACAAAAGCGGTCATTGACCGCTTTTGTTTTGCTCTTTACCGCTTCGCCTAATCCTATTATAACAACCTGTGGCGTTTACCCGTCGCCATCCATTGATATTTATCCATGCAAAGTTAAGGTGGCCGGCAACCGTCAAGGCGCGTCTCATTTGCGATTAACAACCATCAACTCGCGGGCTCGCCAATACTTCTTAACGCAAATGATAACATCAGGGATTTTCCGCTTCCTCCTTGTCTTGTTTCCTCTTTCCACCTGTGTGTGCCGCACGAAAAATCAACTCCCGGCAGACGAGGGGAAACCCTCCGACAAAAGGGATAAAAAGTAAAAACATTAAAATTCGGAACGTATGAAACAAATGATTTGGACAAGCTGGGATTTGTTGGACGAAGAGGCAAAAGCGTGCTACCAACAATCACAAAAAGAAATGTTGAATGATGAGACTTACAAAGTCAGTGAGGAAGAATGGGCAGAAGAAGTGTACGGCTGGTTGGATGACGAGCGTTGCAACCTGGACAAAGAGGTGGATGGTGTCATTGTCGTGTTTGGCGATTTGGGATTATGGCGCGGTCGCAGGCAAGGCTTTCAGATATTGGGCAGCAATGTGGCTGATATTTTGAAATCGGAATGTGACGATGCAGAGTGGTATGGTGACGGTTATAACATTCGTGGACGGATGGCTCACCATGACGGAACAAACCACACCTTATACCGTGTTGCCAAAGACCGTGAGGATGCCGAGCGCATAGCCGAAAAGATTTATAACTGTGAAATTGACGAAGAAGGATTCCGTCGGAGAACACGCTCTCTCTATCCTTATGTGGCTTCTGTCTATGGTTGGAAGACAAGACAGCGAAAAACCGCATAAATTATATTAGAACAAACACCGCAACACATAGTTGAAAAGATGTCTGCGGTGTTTGTTTTCCTCCTAAAACATTCCTTACTTTCATTTTTTCAGCCAATGGCTGTTTTATTTCCCTTTTTATGGAAGTGGATTGAACCGGGCTGGACGTAAATAACATATACATCATTATCGGTCGCGTCTGTAGTCGCTTTTGCCGAAGCCTCCAAATACGCCTTTGAGCAGCTTTCCTACAACCCAAAACACGGCAATTAAAACAAGGATTTCCATACCAACTCTATATTTTAATTAAAAGTACAATTATTGAATTATGCGTTTGTATAATTACATACTTATATAAAATAATATTTATATAAGTATGATTTACAATTCATTGAGCCTGTCCTCGTTATCGTCTATGTACGTCATAATAATGGCCGCAGCCAACGTCCGTATAGGGATGTTGCGGCTTGCATTTACCCGTATAAGTTCCAACTTCTTTTTTACATCCTTTGGCAGCCAAATGGCTACTCCCTGCTCATTGATACCCTTGTATTTGGCGAGGTTTTCCTCAAGGGCCTTTGTTCCGGAGCGTCTGTTTCTTCTCGTTTTAGCAGGTGCGTCCGAAGTCTCGCTTGCGACTTCATTTATCTGCTCAATTGGAGTTTCCGGGGCAGTGATGTTGCGCACGATTTCGTCAAGTCCCATACTTGCCAGCGGATTATCTATTATCGGTTTGTTGTTCTTTGCCATGATTCTTAATCGTTAAGATGAAGTGACTCAATAATCTTTATAAATGCAGGCTCGACTGCCGCAAGCTGGTTTTTCTCCAGCGGGTACAAGGTGGTATATCTCTTGACGGATACACATTGTTTGACGGACGGAGTAACCGATCCCACCAACCCAAGAAATCCGATGGTCTGTGCCCTTTGCCGCAACTCTTCCGATTTTCGCTCGGAGGTGTTGATTCGGTTCGGGATGAATACGAGATTGGCAGGTGATATGGTTTTAAGTGTCTTTATAAATATTCCCGTTGCATCCACCGTATCCGCATCAAAAGAGATAGGGACAATGGCTGTGTCCGCCGCCTTGTAAATGTGCTCCAAATTACGGTCATTCAAATTACCCGGACAGTCGATAAGAACGATTCCCGGCACCTGTTTCAATTTTCCCATCACCAGCTTTACTTGCTCGCTATCCGCAGTGTTCAACATTTCCACATTCCACGGGGCTTGCACCTCCGGAGCTGCGTCTCTCTCCCTTTGTCGATGGCGGAATAACGACGCTTGCAAGTCTGCGTCTATTGCCATGACAGGATAGCCGTTCTCTGCAAGAAAACTTGCAAACAAGGCGCAAAGCGTGGTCTTGCCAACGCCGCCTTTTATGTTGCTGAATATAACAATCCTATTCTTCATGTCGTTAAAATCCAATTCATTATATATCTGTTACAAAGGTACGGATTTTTGCTGATATAGTCAAATAATTATATAATTATATTCTTGTTATTTTATATAATTACATATTCTAATAATTGGTGTATTATTGCTGTGTATCAACATAATAATGCAAGTGTATTATACAATTAAAGGCTGTAAACCGACAGCCTTTAATCCAATATGTTATTACAATATTATATAATTATATATTTATGTATTTATATAATTTCCCAATCATTCGGAATGTTCTTCAGAAGAACCATCCTCTCCTTTCTTTTTCCGTTTTCCCAAAGGCCCGCTGAATTTTCCACGATTGAGGGTTACGCCATATTTATTGAGGATACGGAATAGAGAACTGCGGCTCGAATAGCCGCTGACTTCTGCGATATCGTCAAGTGAATATCCATTGTTGTACATATCCACGATGAGCTTTTCTCTCATACCTACGCTTTCGTGGTCAGCGGCAGGCGGTAAATTCCGTTTCTTTTTCGTGGAAGCCTTAATATCCAAAGGCCGGGCCGACAATCTGCGCAAGATGGCTATTTCCTCCGGAAGCGCACCGAACATTTCAAGTACATCACCGATTGTCGTCTCCGGGAACAACTCACCGCGTGAATCAATCTTGTCGCGAATGGAAATGATGCGGACAACCTTGATGCGACAGAGTTCTATAAATGCGGCAAGTTCCCGCGTGCCGTGCAGCGCATTACTGAATTTGGACAACACGATTTCATCACCCCGTTCAAGATTTGCGATAAGTTGTTTCCACTGTGGCCTGAGTGCTTCCTGATCCATCTTTTCCTCTACTATTTGTACACAACCATATTGTTGCATCCATTCCTTGTCTGTGCCAAACCTACCATCGTGGCTTGCCATGAAAATGTAACCGACTTTTGCCATTTTACTATACCGTTTTATGATAACAACTGCAAAGATAGATATTTTTCATCCAATATAAATCATACTTTGAATAAAATTTTACTACGAAGCCGTAAATGCAAACTTGATTTCACTTGTTTGCATTGTATATCATACTTATATGTACGATATTGAAAAATGAATTAAATGCGATTTGAATCGTGTTTTGTATTAAGAATAATACTTAGTTTTGTACTGTTTTAATTTCAAAAGCCCATTATGACAGACAATAATTTGCACTTTAAAAAAATGCGTATTCTTGCCGGTATCCTTGCCGTCTCGGTAGTCGCTTTCGCACTTGCTTCGTGTGAACAACGGACTGGAAAACCTGTTGCCGGGACAGTCGAATCCCCGGCTGTAATATACAGGAACTACCTGGTAGAAATCAGGAAACTGGATAAACTGTCATCAGCGGAACTGGCAGGACATATCAGCCGATGGCAGACAGTAAAGGATTCCGTATTCACACGCATACGTCGGGATACGATACAATATCCACATTCTACCATTGCCAAAGAGTGTATTTTGTTACATGATTCCATCCGTGCCGAATTTGGCAGACTTTCCAAATCGCAGCCACGCACTTACAAAGAGGTATTACTTCTGAGAGAGCAGTTCTCTCCCCATGTCGGAGATACAGACTTGAAACAAGCGACAGAGGAAATTCGACCGTTTTTCAACCATTTGGATAAACGGCATGCCTATCAAAGTGGAAAAAGGCAAATTCTATCGGCTTACCGCACACTTCTTTCCGGAATTTTGAAAGACGGCATACATGGGACAGATGACCTTAAAAGGTTTGTTGAAAAGGAAGATGCCCTATTTAGAGCATTTATTGCCAGCCGGCATGACTGGGGTGAGGAAAGTCTGGCTGACATCACTCGTGACACGGAGAAATGCTGTGCCTTGGTGTTCAAGGCAGCCGGCCAAAACGAAATCTCCTACAAGGAAGCTATAGTATATATGGCAATGCGGGCCAACCGCCGGGTAATCCAAAGCACAGAGATTGCTCTTGAGGATGCCTTGCACGGAGAAATCACCACCCCAAATCAGGTACACGCACATATCTGGACGCTCATCCAGCCTTACGTCTCACTGGATGGCTGCTGTATTGCGGTGCTCTCCGAACACGAAAAAGAATCCCTGTACAGGATTGCCGAGAAAACACCCGGAGCGTACCGCATCTTAAAAGAGGTCCTGCATACAGAAACCGGACGTTTGGACGAACTGCCGGGCATGCTCATGGAAATTTTTGTCACCTCATTATAATTAACGAACACTGTATGATTATGCTACGACATTTCTTGAACGACTTTATGTCCTTCATTCCTCTGCAACTGCCCCAGTTGCTTGACATAACGACAATGGAGGAACCTCAGTTCTATGGTGATTATGTCTTGCTCACCTTTCCACTTCGAGACCCTTATGACTTGGAGGAAGTCATGGATATGCTTGAAGATGACATTGAACTGATTTTGCTCTATCATCATATTCCTTTCGGAGCGAACAGCAAGTCCGGTCACAGCACTTGCGCATATTCCAATCCTGCTTTCGGACAGATGTTCAAGATGAACGCCAAGACGGACAATACCGGAATGGTGAACTGCGTCATCGTCACGATTTACGATTCACTGGAAATGATGTATGGTGATTTATGCCTCGACTTGCAGCTTCATTCCAACAACGGTATGTTCAAGTACAAGAAAGGCAAAGATGAAATCCTGCTTGACTTTTTATAACCGCCATGCGAAATACCTTGTATCGTAGATTGGTGCATTGCATCAATGAATATCAGACATGGATAGAGGTTGTCGATGCCAATCTTTATAAAACCTATGCCGTTCCAAAAGCCGACAGAAACGACCACCTCATTTCCCGGACATTGGCATTACGCGCATATAAGGCGCATGACGCTTATAGCATTGGCACAACATGGATGATACCCGAACATGATTTGGATAAGGCGTTGGCAGCCTACCGTAAACAGAACGTCTCGTTCAGAAAACGGATCAAGCAAGGCGAAGCATACCTCTCGGCTAATGACACTGAAGCTATTATCCGATTGGCGACCCACGATATTATCCGGTTGAAGCTGATGATATACCCCGATTATTTACCTCCTAAACACTATTATTTATGATTTGGATTATCATACAATTCATCTTTCCGGTTTTGCTTTTTATGCTGCCTTTGGCATTGTACAAAAGCAGACACCGCTTTATGGCAAAGTTTTACGAAAGAATGACCGGGAACGAGAAAGCCCGAAGATTTCACATACTGGTCTTACTCGCTACATTACTCCTGTTTCACTATGTCTATGCCTGCGGACACTCCGGAGAGTTTGGCCTCATGCTTTCTACCATTGTATGTGCCGCATTGTCGTCCTTTAAGCGGGCTGACCGTTGGTTGCGCCATCTGCTTGACCGCCCGCGTGCCTTTGGCATTTTTGCGATTGTCACAATGGTCATTGGCTTTGTGCCGCATCTGTACACGCTGTCCGTCACGATTGCCTTTATTCTTTTGGCAGCCATGTTCTATCCCTCTTTACGGATTATATCCGAATGGGAAGAGAACGACATAAACAGGATTTTCAAATGGTGCAAACATCCGGAGACATTCGTAGAAAGCTATCACGACAATCATCACGCAAAGTTGCCGCACGAAACGGACAGCGACAACACGATACATCCGCACGATTTCCACAATGAAGAATTTTCAAAAACAGAATTACAATGAGAAATGAAAAGGAAAAGCCGGCCGTTATACTGGCTAATGCAGAGGTTTTTGACTTCCTCAAAGAAAAAGTCGGTGAAAGAAAGACGAGGACGGAAGCCTATTGCGACTTGTTGGACAAAGCACAGGCAGGTTTCGTATCACCGTTTTTAAGGAAGCTGGATTATGAACTTCGTCCCGGTCAATGCCATGTGACCGTTTCCGACCTTGCCGCAGACTGGCACTGGCACAGGGCTACTGTCCGTTCCTTTCTGGACACGCTTGAATCACTCGGCCAGTTGGAACGTACCAAACTGACAAAAAGCATGGTCATTACCATGCCGGTGCAGGACACCCGAACTTCCGACACTTCTGTTGTATATGGAACCCATAGTTTTGTCCGACAACTGAACAAGGCATTGTCCGATTGGGTAATCGGCAAAACAGACACCGCTGAAATTGGAGCAACCTGCGGACAACTGGTAAGTCAGGCGTTGGGAACATTGTCAGAACAAGACAATCTTCTTTGTCCGGACAACCGCATGGAAACTTCATCGTCATATATGGGAGAATCAGAAAACGCCATTCGCGAGACAGCGTTGGGCTGTATAGCCATTGCTGCCATCCTTCAGGCTGTCCGAGAATCGAAGTCCGATGATGGCTCTCCTCTCATGGAGTTCTTTTGTCTGGATCTGGAGAAAGACTGGACGATGTTTGCGGAGACCTCCCAAGAATTTGCAAGGCTTCTTCTTGACCCGGAAGGCAAAGAGGACGATATTGCCCTTGACCCGGACAGAAAGTTCCTTAAAACTCTTCTAAAGCCCTTCCTTGCCTTTGCAGGCCGAGCACAGGAGGCGGCTTGCCGACCCGGAGACAGCAAACCGAATGTATAACCCCGGACAATCCACCTTGATTCCGGCACGACCGTTCTGCCGTTTGTAGCAGGCATCCGGGCTTGCCCGTCTGCCACGGAACTAAGGGAGTGGGGAGCCTAATACCCCGACCGACTTCCGTCATCGGGATGGGTGTCCTACCAAGCAGCAAGCTGGGACACGGTGGATTGGCCAAAACAGAACAGAAACGATATGGCAAATGCTAAACAAGTGCTTGACATCCGGGTGTCGAAAGGCATCACCGCAGCCCAAAGCAACGAGCATCTGAGGTTCCGGAGCGAAAAGGCGGAGGAGCACGCCATGAGCATAGGCAATTACGACCCCACGCGCAAACATCTGAACTTCGAGATTGCGCCCGGAGGCAAGATACATCCTATTGACACGAGCCGGAACATCCCGGAACGGATAGCGGAAATACTTAATCGACGTGGAATCAAAGACCCTAATGAGGGACTGGCCGAACCGAGGTACCGCACGGTGGTGAACATGATTCTTGGCGGTTCGAGAGAACGGATGCTTGAAATAGCCTTCGGCACACAGCATATAGACTTTGACAAGGGCGCGGACAACAGCGGCATTGAAAGAAAGTCGGACATCGAACAATGGGCAAAGGATGCCTATTCATTCGTGAGTGGCAGGTATGGCGAACAGAATATCGCCGCTTTCATTGTACACTTGGACGAGTTGAACCCCCACATACATTGCACGCTTCTGCCAATCAAAGACGGCAAGTTTGCGTACAAGGAAATCTTTGCCGGTAAGGACAAGTTCGAGTACAGCGAAAGGATGAAACAACTCCATACCGACTTCCATACGGAGGTGAATGCCAAGTGGGGAATGTCGAGGGGCAGCAGCATTTCCGAGACAGGCGCACGTCACAGAAGCACCGAAGAATACCGGCGTAAGCTATCTGAAGAGTGTACGACTTTGGAGGAACAGGTCAAGCGTCATCAAGGAGCATTATCCACGCTCCAAGCGGACATCCGTCTGGCAGAACGCAGAGTGAAAGGTCTGACCTCAATGGTGGACAATCTCCGCAAGACAAAAGCCGAAAAGGAACAACAGCTATCGGCATTGGAGCGCAGCCTGCAATCACATCAAGGCGATACGGCAACCATTGTCGCGGAGAAGGAACGGTTGGAGAAAGAGTTGGCCTCTATCCAAGCAAAACTGGCAGACAAACAGGAGAAGCTGCAATCGGCTGACCAACTGCTCTCCGGTCTCAAAGAGAACATGGATGCCATTCAGGAACGCACGGAGGAACTCAAACAGGAAGCCTACAAATACTCACACGAAGTCCATTCCAAAGTGGACAGCCTGCTCAAGGATGTCTTGCTGGAAAGTATGGTCAGTGAATACCGCAATGTATCGGCACGGATGAATATGTCGGAACGGCAACTGTTCGACGGCTCACTGGTCGAATCCGTTGCGGAACGGGGTGCGGAAGTCATGCGCTGTGCCACGATGCTCTTTCTCGGAATGGTCGATGATGCCACCACTTTTGCCGAAACACACGGCGGCGGTGGTAGCGGTGGAAGCGATCTGAAATGGGGGCGCGATGATGACGAGGACAACCGGGCATGGGCACTCCGTTGCATGAGGATGGCAAGTCGCATGATGCGCCCGTCCGCTGGCAGGAAGTCCAAGCGATAAGTGGCACACCCCTCACAACAAATCAAAAGTTTAATAAGTAAAATCATTGGAATATGACGAGACAACTCATTTTTATTTTTGCGTTATTCTGCTCGGTACAGACATGGGCGAATAGCCGATACGAACAAGAGGATACTGTACAATACACATCACACCTTACTCCCACTGAACTGCTCCAGCCCTTGCAGCCTGCCTATCTGGACGGAGTGGTATTGCCGATGTCTTGGAGTGGCAACTGGTTTGTCAGCCTTGCCGGAGGCACGACCGCATTTCTCGGAACGCCACTCGGTTGCGAAGACCTTTTTGGCAGGCTAAAACCATCATACAGTCTTGCCGTTGGCAAGTGGTTCACACCCTTTGCCGGCGCACGTATCAATTACAGCGGATTGCAGTTCAAGGACGCCCGGCTGTCCACTCAGGAATACCACCATATCCATGCCGATTTGCTTTGGAATGTACTGGGTCGCGGTTACGCCCGGCAGCAACAGGTACGTTGGAGCCTTACTCCTTTTGTTGGTGTGGGACTGTTGCACAATGCAACCAACGGGCACAATCCGTTTGCGCTTTCCTACGGCATACAGGGACAATACCATATCTCCAAACGGATAAGCGCATTTCTGGAACTCTCCGGTACCACCACCTTTCAGGATTTCGACGGGTACGGCAAATCAGACCGTCTTGGGGACAATATGTTGTCACTCTCGGCAGGCTTTACCTTTCATTTGGGCAAGACCGGCTGGAAACGGGCGGTGGATGTCACACCTTATATCCGGCAAAACGAGTGGCTCACGGATTATGTGAATGTATTGTCCGAAGAAAACAGCCGGTATAAAGGACGGCTTGACAAGAGCAAACGCACGCTTCTCGAATTGCAGAAGATACTTGAAATTGAAGGCCTGCTTGATAAGTACAGCCATCTTTTCGATAGTGGTGATACTATATATATGTATAATGGATATCCCAAGAACAATTACAGTGGGCTAAATTCGCTTCGGGCAAGGTTGAAAAACCGTCATTGGGACGGTAAATCGATCTTTGATATGCAGGACATAAACGGAAATACAGATTCGGGTATTCTATTGGCAGATTCGCTTACTGCAAATGCGCAGTTATCTGACATCTGTACATCGACCACTCAGCCAACAGCCTCTAAAGATACGGCATGGCCACTTGGAATCGCCCGAAACGAATGTATTGGTTCTCCCGTCTATTTCTTCTTCTCCCTCAATTCGGCACACCTGACGGATGCCTCGCAGATGCTCAACCTTGACGAATTGGCGCGTGTGGCGAAAAAATACGGTTTATCCGTCAGGGTGACAGGCGCAGCCGACAATTCAACAGGCACGACAGACATTAACGATTCGTTGAGTGTATCACGAGCCGCTTACATCGCCACCGAACTGGAACGTCGAGGTATTCCGACTGATTGCATAACCCAAGCAAGCAAAGGTGAAATTGCCGATTACGTGCCAATAGAAGCCAACCGTCATACAAAAGTGGAACTCCTTTTGAAAAAATCGGGAGCAGTGTCGGAATAGACAAAGAAACAGTTACAGGCCGGAAAGCTACGGGATATGTGTCCGGTTGAAAAAGATTCACAGAAAACCTTCGCTTTCTAAGCGGAGGTTTTCTTATTAAATAACAGATAATCAATTAAAAAAAGTAGCAATGGCAACAATGAAAGTAAAATTTCGTGCATCTTCTGTTCCGACGAAAGAAGGCACACTGTTCTATCAAGTGGTTCACGGGCGTGTAGCCCGGCAAGTCAATACCGGTTACAAGGTATATCCCTGTGAATGGGATTCCGTTCATGCGGAAATCGTTTTTCCGTCCGGTGTAGGAGATAGCCGTAGCAGTTATCTTGCATCACTGAAAGAGATTTTGTACGCGAACACCAAACGGTTTAGGAACATTATCGCACGTCTGGAGCGTGCCGGTGAGGACTATACTGCCGAAGACGTGCTGAAATGCTACCTCACACCTTCGGAGGGAGAGGGTTTCATTTCTTTTGCCCGTGAGGTTATCCGGCAGATGGGACAAATCGGGAAACCCCGTACTGCAGAACGCTACACGGCTGTCATCAGGAGTTTCGAGCGTTTTTGTGGCGAAAACGATGTGTTTATCGATGAAGTGGATTCCGATTTGATGGTACGCTATGAAAACTTCCTGAAAGCGGCCGGAGTGTGTCCCAATACCACATCTTATTATATGCGTGGCTTGCGAGCCATCTACAACCGAGCTGTCGAAAAGGAACTGACCGTACAACGCTCTCCGTTCAGGCACGTTTATACAGGTATCGACAAGACGGTCAAGCGGGCTGTTCCGCTGAATGTCATCCGTCAGATCCGGGATTTAGATTTGACGCTTTCTCCAGCAACCGATTTGGCAAGGGATGTCTTCATGTTCTCGTTCTACACACGTGGAATGTCATTCATTGACATGGCATTTCTCAAGAAAAAAGACCTTCAGAACGGAATACTCTCTTATCGTAGACAAAAAACCGGGCAACAGCTCTCCATCAAATGGGAGAAGCCCATGCAGGAAATCATCGACAAATACGACATCGCGGACACTCCCTATTTGTTGCCCATTATCAGGAATATGGAAGTGGATGCACGGAAGCAGTACAAGAATGCGGCTCATCTGGTCAACGACAAACTGAGGAGGTTGGGCGAACAACTGGGATTGGCAATCCCGTTGACGACCTACGTGGCGCGTCACGGCTGGGCTTCCATTGCCCGGAGCAAGAACATTCCACTTCCAGTCATCAGTGAAGCGATGGGGCACGATTCCGAAAAGACCACGCGCATTTATCTCGCCTCGCTGGACACCTCTGCCGTTGACAAGGCAAACATCCAGATACTCAAGGCTCTGTAATGACTATGGTAGGATGAAAATCTGCTTCGGCTTGATACAGCCGGATAAGTAAAATCGGACAAAAATCTGTTATGCAAATCCCTAAATCTCCTTTTAAGAGAATTATTCCGCAGCGCAAAGGTACTGAAAATGCAAGAAACTGCCAAACAAATGTAAACAAAACAATCGGTAATATAGTGATTTTCTTCATATAAACCTAAGGGAGTCAAGCAATGCCATGCTTTTCACTCTATTTTTATGACGTAAAACTCCTGATTGTCAAGCCACAATAAAATCCCTAATTCTCTTAAAAGGAGATGTATCAATGGGCAGACGTTTACAGGGACACACTCGCGTTTCTCAAAATAGGGACGAAAGAGGATTGGATGTCAATTCCTTCGAGTGGTTCCCGAAAGACGTATGAAACATGGTTAAAAAGAAGTGCTTCTCAAAATATAAAGTTGTTGGGCAGTAGCTTCATTCTCTCTATAAGAGAATGACTGCATGGAAAGAATTGCGTGATTTATAGGTGATAACCGTATCAAAACGGATGTTGCTTTCGAACTACACAGTTGCTACGCTTAACAGAGTCTGTGTAAATCAGTATTCACTGTCGAAGAACAATTCCTGTTTATCAATCAGTTAAATCCTATTTCACGTATTCATATTTCTCTTATAGAGAGATGTTGCGGATAAAGAGTGAAACTGAAATAAATATAAATAGGAAATGAAACGTGCGCTTTTATTATTTATGATAATCGTCTCCTGTGTCTCGCAGGAACTCTGTGCGCAGAAGGTGGGTGTGAAAACCAATCTGGCATCGGATTTTGCGTTGAATCCCAATATAGGATTGGAGGTGGGCCTTGCTCCCAAGTGGACACTGGAAGTGGATGGCCAATTCAATGCGTGGACGCTCTCGGATGACAAACGCTGGAAGCATTGGGCAGTACAGCCCGGAGTCAGGTATTGGCTATGTGACCGCTTTAGTGGCTCCTATTTCGGTGCCTATTTGCATGGCGGACAGTATAATGTCGGCGGCATCAATCTCAATGTGAATTTTCTTGGAACGGACTTCCGTAAACTGAAGGACACCCGCTATCAGGGGTGGTTCGTCGGAGGCGGTGTGTCATACGGTTACGCTTTTGTACTTAGCCGGCATTGGAACTTGGAAACGGAAATAGGTATCGGTTATTCCTACACCCGTTACGACCGTTTCCGGTGTACCGGATGCGGAAAGAAGGTTGAAACGGACAAGCCGCATCACTACGTGGGTCCCACGAAAGCGGCCATTAACTTGGTTTATCTATTCTAAATTACAGTGAAATGAAAAGGACGATATTCATATTGGCAACCCTGCTTGGCATGACAGGTATGTCTGAAGCGGTGGCTCAGGACACAAAGGACATTCTGCCCGGCGTATCCGTTGAAAACTTCAACATGAATCGCAATGGCAAGTACCTGACCGTTACGATGGATATAGATTTGTCGGAACTTGATGTAAACTCCAACCGTGCCGTACTGCTAACCCCGCGATTGGTCAATGGGACGGATTCTATCGACTTGCCGTCGATAGGCATCTACGGACACCGCAGGTATTACTATTATATAAGGAATGGTATCAGCACCATTTCGGGTGAGACGGAAAAATCATTCAAGGCATCGAACAAACCGGAACAACTGGAGTATGACAATCATATTCCCTACGAGAACTGGATGGACGGGGCCACACTCAAGTTCCACCGTAGCGACTGGGGCTGCTGTCAGGAGATATTGGCGGAATACGACGGACTGTTGGGACGACACCGTGAGGCGTTCTTCCCCGAACTGGTATTCGTGCAGCCTAAGGCCGAAGTCATGAAGAGCCGTTCCCTGTCCGGTTCGGCATACATCGACTTCCCTGTTGACCAGACGGTGATTTATCCCGATTACCGCCGCAACACGGTCGAACTGGGCAAAATACAGGCGACTATAGACTCCGTGCGCAACGACAAGGACATCACCATCACGTCCGTGTGGCTGAAAGGTTTTGCTTCGCCCGAAAGCCCCTACAAGCACAATACTGACCTTGCCATCGGGCGTACCGCCGCCTTGAAGAAACACATAGGCCAGTTGTACCACTTTGCGGACAATATCATCCAGACCGATTACGAGCCGGAGGATTGGGCAGGCCTGCGTCGTTTTGTGGAGCAGTCTAACATCGACCACCGCACGGAGATTCTGGCAATGATAGACAGCGACATGGAGCCGGACGCCAAGGAAGCGAAAATCAAGCGTACCTATCCGCAAGAATACCGCTTCATGTTACAGAACTTCTACCCGGCATTACGCCATACGGACTACCGCATCGACTACAACATCCGCACGTTCAGCGAGGCAGACGAAATCCGCCGCATCATGGCAGAGCAGCCGCAGAAGCTGAGCCTGAACGAGTTTTACCTTGTTGCCGGGAAATATGAACCCGGTACGGACGAGTTTACCGATGTCTTTGAAACAGCCGTGCGTATGTTCCCGAACGATGAGATTGCGAACCTCAATGCCGCCAATGCCGCCATCCGGCGCGATGATTTCGCCACGGCACGCAGGTATCTCGCCAAGGCAGGCGATTCCACCGAGGCCGTCTATGCACGGGGGGCGTTGGCTGTCCGCGAGAAAGATTATGCCACGGCACGCAGGTACCTGAGCAAGGCGAAAGAGATGGGGCTGGAAAAGGCGGCATCCACGCTGAAAGAACTGGATGAAAGGCAGAAATGACATCCAATCAATCATATAAACCAAGAGAGAAGAAATATATTTTCAAACATTTTAATTTATCCACAATGAAAAGAAATTTATTATTCATGTCTGTGCTGGCATCCCTGTTCTTGGCGGGATGCTCACAGGAGGAGATTGCTCCTAACGGTGAGGACAACGGTAACGGCGAGGCCAATACCAGCTACATGGCCGTAAACCTGGTGTCCTCTGATGTGATGGGTACGCGTGCCGCCCAAGGTTACGAGGATGGAAGTGAAGCAGAAAACCATGTTACCAAAGTCCGTTTCTATTTCTTCAACGGGGTCGGTGGTGCCGTCAACGTTAAACTTCAAAACGGCAGTTATGTAAACTACTATGACTGGACTCCGGAGAACGGGGATCAGTCAAATGGTACAAACACAGGCGATGACATCGAGAGCAAACTCAAGGCCACGATTGTCATCAACACCAAGGCTGGCGACGGGATTCCCCAAAGGATAGCGGCCGTGCTGAATCCCACTGGCTTGGATAACGCTTCAAAAAGCCTTTCCGACCTGAAAAATGTTGTCGCTGATTACGCCACTTCCGGAGAAAACGGTCTTACCTCAAAAGGCAAATTTGTGATGTTCAATTCCGTCGGAGGCGGAGGTAAAGACTTCAGCACGACCCCCATAGAGAAGAGTCACCTGTGTAAGACGGAGATAGAAGCCTTAGCTAACCCCGTCACTATCTATGTGGAGCGCAGCGTAGCAAAGGTAAGGGTCACCTTGGATGCCAATATGGGTTTCGCCGATAACAAACTGGCATTGAAGGATAAGGACGGTAAAGACCTCAAAGTTGGAGGAGAGCAGGTTTATCTGCAGCTCGACGGTTGGGGCCTGAGTGCCGAAACCTCCGAAGGAAGACTTGTCAAGAAAGTCAATCCTGCTTGGGAAGGGAATTGGTGGTACGCATCATACCGTAGTTTCTGGGCCATCAATTCAATGACTGCCACGAATGAGTATCACAGCTATAACGATATCAGCACATCTTTTGGTACAGGCAATGTATTGTACACCAATGAAAATGCCCAGTTGACAGACACAGATGGTTCTGAAGGGATCGCTAAGGAACGTACAAAGTTTATTCTTAAGGGCAAGCTTTGTAAGGCAGACGGCACTTCTTTCACTATTGTAAGACACCTTGGGGCTCATTTTGCCGATACTGAGTCTGAAACGGAGACTGAGAACCTCACCGAATTGAAAAAGAGCATCCTTGGTCATCTGAGTGCCAGTGGTAATAATTACTATTATTCAACAGAAAGCGGACGAGAACAAATCGGCACCGGTGACCTTCAGATTGTAGTTGCAACCCAGGAAGAGAACGAGGACAGCCAGAACAACTGTTATGTGTATGCTAAGTTAACAACCGATGCTGCCGCTAAAACATGGTACACCTCTTTGGAAGGAGGAACGGCTATTAAAGATGGAGCCACGGAGATTGACGGCAAACTTGCGAACGAAGAAATAGTCGACAGGGCTCTGGTTTGGAACTCCGGCATGACATACTATTACAACGAGATTAAGCATCTGAATGACTTTAACGGTGTAGTCCGTAACCACATCTATGCTATAAACGTGACAAAGATAGCCGGTCTCGGTACTCCTGTTTACAATCCTGATGAGATAATTTATCCCGAAACGCCTGAAGAAAACGACCATTACATCGCGGCTCAAATCAATATCCTGTCCTGGCGTGTTGTTGATGAAGACTATGAACTGGTGTGGTAATATGATTCCTGACGCCCGAAGGCGTTCCTGATACATACAAAGTGTGGGAGGCGGCTCCCCGTCTCCCACGCATATTAATAAAACAGAATAACAAATACAGTACCCGCCCACCGGTACACAAGGGAGGTGTGGCCTTGGAAACCTGAATACAGAAGACAGGTATCCCACTTGACGAGAAAATCCGGATGCGGAAGTTCCGCACACCATATATAGAATAAGTAAGATATACATTCAAGAAAGAGTAAACGATATGAATATACGGGCATTGATAAGGAATGTGGCAGCCAAGGTCTGCATGGCGTCAGTCTGCCTGTTGGCTATGTCGTCCTGTGACAACTGGCTCTACGAGGAAGAAGGCGACTGTTCGGTGTATTACCGGCTCAAATTCCGCTACGATATGAACCTGAAGTGGGCGGACGCTTTCGCCAACGAAGTAACGTCAATACACTTGTATGCCTTCGACAATTCGGGCGTGTTGGCATGGCAGAAAGCGGAACAGATTGTTCCGGAAACAGCGGAAAACTATTCGATGCTGCTCGACCTGCCTGCCGGTGACTACAAGCTCCTTGCGTGGTGCGGACTGCAGAACGATGGTGAACGCGAAGAATCCTTCTCCGTACCCGAAGCCCGTGTGGGAGAAACCCGTATGGAGCAGTTGCAGTGTGCGCTTAATCGTCAGCACGATGAATCGGGCGCATACAGTAATGAACACTTGTATCGTCTTTTTCACGGCGTGCTGGACGTGTCGCTGCCTGTCAACGATGATGGCGGCAGTTATGAATATACCATGTCTTTGATAAAGAACACCAATCACATCCGTGTTATCCTGCAGCACTTGTCGGGAGAGGATGTGAACAAGGATGACTTCATCTTCCGCATTGATGACGAGAACGGTTTGATGGCACACGACAACGAACTGCTACCCGATGAAAACATCAACTACCGTCCCTGGGATGTACAGAATGTAGAGGCAGGCATTGGCATGGATGGCAACCGTGCCGTCAGCAATGTGAAAGGCCTTGTCGCCGACTTCACAGTCGGCCGCCTGATAGAGACACACCGCGAGAAGATGATACTTGCTATCGACACCAAGGACGGCAAGAAGGTGGCACGTATTCCCGTGATGGACTACGCCTTGATGGGAAAGGAGTATTACGAGAAGGAATACAGCTACCCGATGGACGAGAGGCAGTTCCTCGACCGTCTGGACGAGTGCGTGATGACTCTTTTTCTCGATGAGAATAACAACTGGGTAAGCAGCGTCATTCAGATTCTGTCATGGCGTGTGGTATTGAGTAATGTCGATATTGATTAGGAAGAAGGATTTGACTGATGAAACCGAACATTATACATAGCATTGTGGTCTGCCTGGCGGCGTTCGCACTGCCGTTTATGGTGGCGTGCAGCAGTCAGGAAGAATCCTTGCCGGAAGTTGAAAATACTCTTTTGGCTGTTTTTACTCTCGATTTGGGAGACACGGAGGCTTATGGAATCACACGAGCCACCCCCACCGACGGGGAATATGACAAGGGAAGCGGGCTGGAGAATTTCATTGACTTCCCTGGAAGAAACTTCCGCTGTTACCTTTTCGGGACGGATAACATATTCATTAGCACGTTGGATGTGGTAAACATTTACAATTTGGGAGGAGAAGAAGAAAAAAAATATCAGATTCGTTTTCGGCTAAAAGATACAGAGGAAGTAAAAAACGCGCTGACTCGTGGTTGCCGTTTCGTGTTCCTGGCAAATTGGGGCAATTACACCGACCCTACTCCCGTAATGACTATAGAGGAGCTTTGCACCGCTTCATCTTCTAAATTCGAGTTCTCCCAGCAAAAAACTCAGCTCTCGGACAACAATCTCATCCCGATGTACGGAGTGAAAGAATTCGAGAGCGGTGTGCCGGATTTCAAAGATGGGAAAGCTATTTCAGATATCGGTACCCTTCATCTTCTCCGCGCCTATGCCAAGGTCGATGTGAATATCAATTTCGAGGACTTCGCGGAAACTCCGGTAGTCACATCCGTGTCACTGACACATTCCAACGACAAGGGCTTCAAGGCTCCGGCAAACGTCACAAAGGAAGAACAGTATGTCACCGGCTCATGGCTTACGGACTATACGCCTGTGAATATACCGGATGACGTGACCGATATTCCATTGACTTTGACAAAAGACGAGAATACAGGTCACTACGTGGCGTATGTGCCGGAATACAGGAATGTGGATGAACATGGGAATACTCTTGACAGTCATTCGCAAATTAAGATAAACTTCACCATTGGAGACATTGCAGTCGGGGGACTTGATGTCGAGGGATATGTCAATTTCCGCTATTCCGACAATCCGCCCACAGGTGTGACACCCGGACAACACTTCGACATCGCCCGCAACAACTGGTACAAATTCAATGTCACAGCAAAAGGCAAAGACATAGTTTGGTCAGTTGATGTCATTCCTTTCACATCTATAGACCTCGACCCGGATTACGGACTGGAGAGAGAGGTATTCACCGGATACATCGTGGGTAAAGATAACCAAGGTAGGGCTTGCTGGTATGACGGCAATTATTATGACCCTGCGACAGCAGTCCCATTATATCTCGGACCGACAGATAATCCGGGAGAGTTTGTGTCTATCAATGGCAAAGAGTACCTACTTGTGTATACGGATTACGAGCGGACTGCAGCGAACCTTGACCATTTTTTCGAGAAGGAGCCCCGAAAAAAACATCTTCTCACTCCGGAAAGTATAACCGGATATAAATTCGGGAATGATATGTATCTTAATAAATTACAACAGCGTGTATGGCTTGATTCCGGAGGAGATCCTAATGGAAACGATGATGCCAAAGCAATTTACACAGCTTTGCAGAATGTAGGATTGAATTTGAAGTGTTGTCACATCCTGTACGAATGGGACAGATTGGACTGGAATAAAGCACGCTGGTGGGGTGAGAAAGGAATATATCCGAAATACTGGTTTGACGTTCTCGGCAACCGCTATCCCTGGTCGGAAGGAGATACAGATGCAAAGAGAAAAAACAAACTCGGAGAATGGGTACAATACCTTGAATGAGTTTGCAACATACTTGACACTTTAAAATTTATGAGTAGTTATGTCACAGCATAATAAGAAATATAGCATCAATTTTTCAATCATACTGGCATTTCTGGCTATGGTGGTTGTCATACTTGCCGGATGCACGGATGACTTTATAGGCGGGCCTGTAGATATTCCTGACGCGGAAGTTGAACTCAAAGGCGAAGTGATTTTCAAGCCACTTGTACCGATGGCAGTACAAACACGTGCCGAAGCACCTGATGGAAGCAAATACAAGGGTATAAAATCCCTGTATGTTTTCTTCTTTGATTCTGAGAGGAAACCCGTAACGGAATACAGCGGAAACGTGGATTTCACTCCCGCACCCTCTAAAGGATCTACGCATGAACATATTACATTCAAAAAGAAAGTACGGGCAGGATGTTATTATGTCTATGCCATCGCCAATATATCCGATACCCAAAAAAGTGATCTTGCGAGCGTAACATCCATCGAAGACCTTAGAAATTTCAAACTCGTTTGGAACGACAACATCGAGAATGACATTGAGATGTTCGGTGTGTTCCAGCAGAACTATGATAAGGAAACTGGTTCCGCTCCCGGCAATGAGAATTTTGAAGAGGATGTTCTCCTTACTATTACTCCGGACCGAAACAGCCTGCATTCCTGGGTACGCAGGGCAGTGTCGAAAGTAACCGTGGATTTCGACGGAACAAATCTGAAAGAGGGAGTCACTGTCTATATAAAAAACGCCGTGCTGAAAGACGTTGCATCCGGTGTTCTTCTCGGAGCCTCCTCAGCCGTCGGAGAGAATGACTTTACCTGCGCCACATCGGATTATTCCATTACCTACGGAGAGGGTGAAGACCACAGCGCCTGGCCTACGGTGACAAAAACAACGGCATTTTTGCCATCGGATATATGGGGAGAGCAGAGTGTTGCAACTTTCCATGACGACAACGCCAAGGCACTTCCTTGCTATGAAAATATGCAAGGTACACATGCAGACAAATCCAAACTTCAAGACACCGACGGAGACGGCATCATTGACTCCAAGCCAAAAGACGGGGTTGATAACGGCACCTACCTCGAAGTGGAAGGATATTATGTCGCCAACCGGCCTGAATATAAATCGGAAGGTAAAATCATCTACCGCTTCATGCTTGGGAATAATGCGACAAATAATTTCGATTTAGTCCGTAATCACCATTACAAGATTACGATGAACTTCAAGGACTATGGCAATGACATAGACTGGCACATCGAGTATGCCGAGAAGTATTTAGATGTCACCTACCCTGAGGATGTGAACTATCAGGGCAAATTTTTCGTCCCGGACAATAATTATCAAGCTGATATGGCAAATGCCGGCCATACCTTCAATGATCAGAATGTTATCACGGTGACCAGCTATGCTACAAATGGCATGGACAAAGAATGGATAGAACCGAAAATCAGCTATACCTACTATTCGTATAATGAGCAGACAGGGGTGTGGGATATGGATAACACCACTTCCGGATGGCTTACACTTACCAAAGGTGCTCTTAGTGATGACAGATTACAAACGCCATATACATTTGTTGCCTCCATGACAGATCCGACTGAATCCACTATCAATGACTTGTTTCCTGCTGGAAGTAAAGGTACTGAAAGCTCCCCGTATAATCTTTCCGGCAAAGATGGAGGAAGCACTGTGGAGAATACCGCTAACTGCTACATGGTGGGGGCTCCCGGCTGGTATTGTTTCCCACTCGTGTATGGAAATGCAATCACTGGTGGAAGCATAAACGCGATGGCATATTCATCATCACACATGGTAAACCATCTTAACAATCAAATTTCTGCACCCTATATTAAAGATAATAATGTTAATCTCTCCGATGTAAGTGTGAAACTTATATGGCAGGATGCCGAAAATCTTATCATACCAAGTGAGATAAAATATGACCCCACCCTTTTTGGCGGTAAAGGCGGAATAAAATTCCATATAAGTAACATACAGGAAGGAAATGCCGTGATTGCCTTGATTGACAATAATGCTGAGGAAGATGAGTATGTCAATCTCAATCGAGGTGAAATATACGGGACAGGTGGAAGCACAAAAGCTATCTGGAGCTGGCACATTTGGGCTACCCGTTTCGGTTTTGAAGATTTCGAGAAGGACATCAGGATTCTCAACCATGAAGAGAAAGCATTTGATGTCATGCCTGTCAATCTCGGATGGTGTTCGGGAGACAAAGCGATAAAGTATTATAAACGTCGCAAGTGTGATATAAAATTCAAGGTAGGAGACCATGAGATAATCAGGACTATTGTACAGTATCCTCATTTTGTCCTTCCCCGTGGCGACCATCCTTACTACCAGTGGGGGCGTAAGGACCCGTTTGTCGGATCAAATTTGGCTTTTGGAAACAAACCCAGATGGACTTATGACGGAACCAAGTCTATCAAGTATGAGCAATGGAGTGATTATAATCCTCCTCGTCTTTATAATGAGCCGGAGGAATTTTCGAATAACATAAACCGAAAACACACCGAGGAATGCCTTGATGTACTGGTTAAAAACCCTGATAAATGGCATAATGCTCCGAGACTCCCCATAAACCCATCGGATTTTAAAGCCGGTTTTTATAGCATCAATAAATCATTCAACGACCTATGGTCAATTAATGGTAATAAGACGGTATATGACCCCTGTCCTGCGGGATATCAGGTAGGCGATAAATCTGTATTCACCGGATTTACGACTCACGGGCAATCTGCTAAGTTCCCTTACGATTGGTATGATGTACTTGAGAGCAATATGCCGCTGGATTATTACTCGACAGACATGTCAGTAAACAGGCAGGTTCTGGAACTTTATACAGACACAAGGAAAGTTCAATCCGTCACTTTCCCAATCACAGGTTATCGTGATTATGATGACAAAGCCGCAGTCGTTAAATATCCGCAAGCGAGTGGAGAATATGAAGGTTATGTATGGTTCAATGGTGCAAAGGATGTGACTCGCTCTTACCATTTGAAATTTCACCGCAACGATATTCAGGGTACAGGTGATGATGGTTGGAAGAATCGAGGCGGAGATGGGCTGAACCTGATAGCCCCCTATGAGGATTTCTATAATACCGATGGTTTCGGTGTGCGTCCAGTGTCAACGAAGCGGCCGGAACTGCCATGACCACCCATAAATGCAACCGAGCCAAAAGTCCCAAGCCGGAAACGGTAGCCAAATACCGCCCGGCTTATGAACTATATACCGCCACAGACCTCTCCATTGCCGAGATTTGCCGACAGTGTGGGATTTCCATCAGCGGATTCTCCCGTTATATCGGTATCTACCATCGGCATCTGATGCTGGAACGCAACGGCATCAAGTGCAGCCGGGAGGAAGCGGACGGCATCAAGATGAACCAGCGGCGTGGACAACGACCAGAGACCCATGCCAAATACAAGGAAGCTATCGCGGCGTGCGACAGCATGGATTACATCGAATACAACGTGTCGGAAATAGCCCGCGAGTTCGGTTTGACCGGCACGAACCTTGGCCGCCAGTTGCGTACGCACTATCCCGAAGTGCTGGAGTTCCGCGAAAGGGCACGGCAACGGCTGGGGCTGGATGACGGTCTGCCGCGCGGCACACGCCCGTGGTGCAAGGAGCAGTATGCCGAAGCGGTGGAGCTGCTGCAAGCCGACCGTTATATCACGGTCCAAGAAGCCGCCGAGCGTTGCAACGTCTCCTACTCGGGATTGGAACAACACTTGATATTCTACCACAAGGAGCTGGTCGAAAACCGCATCAAGATACGCAAACAGGCACTGAAACAGCAACGTAAGGGCAAGATAACGGGACGCGGGACACTTCATACTCCTGCCCCGGAAATCGTTGAAAAATATGCGGAAGCCCTACGATTATACCGTACTACTCCCATATCCGCCCGAAAAATAGCCAAACAGACAGGGGTATCTATTAAAGGCTTTTACGAATACCTGCAAACTTGGCACAAGGATTTGGTCTGTGAGCGGAAAGGCATCCCTTACGAGGAAGGCAAGCCCGTGGAATGGTCATCCGTGCGAAGATACAATCCTGCCACCGCTGCCAAATATGCGGATGCCATTACCCGGCTGAAAGAAGGCGGGCTTGCCACGGCAAAGGTCGCCTCTGAGTTCGGTCTGCATCCTGAATGTTTCAGGCAATACCTGAAAGAGCATGAGCCGCAACTGCACGCCAGTTTAGGCATGAAAAAAACGGATAACGGAGGAGTAATGGCACCTCATAGCATGGAGAAATACAAGGAGGCCTTGAACCTGTATGAAACGACCTCGGAATCCTTGAAATCTATTGCCCGCCGTTTCGGGCTGAACGATTGTTCGCTGGGACAATTTATCAAACGCCATTTCCCCGAACTTATAGAACGCCGTAAACAACGGAAACAAGTATAATCAACTCCTGCCTTATGAACAGAGAAGCCAACCTATCATCAATAAGTTGGCTTCTCTGTTTTAATGGATTATATAGAACCAGGGCAGTATCGTTATCAGCAACAGCATTAATAAAAACACATACAGTACCATTCGTAATGTCCGGTTCGGACATCTCTTCATAAAGAAAGCCGATACTATGTTTAGATGCAACAGGATGTGTACGGCAAGCAAAACTATCAATGCCACTCCTGCCCATAAGTGAACATCACCCCATCCATGCCTTCCCAATCCACACAAATGCAAACACCATGAATCAGCACCGTGCATTCTGACTGCATGGCGGGAAGGAATGACTACTTTCAAGATGAAACCGCTTATGCTAACCAACGCCATCGCAACCAACATGGCAAGGTCAATGGCAATATTGACCGGCATCTTGCTTTTCATTATTGCCCTTTGTTTTTATGTCCATGACATTCATGATGATGTTCATGGGATGAACAACCTATACCGGAATCTGTGATTCTCCCATTCAGATAATCGGTTACAACATTTTGGATATTCCCGGAGCAACCTCTTACTACTTTTATGTTGTGGGAAGTAAGGACATTCAAGGCCCCTTGTCCCATATTTCCAGCCAGCATCACGTTAACCCCCATCTTCTCCAATACCCCGGCAATGTCAGACTTACATCCGCATCCTTGGGGAGAAGGAATAATCTCGTTACTCAGGATTTGATTGTCTTGTCCTATTGTCAAGACAGTGTAATACTCACAGTGACCGAAATGGTTGTCAACCATGTTTTCTCTGGTCGGAATTGCAATTTTCATCATAATCTATTTTTTATTAATGTTATCGACATATAGTGTTCACGCTATATTTGTAAGTTATGGCTTCATTTCAGGAAGTTTCAGAGGGCATCCTTTGATGCACCGTCCACACTTGATACAATCAGGATGGAGGAATCCGTTTCCGTCGTTCCTGCTCTCGTATGGCTTTAATTGCATGGGACATACTGCGGAACAGAGTTTACATTTGGTAGTACACTTTTCTCCCACGATTATTCGACTGTAGCTGTCGGGAAGCCTGCCGCTACGGGGCGTCACCCATGCGGACAGTGTTCCCATAGGACAAAACGAACACCATGTACGCGGAGCGTAAATAAATGAAAGGACTACGCCAACAATCGTGGTAATCAGTATAATAGTCCAGAATACCCGTCCCATATCATTCCAGTTGCCCCAAACTTGGTACATCTGTATGCCGAACATGGTGAAGATAAACATCACCATGAAAATACGGAATCCTTTGGTGCGCACAAATACAGGAATCGGTTTGTGCGGCGAGTATTTCGCCAATACCCGGTCGTAAAAGTTTCCACGGGGGCAGGCATTCCCACACCACCAGCGTCCTTTGCGCACGGCAAATGCGACCGGTGCTATCATACAGATAACAGCAAGGAAACCGATTACCGGATAAAAGTAACCGACAACAAGATACACCAATAGTATCCAATATAACGAAAGTCCCTTTTGAGGAAGAGAACGAAAAAATTGTTTATGTGCCATGTGTTTTCTAACTCATTGTTTCAGGGAACAAAGTTACGCAATTACATACATCGGCACAAACGATAAAATAGATACCTTAATCGATTTTATCAATCATAGTGTGATTGAGAATTTTTTAAGCCTCTTATTGATCATGGCAGGAGGAATAACTGTTCTGATAGCATCAGAAAGGATATTAAGTAGCCGTTCACGCACGAAATTACGATGTACTACAAAGGCAATTTCACGGTTCGGTTCGGGATTGGTTAGTACACGGACATTGGCTTGCTGGCATTTCCTTAGAAGCGGTACATGAAGTTCCGGAATGATGGCATATCCTCCGTTTTCGTCAACAATCTTTATCAGTGTCTCCACACTGCCTGCTTCATAAACGGCTTGGCGCCCTGCCTTGTAATTGCAAAATGGAAAAACACCGCGATTGGGGCAATACCCCTCACGAAGTACCCACACGCTTTCCACAGGAAGCCGGCCTGTCTGCAAATCAGGGTCATTATAAATAGGTTCGTCCGGAGAGACGTATGCCATAAGACGTTCTTGATAGACCGGTATTTCCAACAGGTCGCTGTTATTAAGCGGTGTCGCCAAAAGTGCGATATCAAGTTCTCCGCGTTCAAGTTGTGAAGCAAGGGTTGATACCCGTGCTTCCTCTACATGTAATTCTATGTCCGGATGATTGGCAGACAGGTATTTGAGCATTTTCGGTAATAAATATGGAGCGACCGTAGAAGTAATGCCGAGCGACACTTTCCCGACAGATTCTCCTTTTCGTGTAGCCACCAGCTCTTTAACCTGCGCTGCATTGAACAACAGCAGCTTTGCACGGCTGATAATTTCTTCGCCGATAGCGGTCGGCTTCACCGGATGGCTGTTACGGTCAAATATGGTTACATCAAGCTCAATCTCCAATTTTTGAACAAGAGATGATAAGGTTGACTGTGAGATGCCGCATGATTCCGCAGCTTTTGCAAAATGGCGGTATTTGTCAACCGCCACGATATATTCCATTTGTTGAAGTGTCATATAAGTCGGATTGCGTTCGGTAATTTCGATGCAAAATTAGATAAAATCTATTTTGTGGAACAGAATTATTGGACTAATTTTGCAAAAAAAATAAACGGCTATGATACAAGTAAACAAGAAAATCTGCCCTCACGACCATATTTGTCCGCTGATTAAAGCGTGTCCGGTCGGAGCAATTTCACAAGATTCCGAAGGATACCCGGTAATAGATTATGCCCTTTGCATCGAGTGTGGCAAATGCGTGAAAAAATGCCCTATGAAGGCAATGGAACAAATGGAAGGAAACAAACAATAACTCGACTTAAGGCACACTTTGACTAAATCATGTTACAGGCATTCATTAGACTTAAGCAATGGCTCGGCAGGTTGTCCTTCCGTACAGGCATAATAGTGGCAGCACTTTGTACAATCTGTTATATCGTTTCGTTTGCCCAGATATTGCTTCCCATATCGGCAACAATGAAAGGTGTATTATGGACGGTATTTTTCGGACTTGCCAAAACATTCCAATATACAGCCCTGATCATTTTGAGAACTGCAGGCCTGGCACATGCTAAAGCCATGATTAAATGGCAAAAATAAGACTGACTGCCGTTAAAAACACGAACATGGTTAATCACAAATAGAAAATTTATTGTTGTCGGGCAGTCTTTGAAAAGAAGATATTACCGCCCGAGTTTTAAAAATGATACAAAGAATTGCAGACAAATATATCAGCCCGATGGTCCGCTTTGTTCATCCTTTCTGATACAATGAATAAACAGACTTGTCAGCACAAAGGTTGACTATCACATAAAAAATACAATGTGGAGCTGACGTTTGATTTCGTTTGCCCCACATTATGTATTTTAACGGTTATCGACGCAAGCCACCGCCATAGCTCTCCTCTTGCAATTCTGCCCGGTATTCCTCCATGCCGTTCAACTTTTCATTTGCATCTTGCAGGTTGGCTTCCAATGATGTGTCATGGTTGTATGGGAATCGGTGCATTACGGCAAGCCCGGCGTTGGTAGCCGTGCCGACCTCAAGCGTATCGTTCTCCCTGTTGTACCCGATATGTAGAATATCTCCACCGGGCATTTCAAAGACCGGTGTGTGTTGTTTCGTCATTGCCGAAAACTGCTCTGCCACCATATCTTTCGCCACCTCTTTTACATCATCGCTGGCACGTCTGACACCATAACGGGCTATGTGGTCACGGACTTCCTGCTCCGTGTATTTCAGCATGACCTCGTATGTACCTCCGACACTGCCGTTATACACCACGGCAAAATTCTTATCCTCTACCAGCAGGTCATCACCACGGTTTTGGAGTGGAGAAGCATAAGTCTGCTGCTCATCCATGCCGTTGCCGTCATAATACTCTTTGGCGAGTCTCAGCACACCTTCGTAGTCTCCCTTATCCCTCAGTTCATCAAACTGTCTCGTGTCATCGGTGGACTGGAGATAAGCTACCGAAGCATAATAGACTTTCTCTTGGGGAGATACCTTGTTCTCTTGTTGTTCGGAAACATTCTGCTCCAATTCCTGTGCGATTTTATCCACCTTTTGGGTAATCATCGAAGTAGCCCTTTTTACATCCAGGAGTGTTGTCTTGATGAATTGCGGAGACTCCTTCAATTCATCGAGCCACCCTTTGAGGTATGCGCAACTGTCCTCCTTGATATGCTTGCTCATGCCGTAGCGTTGGGCGACCAGTGCGCTGCCCAGTTCGGCTACCAGTTCCTCACGGGCATATTCTGCCGAACCGAAAGCCGTCGGTTTAATCCTGTCGAGAACTCCCTCTGCACCGGTAGAGTGCGTCATTTCATGGAAGAGCGTCCCATAGAACGACTCTCCGTCTTTGAACTGCTCCTTTTCCGGCACGACAATTTCATTCTTCGATATGGAGTAATAGGCGTTGTCCTGATGCTGCGGTTTGATGGGACAAATCCACAGGTTATCCTTAATCATCGCATCAACGGGCGCAAAACTGAAATGTTCCCCATGCTCGATTTTAGCCAGTCCGCTTTCACGTTCCAACTTCTCCCACATTTCGGGACGAGCTTCACGCAAGTTGGTCTGCGCCACATTAAATACCCTGAAAACCTGCATCTTCGGATAGACATTATACATTTTCTTCTCTTCATCGGATAGCTTCTTGTAATCGTCATACTTGATTTTCTCTTTCGTCTCCTTATGGATGCAGGTAAACGTGGTCAGCATGACCGGAAACGACTTCTCACCGCGCAACACCGAGACCCTTGGCAGTTCCACACCCTCCTTGGCCTGTTTCTCGGTCGGTTTGTTGAGTCGCTGTACGCAATCAAACGTACAGAAACGTGGAATCTTGTACCCCTCGTTCTCACAATGTAAAAGCAATAACAGAGCGTTCATCCCGTTGTATTCGCGCCCGGAGAGGTTGCGCGGCCACGTCAATGTACCTTCGGTAAGCCACGGTTTATGCCAGTCGCTACGGATGCTCTCGATTTTCTTTATCATCATTTCGGCGAAGAGGTCCAATGCCCTGTCCTCACTGTTCGGGCCATCGGCATTCTGTTTTCTGTAACCGGCCATGACTGTCAGTTGTTAGGGTTATACGGAGGTTTTACATATTCGGATAGTTCAGTGACCATGCAGGTGATGTTCAGTTTGTCGTTATATACGGACACTTCCAGTTCGCCTTTGACCTCGATACTTACTTTGGGTTGCAGCCACGCTTCCCGTTCACGGCCGAACCCCATAAAACGCACCCACAGGTACTCAAAGCCGTCATTGACCTTTTCGGCAGAAAAGGCGGAGAACTGTAGAAAGTTCTTGCCGGTCTTGTCAGTTTTCTCCTCGATGTTCTTGCCGGTCTTTCCACGGAAGTGCATTTCGCCCTTGATGGAATCTTCGTTGGAAGCAGCCGGAAAGCTGACATCCGAAGCGGCAAGGTTGAAATAGAGGTCATCACCCCGTTTCTTGAAAGTCAATACACCCGAAACCTCCACTCTCTTACCTATGCCATAGTCGGACAGGGTGCCGTCTTCTCCGTCCTTGGCGACTGAGATTTCAATCGTCTTGTTGATACCGTTTTTCGCCGGAACAACGCAATTGATGGCAAATGCCGTGAACGGCTTGCCCTCGTTGTTGGTGCGTACGGCAGCTACCCGGCTGACAGTTCCGCACACCGTAACATTACATTTTATCATATTATCTTGTCTTTAAGTGATACACATACACCCCGGACAAGTGAAGCCTGTTGAAGTTGAATACGCTGGAGCCAAGCCTCTAATCGGGAGCGCGAATCCTTATCCACACGAGACATCCTGCAATGATAAACTGCACGACCACTATAATAAGGGTCACCACCATACCAAAAAGCAGATAGCAAAGCAGGAGGTGCAGAACAAGTGCGGACAACCCGAACAGAACCTTGCACAACTGTATCATCACGCATTTAATCATATTGCTGTGCCTTTATCGTTTCAGATTTTCCGCCTGTCCCTGTTGTTCGGACATTCCTTGTTCAAAATTTCGTGAGGCCGTCTCCGAAAGGATGACGGTGTTCAACATTCCGGTAACACGCAACCGTTTCGTTTCTTCGGAAAGAGAATCATTGTTCAACGTGGCCGACAAACGGCTCAGTTCTGCGGAAGTCAGTTCCTTCGACACCTGAACACTCCCGTTGTCAGCCTGCAAGGTTGCCTTGCCGTTGTCACCAACGGTAAGTTCACAGGCTTTCATGCCGGGAAGCAACGGCCGCAAATCAATGCGTCCGCTGTCCATAGCCACGGAAATGGCAGCCAGTTGTTCTTCGTCGTGTTTGTTGTCTATCTGTACGGCAAGCAACATCAAGGATGTAAAAGCGGTCATGGCCATTTCTACAACCGGGTCATTACTTCCCGACAAGCCCACACCGCTGTCTTCTGACGAGAGCAGCTTCTTCATCCACGCATCGGGTGAAAGCGTTTGGTCATCCTTGACATTTTCCGTATCCTTGTATTTGGCGAGCAGGTCATTCCCGTTATGCAGTACCTGCTGTTTGAGATTGCCCTTTTGTGCGACTTCGGCGAGGTAAGCTGCCGGGTCTATGTCCCTTTGTGTACCATCCGTGTAGATGTGTTTGACACCGAAATGCAAATGTTCACCGGTCGTCCGTGTTCCCGTATTGCCCGATGTGCCAAGTTTCTGGCCGCCCTGTACCGTATCTCCGGCTTTCACGGAAATCTCACTGAGGTGCATATAGGTACATTGAACCTTGCTGCCGTCCGTCCGGGCATACTCCACCGTGACGGATTTGCCGCCGGGTGTGTTGCCCCTGCCATTGACAGCGACCACCTTTCCGTCCTTTTCAGTAGCCAGCACCGCATCCCCGTTACAACGGATATCCATCCCCGTGTGCATACGTTTCGTGCCGTCTATCGGGTCTGTACGTGTTCCGAATGGCGAAGTGACAAACAGGAACTCTTCCCGACTGACCGGAAAAGAATACGCTGTGAGGTGCGCCGATTTATGTATCGGTTCTTCCCGGATACCGACTTTTTTCCCTTGAGCTTCCAGTTCCTGCATGACCTGACGGTCATATTTCTGCAGCCCGTTCCGCTCTATAATCTGTTGCAGGCTATCGGCATATCGGCCACCTGTGGCATACCCGGCCTTTTGCAGCCCTTCTGCCCAACCTTTGTAATCATCGGGCGACAATTCAAAGCATCCGGCATACCGCTTGTTTTCCGCAAGAAACTTGGAGTGATGCTCGTAGGAATCACCCACGTTGTCATAACTACAGAACTTCTCGTCAGGTTTGTCATCGGTATAAAGACCGTACCTGCCACCTTGTGCTATCCATTGCGGGGTAGCTTTGATGCCGAAATGGTTGTTCTCATTCAGAGCCAGCCGGCTTTGTCCGTTGCTGCTCTCCAAGATACCTTGTGCCAGTGTCACGGAGGCAGGAATGCCGTACCGTCGCATCTGCTCCATAGCATATTCTGCGTACCTTTCCGCATATTCTTGATTTCTGTTCATGCTTCTGTCTGCTATCTATGAATACCTTTGTGTGCTGTTTCCGTTTCCTCCCTTGATTCCTCCTCGTGGGGCTCATCCGGCGAGGTGCGTTCAGTGGCAAGTGAAGCCTCGTTTTCTTCCTTGACACGGTTCTCCCTATGGTTCGCCACTTCGTCGTTCTGCTGCCGGGTCGTTTCCTTTTCCTGTTTCTCGGCTGCGTTTTCTTCCTGTGTCTGTCCTTTTTGCAGCACATCGGCGAACAACGTGGCGGCAAGGTGCTGTTTATAGCCGGTCTTGTCTTCTGCCAGCCACATCCGCTGCCACTGTTGCGGAGTGACGCTCCGGGGCTGCAACCGGTTTCCGTCGATGGTCGCCACGCACATAATGCCGTCCTGCTTGGTCTTGAACACGGCTACACGCTGGATCCGGTTCAGGTCAATCTCCTGCGTACCGCTGTGAAACAAGTCCACCTTCAAGTCAGGCTTGCTCTCTGCCAGCGCGTAATACTTGTGCGCCAGTTCCATACGTACCTTTTCTATGTTATCCAAGGATTGCTTGAGGGTGGAGAAAAAGCGGTTCAGGTCATCTTTCTCCGGGTAAACGCTGTATCCGTTGCGTTGCTCGGGCTTGATATAGAGTGCCCAGCGGTTCTTGTCATCCTGAATCATCTGTACCTTGTCAAATCCGATTTCCTCTGCCCGTTTGACCGCCGGAGTGACATTCAGCGTGGAAAGCGTTTCCAGTGACCAGTTCTTCAACCTTGCGAGAGACACCTGTTTCTCCGCGAAATAGTTGTCGTCGGGTCTGTAACCCAATGCTCCGTCCGGATTGAAGAAACGCACGGTCTCGATACCTTCTCTTCGCAAAGCCCTGCCTATGCGTGCCTTGTTCATTCCCGGTACCTCGTTGTCCACTTCCAGTGAAGCACCGGCAGGGAGTATCACGTCAGCCGATTTGGTGGAAGGATCAATGACGATGACAATGGTCTTGTCCTCCTTGTTGGGATGCTGTTTGATTTCATCGGCCACAAAGTAATGTTTGGGCATTTGCTCCCTCATGTCAGAGGTCTGCTGCCTGTTGCGATAGGTCGCGTACTCTATTTTCTCGTTCCGTTCCGCCTTGCGTATCACTTCAAGGGCATTGTTCACGTCACTTTCCAAGGCATCAATCAGGCAGGGATTCTCTTTCAGTTCCCGGTTCCAGAACTCCACCAGTTTCAGACTGTCATCAGACAATCGGGCGGGCAGCCCAAGCTCCAGCATTTTGATTCCCGAAGCCACTTCCACGACCAGCCGTTCCTGTTTCACGGCATCCTCTGAGGGGGCCATGCCGTTTTTCATCACCATGCCTTCACGGGCGAGCCGTTGTTGGTGTCCCGTCGCACTTACGATTTTGCGCAGGGCTTCCTGCACATAGTCGTTGTAATGCTCGAAGTCCCTTTGGCGTGGCATATAGACCGCGTCCCGGTCAGTCTCGTAATGTGGAAGTCCGCTGCCGTCCGAGCGCACGGGAACAAGATTCTCACGCATCTTTTGCAGGAAGTTGTTGAAACAGGTGCGCAGCTGTCGTTCATCCGCTTCCGAATAGCCCCTCTCGATGGCACTCCCGTCTTTCTGTACGGCCTTATCGTAAGCTGATTTGTCCACATAGGGCAAGGTGGTCTGGTCAATGTTGAAGAGCGTGCGTATTTCCCGGTTGTGTACACCCTTGTATAGCTTTTGTTCCTCTTCGGGCAGTTTCAGATACGCATCCCGGCTGATGATGTCCTCCGGGTTGTTGCGATGAACGTATTTGTTCCAGTTGTAGAACAGGAACGGGACACCCTGCTCGTGTTCCCGTACCGATGTGCCCCGAGCCTTGGCATCGCTGTAAAGGGTGAACAGGTTGGTCTTGCTTCCGTTCTTATCCGAATGCAGGGCCATGAACAGCCCGTTGAAGGGACTGACAGCGACACCGCGCGGATAAAACTTCGGGTAGCCCTTGCCCGTGACGTTGAGCCAATGCCCTCCGGCGGTTGCCGCACCTTCCAAAGCCGAGGAAAGCAGGGCGGTCTGTTTCTCTTGGGCGATTTTTTCTATCTGTGATTTCTCTTTCATATTCCGGGGTTTTTATAAATGATGAATTTATTGGATGCCACGTGTCCGCACGATGGTCTCCTGTTGTCCGTTGTCGTAATTCTGCGAAGCCATCTCACGGAGCCGGTCGCTATGTGCAAGCACGGCATTGGCAAGCGTGTTCAAGGGTAACGCTCCTGCATGGTAAGCATCCGCTACGGTCTGGCTGAGTTGTACGGTACAAGGCACACGGTCTATCGTGGCTATAAGCGTGCCGCCTTGCAGTACCGGATTTACGATGCGCGGATTGAGAGGTTCGTCAGGATAACTCTTATACCTCACATTACCGGTATGGCCGGAGCGTTCTTCCCCTGTCCCCATACGCCTTTTTTCCAAAGCCTCGTGTCCTGCCTTGTTCAGCAGGTTCGCGCCACCCAGACCGATGAGCAGCATTTTCAGCAAGGGGTTCTTGATGAAGATACCTGCCACGATACTTGCCATCGGCAGCAAGTTCCCTTCCAGTCCGAGCGATCGGCTCTTGCCTGTAAACGCACCTAACAGGATGTCCGGTAACATGGTAAGGATATAGCCGAGATTGCCGGTCACATCACCGAGACCGTTCAGCCCCAAGGAACGCACCAGTCCGTCCCAGCCATTCTCATTATTTTGTACAGGTGATATTTCCGGTTCGGATGATATTTCCGGTTCAGGCTGCCGCACGGTAGTCACTTCCTCATGTGTGGCACTTTCCGATACACCTTCATTCCCCTTTTCCCTCTGCTCGCTTTCAACTGCCGGTTGTCCGGTTGTCGTGTGAGTATGCCTTGCCTGTTCCTGCAGGTAGGCTTCCTCCTGTCCGGGAGCGACAACCAACGGTACGTCCTTATACCGTTCCGTATCTCGTTTCCCGTCCATCGCTTTCCACAACGGCATTTCCATTTTCATGTTTTTCTGCCAGTCCATAAAGTCAAAATTCAATACCGGAATCTTTTTATGTAGCTGCTCGTTGGCTTCATTGGCGAGCGTGTTTTTCTTGGACGGCAACACGGCGGCCTCCCTGCGGAAACCGTCGAACACATTGCTGTCACTACCGAACACACCCTTGCTGATACATTGCTCCACCGAAAGGTTTTCCAGCTTCTGTTCATCAAGATGTTCGGCAATGGTGGAAATGACCACATCAGCACCGACAAACCGCGCGAAGGAAGCCCATGAACCTGCACCGCCCAGCATAAGCGTGTCTGCCGAAGCACCCAATAATTTGGCTGTACCTTTTTCCAGCTTGCTCGGCCGGTAGGCGGCTTCGCCACGTTTCTCGATTTCTTCGGCCAACGGTGAACGGCTCAAGGTCTGCGACAATCCAAACAGGCTCGATTCCGCGGCCTTGCGGATGATGTAGTCGGATGCGGATTTGGGCATCCTGTCCCTGACCAATTTGTCAATCATCAGTTCTTCCACACGGTAATCCATATAAGCATAGGCGAGGTCGCCTCCTAATTCACGAGACAGTTCGTCATAACGCTCCCTGCCGATCTCTTTCACGACTGTATCTCGCCATTGCCCGGCCATATAAGCAAGGTCGTGCTGTATCTCGTTTGACGAGAGGATACGTTCCTTGCACATCTCAATATAGTCCTCGGTAGTCTTGGAGTTCCATTCACCGGTAACCTTGAGTATCTGGTACGGGTCGCTCAACGGCTGTGAGGCGGAAGCCATCATGCTCAGTATGCCGCCCAAAGAGGTGGAGTATTCCTTCATCTCTTCGGCCTGCTTCCCGGTCAGGTAAGATTGTGTCTTCCTCATGACAGGGGCAAGGTGATTGTGGAAGTAGCTGCCCACAAGAGCCTCTATTTCCACAAATCGTTTGCTATGTTTGATTCCGTCCATATCATTATGTCTATATCATGTTTATCTGTTTCAAGAGTTGTTCCTTGGTCTGCTCGATGGCATTATGGTAAACTTCCATCTGCCGGGGATAAAACTCTTCAAGCCATACATCTTTCTCAATCCGGGAATGGATGAAACGGATGGCCTGTTCCCGTTCTATTTCCACCGATGCCTCTCCCTCTTCCCGGTTGTTGAACCAGGCCTTCGTCCACCAGCGGATTCCTGCCCGGTCGGGATAGACGGTGACGATTCTCGGAATGTCGAAGCTCTGGATGTCGATGTCCAGTTCCTCCAGCGGGTCGATGACACCGTTACAGGCTACGGCTTCGTCATGAAGTTTTTTTTTACGTCACCACCCATCGTGGAGAGATACACCTCATGGCGCAGGGCAAGGTAATTCAGAAAATCTGCGATAAGCAGGTTCTGTACTTTACAGACCAGCGGCATGGCCTTGTGTCCCAGTCCGAGCGGATTGGCCATACTGGGCATACGCTCGTAGAAATACTCCTTCATCGCACCCATCGTGAAGACATGACGTAACGACTGTTCCGTATGTGCGGGCACGGTGTATGCCCCTCGTTGCAGATCTTCCATATAGTGTGGCAGGAAACGGAGCATCAGTTCCTCGATTTCCTGTTTGTCCTTCTCGTAATCGGTTTCCGGTCCCGGTTCCGTTCCGTTAAATCCATTCATGCCGTTTCCTCCGGCCGCCTGCAATGCGCGGATATTGCCGTACAGCATGGTGAGGAACTCCAGTGGATTCAGTTCTTCGCCCTTGAAGCGTGTTTCCAGATGCAGGCGTTCTCCACTCAGGGCGACCGTCTGCCCGGCTTTGACACGTTGTCCGAACTGGGCATAGACATTCGACAGATGTCCGTATGTCACCTCGTATCCTCCGTAACGGATGGTCTGGCAGATTCCATGCACGGGATTGTTGCCGACACCCGAAACAATCCCGTCGGCGACAGCGGAAAGCATATAGTACCGCACGTCGAAGTCTATGCCGTGATGAAAGAATTTATCGCCTGTGTCCGGATGAACCTGCTCGCCATATCCGAGCGAAAGTTCCACCTCTTTTCCCTGTTTTTCCTCAAACGGCATACAGTAACCGCTTGGAGATTGCAGGATCATTTCTTCTGTATATTTCATTTTGCTTCAATTTTTGATGTGCTTATCTTCTCATCCCTCCGCTTCGGTTCTGCCCGTCAGCGGACAAATCCGCAGCCTGTGCTCTCGATACGCCCTCTGCGTGCTGTGGACGGAAGACGCCCGCGTTGTTGCCGATGAGCATCATACCCAGGAAAAGACCGGCAATCTTGCCCAGCCAGCTGGAACGTCCGAACACAAGGAAAGCGGCTGCTACCAGTCCGGCTATACTCAGCCCCGACACATTGCCACGACCGAGGTTGCTGAAAAAACCGCCCAGCATATTTGACAGCCCACCGCCGGAGGCTTCCCGAAGGAAGGTCGATGCACCGTTCAACTGTGTGCCGATACCCGCAACCGCACCGCTTACCGATTCTACGGCTTCCCCGGCTTTTTCTTTCAGGTCTTTCATGTTTTCGGGGGTGCCGGCAAGTGTATTCGTGGCGGATTCTCCGACCACGGCTTCACTGACAATCCGGGCGACACTCTTGTCTGAGGTCAGTTTCTCCCAGCCGACATAACCGACCGCACCGCCGACAGCGGCACTCTTGACGGCCTGACCTGCGCCACGAAGGGTTTGCGAAGGGTGCAGTACCGCGTTACCCACACTTTTCCCGGTAGCGGCAGTAGCCTTGCCACCGTATTTCATGGCTTTGCCGCCATATTTTATGATTGAATCCCAAAGTCCCATATCCGTTGTTCTTTTTAAGGTCTTACATTCTTTCCGCTTAGTCTCCAGCGTCTTTTGGCGGCTTCCACGATGTCGCGCTTGTCGGTGATAGGGCGTGCGCCCTCGTCTATTTCCCGCCAGATGTCTCCCATTGTGGTGTATTTCACCGCTTTGGTCAGCCGTTGCAGTCTTTTGTTCATCATCTTGAGTTTCGGACGGATGCCGAAGACAATCTCCATGCGCTCCCGTTCTGTCATTTTGTTATCAGACAGACAGGCGGTACGGATGTCATTCACAATTTCCACACTACCCAAAATCAGTTCCCGGTAAATCTGGTTCCGGCGGGTGGAAAGGGCGACGGCAAGCGCGTTGGCCGTATGCCGTTCCAACTGTTTGGTGAAGTCGCCCATATTGTCTGTAAGCTGTGCTATCTCGTGATAAAAGCCGTATATCTGTGCGGCATAACAGACAATCGAGCGAAACGAACTCAGGTAATCGTTGAACTCCCGCTGCAGGTCGGTCGTGGTTTCCACCTCCTCCTTTGTCCACAGGTGTCCCGTGGTTTGCATCAGCATGACCCTTTCCTGATTCTTCAGCTCCTTTTCCGCTTTGTCGGTATAGAGCAGAATCATTCCGGCCAGCACAGGATCATTCTGCGCCCGTGCTTTTCCGATGCCGATACACACCAGCAACATACTTATCCAAATCGCCTTTCTCATCTTTTCCTGTTTTTTTATCGTACAAGGGCGGCCGACCTGCGCCAGCGTGTCATAGCCATGCGTGCCGCTTCCGCATTGTCCCGGTCAAGCATTCCGGCTGTCACGTTATTCCACACGTCATTGAACGTGTAGTATCGTATGCTCAGATAGAGCAGGTGCAGCTTGCGGCTGAAAGCCGAAAGTTTGTCGTTCAGTTCCCATAAGGTCTTGCTCCGTTCCGCTCCCGTGAGCATATTCTCCGTGCCGCCTTTGGCTACCGCATCGTTCAGCAGCGTAAAGACCGATACCAGTTCGGTCGCCGTCTCCATATACAGGTTGTTCATGTTCATGCCGGCGACGATACCCTGCGGATTGTTCTTGACAGCCTTGCCCAACTTTCCAAGCGTGAGGAAAATACGCACACCGTCGTTGTAAAGGTGGGTGCAGGCTTTCAGCGAGGAAGCGTAACCGCCGGCCGTTTTCAGATAACTGTTGTACTGTTTCTCCCATTTATGTATACGGTTGAACTCGGCGGCTATGGTGTTCTGCAGGAGGGCGGTCTGTGTCTGCCCCTTGATTTGCTTTTCGATTTGGTTGTTTATAACCTCGTTTCCCTCGGCCAATGCCGCCCATTCCAACGGGTTCGAGGCGGCAATTTGCGCCACGACCCGTTGGGGCGACAGACAGACAAAAACAGCTATCAAAAACGGACTAATGATTTGTAATCTCATAGATTCCCTTATTTCGTTTATTATATTCAACGCGCTCGCGGATTAGCGGCACGATATTGTCTTTACGCCGTATTCCCGTCAGTTCAAGTCTCGGCGTGTTCCGGTCCATTGAAAGGATGATTACCGTTTTCAATCCGCATAACTGTTGCAGGAGATTTTGGTGTTCCTGAAAGTCCACGATACGGTATAGCTCCATGTAATCTATCTTACGGAACAAGACGCCGTGTTCGCTGACAAGCTGCTCTCCACCGATACGGTAGCGTATCAGCCGCAAATAGACAAGGCGGTATGCCAGCACGAGTATCAGGAGCAGGGAGACGGCCGCAGCCATACCGTTAAGCGGCACAGCTTCCATACCTCCGTACACCAATCCCGCCGTGCTCATCGCAATGAGGGGCAACTCGTCAATGACGAACTGCATCCCGTGCGGTCGGATGGTGACAGGCGCATAATAGGTAGTTTGCGTATGGTTCATGGGCTATCGGTGAAATCGGGTTTGTTGTTGCTCGTTTTCCTCTTTGGGGGTTCGAACCGGCTGTTCCCGTTCCCCGACGGATTCATTCAAATTCCGTCCAGCCAACAGTTGCTCGTTCCAGTCTTTATAAGGACTGTCCGGCTTTTCCCTGACACAAGCGGTGTCATGCTTTGCATCCAGACCGAGAAACTCCCGCAATTCCTTGCGGAACACATTGTAATATCCGTTCATTTCATCCACTTGCGCTTGTATGTCGTCCGGATGGCACAGGCCGCTGGAGCGCATCGACATGGCTTCCTCCCATGCGGCTTCGTATTTCCCGTAACTGCTTGCCACTTGTCCGGGCAATAATTCAATCTCTCCGCTATCCAGGTTTTTACTGTCGGGGACAGTGTCAAGATAAGGCTTCCTGTCGGATGTCACCTCAATGGTGGAACGCACCGCACGGTGCATCTCTTCCTGTAAGTTCCCGGCAAACTCAACGCCTGCCGAATCGGTATCGAAACAGATATGTTGCCGGGCAGGAAGTGTGGCAGACAATACGCCGCGCATCTGCGCTATTGTAGGAGAACCGCCCGTAGAAACAAAGACCGCCTTCCGCAACTCTTTGTCCGTTGGCTGGTGAAGCTGGTAATAAGCCATCGCGTCGTAAGCACTCTCAAACCAATAGATATGCTTGGCAGACGACAGTGGCGTTTGGGCAGGACTGGCAATCCACAGTCCCTCGCTCGAATTGCTGCCCTCTGCCTTTCCCTTGTAACTGCCGCCTCCGTCCGTGCGGGCACGCCCCCGTTCCTCGAAACCGACAATCCGTTCCGGGTCTTTAGGCAACCGCATAGGAAACGAGAGATTGGTGTAGGCGGCACCGTCCGGGCGGTGTTTCGTGGCCAGACAAAACTCCCGGTGGAAGGCGTACTGCGTGTAAAGGTCGATACCCCGGTTCTTGAAATAGGGATAAAACTTCTTCTGCGTCTCCCGGTCTTGCGGATTGAACTTGTGTAGTTCATAATCCGCTATGTCGAAGGGCTTGACATCCCGTTTGGGCTGTATGATACGCGTATCCCGGTTTTCTATGGGGTGGTTCAACAGGCGGTTGCACACGAGGTTTACCAATCTGTCACCGGGCATACCCGCATGATATTCGGTAAAGAACTGCGGATGTTCCTTGATAAAGGATATGAGGTTATATACTTTCTGCTGTTGGGCATGAAAGCAGCACTGTCCGTTTTGGGTGACAATGAACTTGTCGCCACGGACACGGCGTCCCTCACAGTCCAGACGGACGTATGAGGGATAGCGCAGGCCGTCACGCTTGTTCAGGTGATACCCGGCATCAATCAGCACGTCCTGAATGGTCAGCCTCCGTAAAAAGTCATCGTATGTCAAGTCGCCATCTCTCATCTGTTACCTCCCCATTCTCATATCGTTTATCTCACGATTCATTTCCGCCTCGAATGTCCGTATCGCCACATCCCTCGGTGTATCGACACCCGGCTTGAAATACGGACGCGGAGGACCGCCGAAGCGTTCTCCATAGCACTCCGGAGCGTGATGGTGCAAACCGTGTGCAACACCGGCTGTAACCACCGCGCCGGCTGTAAGGGCTGCGAATATCTTTGTGCCCAAACCGCTGTTCGCTTCCGGGCGGGTTTTCATATCCACCTCGCTGAATATCTTGGAAAAGAGCTTCATGCGGTGAAAATCGTCCACTGCAAGGAACTTGTCATACTCCTTTTGTGTAATCTCGTGGCTGATGACCTGTCCGTCGATAACGGCTGTCATCTTGTACTTTCCCTCCATTTCCGTGGGCTGTACGCCAATCTCGCTCACTTCGACCTCCCGGCCATGCTTCTCTTCCCGGTACCAGCCTTTACGCTCGTTGATGAACGGCAGGTCACGTCCGTCAACGGATGCGGACATACCGCCTCGTTTCTCTTCCTCTGCCGCATATATTTCTTTCGGGTTGGAAATCTCCTGTTCATATTGTTCACGTGCCGCCAGTTCATGCTGTACTTCGGGATGCAGGGCAAGCGGGATGCGTTGCTCGGAATTGAGAGTGTCCTGCGTTATCTTGTCGGCAAAGTCCGCTTCGACAATTCCGTTCAGGACTTCCAGACGCTTTTCGATGGAATGTTCCTCAAGGGAGTTGGAAATCAGTGCCGACACTTCTTTGTCCGTCAGGTCATAGACCATATCTACTTGGGCTTGTTCGGACTGTACGGTCAGTGTCTTGTTCTCCGCATCGACAATCAGTCCGTGAGAGGCAAGGCACTCCTGCCATTTCTCGTTGGAAAAATAGACAGGAGAGGTAATCAGTTCCTTATAAGGGCGTGCCGGTTCCGGACTGCGTGGACGGCTCACTATCGGTGTGATGACCGCCTGCAAGTCTTGCAGGACATCACGCTGTTGTACGGGGGCTTCCTGTACCTGTCGGTCGCCTTTATAATAGAAACCGTAACCGCCGGATTGCAGTTCTCCGGGTTTCATGCGCCCGTCCGGACGTTCAGGGACAACCGAAGGTCCGGGATAGAAGACCTGGCCGCCGACCCTACGCAAGTGGAATCCCCACTGGTTGCGTGGTGTCCAGCCCAAGAAGGACGGAGGCATACCCAACCGACCAACGTGTCCATACTCCCCAATGCCCATGCGATAGCCATGCAGCCCCATAGCGACACGGCCGTTGGCGTTACGGGCATGGACGAAATTCTTGGGTAAATGGAAATCTTTGCCCACTACACTCGTGAATACGTTGTAGGCTTTCTTGTTGGCTGTATTCGTTCCCCAGTCCGTGAGAGCCAACATCTGACGTTCCGTAAGCGGATAGGTCAGCAACGGTGAATCGTGCCCCTGCACGAGAAGCCGGTAGCTTGTGCCGTCGCTGGCAATATGGGCCTGCATCCCGTTACGTCTCAGTAAATCGCGCATTTCCGGCTGCAAGTCCATCTGTCGGGGATTGGTATTGGTTCGTATCGCCATAGTCTGATAATTTATGGGTTACATTATGCGTTGCCGTTCTCCATGGCCGCCTCCAGTTGTTCATCCTTGTAATGGACGAATCCGGCGGCCGTCTCGTCGCTGACAATAAGATTGTTGTCCTTGCAGTAACGGATGTATTCCTCCTGCCATTCGGCAGAGAAGTGGTTGACATAATCCAGCCAGCCGTATTCGCCGCGTTCCATCTTCTCGATGAGCACCTCTTCGGGATAGTATTTGTTCTGTGACATAAATTCCTGATTTTAAGTGGCTATTTGTGCATTCCTGCGCCCATGTTGCGCTGGGCACTCTTTTTCTGCTCGTTCCAGAGTTCCTCCGTGTATTGTTCTTCGGGAACATAATCAAGGTTCCCGTCACCGTCCATCACCCAGCAACCGTAACATCCGAAAGTGTATTTGTCCCATTCGCGCTTGCTCTGCTCTTTCCATTTTTGTTCGTCACCGGCACAGAAGCGGATGCCTGTCTTGCTTTGCAGGTCAATACCGACCGTTACAGGCTCGTTGTCCACGGCAAGCGTCAGCGGTTCGCCATGCTGCAATCCTTTTATCTCCACCGCACCGAGATGCAGTTCTTCGGCAAGCACCTGCAGGTTGCGGGCGATGATGGGGGTGGGAACGGACATCACCTGTTTGGTTTCGGAATCAATCTGTACGAACACCTTGCTGTGTCGTCCGTCAGTGGTTTCCACATCTGCGACTATCGCTTTGCCCGCGAGCAACTGTTTCTGTTGCGTTTCATCGTATCGCTCCAGCGGAGAGGATTTCAATACCGGATAAAATACCACGTCAACCCCTCCGTTTTCCATGCGTACCGGGACGAAGCGGCTACGGCTTTCGATAGTTTCTCCGTTCTCATCGGTGACGCGCACGGGAAGCACGGGAGAATGTCTGCCGTTGCAAATCTCATCAAGAACACGCATCGGTAAATCCTCAATCATTTCTTGCGTGAGACCGAATCTTCCCAATGTCTGATAAGGCAGTTCTTCCAATTTGAATTGTATTTGTTTCATACTTTATTTATGTATTATAATTCACACCTTGCAAATATAGAATATTTATATCTATACTTGCAATACAGATAAATACAAAGATGAATTATTGCCCCATTTTTGTATTTTAAAGTATGATTTATTGCAAAATGTCATACTTTGAAAGCGATTTTGGGTGATTTTAGGAGGGAAATGGATGCGGCTGTGTTTTATCTTGAAAAGAGCTTGCTATATTTGCCGCATGAAAAAGATTTTATGGATGATTGTATCGGGTGTTTCGTTATGCGGCATGCCTGCATACGCACAATTTAATACCATTGTCACAGTGCAGAACCGCTATAAGGTGGAAACTTCTCGGACAGGTGAGGACAAGGTGAAGCCGGCTTCAGAAAGTGTGGCTTCAGAAAAAGGTGCGCCACAAGATCTTCTTGCGGCAGCGTCACCCGACAACACGCACAGGCAGGCGTGGATCAAGCGTTATCTCAGCGTGAGCTATCCGTTGCGCAGGATAAGGATAAATTCGCCTTACGGCTACAGGAAAGACCCGTTTACAGGAAAAAGCAGGTTCCACAACGGCATTGACCTGCACGCCAGAGGTGACGAGGTGCTGGCCATGATGGAGGGTATGGTGATAAAGGTCGGTCAGGACAAGTCCTCCGGAAAGTATGTTTCTTTACGACATGGGAACTACATTGTCAGCTATTGTCATCTTTCAAAGATATGTGTCATCAAAGGAACGGTAGTTCATCCGCGTGACGTGGTAGGCATTACCGGTTCTACGGGGCGCAGCACCGGAGAACACCTTCATATCACTTGCAAACTCAACGGAAAAAGCGTTGACCCGCAATCGGTATTGGATTATATAAAGACTATACAGGAAAAGTGCGTGGAAGCATTGGTGCTGCTATGACAGGCACTATGCCGACAAATAATACCGTTACATACGATGTGGTTCCTTATGTCGCATCTTTCCGTTATGCCTGTTGGCAAAACGGGTGAACCATACGTGTGTCTTTATCCGGAATAAGGACGGCACGGTAATGGTCTTGCCAATCGAGTAGGAGGAACGGGATTAATTCCCGTTCCGACCTCTCACACCACCGTACGTGCCGTTCGGCATACGGCGGTTCCTTAATTAACCTTTAAACACAGGATGATAGTACATCTTAAAAGTAGGGTAACCAGCTCGAAGCAAACGCTCATCCGACAAAGCCGCTTGTACAGTGGGATGACTTGCCATTCGCCAGTATTTCTTACGACAAAAGGCAGCCATTCGCACACGGGTCTCATCGGGAATAAGCTTCTTCAGATTTCGATACCGGGTTCGGACTCGTTTCCAAGACTTCCAAATACACATCCGTATGCGATGACGGAGCCAACCGTCCCATTCCTTTATCCTACTTTTGAGACCTGCAAACTTAAAATAGTTGAGCCAACCACGGATATACCAAGTCAAACGTTGTTTACGATATTCGTAGCTCCAGCCGTTATTACGGCTGGTGAGTTCACGTATCTTAATCTTCATCTTCTTGATACTATCGCCATGGATGTAGAATTGGCATTTGCCATTACTACGACCAAAGGCATAGGAAAGGAATTTGATGTCACGCATATAAGCAACATGGGTCTTATCCTTATTCAACTTTAGAAAAAGTTTCGTTTCAATAAAGGGAAGCAGATTATCCAATGTACGATGGGCGGAACGACGGCTTTTACAAAAGATGACCAAGTCATCAGCATACCGAACGAACAAATGCCCACGTCTCTCCAGTTCCTTGTCCAACTCATTAAGCATTATATTGCTTAATAAGGGGCTCAATGGACCACCTTGAGGAACTCCGACCGGACTGTCCTCTTTCTTGCCTCCTATAAGTACACCGGAGTTCAGATATTTATGAATCAGAGAAATGACACGACCGTCTTTGATGGTACGTGACAGGATTTCTATCAACTTACTATGGCAGACTGTATCAAAGAATTTCTCCAAATCCATATCGACCGTGAACACATAACCGGCAGAGATATATTCGCCACATTTTAATAACGCATCATGAGCACTACGATGAGGGCGGAAACCATAGCTGGTTGGTGAAAATTGAGGTTCATAAAGAGGTTGAAGCACTTGTGAGATGGCTTGCTGAATCAGACGGTCAACCACCGTGGGGATACCCAAGTTACGTGTCTTCCCATTCGATTTGGGAATCTCCACACGACGCACGGGGTTCGGATGGTATTTACCATCATAAATGGAAGTTATTAGCTTATCCTTGTGGCTACGAAGATAAGGAAGCAATTCGTCCACTTCCATACGGTCAATGCCACCACTACCCTTGTTACTCTTTACCTGTTTATAAGCAAGGTTTAGATTAGAAGGGGAAAGAATATATTCCAATAACTCTCCTTTTTCCTGCTTAATGGCTGTAAGATGATTTTCAGTTATCCCAATGAAAGTCTGCATACCAATCATGACTTCAGGTTCCACCCTCTGCGCCGATTGGTCGGATAGAGTTTCTATGTTCTGCTTTCTTCCCCTCATAAGGTAACATTCAGGTATCTTACATAATTAAGGTTCAGCCCTTCCCCATTATGGTGAGTAACAGGTACTGTGGCTTCAGCTGACTTCTCACGACAAATCTTGTTTCAACCAGATACAGTTGTGGTGCACCTGTCCGTGAGACCTCCCCAGATAAGAACGTACGCTTTCATCTCATATACCCTCTGATTCTACTACATAGGGATTCGGATAGTTATAGGACTTTATTTTGTTTAGCAAACTTGTCCTCCAAATGTAGCCTTATAATCAGTTTCTGTTCGTAGAGCCGAGAGTTTGCCGCCAGCTTCCTTCAGATTCCTCCTCACGAAGGACACCCTTGCCTTGGGCTAACGATTCCCACTATCAGGGCTCGTTCGGGACTTACACCCTATAGCGCACGCCCATGCTGGGCGTACTAAAAGATAGCGGCGGCAACCTTGCCACCGCAGCGTTCAATCTCATCCTTGTAGTCTGCCAGGCTTTGACCGCTGGTAAGCACATCGTCCACGATGACAATTTCCTTTCCGGCAATGTCGCCATTTATACGGTAATTCCTCTCAAGTATGCGGTTCCCGTTACCTTTCGCTTTATGCAGGCTTTCACGGAAACCGAACACGTCTACATCATGGAATCCTGATGTCAGTTCCGGCCGGCACTTGTCGATGTAACGGGCAAGTCGTTTGAAACGCCGTACATATTTGCCCTTTCCGCTACATGGCATGAACATCACATGACAAGACTGTCCATCCGTTTGAAGAGCGGTCATGCAAGCCTTGAAAAATGGGATGCCATGTGTCTTGCCTTCTTTGAAGCGGTAAAGCGAGTGGCAGAAAGCACGTTGTCTGTCATCGAGTAAATCCCCGTATCGTGACGGATAATAATACCCGTAAAATACAACCCGGACACCATGCAGCATGAACACCCGAAGCGGCTGTTTGTCCTCAAAGATATCCGGGTGTGCAAAACCGAACATCCGGCAGGCTTCTCGATGTCCCGCCATAACAGCCAAACGGGAATAGTAGTCACGTTTTCCTGCGGTATCGGCTGACCGGGCGGCGGCAAATGCCGCCTCTCCGGTTTTCCGACGCCAGTAACCGATAATGCGCCACAGCACGCCGATAACACATAGCAGGATCAGGAATACAAGCCGTGGATGTAGCATAACTTGATTAAAATAAATAGAGGGTGTTTTTATATACAAACAGAGCAAAAAACGGCTTGTTCACAACATATTATCCTGTTATCATCAAGCGTATTTTGTCGCCAAAAAATATCTTTTCAGCGACAAAATCTTTATTATACTCATAATTCCAATGAATTTTCCTTTAACAAGAAATCATAGATACTTATAGTAGTGATGCCGGATTCATCCCTCATCACAGGGGTTTCTTCTCCGATAACGATGATTTTCTTGAATGAATCATCCACTTTAAGCAAAGAAGCCCGTTCTTGCTTTATCTTTTCATCAGATTCCATACGGTATGCCGACTGGATGTAATAACGCTTGCTGCCCAAATTACAGATAAAGTCCACTTCAAGGACAGAACGTTGCTGTTTGCCGTTTTCGTCTTTTACTACGACAGGGACAACTCCAACATCCACATTGAACCCCCGAATCCTCAATTCGTTATAAATCATATTCTCCATCAAATGGCTTTTTTCCGACTGGCGAAAATTGATACGTGCGTTACGCAATCCCAAATCCATGAAATAATACTTATATGGCGAATTTATATATCGTTTCCCTTTGATGTCGTAACGGGTTGATTTTTCAACCAAAAACGAATCACAGAGATAGTCAATATAGTCTTTGACTGTATCATAGGAAATGACAGATTTTTTTTCGCTTCGGAACGTGTTCGCCAGTTTGTTCGGATTGGTAAGTGCGCCAATACCGGAAGCCATGATGTTAATAAGCTCTTCCAAATCGTCATCCTTGCGTATGTCGTAGCGTTCTTTAATATCCTTGATATAAGTCTCGTCAAACAGTGTTTTCAGAAAACGTACTTTTTGTTCTTCCGTAGTATATGACAGTATTTGCGGAAGACCGCCATACAACATATATTCATTGAAGCCGGCCTGCACCGTACCGGAATAAGCAGACATATATTCACCGAAACTCAATGGGTACATCTTAACTTCAAAGCCACGACCACGAAACTCTGTAATAATATCCTTGGACAAAAACTTCGCATTACTTCCTGTTACATAGACATCCACATTACGCATCCTCAGAAAGCCGTTCAGCACGTCCTCAAAATTTTCAAGCATTTGGACTTCATCCAACAGGATATAATACATATCGCTATCAGTAATCCGGCTTTCCACGAAAGAATAAAGCTTATCTGGATTTCTCATTGCCCTATTTTTGTAATCTTCCAAATCCACCTTTATGATATGGTTGGGAGCGACACCGTGGTTTTCAAGATATGAAGTGAATATCTCAAAAAGCAGATAGGACTTGCCGCACCTGCGCATACCGGTTATAATTTTGATCATACCATTATTTTGTAGGGAAATAAGCTCGTCCAAATATTTTTTACGTTCAATTTTCATTGCTAATCGAATTTAGCGTCACCAGGTGACATGATTTTCGATTACAAAAGTATTCACTTTTATTCGTTTCTCCAAGACATAATCTAAAAAAGTGTAATTTAGTGACGGTGTTTTCGATTAGACATTGCGTTTTTACTGTTATCAAAATCTTCATTTTTCAAACCATTACCATCTGACCTTTTATACCTTGTCCTCTCCCTCTTTTAGCCATTCCGTCCATTCGTATTGTGCGACCTGTGGGGGATTGCATTTTTCCGCAAAGGTAAAACGGCCGTTCCAATCTTGTCAATACCGGCTGACGCTGCGGATGAGCCGTAAAAATCTTCCTCTCCGTAGTCAAGCGTATTTTTCCGTCCGGTCTTGCCCGGTTGTCCCGACCACCTTTCAGAAGCAGAAAAATAATCCCGACGGTCGCAAACAGACCGAACAAAGGGGAAATAACAAGTTTAACGAATAAATTTCAGAATTATGCCGAACTGGAACACGAGTGATTATGTGGTGATTGGTGATGCGAATGAAGTACAAAGTCTTTATGAGTTGATGAAAGGATTGCAAGAAAAGAAAGAGCCGTCCGTCAAAAACGGATTCGGAAAGGCTTGGTTAGGATGCCTTGTGGATGCGTTGGGTGGCGACTGGAAGAACATTTTTTGCCGTGGCGAGTGGTGTTCGTTGGAAATGGACGGTGACATACTCCGATTTACGACCATGACGGCATGGTCTCCCTGTAACGAAACTTTTGATTTCATATGTGAGAAATTTCCGTCACTCAGTTACTTCTATCGCTCGGAAGAGCCTGGTATGGCAATATACCAGACCAATGACGCTGACAGTGTTTATTTCAGCGACAAATATATTGTTGACGTGTACACTGACGAAGAAGAGTCTTTTAACGAGTATTTTGAAGACTTGGATACTCTGTTTGAATGGCTTGAAGAAATAACTGGGTATTCTGTCAAGTCCATGCAGGATGTATATGCGATAAAGGATGTATGGAGAAAGGAAAATCCTAATGCCTATTGTAATATACATGAGTTTGAAATTGTCGATTAGATAATCTTTAATATCAGGAATTATACGAACAGATGATTGGAAAGGCTATGAATTTATGAGCACAAGATTGGAATTTGTAAAATAGCAAATGTATGAGAGACGAAATCAGACAAAACGGTAAAGTCATGTTGTCGGGTGAAGATGGCATATCCATTCCGATGATTTTCAAAAACCTATGTGGCAAGAATTTCTCTGGCACAAAATACAAGGATTATATCAAGCATATAGCCTTCGGAGAAATGGGGCTCAAGCCCGGAGAAATTACACTCTACCGCAATGGCATATTAGTAAGGACAGGTAAAATCAACATTGAAAAATAGATATGGAAACGACAACTATTCATCCGGCGGAGAGCTATCTTCGCAACGAAACTAATCCTTCGTCTTTATACGTGCGGATTGCAGGAAAGCGCAGACGTTTGTTTATCAACCGAGACAGAGGCATTATCGGCATTATCGCTCTCGGCAAACGGACAAAAGGCTATATATTTACGGATTGGGCAAGCATTGAGCAAATATACTATCCCTCACCAGAACAGGACGAGAATACGGATAGGAAACTCATTCTGAAATATCAGAAACTTGCCCGACTTGCCACACATACAAACTCATGGCTTCGTAAAATCGCCAATGCGGATTTGGACAAATCCCTTTACGAGAACCACATCACAACAGGCACACGCATTGACGGCAAATGTATCGGACTTGCCACCATCGAAAAATACTGTGGAACGACAGCAATGCGCCTCTTCAGGGAAGCAATGAAGAACAAGGAGAAATTTTCCACTTGCCGCTTTGATTTTGGCGGTTATGACGGAACGCTTTGGTGTGAACCACGGGAAAATGGCGATATGTCGGCAGGCTTCAGTAAAGAGTATCGAAATTGTGGTAACGGTTACTACTATCTGCTTATCAATGATAAATATATGATAGGGTACGACATTGACTGATTTATGCACCAATCCGACCGCATCAGGCAAATGCCCGGTGCGGTTTTTCTGTACCTGTCTGCCGACGGATGCTCCCTTTTCTACTGGACACATGAATGTGCCTTCCCTTTTCTATCAGGTTGCAAGCCGACCAATTATAGATTTCTCATCTTCCCTCTTTTAATACTCCATTTCTCTTTTCCGTCGTGCGACCTATGGGGATTGCATTTTTCCGCAAAGGTAAAACGGCCGTCCCAATCCTGTCAATACCGGCTGACGCTGCGGATGAGCCGTAAAAATCTTCCTCTCCGTTGTCAAGCGTATTTTTCCGTCCGGTCTTGCCCGATTGTCCCAACCACCTTTCAGAAGCAGAAAAATAATCCCGACGGTCGCAAACAGACCGAACAAAGGGAAAATAAAAAATTAAGGTTAAATATGAGTTACAACAAACTGACATCATTGGTGGCGAATGTGGAAGCCATAGAAACGGCTGTAAAAATCCAGGCGCAAGGCAGGACAGCCACAGAGAGCGAAAAAGAGAAATTAGCCCTATATTCGGGATTTGGCGGTATCAAGGAAGTGCTGAACATCGGCACGGACAAGCCTGTACCGCAGGAAATGAGCAATCCGATAGCAAGGCTGCTGAACGCATTAAGCGATTTTGCGGACGGAGATACGGAAAAGTTCAATACCCTAATTGACAGCATAAAGGCATCCGTCTTGACAGCTTTCTACACTCCTAAATTTCTGATTGAAACGGTGGCATGGCAGGTACAAGCCACATTCAAGGAAAACGGCTTGCAGATGCAGTCCTTTCTTGAACCGAGTGCAGGGACAGGCGGTTTTCTGCCTGTAGCCATGCCCGAAACACATACCTATGCCTTTGAAAAGGATTGTGCCACAGGGCTTATTCTCTCACTTTTGCATGACAACACAACCGCAATCACGGCAGGATTTGAAACGATAGACGGACAAGACTTGCAGCACAAGACTTTTGATGTCATAGTCTCAAACATCCCATTCGGCAATTTCCGAGTGTTCGATGCGGAATTGTGGAAGAAAGGCGGTATCTACGAACAGGCTGCCAAGACCATACACAATTATTTCTTTGTCAAGGCTATGGAACTGCTGAACGAGGGCGGTCTGCTGGCTTTCGTCACATCGAGGGGCATTGCTGATACTCCGGGTAACAAGTTCGTGCGTGAATACCTTGTGAACCATGCCGACTTGATAAGTGCAATCCGTCTGCCCGACACGCTTTTCATGCAGACAAGCGGTATCGAGGTGGGTAGCGACCTGTTGGTATTCCAAAAGCACAGCAACAAAGCCACGCTATCCCTGCGTGAACGTACCTTTTTGCAGGTAGGTAAAGAAAAAGCGGACACGGCAGGAACGATGACCGAATATGCCAACAAACTTTTTGCCATGCCCAAAACCACACTTGCCACAGGTAGCCGCATTGCGATGAACCAATACGGTAAGTATATCCGCAAATACCAGTGGTCGGGCGACGAGAAAGCCATGATACAATACCTTTCCGCACTGCTGAAACTTGACTTTAACCGCTATTTCCGCAAAAACCTTTTCTTGGGCAATACGGACGGAGCGCAAACACAGATGTCGCTTTTCGGAGACATGGAGATAAGGCAAGCGAAAGGGAAACGAGCCTACACGAACGAGCCGGAAACATGGATGAAAGACGGTGCTATGGTGATGTTCGAGGAACAGGTGGGTGTTATCCGATACCGCAAGTCAAGCCTGTATCAAGAGGTAGCGATTGATTTTGTGCCTGTGGACGAGGGCAAAGTGAACATAGACAGGGCAAAAGACTATTTTCCTGTCAGAAAGGCTTATTTTGAGTTGTCTGCCAAAGAACAGGAAGAACAGCAGGAACAACCCTATATGCGTGAACGGCTGAATACCCTTTACGATGCCTTTGTTGCCAAATGGGGCTGTTTCCACGAGAACGACAACAAGGAATTTATCATGCTTGACGCACTCGGTACGGAAGTGTTCTCCATAGAAATGCTGCTCGGCAGCGATATAGTCAAAGCGGACATCATGCGCGAGCCTGTGGCATTTCAGAAGATAGACCCAAATGTTCGGCTGACCCCGATAGAAGCGTTGGCAAACACGCTGAATTTCTTTGGCGAGGTGGATATGGGCTACCTCACGCAGACAACCGACATGGGACAGGATGAAATCATAGATGCCCTCAATGGCGAAATTTTCTATAACCCTGTATCGGAACGTTGGGAGCATAAGGTGAAATTCATTGCCGGAAACGTGACGGAGAAAAGCAAGGAGATTGCAACCTGCATACCCGACCTGTCCGACAGGGAAAAGGACTGGGCGAAACAATCACTGAAAGCACTGGAAGAAGCCGCTCCCGAAGCGATACCATACGAGGAACTGGATATAAATATGGGCGAGCGTTGGATTGACCCACAACTATATGCGGACTTTGCGACCGAACTCTTTGAGGTGGAAGCGACCGTGATGTATGTCGATGTGAACGACAGTTATCTGGTGCGCTTGTCGGGCTATTCTCCGGCTGCATACAATACCTATTCAGTGCGGAACTACAACGGAGAGGATTTGTTTGTTCATGCCTTGCAGGACACCGTTCCCGAAATAACCAAAGAGATAAAGAGGAACGGTGAAAAGGTACGAGTTCCCGATGAAGAGGCCATACAGGAAGCAGCCACAAAGATACAGGAGATAAGGGAGCGTTTCAACCAATGGCTTGACAGCCAACCGACAGAGGTTCGTGACGAATTGGTAAGGGTGTACAACGAGCGTTTTAATTGCTACGTCCGTCCGCATTATGACGGTTCGGCGCAGACCTTTCCGGGATTGTGCTTTGAGCAGTTTCCATACAGCGAACTCTATCCGTCACAGAAAGATGCCATTTGGATGATTAAGCAAAATGGCGGCGGGATTTGCTGGCACGAAGTCGGGACAGGTAAAACGATGATAATGTGTGTGGCAGCCTACGAAATGAAGCGGTTGGGGTTGGTGCAGAAGCCCATGATTATTGCCTTGAAAGCCAATGTACACGAGATTGCCGACACGTTCCGCAAGGCATACCCCACGGCTAAGGTACTTTATCCGGGCAAGGAAGATTTCACACCTGTCAACCGCAAAGAGGTGTTCTCCAAAATCAAGAACAACAACTGGGACTGCATCATCCTGACACACGACCAGTTCGCCAAGATACCGCAGTCGGAAGAAACGATGTTTGAGATATTCACGGAAGAATTGCGTGATGTGGAGCGCAACCTTGAAGTGCTGGAACAGTCCACCATGCGTTACCGAAACCGGAAAATGCAGAAAGGGCTTGAAGACAGAAAGCAGAACCTTTCAGCCGAGTTGCAGAAACTCCGCATGAAGATTGACAACCGCAAGGACGAAGCGGTGGATTTCCATGCAATGGGAATAGACCATATCTTCATTGACGAGTGCCATATGTTTAAGAACCTGATGTTCCAGACCCGGCACACGAGGGTTGCAGGTATCGGAAACACCAAAGGCTCGCAAAGGGCGATGAACCTTTTGTTTGCCATCCGTGACATACAGAACCGCACAGGCAAGGACTTGGGGGCTACGTTCCTTTCGGGTACGGTGGTTGTGAACGCACTGACCGAATTATACGTGATGTTCAAATATCTGCGCCCGAAAGAACTCAAACGACAGCAGATTACCTGCTTTGACGCATGGGCTGCTATCTTCACGAAAAAGACGGCCGACTATGAACTGAACGTGACCGGGACAATCAAACGTAAAGAGCGTTTCCGTACCTATATCAAAGTACCCGAACTGGCGATGTTCCTGCGTGAGATAACGGACTATAGAACCGCAGACATGATAAACCTCGACGTGCCGGAGAAAAACGTGCGTTTCCTCTCTCATGCTCCTACAATACAACAAGAGGAAATGATTGAGCGTCTGGTGGCTTTCGCCCACTTTGGAGAGTGGGAACTCTTGGGACTTGACACTCCCGAACCCGAAAATCTCGGCAAGGCAAAAATGCTCATTGCTACCAATGTGGCACGCAAAATGGCTCTCGATATGCGTCTGCTGGGTGATAAATTCAGCGATGACAAAGACAACAAGGCTTCCATTTGCGCAAGAACCATTTACGACTACTATATGCGCTCGAATAAAAATCGGGGTACGCAATTCGTATTCAGCGACCTTTCCACCTATAAAGCGAATGAATGGAACATCTACAGTGACATCAAGAACAAGTTAGTGGCAATGGGTATTCCGGCTGATGAAATACAGTTTATCCAGTGCGCCACCACTGAAAGGGCAAGGAAACGCTTGTTTGAGGATATGAATAACGGCAAAGTGCGTGTGCTTTTCGGCTCTACGTCCATGTTGGGGACAGGTGTTAATGCGCAACAAAGGGCTGTGGCGGTGCATCATTTGGAGATTCCCTGGAGACCTGCCGACATGGAGCAGCGCAACGGTCGTGCAGTACGCAAAGGTAACACCGTGAAACTTTGGGGCGGTAACGTGGTAGATGTCGTGATTTACGGCACGGAAAAAACACTTGACGCTTACAAATTCAATCTGTTAAAGAACAAGCAGATGTTTATCAATCAAATCAACAACGGCACGATAGCGGTGCGTCGTATTGACGAGGGCGGCATGGACGAGGATAACGGAATGAACTTTGCCGAATTTGTGGCTATCCTTTCTGGCAATACCGACCTGTTGAACAAAGCCAAGTTGGATAACAAGATTATGCAGTTGGAAAAGGAACAGGGCATTTTCAAGAAAGAACGCATCCGTGCGGAACGTAAAATGACGGACAACCTGCAGAAAATCGACAAGGCGAACCGCATGGTGGAGAACATGGCAAAGGATTGGGAGTACATCACTTCCTATCGAGGAGAGAAAGCCACCTTGCTGTTGAACCTGCCACAAGCCACCACCGAAGAAACCGGACGTGAACTGCACCGCATAGCCAAGAGCAATCGAGGTGAAGCATACAACACCATAGGCAATTATGCCGGATTGAATCTGCTGGTACACAGCGAGTATTCCACAACCGGTACATTTGACCGAAATGTGTTCTTTGTCGAGGGCGTGAGCGGACTGAAATACCGCTGTGGTTTGAGTGGAGCATTACCTTTGGGCTTTGTAGAATCGGCACAATATCCGCAGGGCGCACTGGGCAAATTGCCTGACTTGATTGCCAGACAGCGGAAACTGGTAGAACAGCTTGAAAGCGAAATACCGACCTTGCAAAAACTCATTGACCGCCAATGGATCAAGACAGACGAACTGCTAAGGCTTAAATTGGAGTGTAAGGAATTGCAGCGGAAAATTGACGAGAGTTTGAAAGAAGCAGAACGTAATCCCGATACAGAAAAACAGGTTACGGAATACGAACCTGACATAAAGGCGGCATAACCATAATCATATTTAACCGTACCCTCTGTTTGGTCGTGAGACCGGGCAGGGGGATTTTTTTGGCTTTACGACAGTTCATTCCATGTCGGGATTCCCTTTTTATCAAACTATTTTCCTGTTATAAATATCCACTCTTCCTGTTATACTGGCTTTCCCCACCCGATAATCCAGCGGAATGTCTGTACCGGAGCCACCCATGTAAAGCAAGGTATGGGAGGCCCGTGCAGAACCGCTTCGCCGGAACTGTACTTTACGCCTTGTGCCCAATCTTTGCTTTCGGGAAGGCTTCGGCAAGGACAAACGGGACACATCCTCTTTTGTGTCAGGCTTGCGTTCCGGTTTCCGGACTCCGCTTGATACAAGAGTGGAAGAGTCCCTTGCCTGTTTGTCCCGGCAGATTTTTTCTGACCCGCCCAAGCCGGCATATATACCCATTTTTACAAACAATTTCCATTTATAAAGCCATATAATCGGTTGGCCGACCTTACGGGTTTATTTTGCTGCGAAGTTAAGGCCGATGTCTATTCGTCAAGTCCAAGCCTTTCGGTGAACACTGTAAAATCTTCCTCTTGCAGAGTGTATTTTCGTGTCAGCCTTGCCTTTATATCCACCAACCACTTCTGTTGCAGTAAAATAACTCCCTTGAAGGCCGTAACAGACCGAACACAGGGATAAAATAAAAACTTAAAACAATGGAGACAATGAAAAAGTCAGACAACATTCTTTATTTGGTTACAACACTTATCGAAATGCAGGACAGCGTTTCAGACGGACATGCGCTTTATATCTCGCTGGATGCCGCATTGGAAGCAATGGCTCAGGAAATATCCGAATGTCAGGCAAATTTCAATGAACATTCGGGAAGCACGGTACTTGAACTACCCAGATGCAAGGAATGGCGCACGGAAGACGGCAATGGTTATACAGTGGCAATCGAAGAAATTTTACCGTTATGAGAAAGCCGAACTATAATTTCATTCACAGGCTGATTGGACGGATAACATTGACCAGCCAATCTAACAACGACAACTTTACCTATTTCGGGCATTTTGTGGAACTGCAAAGCGGTACTTCCGGTTACGTGGCAGTCACGATATACAAAACCAACGACCGCTACAAAGGAGAAATGAACTCCTTCAGCTTTGAATATTGGACGAAAGAACTTTACTTTGAATCATCCGTGTGCAAAGCTCTGACGGAGAAAATCATCAGTGCTTTCAAGTCTTACTATGGTCGTGTTTATGTGTCCTATGACGAAATGTATTACGAAGACGAGGACACAACGTATGAGTATGACGAGACAGACGAAGATAAGGAACCAATCAAACACCTAAATAAAAATTGAATTATGAAAGTGATATGTACTAAATGTGGAGGTATGCACGTTGCTTGTGAGGCTATGATAAACCCAAATGACAAATCCTTCCATAACTATACGGACGAAGCCTTTATTTACGGATGGTGTGATGACTGCATGGATGGGGTTGTCCTCTCTGATATTGATGAAGTGAAAGAGGACATAGACAAGCTCTACGCTGATTTTTGTGCCGCACACGGGAAAGAACCGCTTTATGCGCAATGTTCAATCGTATGGAAAGGTGAAAAATTTGTTGTACCGACCCCTGCAATCATCAAGTTATCCACAGATGCGGACGATGCCACCGATGATAAAGTATTCTACTATTGCAACAGCATAGGGCAACTTAAATCACTCACTGAATTTGGAAGCGAGGATTTTGTCATTGCAGAGTGCGGATATTTAACCAATGAGCCCTAACAATCATTACCTATGACAACAAATTTATTGAAAGAGAAATCTGCCCCTGCTGCGGCATTTACAGGACACAGGAACATTGCCCATGCACAATATCCTCAGATTAAGGGTCAGCTAAAAATAGCCATATACAACTCCTACCTGCAAAGCATCCGCAAATTTTATTGTGGTTGTGCGGTTGGCTTCGATTTGCTTGCAGCCGAAGCCGTCTTGGAAATGAAAGGACAACTGCATGACATCACTTTATCAGCGGTTGTTCCATACAGAAATCAATGTGAGTGGTTTTCTTCCTCCGCACGGCAAAGATACCATGACGTATTGGAGAAAGCCGATGATGTAATGATACTTGGTGAGGAATACCATGCGAGATGTTTCCTTGAACGGAACGACTATATGGTAGAGCGTTCTTCCTTGTTAATTGCCTACTTTGACGGCAACCACAAAGGTGGAACTTTCTACACCTGCCACAAGGCGGCTTCAAGAGGGTTGCCCATCAACAACCTCTATACGGCATAAGCCATTGATGGATGAAGATGAAGGGATGTCATCTTTTATCCACCTGGCAATGCCTGTTTCCTTTTATAGCCCAACAACCGTTCCTCTATCCCTTTTATATCTTCCTGTCATATCCTTTTTATCCCTGAAATCCGGTACTGTCTTTTCTATCGTCTTCCGACCGATATTCCGCGTGCCTGATTCATTCCTTGTCTGACCGGTTTGGTTTTATCAGATGCAAAGGTCTGCTGACGCGCTTGACACTCCCGGTTTGAAGTATATTTCTTGTAAAATTCTTCCTTCTGCGAAGAGTAATTTTCGCAAGAAAAACCGTCGTATGAAGCTGTACCGTCAGCCGTGTACCGCATCCATAAAACCCCAAAGCGGTTCAGACAGAAAAGAACCGAACAGAGGGAAAATAAAAAAAAGTATCAACAAATTTAATTTTATGATTATGGAAGCAACAGCAATTCAAGCAGCAGAGAGAAACATCGCATTGGTAGCATTGGCAAACATTCAGCCAAGCGATTACAACCCACGCAAGAACTTTGACGAGACAAGCCTTGCCGAACTTGCAGAGAGTATCAAGCAACAGGGAGTGCTACAGCCTATCGGTGTGCGCCCCATTGATGACAACCGTTTTGAGATTGTGTTCGGAGAACGCAGGTACAGGGCTTCAATCATGGCAGGATTGGAAGAAATTCCGGCAATGGTTATGGAACTTTCGGATGAAACAGCCGAAGAAATGGCTGTGACGGAGAACCTGCAACGCAAGGATGTGACCCCGATAGAAGAAGCAAACGCATATCAAAAACTCATGGATAGTGGTAGGCACGATGTGCAGTCTTTGGCGGTGCAGTTTGGCAAGACCGAGAATTATATCCGTACCCGACTGAAATTCACCGCCCTAATCCCCGAAATTGCCGAGTTGTTGGAAAAGGACGAACTAACCATATCCGTAGCAAGTGAAATTTGCCGTTATGGGGAAGATATACAAACGGACATTTACGAAAAGCATTTGAAAGAGGGTGTGATGTATGGCAATTGGCGAGGTATGAAAGCCACTGATGTCGCAAGAAACATTGAACAGAATTACACCACCGACTTGAGCCGTTACGCATTTGACAAGACCCTCTGCCTGTCATGCCCCCACAATACAAACAACATGACATTGTTCTGTGAGGGCGGTTGTGGAAATTGCGCCAATCGCACCTGCCTTGCTGAAATGACCGCTGCCTATCTCATGGAGAAAGCCGTTGAACTTATGGAACAGCACCCTGCCGTATCTCTTTGTTACGAAAGCTACAACTACAACGAGACAGCGGTTGAACGGCTTACCGCTATGGGCTATCAAGTGGAAAGCGTCAAGTACACTACTGCATACCCCAAAAAGCCCGAAGCACCCGAAATGGCAGACTATGACAGCACGAAAGAATACGAGGAAGCCAAAGCGGATTACGAGCAGGATTTGAACGAGTACACGGAGAAATGTGATGAAATCCGCACCCAATGTGAAACAGGGGAAACCACACTCTATCTCCGTATCGGAAGCAAGGACATCACCCTATGCTATGTCAAGAATATATCCACAGCCAACACCAACGGAACGACACAGGAGCAATCCGTTTCGCCTGTGGAAAAATTGGAACAGCAGGACAAACGCAACAAGGAAATTTCAATCGAAAAGACCATTGAAGATACCAAGAAGCAGATTTTGGAAGTGGATGTTACCGAAGCCAAGTTTGGTGCGGATGAAGACAAAATGGTGTATTTCTTCTTGTTGCCCTATCTTCGTAAGGAACACTACAAGGCGGTAGGCATCGAAAAGGAAGAGGGCTATCCTTATCTCACGGACGAGGATAAAAAGCACATCATCGCCAACCTCACAGGCAAGGAGAAAGCCATTATCCGCAGGGATTTTCTGATAGAGCAATTCAAGAACGCTTGTAGGGGTAATGCCACCGCAGACCTTTTGTTTGACTTCGCAAAAAAGCACATGCCCGAAGAATTGGCAGAAATTGAGAACGGACACAATGAGGTGTACGAGAAACGCCACCAAAGGTTGGAGGAAAGGAAAGCCGTCCTGCTTGTGCAGGAAAAGGCGAAGCCAGAGGAAGCGCAAGCCGAAGAACAACGGACGGAAACGGAAGTAGCCACCGAAGAACAGGCACAAGGAGAAGAAATTGCAGCTTAACCATAATCATTTTTCAAGGAGAGGGACGGAAACAAATCCGTCCTTTTTCTTTTTGACAGGAGAAAACTGCCGACAGGCATTACACGCCCGTCCAATTCTTTTATACTGATGCCATCCCTATATACCACGTCACGCCGGAGTCGTGCCGACATCCTTTTTTATATTCCTGCTTCCCTTTTATAGCGACCCCTTTCTCAAAGTGGGGCTGCCCATATTTCCTTTTATACAGACGATATTTTCTTTGGTTGCAGTTCGTAGTGCGACCTGTCGGGAATTGCATTTTTCCGCAAAGGTAAAACGGCCGTTCCAATCCTGCCAATACCGGCTGATGCTGCGAGTGAGCCGCAAAAATCTTCCTCTCCGTTGTAGAGCGTATTTTTCCGTCCGATCTTGTACGGTTGGCCCGACCACCTTTCAGAAGCAGAAAAATAATCCCTGCGGTCGCAAGCCGACCGAACAAAGGGAGAAAAACAAATTATTAAAAAATCAAGACAATGGAAAGAGGCATCAAAGAAAGCAAGGAGTACCAACTCGCCAAAGAGTGGGAAATGGCGGTAAACAGTTTCAGTTTCAACCCCAAACGTTTTGCAGCGGCTATCCCCGATATGCACCCCACGTTGCAGCAGAGCCTTTACAGGCTGATAAAGGAGTGCATCATAGTCATGGCAGACGAAACACGCAGGTACGATGACCGCAACCGTGCATCACACGAGGAAGCGAAATGTATCATGGAATACCTGAAAGCAAACGGAAAACACATACCATTAAGATAACAGGCGCATGAAAACAAGAGAACTGCAATTTGACGACAATACCTATACTTGCCGTATAGTGAAATCCAACGAGGGAGAGGAACTTTTAATCGGCTCGACAAGATTGCTTGACACCTTGCATCCGGGCGGGTTCAATGACGAAAACGAAGGCTTTTCAAGCAAAGAAGCGGAACGTCTGTATGATGAAGTCTTCTACTTTACGGATGAGAAAAATCTTCTGCTTACGGACAAGGAACTTATTGACGAACTGAAAGAGAGCAATCCTGAATGGTTTGACTAAAAACGAATAATCATCTAAAAATCAATTATTATGGAAAGAGAGTATATAATGGAGGTCGCACAGACCATAAGAGAACAGTTGGTAACTATGAACCCCATGCCTGTCATCATGTCATGGGGTATCAGCGAATGGGTTGCCACTTCATACAAGGATATGCCGGCTTTACGAATAAAAGTGAACGGACGGCTGCACAAAGGTTACGTTATCGTGGCTCTTAACGGTTCCGATTATTACGAAGTCTATCTCTACAACGATAAGGGTATGACGTGCGTTCACGAAGAGGTCTGCTACGATGAATTGGGAGACATTATCGACAAGGTGATTGAAAGCGGTACGGACAAAGCCGAATATGACAAGTTCTGTAATGAGCAACTCACTATGTTATTACGTGGACAATCCGTCTGACATATCGGACATACTAATAGCGACACCGCTTGCAAATTCATGCAGGCGGTGTCTCATATACATAATTATCTTCCAAATGTCCTATGACGTGCGGCATCAGACATATTACTTATTCTATATCCAATTTCCTCTTTTATCTGACTGCGCCAGAATCCACTGACTCCGGCTTGTTCCGCATACCTGTCATAATTTGAGACGATACTGATAGCTTTCTCTATCATGGAATCTGCGCCTTTTATATTGTAGCGTTTTGCCAATTCAAGCAAATCTGTGCGTTCTATGTCAGTGTTTTTATTGTTGATGGTCAAACTGTGACGATTCACGTAACCGGGAGCGGACGGATCGACAGAAAAAGTAAAGTCATAAGCCGGAGCGATGTGCCATATTCCATCATCACGCATCAGGAAACTAAAGTTTTTATTATGGTCATCCACGTTTCCGCCAAGTACGTTCATAACTGTCAAAAGGAATAACTGTTTGAGTTCCGTTGGCAGGATGTTTATACGGTATGCTGTGTCAAACAAACTCTCATAACTATCAGAAGAGGGCTGCATGGCTGCCAAAGTCTGCACGTGTACCTTCTTGCCATCCACACGGTCAAAGCGTTCTGTCAGAAAATGGGCGTTATTTTCACCTTCTATCATGTATGACGGCATCATTTTCAATCCCACATCTTTCGCCATAAGGTAATAGCTGTATTCGATACGTGTGGTTGGAACATCCGAATGTTCATCGAACTTGATTATCATGGGGACATATCCGGGATATGGCACTGCGACTTGCCCTGAATAGCACTCATTGGTCTCCAAATTAAGGTTAATGATAGCCTTCGGCCTGCGACCTCCGGCTGATGTCCCAATCTTAAATAAGCTCTCTATCATCAAGTCCGGCTGTATTTCAGCTTTGAATTTCGTAGCTTCATTCAATGCTGATTGCGCCAGATTATACAAATCCGCAATCTCCACCTTAAAGGGTTGTTCCATCACTTCGGCAGCTGGAGGTAGAAACTCCAGTGCGCCCATTCCCCTACGGCCGATGTAAGCAAGGCGGTCCAGTGCAGACAGTTTTCTTGTGCTGATATTATGCACTTTGGCCCATTCGTTGAACACTTTGTTTCCCCAATGGTCAGGCAATGAATCAGCGATAAAAGAAGGCAGACCACCAAAGAGTTTTTCATCATCGGCATATATAGGCAGCCCGTTCTTTACTGAAATACCATGAATAGAAGCACGCAATGGTGCTATGTCATATCCGCTATCAAGAAAATCCCGGTCAAAATAGAAACATATTTTTTCCGCATATTTCTCCTTGTAAGTAACTAAAGATCCGACTTTTCGATTCCACAAAAAAACATCAAGATTCTGTATCATGGCTATTTCTCCTTACTCTTTTGGGTATGAATTTGTTTATCTGTTTTAAAGCCAACGGCGGCATGGGCAATTCCGGCAACAAATCGTTCAAACGCTGTTCCATCCCGATTACACGCAAAAGAGATATGAAATTGTTGAGCGTAATGTTCTGATTTTTGCCTTGCTCCAAGTGGCAGATGGTTGTTAGTCCTACTCCGGACTTCTCAGCCATCTCTTTCTGACTTATCCGTGCCGCAAGACGATATTCCTTCAAGCGTTGGCAAAGAAGTGAAATTATGTCTTGGTTGGTTATATATGGTTCGTTATTCATATAGTTATATATTACTATTACTCTGCAAAATTACAAATAAATATCCATATATCACTATTATACTTTTGTTTTTTCTTTAGATGGCCTTCCGTTTGTTTTGAACATCTTTTATCATCTCTTTTACATCTACACCCACCTGCACAAAATTCTTGTATAAGATACGTTCCCGTTCCTCTCTCGATTTGAACGAGTAGAATTTTGGCAGCGGGACATACGCGGCTTCCTCTTTCTTTATTTCCCTCATATCGAAATCCGTCTTGCAGAAGAACTTCGAGGTTTTGAACTCTTCCGATTCCTGGATGTTCATTGAACCGCCCGAACCGATTTTCGTCTTGCTGAAATCTCTTGCTGTCTGACCGCATATCCATCCCGTTGCCATATCCGAGATTTTAGAGGCCGGCACGAGGCTGTCCATGTTCTCGTTAAGATTGATACTGGTCTTGTCCCGGTCAATGGTGACACCCTTTTTTAACTGAACCACTTTACCGAAGATATCCGATGACAGCCACTCCAATGTCTCTTTTGAGCGTGCCGAACCGCTGACTACATTACCCACAGTCGTGATAATTTTTTGCATCCCGACTTTCCCGTAGTCCGCCTCCAACTGGGGCAATTCCTGAAATCCAAGCGTCACGCTCACCTTGTTGCTTCGTGCCGTACCTATCAACCGGTCTATCTTATGAAAATACAGGGTCGGAAGCTCATCGACGATGATACTGACCGGGATGTTCTTACCCTGTCCTGTATTCACTCTTGTAACCAGACGATTGAGGATAAGGGCGTTCAACGCTCCGATAATGCTCTCCATTTCCGGGTCGTTGGCTATCAGCAGATAACTGGGACTCTTGGGGTCGCTCACTTTCAGGTCGAAATCGTCCCCGTCACGATGAAACACCCAATAACTCTCTTTGGTTGCCAGTCGGGAAGTATAGACACGCAGCGTACCGATCATACCCTCCAATTGCTCGAATGCCTTTTGTTTGAAGGCACTTTGGAACGGACCGAGAAGCGGTGCCACTTCATTATCGGTTTCCAACACCTCAAAGATAGTCTGGTAACTTTCATTTAAGAACGAAAGGATATGCGGCATATCCGAGTATTTCCCCAGCCAATAGGCCGGTTCCACGACATTGCCACCTTCCCGGTCACGTACGATACCCGTGGGCTTCCAGTATTTCGTCTGCGGGTCTTGACGTTTTTCGGCATACAGCAAATGGCCGTCCTTGTCGTAAGGCTCTTTCTCGTAGTTCACAAAGAAGTAGATGCAGGCGGCAAGGAAGTTCACTGCCGAGGTCTGGAAAAACTGGTCGCTGCCACCGCCTCCCTCTTTCTTTCCTTTTTGCAGGGATTCAAGCAGTGTCTCCGCTGTCTCGCTGGCTGCCGCAAGGTTATTGATATACTTCGCCTGAATCGGGTTTACCCGTCGGCTGTACTCCACATCTACAAAATTGATGATGTTGAATTTACATCCCTGTGGGAGCTTTCCGAGTTTTTGATTTTTCTTGTAATGATAGTATAATTTTGTGGCCAAAGTTGGAAATTTATAGTCGTAAACGACCATAGCAAAGCCCTTTGCGCTATGCTGTCTGATGAATGGTTCGATAATCGAGAATGTTTTTCCGGATCCCGGTGTTCCGACCACCCATGTTCCACGAAAACAGTTTGTTATGTTTATCCAACCCTTGCGAAATTTCCCTTTGAAATAATATCTCATCGGTACATTTACGCTATATGGGGTTTCAATCAGTTCCTCACATTGTTCAAAACTCTCATTTTCGAAATTGAACCGGTCTTTCAGCAATCCTTCCTTGAGGAATTTGGAGATATTGTCGAGGGCGATATGCACCAGCACTACACCTGTCACGGAGGTTGTCATATAGAGCCAAATGTTCACCCGTAGGGTATAGAGCCTTGGCTCTATCGGATAACCGAACAGCCACACGGACAGCACTATCATACATAGACCTCCGACCAATGGATACAACACCTGCTTACGGGCATCAAACTCCAGATGCTTCTTGTTTCGCGTACCGATACAGGTAATGCAGATCAAGAGCACGGTAGCCACCTTGCTATATACAAGATTCCCCTCATTGTAAATCATCCATTGCTTGATGCGTCCGTGGATGTCACCCAATATGCCACCCCAGAAATCAAGTATTGCCGGGTCGATGGCGTATTCAAAAAACTCCAATAGCACGGAGACATATATGACCGTGCGGAATATCTTGTAGAACCCTTGTAACTCTTTGCTTTCTTCCATTGCTATGATTATTTCTTTTTTATGCCCCAAAGGACATGGATGTGTGGCCAGTGCAGGCGGTCATCATCGGTAAGTTGGCTGACATGGGAAACCGCATATAAGGGTTCAAGCCCTAAAGTGTCATGTGTGACAGAAGCCCGTACTCCCTCCATAAATCTCTCAAGATACATTCTGACTTCATCATCAGAGGCGCAAGTCATGAAATCGTAGAAGTCTTCAACCAATTCTTCCTTTATATAGTATAGCTGGCCTTGAAAAATATCCTGATAACAGCGGATGCGACCGTTCCATTCAGCACGCATTTCTTCCCTGCGCTTCCTTACGGTTGGAAACCTCTTGCAACAGTCGGTCCCATCGTCGAGGAATATGAAATCACCATAAAATTCCTCCGGTTTAGGACATTTGCATCTTAAAAGATACCCGAAAAATCCTCTATCCGGATGTACTATATCCATATACTGCGGTTCCTTAAAACCATTGATGCCGTTCATTGTCATAATTTTAATTGTTAATGGTTATTATTGGACGTACTCGGTGTACCTGTGTCTTCGGTGTTTCCTGAATGGCCCCGCTTCCCATCGAATAAAGCCATGCCTTTGCCGTTTGCTGTCCATTGACCTCCGTGGAAGTCCAGTACCAGCAGGCATCGTCGCCGATCGGTATCGACTGGCCGCCACATTTTTCTATTGTGGAATTTACTGATTCCCGCACACCGTTCAGCAACCGCATCTCCGCAACAGAACCAATATAGGCACTCTGCCCATATCGCCATAAGTCAAAGACCGCTTCTGCCATAGGCGAAGCCGTCTCCTTCGTGTCGTAAAGGGCGTATGTATTCGTGTTACCGTCAAAAGCCTCCGTGTCGGCAGAAGTTTTCTGGCTGACACCAAGACTGTCGGCAAAGGCTTCCGGGGCGATGTCCCACAGATAGACGGCATACCCCTTTCCTGTTATCCGGTCATCAGAACCGGCATTGACATAAAAGACCACGGCTATCGGGTCTTTTCCCATATTTCTGCACGCCTCCAAGGGTAAAGTCTTTCCATCAGTACAAAGCACATGACCGACCTTCATGGAAATGTCCTCTTCTTCGATATGCGCGTCACACCCGACGCACAACACCGCTGTCATTGCAACGGCAATAAAATGTATCATTCGCATATTCATAATGTTACCCATTTTGTTTTCCTATTTTACAGGCAATTTTACTCCCATTGCGACACCTGCCCGAAACAAGTCCGCACCTTTTATCGTCACATCTCCTTTCACCTGCCAAAACAATGTCCATCCCGACCGTAGCACATAGTTATGTTCGTATCCCAAATGCAATCCGCCAAGGAACTTCTTTGTGTCACTCCCGGCTGATGCCCCGATACGCAGGTTCCCGTAGTGGTTTCGTCCACGTGCCACGCAAGGTTTGTAGGCTACACCAAAACCATAAGTCCGGTAATTTTTCCAAAAAGATTCCGGGCAGATATGCTGGCACGTTCCACACTTCGTCCATTGCAGGTAGCCGTTTGCGAAAAATTCCCACGCATGGCGGTAATTCATCTCATGTTCGTAGGCAAGCGTCACATCCATACCATTTTTATACAACACGCCCACGCCGAGCGAGAGACGTCCGCTGTTGCGTTGCGCATAGGTATCGGTGACGAATCCCATGCAGACAAGTACGAGCAGCAGCGTTATTTTCATTACCTTTTTCATCTTCATTCCTCCTCCAATAAAGTCTTGTTGAACGAATCAGCGGACAGGACATCCTCATAGTCGATATTCAAGCTGATGTTTCTGCCACTGATCTGCTTTTCCGTCATTTCGACAGTCAGCAGCTTATCGTTTGGAAATGTCATCTTCTTTATCACAACCACATTGCGGTACCCATGCCGGAATGTCTTACCCTGTTCCAATGTCAAGGCGGGTGTCAGTTCAACAACCTGCGAATTGGTTGCTTTGGACAGTTTCTTGTCAGCCAATTTAACACGTATCTCGTCAATGTCGAAACGGATGTTCGTCTTGTTCTCTATGGAGAAATCAATGAAAAAGTAGTCACCGGCAGCGTAGATGTTATTCAAACGCATAACCATACGGTGAGCCTTGGTCGCCACATTACGGATCTTGGCAGGAGAGTTCCATACACGTCTGGCAAAGCGCACCATATCCGCTGTGGACATGGAGATAGCCGGGTTGCTGTAGGCTTCACGCTCTTGTAGCAGAATCTCTTTGTCGGACACCGCCTCTTTCAACCGGGTGGTATAAACCAGCGCATATTGTGTCCGGTATCGCTCAGTCACAATGGTAACGATAGCCAATACTTCGCCATCCTCATGTCCCGCTTCTTTGGGTTTCAGCCGGATAATGTTGTCAAGAGGCTGGTCGCCCGCCACTTTATCGGTGGAAATGTCCACCATGCGCACCGGTTCGGACGCTGTGACGACTGTCGTCACCTGCTCGTTCACCGTCAGTTGTTCCATTTCCTCGTAAGTCGTTTGTGCGTTAGCTTCCGGCAAAATAAAAATGCCAAATAGAAGCGTAATGCCAAGTAGATTCCTTTTCATTGAAATTCAGTATTATAATTAAACTTTATATTTGTCTTGTTCTCTTGCAGACCGGCATTTTTTCCGTGTCCGGCATATCCTCCTGCATACGGCTTGGAGACTTGTCTGCAATCTCTATCTGCTCGAATATGATTTGTCTCGGAAGTACCTTGTGGCAGAAATAGCTGCTGTTAAACGGGACGTTTTTACCTTCTCCGAACTGGATACGTTTGTCGAACATGAGCAATTCCAAATCGGTGTGTTGGAAAAGCCGGCATGGAGCCACGTTGTTTAACCAGTAATTCGACATCAACAGGGCAAACGGTTTTCCGAGTTTCAGACAGCGGTCAAAGACTTCCACTTTTCGACTGAACGGGGGATTTGACACAAGTATATCCCATTGTAGCGGCTCGTATTTGAAGAAATCCTGCCCGTTGCAGATATGGGAATACACAACCTTGAAGCCGGCATCCCGGAATTTCAGTACAAATTCGCTATGCTCCGTATCAAACGGACACCAGATAACTCTGTCCTTTGGTATATACTTGATAATGGGTAGCACCCCATATCCCGGTGTATATTTTTCATCCGTCGGATTTCTATACAGTTCTTTTAAGTAATTTGTCGGTTTCATTGGCATATGATTGAATGGGATTCATATCCTGTTTCATTTATTCCTTGTTCCTTCCAAATCCGTCGTTTGGCAATATCACAATACATCGGTTCAATCTCAAACCCGATGTAATGCCGTTCTGTACGTATGGCTGCCACGGCGGTTGTTCCCGACCCGATACAGTTGTCCAACACAACGTCACCCTCATTCGTGTAGGTGCGTATCAGATATTCTATCAGCGCGACCGGCTTTTGTGTCGGATGATAGAATGTCCCCGCCTTGTGTTCCTTGGGTATGGAAATGACGGAAGTAGGATATTTGTCAGTCGCAATCCGTGCAGGTGTCACCTTCATGGCCCCATAACAGCGGTTAGTCGTATTCCTGACAGAACCACGGGTATGGTTGATTTCATCCGGCGTACACGGTTTCATCTGCGGGTGATAAACGGGCAGGCGGTCATAGAATACGAGAATGTCCTCATGCTGACGGAGGGGCATACGGTTAGCGTTCAGATGTCCCGTTACCCGGTCTTTCCGCCATATAAGGTTGTATTTCCACAGACGGGGCTGTGACATCATCAGTTCTGCCGAAAAGATGCCCTGCCCGAACAGGATAATCGGACTTTGTGGTTTCGTAATCCTGCGGTACTGCTCCCACAAGGATTCCAATGGAATCTTGTTGTCCCATTGTGCGGATTTGTTCTTACGGTTCAGCACTCCGTAAGGCAAGTCGGCAATGACCGCATCGACACTATTATCAGGCATCATACGCATGCCTTCCAAGCAATCCATCGGATATATGTTGTCAATTTCAATCATGGTTTCCTGTTTGTTGTTTTTGATTGCCGTTCACAAGGTACACAAATGTCCCGTACTTCAATTTGACCTTGTTCTTCTTGATAGCCTTACCGATGGCGTTGCTTGTTTTCTGATAAGCGTTGTTCACGGCCTGCATACCCCATTGGGCAAGAGTGTTACCACCCATTCCGGTATTCATGTTCATGTTACTTGTCATGGCACTGCTTGCCACATCCTTGCCGGTTTCCCTGAACTGGCTTTCCGGCACATACAATCCTTCCAGTCCGTCGGTATCATAGAGCGAAAGGCTGACCTTGACAAGTTCGTCATTCACCAGAATACTGTTGATACTGCCTTTTACACGTCCGGAAGCAAATCCGCTGACAGTTGCATACAGGTAACTGCCACGTTTTAGAACACACTCACCGATTTCCACGTCATCGAGCAGACGCAACCGCACACGCGAACCATCCACCGCCTTGATATTCTCGTCAATAATCGCTTGGATGAGCTTCGGCTCTCTGGCGTCCTTTGCCAATGTGTTGAAGTAATCCGAAGCGGTCTTTACCTTCTTCACGACTTCGCTTGCCTCTTCGTTTTCAGAAGGGGCTTTGACGGAACGGCTGTCTTCATTGACTGAGCCTTTAGCTTGCACCATCGTGTCAGGTGACATTGGGGGCTCGATACTGTCAGTTACGGTCGGAATGATATTCCGTTGTCCTCTCAGCCTCGCTTCGGCGAGTGCCTTTTCCAACTCCGCGAGAGCTTCCTGCTCCCGCTTCTTGGCATCGGCAGCTTGCGTTGCCATAGCCTTTTCCTGCTCCTGTTCTCCAAGCAGGGCGATGTCATCTTGCGTGTATTGAGATTCATATTTTTCCTGGTTGTTATTCGGTTCATCCCTTTCGATGTTGTCCACGGCAGTGTAATCCTGTATTTTTCCCCATGACTTTGCCATGTTCTCGTACTTGGTGCCGATGCCATCCCCGTTCTTGATTGTGGCATCTGGCAGGTCGGGATTCAGAAACTCCGTGGTCTGCAAATTCTTGTCCTGTATTTCAAGGGTCTCAGTGCGGAACACGTCAAATATGAGATACGACACCCCCAAAAGAGGAAAATATAGTATAGCCGGAAGCCTATACTTCATTTGTCTGAAATTGATTTTATTAAATATCTTCATGGCCTGTCTTTCATTGATGGTGCTACTTCAGTCTTTTTTGCTTCTTCCTTGTCTCCGTATCTCTTGGAATCTGGATGTTGCAGCGGCTTATGCCGTTCCCGAAGCAGTGAATCCTGCATTTCCGTGGCCGTGTGTCTGGAGGAATGGAAGTTATACACTAATGTCAGCCGGTAAATGTTCAATGCCAATATCCCAAACACAAGCCCGAAAACAATGCTGAGAAAGATTTTTCGATGCCGGTTCGCAAACCCTTGTACTCGGGCGGCTACCTTGTCTATGCGTGTTGTCTGGGCAAACTTACGCCCGGCGTTTACTTCTCGCTCGTAGCGTTCCTTGTATTGCGGATCATTCTTGTCCGGCATTTTCTCACCGAGCAACATCCGCCTGAATCCTTTGATGTTCATCTCTGTATGTTTTAATAAGTTGTTTTCGTCTTTTGCTCGATGTCCTTGTTCAACAGTGTGCGCCAGTTCACTATCAATAAACCGTGAGGATTGTTTTCTGTCCTCGGTACTCGTTTGAGCTGTCCGGCTGTCACCAGTTCACGCATCAGGATATTGCTCCTTCGCTCGATACGCTGCCTGCCGTAGTAAGTAAACTCCATATTGCTTTTGTCAAAGCGGATGCTGTCACAGTAAATGGAGAACACGGAACTCGTACCCAAGATATTGGAATAGAATCCTCTTTCTTTCAGCGTATTGTATTGCGCCAATCCTGTCTCGTCCACCAGGTACATTGCCTTTTCCATCGTATATTTGATGTACTTGTCATCGGGAGGAAGCGTGAAGAAGAAATGGTGGAACATCTCCACATGGCTCTTTGCTTCCACATCAAGAGTTTCGTCCATTGTGGTGCGGTTGACCAGTATCGGCACATTGCCGTCCAGCACATAAACCTTCTTCTGTGCGTCCGTCACCATAGTACGGGCAGTCCAGATGCTCGACACGCTGATAATGATACAACCTATAAGGAAAGCGGTACAGATTATACCCACTAACTTGATTTTGTTTTCCAAATTCTTGATTACCATATCTTATCGTTTTTTCTTGTTTGACTTCTGTATGTATTCATCGTGAAGTATCGGCAAGACGGTGTTCATCAATTCCACTTGGAGTATGTCAAACTCCAAGAAAGTGGTTTGTGTATAATTCCCCAGCAGGGCTGCCTGCACGAATACCCACCATACTGCACGTTTGCCTTTCCTTGTTTCTTTTTGCAGTCTGGCCAATTGCAACCGATAAGAGAGGTAGGCTACCAGTGAAATGATATATTTTCCATCCCTGTCAAAAGCGTCGGCAAGACCGTCATACTCCGGAGTGAGACAATGGTTTTCCGGTACATTGTTAATCTCATGCAGGATACGTCCATCGACATAATCCACAAATCGCTCGTCTCTGAGCCATTTTTCAATTTTCTTGTTCATTTCCGAATTTATAATTATATACGTTTGTTCATTTATCGCATAATACCGCCCATAGCACCTGTCGCTGTCATCTTCGCCTGTTGTGCCACACCTTCACCGAAGTTTCGGGTAGAGAAAGCGGTGTCGCCTTCCGGTATCATCCATGCCGCAAGGTCGGGAACGAGGTTCAGACATTTCAGCGCGACGATTGAGGCTGCCATCAGATAACCTGCAGAGAAGAAGGTGTTTTGCAGGTAAGCGGCCATTGTTTGCTCGCTCACTGTAATGGCTGTCAGATTTTCTACCTGTATGCACAGCACGATGTCAAAGAGCAACAGCACATAAAAGCCTACGAAGTACAACATGGCTCCGTAGAAATGAACCGTCAGATAGCGTGTAATCCACTTTGCCCAAGCACCTTCCCATTTGGGCAACAGACTAAACGCCCATTGTATCGGACCGAAAATCGTCAGCATGCCGAGTAGGATTTGCTGGCAGTAAATCGTGCTCCACCAACCAATTCGGAACACTACCAGGGCTATGAGCATTATGATTTTATCCAGTCCTACAACAACCCCTGCCGTCAGTGAGGTAAACCACAGTTCCGCTGCATCCTTCTCCATGTTTGTTACTTCATCCACTCCGGTCTGCTCCATCGTCGCTTCTATGAGGTTGGGGTCTGATGTACCTGTGTGGGCGACATCAGCCCTTGCCTGCAAGCTCGTGTACATCGTGTCACGTACATGGATGAGTTCCTGTATCTCCTCGAACTTGTCTGTTATTTGCGTGGCTTCGGCCTCGTACAAATCATGGGTGTAAGAGCCTATGCAGTTCGGGATATACGAAAGGAAATCCAAGAAACACCAGTTGCTTCCGCTACCTGCCATTCCCGTGTCTGCCGGAGGATACCACCAACAGAGGATAATTGAAACCGCCAAAGGGCGGAACAGTTTCAGTACATCCAGAGGTTCATTCTTCACCATCATCTTGTATGTCATGCCTGCAGCCATTACGATGGCGAACAAAGCGGCGAGTGCCATACACATTTGCAATATCCACCAATTACTTCAAGTGGGTCTAAACATCGGAAATAAAAGGCAAC
>OJPI01000064.1_pt1 | contig 85740 bp, 76 predicted proteins | sample 1598461 | NCBI WGS metagenome assembly OJPI01 (sample SAMN03922483, study PRJEB24848) | human gut metagenome | isolation source: stool sample | host: Homo sapiens | place: Germany | collected 2011-05 | reverse complement strand
ATCTACACAGAGTAGATCGTCGGCAGCGTCAGATGTGTATAAGAGACAGGGGTTACGGCAAGCTCCAATTCCTGCACGTTTTCCCGGAGCTTCCGCAAGTTGCCCCGCAGCCGCGGCCATTCGATTTTCATCGAGCGGAACACGCGTTCCAGATCGAGCATGTTGCCCGTCTGGACGCTTTCACGGGCATTTTTCAGCACCTTGGGCGTGATGGTCTCATAGATGCCGAGATAGCCGCGTTCCTGCGGGGAGCGGTCCTCGAAAATCTCAATGTCAGCGGCCTTGGTTGTCTTGGCGGCCTTTTGGCTGCGGGGCTTCTTACTCATGGGACGGATAAGTGGGGAGAAGGATTAAACGAGGGAACGGGCAACGCTGTAGGCGTCGTCACAGCGGCGCAGCCAGCCGCGCCCGAAGGTCGGGAACTGCTTGCAGGAGCGGTAGAAGGCTGCTCGCTGTTCCCGGAGGTCATCAAGGAATGCTGCATCATTACCACGCGATAGGGAATTATGCAGAAATGCCTTGGACATGGGGCCAATGATGCCATCCACAGTGAGGCCGGAATGATGTTTGTCGAGGACGCGCTGCAATATCTTCCCGGTGTTCTTGCTGCCGGAATTGAAATAGTGGTCCCGGAGGAAGAACTCAATGCCCGGATGGGCGTCAGAACCAATCCAGGCGCGGACCGCGGCGGTATTGTCCAGGACGTACTGAAGACAGCCCTCCCAGGCTTCTTCCCGCTTTCCGGCGTCCAGCAGGGACTTGAGGCGGTTGAATACGGCGGGTTCAATGCCATCGCAAATGCCGCAAATCTCCCATTTCCCGCCCTTGTCGGCAGCAGGGAGACGGGAGACGCGCAGGGAGGCCGGACCGGTCACACGGCTGTCTTCAAAGCGGAGGATGGCCGCAGCCATGTTTCTTTCAGTGTTATTCATAGTTATAACTTGTTTTGATTAGAACTGGTTAGAACTTGTAAGAAAAACTTTACAGTTCAGTCGACAATCTCCCATTCTTCGGAAAACAGTTCGATAAACGTCTCCTTCCACGGCACCCGCCCGAAACGGGATTCCACGTACAGATAGGGAGCTGTCATCTTGCTGTGCTCGTCCGGGAACTGGGCGCGGATGACTACATCCGGGGACCATTTCGGCAATCTGGCTCCCTTGCCATTTTTCAAAGCGTGGAGAGCATCCGAAAAAGAGAGTCCTGAATTGGTGTATAAATTGTTAGGCATATTATTTATTGGTCTGGTGTTCAAGGTTGGAAAGGCGGAGGTCCATTGTGCGGAGTATTTCAGCAGTCTTGGCCGAAGTTTCCGCTTGTTCCTGGACCACCGTCCTGAAGTCCATGTAGATGCAGACGGCAGCCCCAGCCCCGCCGAACATCATGATGATGTCCTTGTACTTGCGGATGGTTTCCAGCCGCTTGTCTACAAAATCACACATGGTCTTATTTCTTGGTAGCTTGAACTACGGGCGGAACCTCCGTCTTGGGCTGGGCCTGGCTGTAGGACAGGTGGCCCTGCTCGATGATCAGGCAGGAACCGTCCTTGCAGACCTCGGTGCGGTCCGGGGTAATGTCCACGTTATGCCCGCAGCCGGTTACGGTGATGTAGCCAGCAGCGGCCAGAGCGCCGATGATGGCGCCGATGACGTACTTGACCCAATTCCCCCAGCGGGCAGATGCCGCCTGCTGGGCCTTTTCAATGTCGTTTTTATTTACGTTCATATTTGTTATTTATTGGTGGTGAAATGTTTAAAGAATACGATGGCGGCAGGGTCCAGAATGATGAAATCCGGGTAGTCCGTGGCGGTGAACGTCCGGCGTCCGCCCTGAGGGTTGACGGCCTCGACGGTCAGCCAGACGCTCTCAACAGATGTGGGCTCGTCAGGGCGCCGGTCAAAATTGATGAAATCCTCCAGCCGCGCCCACACCTGGGAGGCTTTCCACGGTTCCGCCAGTCCCACCAGCGCGGCAACTACAGCCTGCATGGCCGGGGCTTGGTCGGCGGGGATGTCGTCTTGCGTGTAGCGGTCCGTGTGGGCGTAGCCCTCCGCATCCCGGTAGATGGCCGTCAAGGCGAATTCCTGCCAATCGCCGGGCCGTGGGAATTGTATCTGTATTTCTGCGTTGTTCATCCTATTGGTACGTTAATATCTTCAAAATCAGTCGTTTCTTCGGTTTCAATGGCATTTCCGGCTATCGCGGCCAGGGCATAGTAAACCGGGTTGACATTGCCCGGTTGGTAGTTGGTGCGCTCCGCAGACCCGACAAGGAGCGCAACGCTACCGTCTGCAATCCCCGGCATGTCTGACACAATGCGATTAAACCCCGTCCCCGTTTCAAAAGTCGTAACCCCTCGTACCGTGGCAATCATCCACAATTGCTGAATGCTACCGCTTCCGGTCAGCAAAAACAATGCCCCGTAAGCGTCGCCATAATCCCCCGCAATGTAGGAGCGTGGCTCATATTGCTGGTAGATGATCTTGTTAACTATATAAGGTATTGGCTCGTTACCGGAAGCAGGGATAAAGCTGGTTGTGGTTTTAACCTTCCAGAGCTGCGTGGACTCGGTACAGTATATTTCACGGACGCGGATCACATAGCCATTGCGGGCCGTATCGCGCACATTATCAAACGTAATATCCAGTATCTCCCCGGTATTGTACGCCAGATTATTGCCAGGAATGATGCTGTATGAGTCCAGGGATAAATCTTGCCGCGTCGTCTTGCTCCCGCGCCCAATATCTACGGTGATTTTGCCAGCCGCCGTTAATTGATAGGGGATAGAAAACCCGGCAAAACTGGAATAATTCCATTGGCCGTGCGGCCCCGTGAAAGTATGTATAACAGTACTGTGCGTATTGGCCGGGACGTTTGTCTGCGCGTACTGTCCAGGTATCAGAATTTTAGTAGATGCCGTACCTGTCGCCGTAATAGCGCCCGTGTTCAGGTAGACATGCTGGGTATAAATGTCCGTCACTCCGGCCATTCCTGCGGCATACAGGCGGTTCACGGCTGCCGTGCCTGTTTGCGCTCCCACGGTAAGCGGGATATTGATGCCTCCATTGGCGTTGATCATGGCGTCATAGGTTTGGGGCTGTGTCCAGGTGTAAGCCTGGGCTGTGTCCACGGTTCCCACGTCTCCCCTCGGTATGGTCATGTCCATCCGCCACGCCCCCGGCGTGCTGCCGGGTGTCAGGGTGGCGGTTGCCTGGCTGCCCGGCGCTCCCGTTGTGACCGTGCCCACAGTGATGGACAAGCCCTCGGCAATCTCCTGTGCCGTGTCCCTGGCCGCCTCGGATGCGCGGGCATCCTGATAGACCTGCTTGCCGACATTGCCGGTATAATCCGTCAGTCGCTGCACCTCGGCACGGGTGGCCAGATTAACTCCTCCTACGCTGACGCCGTCCTGATAAGTGCAGGACAACATCACTGCGGGCATGACGGTGGTATCGGTAATCGGCCCGTCCAGCGCAGACGCTATGCCGCGCCCATCGGCAGCCGTCACCATCTGGCGGGCGATGGACAGGGGCAGCTCCACCGGTGCCTCCGGCGTGCCGCCATAGACATGCAGCGCCACCTCGTCCCCGATCACCATCTCCGTATCGCCAATCATCCCCCACATGTACAGGTCCACATCGGTACGGGCCGCAACGGCTTGGCTGGATCGTGCCGCCAGTACCCAGTCCTCGCCCGGAGCACGCCGCCAGATGTCCAGCCAGCGCGGTGTGGTGTCCGTCGTGCCGAGGACCGCCCACATGCCTACGTCGCGCACCTTGCAGACGCTGCCGCGATAACCGCCGAGCATGTCGTCCCCAAACCTAAACCGCGCCCATGACCACTCCACGGTCTGGTCTTGGTCGTAGCCGGGTGGAGACATGGATGCCGTGCCGCTAACCGGAGTGACGTACATGCCGCGCTGCTGAAGGGATTCCTCCACGGCATCGTCTACCCATGCAGGGGATTCGGAAATAACGGTAATGGTGCCGCCTTCGTCCTCCGGAATCACGATGTCGAGATAGTCCGCAGGGGCGTTGTCATCCACGTCCACGGGAGTGACGCGGGGAGCCACATGAATGACACCAGCCAGAAGGGGCTTGTCTGTCCCGTCGCCGGAGACAAGGACATCATACCGATGGCAGCCAGCCGCGAGCCGGGGAAGCTGCAAGGCGCATCTCCCGTCAATGATCTCGGAGCCGGGTATTTCCCGGATGCCGTCATCAAGGACGCCGCCCCGGATGGTCATGCCGTTGAACTGCGTGTCTACCTCGCCGGAGGGCAGCACAAAGCGCAGGTGCTGCACCTGTGCCAGTCCCTCGGTTGTGTGTAAATCGTAGTGAGCCGCTTGCCTCATACGGACATGATGCGGCAATCCTCAAATCCGTAAATAGCTGGGACTGGATATGAGTTTCAGATTTCGCAGGAGACGGGACCTTCTGTCCATGAGTCATGATACCAATCTTCCGAGCCCGGAGGCGTGTAAACCTCCGTTTCTTCCGTCCAGACTCCTGTAAACCCACGTATGGAAGCCCATATAGCCCCCAGCAAGGCGTCTGCTCGGTCAGGCGAACGAACACCGCGAGCCTTCATCTTCTCTTTTTTCTCATTTCGTACCTTTGAATCGTCAGCGTATTCTTTGTATCTAGTGGTCAATTGCTCGAACAACACCTTATCGGCATGTTTTGCCCTGATATGTACCCTCCCCGTCATGAGTTCCAGCCCAGCGTCATTCCAACATTCTGCGGCAAGGTTGATATAGCGGTCTTTGCACTTCGGCTGGGCATTGCCAAAAAATTCATTGGGATACCATCCCATTTCATGAAAATCGTTAATGACGGCAAGGCCCATGCCCGGAGCATCCACCCATAAATCACAATCCGCAATGCCCAGCCCTTTGAGGGTGGCAATGCACTTGCGGACACTCTGCACCGTGTCCCGCTGACGTTCCGCGTACTCGATCCAAGCTTCGTTCCCGTCGCAGATGGCGAGGACTGTTTCATCTCCGCCCGCGGCAATGTCCAGGAAAGCCACAGGACGCCCCCTGCGGGGTTCATAGGGTTGCCGCTGGCCCCATTCCAGTTTTCCAGGGTCAATAATGTACAAGTCCCCTTCCAGCGTGAATTCTGCTAGCACAACGGAACGGTAGTAGGGATCATCCTCATTGCCTCCTACGCGGGCCAGAATGCGGTCAATGCGCTCCTGGGAGATATGGGGGCAGTCAAAGGCCGTCACGACCATCGGGCAGAAGAGGTCTTTTTCCTCGTGGAAACAACGGTAGAACTGGCCGGAGGGCTTGCCTGGGGAAGATAGGTAGATGCAGAACTGAAGCGTACAGCGTTCAATGGCGTCAAAGATTTCATCCGGCACTGTCTTTGCTTCGTCCACCACGAAAAACACGGGGGAAGAAGGGTCATCCCCGGTGAACTCGTCAGCGTCAAACAGGCGGGCTTTCTTCTCGCTGCGGGGGTCTTCCTCTTCCTGCTCCTTTCGTTCATCCTTGAATTCGTCCGTCACGCGCCCGTGCCAGCCTTCCGCCTTGCCGGCGTGGTTGGTGGAAAAGCCTTCAACGAATCCCCCTTCCGGAGTTTCCACGCGGCAATTCTTGAGCCATTTCCAGCCCGCAAGGGACGGGTTGTTCCGGTGCCGTTCCAAGGCAGGCCATAGCTGGTTTTTTACCTGGCGCCATGAGCCGGATGTGATCGGCATGCGCCCGCGGGGGTAACGCCACAAGAACCACAAGGCCAGGATGCCGATTAGCTTGTCCGTCTTGCCGGAGCCGTTGGCTGCACGCAGGGTAACACGCTTGCCGCGGGCAGCACGCTCAAGGGCCTTCATCTGCCATTTATACAGCCCCGTTTCCCCGAGCACCACGGCGGCAAAGATGACGGGGGAGTCTTCCGGCCTGACGGGGGGCCCTAGCTTTCTTCCTCTTCTGACCATATTTCTTTCAAGGCTGCTGCCAGCGGCGCCACTGCTTCTGCGGGCAGCGTGTGAGCCAATTTAACGGGCGTGTCTCCACCTTCCAGGGCCAGAGCCGCGCGGTCTCCGTATCTCTTCGGCATCAGCTTGGCAAGCATCCATTTGAGCGTGTCTATTTCCAGTTTGACCGCTTGCAGCATGGTTCCCCCTATTTCGGCACAGGGGGCCACTTCATGCCCCTTCTCCACAAGGTCAAGCAACTTGTCCTCCAAAGCGGTCAATCGGTCCTCGCACGCGCGCGCGTACTGGTCGGAAAATACCGTGTTGTTGAAGGCCCATGTCATCACTGTGGAATGAGGTACGCCTTCCTTATCAGCGGCTCTTCGCAGACTGCAACCGCACCGGATATGCTCGCAAATGCGTTCCGCCAGGGCGGCACTGTACCTGGACGGGCGCCCCTTCTCTTTATTCTCTGCTTCCTGCTTTCTGGTCGGTTGCTTCTTCATTCGAGTGTATGAGGTTCTTCCCCGTCTTCCGGGGCGTGGGTGCAGTAATACACGTCCTCCAGGCTTGGGTCGTTCATGAGGCCGGGCAGAAAGGGGAAATGGCGGTATACATCCTCCCACGTCAGTTCCCCCTGGTCAATGAGGGTGAAGAGCTCTTCGTTTACTTCATCCAGCCTTTTTTCCTGAATAAGTTTCTGAAAGCGTTCCGTATGGGCTTGAATTCCTTGATTGTCCATTGAGTCAGGTTCCTTTTTTGTCGTTGGTGGTTGAGTTGCTTGATAAGGGTTTTGTCGCGGGATTCCACGGCGATGAATTGAGCATAGGCGCGGGCAAAGCATTCACGGCGGCTTTCAAGGTACCGGTAGTACCTGCCTGGAATATTGCGGATGGTGGAAAGCGTGGGTGATTCCATGATGGCGGACATGAGTTCATCCATTTCCGGGGAATGTTCAGAACCATACTTGGACCGTTTTTCCGCTTCAATCTCGCTGGGAATCATGCCGGGGGTGAGATGGCATTGACCCTTGCCGAGTCCCCACAGGTCGACATAGTGGCCTATTTCATGGCATGCAGTCAAATCCGGATGTTTCCCGGCGCTGGAAATAGCAATCGGGGCATCCTTTTCCCACGGGTTGAAACTCCCCAGCAGTTGCGGGCTTGAAGTCTGTCTGATGTGGGCTTGCGGAAGCGGTCCGTCCGTGTGAACCGCATCAACGGAGCGGGCGGCCCTGCTGACGGCTCCACGCACCTTCCCGCTGATGCCGGATGCTGGAATGTTAATTTTGTCCCCTACCTTGGAAACCATGTCCATGTTGAGCATCATTTGCACCGGCAACACGTCTACTGGGTTCCCCTGCTCCGCCTGTTGCTGCATGCGCTGGGCGAGCTCGCGGGCCGGAATGGCAAGCCGTCCGTCTCTGTCCAGGGCATCTGCTCCAAGGCGCTTCTTGAGGCTTTCCCGGAGCCGGGCGGCAAGGGCCGGGTCCTTTATCTTCTGGACGGAGGCAGACCGGTTCATGAGGCGTTCCGGCAGCGTTGCCCCAAACTGGGACAAATCCACCGGGCCGGGGGCCCAGTTGGAGCCAATCAGGCCGGCCCTGATGCACTCGGCGCGGGATACGCTCTCAATGTCCATCCAGGAGTTGAAGCCGTAGAGAGGCCAGGGCAGCAGGAAGCCCCCAATAGCCGGAGAATTCATCTCGACGGCCCAAAATTGGAAGTCCGTCTTGAGCCTGACGGCGCCTTCATGCAGGACATGCAGCGGGCGGGGCATCCGGGCTCCCGGGTGCCGGACAAAGCGCCATGCCGGGTAAGCGTGGAGCATTTCCGGCGTCATCCCGTTTTCCCAGCGGGCCTGGCCGTAACATGATCGGGTGTAGGTGTCGAAAATGAGCGCCAGACGCGACCGGGCCCCAATATTGGTAATATGGTTGTCGCGGGCATCCGGCGTCATGCCTTCCGCGGCCATGAAGCCGCGGGCCTTGGCGATGAAGTCTGCCTTACCCTGCATCACCCCCACCGTTGTTGACGTACCATCCGGAAGAATGATTTCCTGCCTTTTCCCGGCCAGAAAATCGTCAAGCATGTTGGCGAGGCGTTGCAGGAGACTGGCCTTTTCCGTGTCCGCCGTGAAGATGGAGTTCACCCGTTCCGCGGCGGGCAGCATGGCCCGCTCGCGGGTGGACATGGGGCGGGCATCTACTTTCTTGCGCCGGAATATGTCAACGGGTGTTACCATTTTTATTCGCCATTGTCGCCCCGGAACAGGGGCAAGTCATCCGTTTTTGCGGGATATGTGATTTCAGCTTCTCCGGGAATATCCTGATCATAAATTCCAAGGCGTTTGTTGTAACGTAGAAGGAGCAATGCGCGGCGCTGGGCTTCCATGTAATCGTGTGTTTCCAGCCCGATGCAAATTCTCATTCTCTTGCGCTTGGGTCCCAAATAGAGGGACATTCTCAAGGCATGAGCTCCGCAGGGTTGAGTGATGATGTCTAGTTTTTTCATGATTTGCTGGTGGTTGTAGATTCTTCTTCGTATTTCGTAAGTTCCGCGATCCAACGGAACGGAATATGCCCCATACGCCCAAAGCGGTTTTTGCCAATAATCCACTGCGCTTCTGTGGGCGCGTGCTTGTCCGGATTATACATTCCGGGCCGGTGAATCATGATGATCTGGTCCGCGTCCTGTTCAATGGATCCGGAGTCGCGCAGGTCGGAAACAACCGGCTTTCCCTGGGACTTGCCTTGACGCTTTTCCACGTCGCGGTTGAGCTGGGCCAGCACCAGGACGGGAATATTCAACTCTTTTGCCATAGCCTTCAGGCCGGCCGAGATTTCCGAGACTTCCCGCTCCCGGCTCCCGCGGGCCTGCTGGGACGTGGAGCGCACAAGCTGCAAGTAGTCTACCCCGATGCACTTGACGCCATGTTCCCGGACCATCCGGCGCCCACGGGCCATGATTTTATCAATGGTCAGGGCGCTTTCATCGTCGATGTGCAGAGGGGCATCCGTGATTTTCCGCACAGCAGCCGTGAAATTCTGCTGCTGTCCGACCGTCATCGGCTTGCCGCGGCGAATGTCGTCGGAGTTGATTCCGGCCATGCCGTAAAGAATGCGCTCCAAAAGCTGGGCTTTCGGCATTTCCAGGCTGAACATGCCCACGGGGGTTCCTTCCAGGCAGATGTTGGTCAGGATGTTGACCAGGGCAGCGGTTTTCCCAACGCCGGGCCGGGCGGCGATCACGATCATGGCGCCGGGCTGTAACCCGTCCAGGGTCAGATTTAGACGGCGGAACCCGGAAGACAGCCCCTTGATGGCGCCGGGGTTCTTCATGCGCCATTGCAGGTTTTCGATGATGGAGCCCACCGCCCCGCGGATGGTTTCGGTTTGCTTGACGCCGCATTTGTCCCGCAGGGAGGACATATCGCGTTCAACTTCATCCAATGTCTCTTCCGCACTTTTGAGCTGGTCTCCGGCACATTCCGCAATCCGGGACGCAAAAGCGAGCAGAGAACGTCTTTTTGCGGCTTCCGTGACCATTTCCAGCGCAGCGTCCGTCTTGTAGCGGGCAAGGGCTCCATAGGTGGCAATCTCTACCACCCCGGCGTGCCCTCCTACGGCGTCAAGCTGGCCTTGAGTCTCCAGGTGAGCAATGACGGTCAGGGCATCCACGGTGCCGCCTGTCTTGGCAATGGTTTCCAAGGCAGACCAAATCTGTTGATGTGCCGGGAGGCTGAATGTCTGCCGGGAAATGCCTTTGTCCCGGAAGTCCGTAAATGCCTGGGTGCCGTCCATAGCCTGGGAAAGCACCAGTTTTTCAGCGTCAATAAGTGTTTGAGAGTCGATCATGTTTTGAAATAGGTTGATTGTTAAAGTTCTTCAAGGTTTGAATATGGGTCTTTATCTGTTCCTGGCTGTGCTGGATGGTTGGCGGAATAACTGACGGCAAAATTGATGGAGTCAGATTTCCATTTGGCCGCAGTGATGGGAATTTCTCCGCGTTTCCAATCCGTCAAATCCCGTTTGGAGATGTACGCCGTCGCACAATCCGGAATCTGGTCAGGAGCTAACCGAACCCTGCCCGCAAAAGCCGCGGCCCGCAAATGGGCTTCGACTTCCTCCACGGTGCACGGAGGGGGTAAGGGGGTATTATTCGTCTCCGTCTCCGACTCCGTCTTAGTGCGCATCTGCTGTGCATGTGCTGTGCATGTGCTGTGCATGTGTGCATCAGGTGCAGGGTATTTGCTTTTCTTGCTCCGTACCTGCTGCCGGAAGTTGGTCACTTCCAGATATTCCTTTCCCTCGACGGAGTACAGGACGACGAGCCGGGCTGCCTCACAGGATTTGAGGCAACGTTGAACGGAATCCTCCCTCATGGAGTCGAGCTTCAGGGGATACAGGGCAGAGCGCAGGACAGACGGTCGGGCATCAAAACGCCCGAAGTCGTCCACAACGGAGAGCAAGCGACGATAAAACGTCTCGGCTTCCCAGCTTAGGGAATTGACTGCTTCACTGGTGATAATTCCTTCTCTGATTATTCTATTTGGCATATACTATATCCCCTCCTTCTCTTTTGCTTCTGTCCCAAATGCAGGTGAGAGCTGTATTTTCCTGCCTTGAACAGTATTGATTTTTAGCGGCTTCTGGATGTACAAGCATGCGGTCAAAAGGCTCCTTTCAGCGGCGTAGTTTGCCTCACGGAAATATCTGCTGTACCGAACTATCCGAACCCGTCCGCCAGGGAGGACATACAGTAATCCCCACCGTTCCGGTAGATCATCTTCCGCGATGATTCCCGGTTCGCAGATGTAATAGCGGTAAAGCCCCATGCCATTTTGAGGATAAACGCGGAACGGCTTTTTGAGGTCTGCCAAAAAATCCGCCCGGCTGGTTTTAGCCTCAACGAGGATGCTATACGATCCCTTGAAACCTATAGCGTCGGGCTGCTCGTTTGTGACGATGCAGTTCGGTTCCGCGATCGCCACCCGGCAACGGGCAGAGCCCATGAGCCAGTGTTCAGCAATTTCGCACAGTTCCCGGTGCGTCCGCGGTATTAAAGATGTTGGTTTACGCGCCATAATCAAAAAAGCGTCAGTTGGGGGTTGTAGTTGAGCCAAAGACATTCGATCTTTTTGCCGCCTTGCGTGTCGTGAGAGACCTTGCATTCCTTCCTCCACCCGGCCAAATGCCGGGCATAAAGCTCGGAATCGTAGCCGGACAGGACAACCTTGCCTTTCAGCGTCTTCAAAAAGATAAGAAGCCGCTCATGGTCCTCTTGGTCGTACTCATGCGAGTACCTCACACGGTTGCCGCGGGTAGATTGCACATAGGGAGGATCCACGTAATGCAGTGTATCCGGCGTATCGTACCGGGACATGACCTGCAGAGCATCCATGTTGTTGATCTCGATATTCCGGTTCCGGAGTTCGGCCGCACATTCTCGCACTACGGCCGGATATTCCCGCCACGTTTGAGGATAAGGGGTTGTGCGAAGTAAGCCGTTGCGCTTGAACCCCGGCTTGTGAATACCTCCGCCGTAGGACATCATGGAGTTGATGGCAAAACGGAGAGCATCTTCGACTTGATCTTCCGCGATTTCAAAAGACCGGGCATAGGCCGTTTGAGCGTAGGGTGTCAATTCCAGCAGACTGGCCAGCCGGGCGGATTTTTCCGGGTCCCGCAAGACCTCAAAGAAATTAACCACTCGGTCATAAAGGTCGTTGTAGATCTCCATCCAGGCGGGCTGTTTATTAAGCAACACAGCCCCGGAACCTCCGAACGGTTCAACGTAGATTTTATGGGGAGGGAAAAAGCTGATAATCCAGGGGGCAATTCTGTTTTTCCCTCCGATATACCGGGCCAGAGCCCTTTTCCGTGGTGCTCTAGTGTTCATTTCCCCTCCTTTCTCGGCTCCCATAGACAGTGTCCCCAGCACTGCGAACAAGGCAGCTTGCAGCGACGGTTGCTACTGTAAAAACAGTTAGGGCAATCCCGTCCGTCCGGTGGATTCCACGCCCTGCACGCGGCCCGCTTCTGCCGGACGCATGCAATGATGCCTTTGATGTTAAACTCATTCCAAACAAGTTCTCTTACGGGGAACACTACTTCACCATATCTGGCTCCATGTCTCTCCCATGCTCTGCGCCGTATGGTATCAATGGCCATCCTCAACCGACCTTTCTCAAATCCATACTCAAAAGAAGCTTTCTGTTCAGGCGTCAGCTTCATGCGAGCCTCCTTTCTCAATTAAGGATTTAAGTTCATTGAAACAACGGAGGCGTGAGGCATTCTTTGCCGTGCAAATAAGGTGCTGCGCCCACCGTGCATGTCGTTTCGTGGGGTACTCCATGCGATAGCGGCCCGTTATGCCATTGTGGTGCACAATCGCTACCTGGACTTCATATTTCCCGTCTTTGGTTCTCCTGCACGGGCAAACCTGCTGGACGATGATATGAGGGTTCCTTTTCATTGTTCCTCCCCTCCTTTCCGTTCAAGTTCCCACGGCCATTTATGAACATCTTTAGGTTCAATAATGTAGAGTTCTCCTTCCGGAGTTTCTATTTGAATTTCACATGATTTCGTGTCTTTACGAACGACTGTTACAAAATCCCTTGTTCCAAAATACGTTAATTTATCCCCTACATTAACCCTCATGATTGGAGGGAACTTGGAGACGATTTTTTCTGCTTCCTCCCAAACGGTTTCCTCGAATCCTAAAAGAGTAGTCCAATCGCAATTTGGACACCCGATGCGCCCCATTGCTATCTCATGCAAATCAGGGAAGAATTGTAACGATCTCCCGCACAGCGGGCATTTAATATCTTTCATTTTAATTTCCTTTCTTGATTTTAAGTTTTCCGCTTGGCCCCATCGTCCAGCCGTCAAAAGTGACGGTGCCGGACAGATTGATCACGGGGTAGGCGTCATGTGGGTTAATGTGGTAAGTTCTCCCCTTGTGCTTAACCAGGAGATACCCGCCTTCCAGAGCACCGGAAACGGTGCCTCTAACGCCCATAACCGTTATTTGCTGTCCGTACCGGAAGCGGGTGCCACAAATGGCGTTGAGGGCGTCAAGATCGGGTTGCGCGGTCTTGGCGGAAGAGGCTTTCCGCCTGCGGTTGTACTCCATCATCCAGCGCCGTTTTTTCTCTCTTTCTTCGGGGCTCATTTGCCGAGTTCCTTTCTTTTGTAGGTTTCCACGCTCGCGACTTGGTAATCGCAAAAGCCTTCCGGGTTGAGGTAGCAGCGGCCAAACTGGGCCAGAGCAAAGGCGTCCGCCTCGTTATTATTGTTCATATCCGCACCCCAATGCTGGAAAACGCGTTTGAGCATCAAATCCTTTTCCGCATTGCCCTTCCCGGTGGCAAATTTCTTGTTGGTGGTAGGGGCCACAACAATGAAGGGAACCCCCATGTCAAGCAGCAGGAGACGAACAACGCCCCCCAGTTCTGCCAGCCCGGCCATGCCTTGGTGAGAGCCGTAGGAATAGCCCTCAATGACGGCAAGTGACGGCTGCTCTTGGTAGATGATGACTCGTACCTCATTGCGGATTTCAGAGAGACGCTTAGCGCTTCTATGCTTGGATTTGATGACGCCCCATTTCGGGGAACCATCCCACACCAGAGCCCACCCCGTAGCGGTAAGGGACAGATCAAGACCTAAGATGCGCTTGTTCATGCCGCCCTCCCTTCTGCTGCCGGGCGGATTGCCGGCATGATCCGAGTGTAAGCGTCAAGGTATTTTGGGCCGAATTCGTCCAGAGCCGCCTTAATGCGGTCGGTGTACTCGTCCCATTCCACTTTGACCAAAAACGGGCGCAGTCCGGGGCAGTAGGAAAGGAAATACCACGCCCGCAAGCCAGTCACAGCCATGGAGCCGTGCACCTGCGGCTTGTGTTTGTCCGGCAGAACGCCGCCCAGCAGATGCCGGACATGATGCTTGGAGATAGGGCACTTGATTTCAAGGCCGGCAATCACAAGATCAAGACCGTCTTCCAGATTTTCAACAACAAGTCCGTCAGGACTGCACCCGATAGGGGCCGTTTTGCGGCGGATAAATCCAACTTCTTTTACCGCTTTGCCGGTCAAGGTCGCGAAAAGCTCGCGGGCTTCCGGTTCCAAGGCTTCCCCGCGATCCGTGTGAAAATTGCCTTCAAAGGTTATTTCATCCGGACGCAGACAGGAGCAGCACAGTTCGATGATTAAATCATCCTGCTGGGCTGACGGCTTCCCGGTTTTGGGAGTGATCAGTCGGTCAAAGTTGCTGGCGGTCAGATGACCGGAACGCAATTTAAACCATAGGTCGCTCCGTTGTGGGACATCCTCGTAAATAACTATATTTTCAAGGTCTAACATAACTTTAGTAGTCCTCTCTATTGGCTGGTACATACTCACGTTCCTGCTCCTTCAGACTTCCAAAAAAATCATCGGTATCATCATTTGGAGGCGGTAATGCCTCCGATGCCGTAGGCCGTTTTTCCTCCGGTTTGGGCGGGTTAAAGGGGTCTATTTCCTCGTTTTCATCCTTGGACGGGGTTACATTCCGCATTTCGCTTCCAAATTCCTGATCGTCGGCGCTGCTCATGGCTTCTTGGATGTAGAGGGGCAAATCCCATTGCTTGGAGGCACGCTTGATGACCGTTTTGAGCCCCATTTGCCCGAAGTCAGTCACCCACGGACCTACTACTTCCCCTTTCTTGTTCCGGGACTTGGTGCGGGCCTTGATTTCCTCCACGGCGCGCAGGCTCATGCGTTCCCCGTGTAGGTAGAGGTCCTTGTCTGTCCAGGTGCAATAAAAACCCCTGATGGGCGCCGTGCTGTCATCCCATTCCGGGATGTGGCTCATTGCAAATTTCCCTTCTTCCAGGCCCCAGGAAAATGGCTCCCCCTCTCTCACAATTCCAATATTGAGATTGGTGACGCCATTGGAGCGGGCCATGCGCATCAGGCCGCGGGCGGAGGGTACAGCCACGCAGGTCAATACAGACCGGCCGCTTGCCTTATCATTGCTCCAAAAGGGCACCAGATAGCCGTGGATGCCGTCAGGCTCACACCGCATCATCAGCAGGTTTTTCAGGGCGGCAATCAGCGTTACAGGGGCGCATTGCTGAAGGAGTGGGGTTTTCTGGCAGCAATGCCAGAAGATGCTGATACACCGTTCCGGCGTCATCATGCCTTCTACAAGCTGGGCAATGTGGTTCTTCACGTCCTCGGACATCACAATTTCGTAGAGTGTCTTTTTCGGGACTGGCGCCTGGGGCAAATCTAGTTTATCTGTAGGTGCGTTACTCATAATCTTTGCATGGTTCTGTGTAACAAGGCCGGGGATCAGTTGGCGCTGACCCCGGCCAACTGCTATTTAAGCATTCAGGGATTCGCGGTGCTTGCGGTTCAGTTCGTCGCAAAGCTCCAAGGCTTTCTCTAGGGCCTCTTCTCGTGTCACTTCGCGCCCGTCTCCGAAAGACACGCAGTGCATTCTCAAGAAAATTTCAGAGCCTTTTTTAAACCACACACCAAATGAATCGTCCTCTTCCTCAACGTAATAAGGCTGTTCTGCCTCAATTTCTTCAATGGGCTTGACAAGCTCAATGCAGGCAACTGAAAGGTAATTGTTTCGGTTTAGTAAAACGCCATCAGGGAGGCTAACATCCCCTCCCGCAATCTCGTCTCCACAAAGGGCCACTTGGCCTCCAATTGCGTTATTTGCGGACAACTCCCGATTACCTCCACTTCCGAAAAGCCTCCCGTGAAATCCGGTGATTCGCACCAAATCCCCCTTGCGGTATTTCCGCGCCGGGTCGTATTTCGGCTGGGCGCGCTCAAGAACAGAAGGTTCAAAAAAGCCATCTTCCGTTTTGCCGTCATCACGGCGGATAGTGATTTTGATAGAGTTAAAATCCGTTCCGTCATCTTCACTGATCGTTCCCCGGATGATGACTTCGGTTCCGGGCTTGCATTCGTTTCTTTGCATGGTGTTTTGTTCTATTGGTTTGTTGTTATTTTAGTTAGGTTAGTTGGAAATGGTACTTGAGGGGTTCCTCTTCCGTTTTGTGGGAGGTCTGTTCATGTCAACCCCTGTCTGAGAGATTTTCTCCTTAGTCAGAAAGCGGTACACGCTCACGGCAGAAATGCGGTAGTCGCGGGCACTGGTACCAAGGTCTTCTATGTGTTTGTCCCGTAGAAGTTTAATAGTCTTCTTGCGTGACCATCCGCAGGCTGGATGCTGCGCCAGGTCGTTTATAGAGAGTTCCAGCTTTCCATTAAACATGCGGGCGGCTTTCTGTTCATCGGATTCTTCCAAAATCAACAAGCCGCGGTCATGCAGACTTTCAATAGTCTGCTCCACGATAGAAGTTACAAATTGATCCAATCCGTTCATATACACTAAGATTTAACGATGAAATAAATGATCGTGCAGATGCCAACCAGCAGGGAGGAAAAGACAAGGTTCTGCACGATGCCAGGCCGGGGCTTGAGGTCATTTTCCGGCAAGTCCAGCGGGCAGCCGTATAGGGATTCTATTTTTGCGTCGCGGTCTCGGCGCATCCAGTATTGTTCATTCGTCATTTTTCTCATTGTTGTTTAGGGTTGGGGTTAAAGCTCGTACCAGCCGAGCCGCTTCAGTTCTTCAATCAGGGATTCTTCCATGGTTCAAAAATGGCCGCCGTAGGTGTCGGCGTATGGGAAAGCGGGTTCATCGTCGGTTTCTTCCCATCCACAGGATTCACAGCATCCTCTGCACAGAGGGTCAGCCTCGTCGAAGTCCACCAGGAGCGCCCCACATTCAGGGCAGTGGAAATCTCCGTTGATATCTGCGTAGGGCCTCATGATTTACCTTGTTATTTTTGGATATTATCGTTCTAACAAATCCAGATTTACTATTTTAGCAGAAGAATTCAACAAAATATTTCCCATTTTGTCATTTTTCTTTGGGATACGTTGTTGGTTTCTTGGGAGCGGGATTCTTACGGGGGCGACGATTCTTTTTAGCCTTGTTGGAAAAATCCATAATGGCTCCCATAATGAGAGCAAAGCCGCTCAAGCCTGTGGCCCTCTCGGCATCCTGTACCCATTCCCTTACTTCTTTCGGTTCTTTTCTCAGGTCGATGATCATATTCGCGTCTTGCGTGTTGTTGATGATTACAAAATGCACCACAAACGAAATCTAGTCAATATTAATTTTCGCTCTAGGTGCATTCATGATAAATATTTCTATTGCCTCTAATGCGCTTCTGGTGCATAATGCTGACATGCTCAATGCAGAAGACATCAAAACGTGGCTCAAAGAGATAGGGAAAGACCGCGCTTGGTTAGCTGAAAAAACGCTGGTCAGTAAGCGAACGGTGGATAACTGGCTTTCCGCAGGCAAGCCGATCGTTTCTCAAAAAATGGAACTCATTGAACGCCTCATGAACGGGGATGAAGAAATTGAATTTGAACTTCCCCCTGACTTTGAAAAACAACTCCGGTCCCTGGCGGACGAAATGCACAAAAAGCTTGAAGACATGGTCTCCTATATCCTCCAGGTCACTGCCCGGGAGTATTACAAAAACGCGGCCAAAGAAGAACCTGTCCGTAGGCAGTTTGTTCCGGTTGAAACAGCAGTGGAGTCGCCGGACTATAAAGCACAAATCATAGGTAACACGGCCGCAGGTAAACCCGCGGACGGTGCGACCATTCTACAGGACATTCTTATCGGACGCCCCTTGGAGAAAGACGAATATGTACTGCACGTGAATGGGAAGTCGATGGAGCCCAAAATACCGGATGGCTCGCTGGTTGTCGTAAGAGAATACAAGGATTATCTCTTTCCCAAGCTTGGAACCTTGGTGGTTTACAATGAGGGGAATGACTATACCCTGAAAAAACTTGGCCGCCGCAAGAATCCTGAAACAGGGAAACAAGAATATGTCCTCAAGTCTATCAACTCAGCCTTTAAGGATGTAGAGCCCATTGAAGAAGGTAAAATCTCCGCCGTGTATGTGGAAACGTTGAAAGATTGGCGTAAAGGATAAGAATTCCTCATTTAGCAAGTGCTTGCTATAATAGGAATCTTTTCAAACTAAGTTATTCCTAAAAAGTAAAATCATCAGAAAAAACTTGCCGCTGTTTGCCATTTGGGAAAAATGTCCGCATGGATGACATAAAAGACAAAATCCGGGTGTTCCTGAAGGATATGGAAATGAGCAGAGAGGTTTTTGCCGATCTTTGTGGCGTCAGCAAGAGTCAAGTTGATAAGTGGCTTTCCTACCTTCCAATTCCAGAAGCACGGCAACGTGTCATTGAGCGCATCATGAAGGAAGAACATAGCCGTCGTCAAAAGAGTCAGCATGACCCTGACATGGATATTATTGAGGTTCCCTTTCCTCGAAGCCAATTTGACCGGGTTCGAATGACGGCGGACATCCATGGTATGACGATTGAAAAATGGGCTTCCAGGACGCTTATTGCACTCTCCAACGTCCCGCATCATAATCTTTAACGTATTGCAAAATATCCTATCTCAAAACAGATACACGATACATCTCCTAAAAAACCAGATAATTTATTGACGGTACATGTCGAAAACTATAAACTATTCATGATGAATACCGAAGACGTAGATCATACGGATTTACAGTTGCACAAAAACACTGTGGAAACAGAAATCCAGTTATTAGCAACGCACAGAGGCAACTTTAAAAAAGACTTTGGAATTGATGTCGATTGCTATGTTCTGAATGATGAACGACATACCGCGGTCATTAGTAAACGCGGTATGGCAAGATCATTAGGAATGAGCGATAGGGGAAATAGTATTACGAACCTTGTTCAATCTAAATCTCTATCTGAAATTATTACATCGGCGGACGGATTGAGGGAAAAATTAAGTAATCCGTTAATATTCAAAGATAGCCTGTCGGCGGACGGAAAATTAAATCCAATAGTTCACGGGTACGATGTAACAATTCTAATTGATCTCTGCCAAGCTATTAAGAAAGCCAATGAAGAAGGAAAGCTCGCTCCCAATCAAAAACACATAGCACGGCAAGCAGGAATCATTGTAGCAGCATCTGCAAAAGCTGGAATCAAGGGCTTAGTTTATGCTTTATCTGGATATGATGTTACCAGGGAAGAAATTATTAGTTCTTTTAAACGCTTCGTGGCTCAAGAAGCGAGAGGTTATGAAAAAGAATTTCCTGATGAATTATATAAAGAATGGTATAGGCTCTATCAAGAAAAACGTCCTAAAAAGAATAAGCCTTGGAGGTTTATGCATCTCACTAATAGTCAAGTTTATAAACCACTGGCACGAAGTAATGGTAGGCTTTTAAAGCTTTTAAAAGTACATAAACGAGAATATGGAAATAAAAACAATAGGCTCCATCAGTTCTTAGCAGAAATAGGTGTAAAAGCATTGAGGCAACATCTAGGACAATTACTTGCTATAGCTAAGCTTGCTAAAAGTAGAGTAGAATATGAATGTAATTTTGAAAAATTATTTAGTGATCAATTGCCTTTGGATCTAAGTTTAGATGAAAATGATGGCAATATCAATAAATGATAAAGTGTCTTATCTACGGCAAGGATGTGCTCCCACGTTATAGGGAAAGGGGTGCCTATGAAGGAATGATTTTGAGCAGCCGGAAGATTTCCGAACTCTGACATTCAACTGGCGCCTCTGTCTTCAGGGAAAATCTGCCAATAGGCGGGCACCTCTTCCGGATTGCAGGCCGTCAGGTAGTATTTAATCGTCGTCTTGCTAGTGGTGTGTCCCATGTTTTCCAGCAAGCCGTGCGTGTCCCGATGGGCGGCCAGCCAGTACGAGGCGTAGGAGTGGCGGCAAACGTCGTTTAAATGGCTGATGCCGGCTCCCCGGCGCACTGCCTGCCATTTGCGCTGCCAGTTCTTCGGGGCGAGCTTCCCGGAGCGTTTTTCTGGCGGTACGGTTTCCAGCCACGCCTTGAGATTTGCTTCAATCCGCACCAGCCGCACGGAGTTGGTTTTGCTGACCTCTGGTTCAATCCTGATATAGCCATGGGCCAGTTTGACGTGTTCCCATGTCAATGCCGTGACCTCTTCAGGCCGGACGCCGGCAAAGAGCAGGACGGCCACTGCTATTTTCATGTCCGCCGCATTTACACGCAAGTTTTCCGGCATAGTCCCATCTCCGGAATAGTCTCTGCAGGCATCCAGCAGGGAATGAGCTTGCGCGGGCGTAAGAATGGAAATGGGCGCCCGCTGGTGCTTACGTTGCTTGATTCCTTCGGCGGGGGACTGCACGGCATATTTTTTGCTGATAGCCCAGGCAAAAAACGGCTTAATGTGGCGCAACGCGGAATTGTATGAAGGAGGCGTCGTTTTCCATCCGGTCAGCCATTTTTCAAATTCATCTGGCGTCACGTCGTCAATCAGGCAATCCCCAAATACAGAGGCAAAAGCACCTAAAACCTGTCTTACACGGCTCCGGTAATGAGAAGAGGTATCTTGTAGCGTATCACGGTAAAGAGGCTCAAGAATGGATATTTTGCGGGCATCGCTGGCCCGATGCCGTGTGATGTAATAGTCAATAACATCCTTAAGCGTCACGTCAAACGGTGCTAAACGGGCAAGTTCTTCGATGACGGCATCATATTCTGATCTCGTCATCAATGTTTCCCCCAAACGCAACCCCGCAGCCACGTCTTCCAGGTTGGTAATATATCCCATTGCTTCCGCCTTGGTCGGGAAATACTTTGTTTCCCTCTTTCCGGTTCCGGAAAGCTTGACAGGGATGCGAACCTGCCAGCGTCCGCTTTGAGCGTGCTTCACCGGAGTTATTTTCAGGCGTTTCATGATGCCCTCACAGTACGCCAATTTTACGCCAGAACGGAATCAAAAAATGATATTTGGTCAGCATTTATGGCTATTTTTCCATGGTTTTTCACATTTCCGGCCCCAAAACAGGCAAAAAAGAAGCCCCGTAAGTCATTGAACTTACAGGGCTTTAGAAAAAGAATGGCTCCCCCGGTTGGGCTCGAACCAACGACCTAGTGATTAACAGTCACCCGCTCTACCGCTGAGCTACAGGGGAGTTTGCGTTCCATGGAGCGCGGAGGGATTTTTACTGGAGGCACAGGCGTTTGGCAAGTACTTTTTTGTTTCTGTAGGCTTTTTGACGCAAAAAGGCTTCCGCGGCGTGGGCATGCCAACGGTGTTTCTTGACCTTTGAGGGGAGAATGCCCAGACTTTCAGCGACATGAGTGAACATCACCATCATATTGCTGTTCTGGCCGGCGACGGCATCGGGCCCGAGGTCATGGCGGAGGCCCTGAAAGTTCTGGACGCCGTAAGCGCCAAGTTTGGATTTACCGTGAGCCGCAAGGAGGCTTTTGTGGGCGGCGCGGGCATCGACCATTGCGGCAAGGCCCTTCCGGAAGAGACCATCCGCGCCTGTGAAGAGGCGGACGCCGTCCTGTTCGGCTCCGTAGGCGGCCCCAAGTGGGAACACCTTCCCGCCAACGAACAGCCGGAGCGCGGCGCCCTGCTGCCGCTGAGAAAGCATTTCGGCCTGTACGCCAACCTGCGCCCGGGCGTATGCCTGCCTGCCCTGACCCACGCCTCTCCCATCAAGAATGAATTGATCGAGGGCGGTTTTGACATTTTATGCGTCCGGGAACTGACCGGCGGCCTGTACTTCGGCCAGCCCCGTTTCCGCGAACAGGAGGGGGACGACGAAGTCGTCGTGGATACCATGCGCTACCACAAGAGCGAGATGGTGCGCATCGCCAAAGTGGCGTTCGAGGCCGCGCGGGGGCGCCGCAAGCGCGTCACCAGCGTGGACAAGGCCAACGTGCTGACCAATTCCCTGCTGTGGCGCGAGACGATGATTGAGGTTTCCAGGGATTATCCGGACGTGGAACTGCTCCACATGTACGTGGACAATGCCGCCATGCAGCTGGTGCGCAATCCCCGCCAGTTTGACGTGCTGGTGACGGAGAACCTGTTCGGAGATATTCTTTCCGATGAAATGGCCATGATTTGCGGCTCCCTGGGCATGCTGCCCAGCGCCAGCCTGTGCCAGGGCGCGCAGGACAACGGCCTGTTCTTCGGCCTTTACGAGCCCTCCGGCGGTTCCGCCCCGGACATTGCCGGCAAGGGCATTGCGAACCCGATCGCCCAGATTCTTTCCCTCTCCATGTTGCTGCGCTACTCCCTGGGAGAAAAAGCCGCGGCAGACGCCATTGACGCCGCCGTCCGCCGCGTGATTGACCAGGGCTGCCGCACGGGCGACCTGGCTACGGGCGCTCCCGGAGAAATCCGCGTGAATACGGCGGAAATGGGGGATGCCATCATCGCAGCCCTGTAAAAGGGCCGTTTTTCCGGCTCCGCAGGCGCTTCCATCCCCCTGCGGGGCATTTTTCCTTCCGGAGGAAGGCTGGACTGTTCCTCTGTTTTTTCCTCACTTCCGGATTTCTCCGGTTCTTCATCCACCTATCATGAACGTTCTTATCATCGGCCAGGGAATCGCCGGCAGCTGCCTGGCGTGGGAGTTGAAACGCCGCGGCGCGGATTTCACGATTGCGGACCGCCCCATCGCGGAAACGGCCTCCCGGGTGGCGGCCGGATTGGTGAATCCCCTGACGGGCCGGGCCTTCCGCCCCGGCTGGCGGCAGGAGGAATGCCTGTCCGCAGCGGAGGCCTTTTATCCGGAGACGGAACGGGAACTGGGCGGCTCCTGGTGGCAGAAGACCCCTATTTTCCGGGAACTGGAAACGGAGGACCAACTGGAAGTCTGGCAGGAACGCCAGACGGCCCCGGAGTCCTGCGCCTATGCGGGCCCCCTTTTCCCATGGCCTGAACACTGGGAAGGCCGCGGAAAAGCCGCCTATACGCGCGGCTCCGCCGTGCTGCACGTGGAGGACATGGTCAACGCCATGCGGAAGTTTTTCACGAAACAGGGCCGTTTTGTGGAAGCGGACGTGTCCCCCGCGGATATCCGTCCGGATGAAAACGGCCTTTTCCATTGGAACGGGCAGAAGTTTTCCCATATAGCCTGGTGCACCGGCTGGGAAGCCGGATGCCACCCGGACATGGCTCCCTTGAAGGGACGCCCTTCCAAGGGCACTATTCTGGACCTGGACCTGAAGGAGCTGGACTGGCACGCCGGCATCCTGCATTTCGGCCACTGGCTGGTTCACAACGGTTCTTTCTGGCGCTTCGGCGCCACTTACGCGTGGGCGTGGGACGCTCCCGGCATTCCGGAAGCCCCCGCCGTCCAGGAATTGATGCTGGACCTCGTCAAACGCTATTCCGGGGAGACGGGCTTCCTCCGCGCCCGCGCCGCCGTGCGCCCCATCATCCGGCGCAGCCAGCCCGTCGCCGGGCCCATTCCCGGCCTGAACGGCCAGTTCGTCTTCTCCGGACTGGGCAGCAAGGGAGTGACCACTTCCCCGTGGGCCGCGGCCCAGCTGGCGGAACATCTTGTGCACGGGGCGGAACTGCCGCCGGACCTGCTTCCCGCCGCACTGTGGAAATAATGCGGCGCGGTTCCCGTACTTCCTTGAACGGGACAGCTATTTTCCTTGTCAAAACGCCCTGAACACGATTACATGCGGCCTTATATGCGAGCGGAGAACGAGAACTGGGGAGATACGGTACGGGAGCATTTGTTTGACCAGCGCGGCGCCGTGATGGTGCACTGGCTGATCCTGCTCAATGTGGTCGTCTTTATCCTCGGGTTTTTCTTCCAGGTGGATATTCCACGGGATATTTACCCGCCGGGCCGTCTGGACCTGATCCAGCTTTACGGGGCCTACAGTGAATACACGTGCTTTCATGAAGGGGAACTGTGGCGGTTGTTTACCTACCAGTTCCTGCACGCCAATCTGGGGCACATCATGTTCAACATGATCGCCCTGTGGTTTTTCGGGCCGGTCGTGGAGGAACGCTTCGGCCATCTGCGCTTCCTGCTGTATTATCTTTTCTGCGGCGTGGCGGCGGCCCTGTTTTCCTCCCTGCTGGGGTACATGGGGTTCTTTGATCCGGAATGGCGCTTCATTCCCATGGTGGGGGCCTCCGGCTCCATTTACGGCATCATGGCCGCGTGCGCGGTGCTTTTTCCGCGCGCCCGGGTGCAGCTTCTGTTCCCTCCGGTCAATTTGAGCGTGCGCCAGTTCGCCCTGGCCGTCCTCGGCATCGCCTGCGCCGTCATTATTTTCCAGTGGAACAACGCGGGCGGGGAAGCCGGACACCTGGGCGGCATGTTCGCCGGGTTCATCCTGACATTGCTGATCCTGTGGAAGGAAAAACTGTCCTCTCCCAGGCGGCGGGTCGTTTCTTCCTCCCACCATTCCGCCTCGCACTCCGCACGCCGCCCCGCCGGTAGCCATCCCTCCGAAGAGGAGGTGGATGAAATCATGGAAAAAATATCCCGCTCCGGCCTGTCCAGCCTGACGGAAGAGGAACGGGAAGTTCTCCGGCGCGCCTCCCGCCGTTGAATTATTTGTTAGATATTCCCCGTATTTTTGTTATTTTTCTTTCTTTTTCATTATTTCCTCCTAGCATGGAGGAATGATGACGCGGCTGTATTCCTCCACCGTTCTGGGCGTGGATGGCGTAGAAGTGGAGGTGGAAGTGGATTTCCGCCCCATGGCGGAAAAACGCACCTTTATCGTGGGACTGCCTGATGCGGCCGTGAAGGAGAGCGGGCAGCGCGTGGATACGGCCATCCAGAACAGCGGGCTGCCCTTCCAGCAGGGCGTTTTCGTCGTCAATCTGGCTCCGGCGGATTTAAGGAAGCAGGGACCGGGGTTTGACCTCCCCATCGCCCTGGGAATGGTCGCCGGAGCGGCGGAAAGGGACATGGACGCTTCTTCCTGGTGTATCGTGGGGGAATTGGCCCTGGATGGCGCCGTACGCCCCGTGCAGGGCATTCTGCCGCAGATTATGGAGGCGCGGCGCATGGGCAGGAAGCGCATCATGCTGCCACGTGCTAACGCACACGAAGGAACGCCCGTGCAGGGCGTGGAGATTTACCCCGTGGCTTCTCTGAAGGAGGCGTGGGCACTCCTTACCTCCTCCGTTCTGCCCCCTCCCTTCACGGCTTCCGGAAGAGAGGACCGGGAGGCCGAAGACAAGGAGGCAGCCGTTGACTTCGACGAGATCAAGGGGCAGCCCTATGTGCGCCGCGCCATGGAGATTGCGGCGGCAGGCGGCCATAACATCCTTCTCTGCGGTTCTCCGGGTTCGGGCAAGTCCATGCTGGCGCAGAGGCTCCCGACCATTCTCCCTCCGCTGAATCCGGAGGAAGCTCTGGAAACCAGTAAAATCCATTCCGTATGCGGACTGCTGAAACGGGGGAACGGCCTGGTGGCCCGGCGTCCGTTCCGGGCTCCGCACCATACCATTTCCGATGCCGGGCTGATGGGCGGAGGAGCGAATATCACGCCGGGGGAAGTGTCCCTGGCCCACAACGGCGTGCTCTTTCTGGACGAATTGCCGGAGTTCCGCCGCGCCGCGCTGGAAACTCTGCGGCAACCGCTGGAATCCGGCCAGGTGGTCATTTCCCGCGCTTCCGGCACCATGACGTTTCCGTGCCGCTTCATGCTGGCAGCCGCCATGAATCCGTGCCCCTGCGGCTATCTGGGCGACAGGAGAAGAACCTGCACCTGTCCCCCGGCGCAGGTCGCACGCTACCGCCGCAAGATTTCAGGACCGCTTCTGGACCGGTTCGACTTGCTGATGGAAGTTCCCGCCGTGGACCCCTCTATTCTGGCCTCCGCACCCGCCGGGGAATGTTCCGCCGGCATCAGGGAACGCGTGATGGCCGCCCGGCAGCTCCAGTGCAGCAGATATGCGGGCACTCCCTTCCGCAGCAATGCGGCACTTTCCGGAAAAGCGCTCCAGAGGCATTGCCGCCTGCTGCCGGAAAGCCGCGCCATCCTGCTCCGCGCCGTGGAAGAACTGGCCCTTTCCGCCAGAGCCTACGACCGCATTCTGAAGGTGGCCCGCACCATAGCGGATCTGGAGGGCAGCCCTGATATTCAGGATTCCCATTTGTATGAGGCCGTGCAGTACCGGGCCTTTGAACATTCTCTCCGGGAATGAACCATTCCGGAATGCCGCGTTACGCCATGCCAAGCGTGCCTTTTCCGAACGGAAAAAGGAAAGGAGGCGTTTTTCAGGCCGCCTCCTTCCCGATTGAAAAGTTTACCGCTCACCGGTTCCGGGAACGCCGGAAGACGAGGGCTCCCAGGCCAAGCATTCCCAGAGATGCGGTAGCCGGTTCCGGAACGGTTTCATAGGATACCTGGATGTTGGCAAGCGTATAGGGGGAGGTGGCGCCGCCCGCGCCGCCGCGCACTCCGGCAACCAGCTTGTATCCTTCCCCCCACGCCAGGGGAGAATCCGCCATGTCCAGGGAAACGGTCGTCGTTCTTGAAGTGGAATCAAAGGTAAAGCTTTCCACGGTGGAAAGGTTCCGGACCAACGTTCCGGCGGAGTCGTAAACCGCCAGCACCATGGTGTAGCTCGTGATGACGGAGGTGGGCGTGTCACAGGAAAAGATGATGGAGGAAACAAGCTCTCCCTGCCGGGGGCCGCCCAGCACCATGGCAAAGGAGTCTCCGGCCACGCCGCTTCTGCCGCACAGGATGATGGAACCGACGTCATCATGGTTGACCCAGGTTCCCTCCCCATTCTGGGGCCAGTTGGCCAGGCTGTTGTTATTGCCTCCCGCATAGACGCCAAATTCACGGCCTTTTACTTTATCCAGCAGCTGGTTTCCCGTTTGCGGCGCCATGGTCGCGGTTTGCGACAGATTGGCTGATTCGGGCAGTTCGGCAATGATGGTAGCAGCATTTGCAGCCAGCACACTGGCGCAACTTATTAATACAGCACAATATCTATTTTTCATAAGTTACACACCATAATAAATTTATTATGGTGTGTCAATTTACATTTAAAAAGAAAAGTCTTTGAATTTTCAGATTTTTCTGAAATCCGGCGCATCTTCTTGAGGTTGAATGGCCGAGCCGTTCCCCGTAATTCGCCGTTGCTGGATTTTTCTTTATAACCCTATTAAAATACCTGTTTTACGTGGAATTAAACTTTGGAATAAGGAGAACATGAAATGAAGTTATTTTTCTGCGGAGTTTCCGCAGGTTTTTACAGGAGCCGGGAGGCCCCTGCTCCCGGAAACGGTCTTTCCCCAGCGGGAGCATATGCCTCGCCCTCCCGTCTGCCGGCGCTCTTTTCCGGAAACGTTCAATACGCCGGGCCATCCCGGCTTTTTCACCCGTCACCCACGCAGAACAGCCGCTCCGCGGACATGCGCGGAACGGCTGTTCGCACGAGAAAGGAAAGACCGGTTTAACGGATGGCTTCCAGAGCCTGCTTGAGGTCCGCAATGATGTCTTCCGCGGCTTCCGTTCCCACGGAGAACCGGATGAGGTCCGGCCGGACACCCGCCTCCATGAGCTGCTCATCCGTCAACTGGCGGTGCGTATGGCTGGCGGGATGGAGGACGCAGGTGCGGGAATCCGCCACATGGGTAACGATGGCGGCCAGTTTCAGGCTGTCCATGAACTTGATGGCGCGTTCACGGCCGCCCTTGATGCCGAAGGTCACCACACCGCAGGATTGCCCGTCGCGGAATTGCTTCCGCGCCAGGTCATGGTATTTGTTGGATGGCAGGCCCGGATAGTTGATCCAGGCCACATCCTCCTGCCCTTGCAGGAATTCCGCCACCTTTTGCGCGTTTTCACAGTGCCGCGGCACGCGCAGGTGGAGGGTTTCCAGGCCCAGGTTGAGCAGGAAGGCATTCTGCGGGGATTGAATGGAACCCAGGTCGCGCATGAGCTGGACGGTCGCCTTGGTGATGTAGGCGCCCTTGCCGAAGCTCTTGCTGTAAGAAAGCCCGTGATAGGAAGGGTCCGGCTCCGTCAGCCCCGGGAATTTGTCCCTGTGGGCTTCCCAGTCAAAGTTGCCGCTGTCCACAATCACGCCGCCCACCGCCGCGGCATGGCCGTCCATGTACTTGGTGGTGGAGTGGGTGACGATATCCGCCCCCCATTCAAAGGGGCGGCAGTTGATGGGGGTGGCGAAGGTGTTGTCCACGATCAGGGGGACGCCGTGCGCATGGGCGATGTCCGCCATTTTGCGGATGTCCAGCACGCAAAGCGTGGGGTTGGAGATGGTTTCCGCAAAGAGGGCCTTCGTATTGGGACGGAAGGCTTTGGCGATTTCCTCCGCCGGGGCGTCCTGGTCCACAAAGGTGACCTCAATGCCCATTTTCCGGAACGTGACGGCAAAAAGGTTGTACGTGCCTCCGTAAATGGACGCGGTGCTGACGATGTGGTCCCCCGCCTCGCAGATGTTGAAGACGGCAAAGAAGGAGGCCGCCTGCCCGGAAGAGGTCAGAATGGCGGCCACGCCGCCTTCCAGTTCGGCTATTTTTCTGGCAACCGCCTCATTGGTGGGGTTCTGGAGGCGCGTATAGAAGAATCCGGCTTCCTCCAGATCGAACAGTTTGGCCATTTGTTCGCTGGTTTCATACTTGAACGTGGTGCTCTGGTAAATGGGCAATACGCGGGGTTCACCCTTTCTGGGGGTCCAGCCCGCCTGCACGCACAGGGTTTCCGGTCTCAATTCCTGACTCATGATGCAGGGATGCTATGCCATGCCGCGTGCCTTGTAAAGCAGGGAAAAGCGCGGTTTTCACCCTATTCGCGGCGCAGCATGAGGGCATCCCCGGCTGCGCCGGGCAAAGCCTTGCACGGAATCAGTCGGCTTCCGGCAGAGGAGTGGAAATTTCCTCTTCCGTCAGGTAGCAGCCGGGATCGGACCCGTACCAGTGCCCGTTGGCAAACGCGGCGCGCGTGCGGAAGCCGCCGCCGCACAGGGCAAAGTGCACGCAGCGGCCGCAGCGGCCTTCAATTTTTTTCTGCCGTTCCAGGGGATTGTCGGACCCGCGCAACTCAGGCAGCATCTCCGCCGCGGCCCCCGCCTTGGCGTCCCACAGATCGGAAAACAGGTTGTTCTTCACATTGCCCAGCGTGACGGATTGCCAGAATTGGTCCGGGTGCACCACGCCCTGCGTGTCAATGTTGGCGATGCCGCGGCCGGAGCTGTTCGCCCCGCCGCCGTTCCATTGAAGAAGGTTCAGGGTTTCCTTCGCCAGCGGGGAGCCTTCCCGGAGCTGGCGCAGCAGCAGGTAAATGCCGTCCGCTGGCTGGGTGACGGTCAGCACTTCACGGTTTTTGCCTTCCGCCTTCCATTCCTCCACGCGGGCAATCAGCGTATCCATGGCGTTCCGCGCTTCCTCCTGCGTCAACGTCTGCACTTCCACGCCGCGGCCCGTGGGGACCAGATGGTAGAAGCAGACGCGCTGGATGTCATTGGCGTCAATGAAGTCCAGAATCTGTTCCATGCACTGCACGTTGTTGCGGGTCAGCGTCAGGCGCAGGCCCGTCTTCTGCCCCACTTCACTACAGAGCTTGAACCCGCGCACCGCCTGTTCAAAGGAGCCTTCCACTCCGCGGAACTTGTCATGAACGGCGCCGATGCCGTCCAGGGAAATGCCCACGTACGCCACGCCCAGTTCCTTGAACCGCGCGGCGGCCTCCGGCGTGATGCGGGTGCCGTTCGTGGAAATGGTCACTTTCAGCCCTTTTCCAGTGGCCCGTTCCAGCAGCTCCATGAAGCGCGGGTGCACCAGCGGCTCCCCGCCGGAGAACAGCAGGGCGTTCACCTTGTAGTCCGCCAGATCGTCAATGACCGCGCAGCACTGGTCCCAATCCAGCTCCCCTTCAAATTTCCGGGCGGAGGCGTCCGCATAGCAATGCACGCACTTGAGGTTGCAGGTGCGCGTGATGTTCCAGACCACAATGGGCTTGCGGACGCGGGACGAAGCCGGAGCGCAGGATTCCACGGCGCCTCCCGCGGAGCGGCCGTGCCCGTGGCCCTGTCCGTATCTCAAATGGTCCGCGGGCTGTTCCGCCCCTGTCCAAAGTCTGGTAATATTAATCATGGTGTTGTGAAAGCCTGGGCTGGTAGGGGCAGAGGTTGTCTTCCGCCATCATGTCTCCGTAAACGGCATAGGCGCGGGAACGGGAGCCGCCGCAGACGGTGCGGTACTCGCACCGGCCGCATTTGCCTTCCAGTGCATTGTCATCCCGGAGTTTGAGGAAAAGGGGGTGCGTGCGGTAGATTTCCCCCGGATCATCCGTCCGCACGTTTCCCGCCGTAATGGGCAGGAATCCGGAAGGCTGGATTTCCCCGGTATGGGAGATGAACATGATGCCCTTGCCGTCCCGGGTGGGAACGGCGCGGCGCGCGGGCTTGCTCCCCTGCGCGCGGGCTTCCTGAAGCGCCACGCGGCGGTAATGGTGCCCTTCCGTGGTCTTGACGCCGAAGGGGACTTCACGGCTTACCTTGCTGAGTTTTTCCCAGACGGCCTCCACTTCTTCCGCCGTGGGCATTTCATCCATGGCGGCCCGGCCCGTAGGCACCAGCAGGAACACGCTCCACATGCCCGGCTGCATCTTCTTCATCAGCTCCACAAAGTCGTCAAACTCGCCCAAGGTGCTCTTGGTGATGGTGGTGTTGATTTGCAGGTGCATGCCCGCTTCCTTCGCCATTTCCGCCGCGCGCAGGGTCCGTTCATACGTGTGGGGAACGCCGCGGAAGGCGTCATGGGTGGCTTCATGCGCGCCGTCCAGGCTCAGGGACATGCTTTGAACCCCCGCCTCCTTCAAGGCATGGAAGTCCGCATGCAGCAGCCGGGCGGTAGCGGCGGGGCTCAATGCCACATGCAGCCCCTTGCCGGCCGCCGCGCGGATCAATTCCAGAATGTCCGGCCTCATGACAGGATCACCGCCCGTCAGCACCAGCATGGGGGGACGCAGCTCCGCCAATTGGTCAATCAGGCGCAGGGCTTCCTCATGGGTCAGTTCATCAGGATGGGGCCGCGGCTGGGCTACGGCGCGGCAATGCTTGCACGCCAGCGCGCAGGCGCGCGTCACTTCCCAGAAAACCAGGAAGGGGCGTTCATTGAGATCTGTTTCACTAAAAATCGGTCGCATTCCTCAGGACAGCCACTTTAGAACAATTATAATTTTTGACCAGTCCAAAAGAGGGGCATTCCCCCAAAAAGTTCACTTGGCCGCCTCTTCACGGATTTTCTGAACTTCCTTGGGCAGTTCGGAAAGGGAATTCAGGGCCTCCTTCAAATTCCTGGAGGCATCCGGAGAGAGCATGATGGCCGTCACATGCTTGACGATGGGCTGCATCATTTCCACAAGCTGCTGCTGCACTCCCGTCAGCTTGGCCTGCTGGTTGCGGGTGAGGGGCGGCAGGGCGGCCTGTTTCCTGGCGATGTCCAGCAGGGCGGCCCGGTAATGCCCTATCTGGTCCACAGCGGCCTTGCTGGTTTCCTCATCCTTCACCCTGGACAGGGATTCATCCAGGTTTTTGACTTCATCCACGGTTTTTGCCAGCAGGGTTTCATGCGTGTTGCCCTCCGCATCCTTCGGGAACGGCTCCGCCTGCGCGGCCTTGTCCCGGGAAGCCTGCGCCAGTTCCGTCTGCACGGACTGCAAATCCATCAGGGCCTTCTGCAAATCGGGCGTGAGCAGACCTTCCTTTTTCAAGCGCGCAAGGGATTTCACCAATTCACCGGAAATTTTCTGCACTTCCGTCATCTGGGCGGAAATCTGCGCCTGCTCCTGCGGCGTGGCACCGGGAAGTTCAAGCTGCCTTTTTCCGAGGTCCACCAGCTTTTCACGCACCTTTTTGACCGTTTTCACGGCGTCCGCCGCTCCGGGCTCGTCCGTCACCTTGTCCAGCGCCGCCGTAATTTCATGCATGCTGGCAACGCTCTCCTTGGTCAGGGAAAGATGGGTGTCCTGGGCAAATGCGGGGGCCGTCATGCAGACGGCAGCGCTCAGGCCGATGAAAGCAACTGTTTTATTCATGATGGGAAAGCCTTTCCGGTACGGAAGAATACGTTTTCCCCTTTTTCCCGTCAATGGCGGCTATTGTCAAGACCACTCAACCGCACCATATAAAAAGGGCTGTCTGTAATGAAGCAGACAGCCCTTTTGAAATTTTTAACAGTGACTTAGTCGCGCTGCTGGCGGGAGTACTTGTAGTAGCTCTGGAAGCTGAGTTCCGCAGGGAATTCGCTCAGGCCGCCGTTGGGATTGTATTCCTTAAGGCCGCTCATGCCGCAACGTCCCTGATAGGGGGGCTTGTACGTGCACTTGTAGGTGGGAGCCCAGAACGTGACAAGTTCATAGATGCCGTAGCCCATGCGTTCAAGCATGGTGGTGGTGCCATCAACAATGCCCACGGAAAAACCGGCATAGTCACCTTCGCGGCTCGTCCAGTTGATGATTCCCAGGGGAATTTCTTCAACGGAGTAAATGATGTTGGCGATGGCGCGGCCCAGCTTGCGGGTGGGGGTGTATTCGGAAGCGGGTGGAGCCTGAATGTCCGCACTGGCGACACCGATGGCGCCGGCGGCAAAAAGAGCTGAGATGATGGCACGTTTCATACTGATTGTTTATATAGTATAATTTGTCGAGGGAAAGCAACTCAAAAAAACAAAAAATCAATCTAATTCCGGACGGGGGTCCCGCGTCATGAGCTCCACAAGCGCTTCCATGGGCGGCTTGGATTCATAAAGAACGGAATAGACGGCGTCAATCAGCGGCGTCCTCACTCCCAGCTTCCGCGCAATTTCATAGACGGAGAGCGTGTTGGGCACCCCTTCCGCCACCATGCCCAGGGCGTCCAGAATTTCCTGGAGGCTTTTTCCTTCCGCCAGCCTCCGCCCCACCGTCTGGTTGCGGGAGTGGCGGGAATAGCAGGTGACGATCAGATCGCCCACGCCGGAAAGGCCCATGAAGGTTTCCCTGCGGCCTCCGCTGGCTACGCCGATGCGCGTCATTTCCGCCAGGCCGCGGGTCAGCAGGGCGGCCTGGGCGTTATCTCCCAGGTTCAGCCCCTCGCACAGTCCGGCCCCGATGGCAAAGACGTTCTTGATGGTTCCCCCCAGCTGCATGCCGATGATGTCCGTAGCGGAATAAACGCGGAAGGTCTTGGAGGCGAATATCTGCTGCACCCAGTCCGCATATTTCGGATCCTCAAACCCGATCAGGGAGGCGGACGGGAGGCCCAGGCAGATGTCTTCCGCATGGTTGGGGCCGGAGAGCACGCCTATGGGATTGGAGGGCAGATATTCCTGAAGGATTTCCGTCATTCTTTTATGGGAGCCCTGTTCAATGCCCTTGGTGCAGGAGACGATGACGGCGTCCGGCCTCACCGGCAGGTCACGCAGCCGCTGCGCTACGGAACGCATGGCTACGGAAGGCACCACCACCACGATGAGCTCCGCGTCCTTCACCTGGTCCAGGTCGCAAGTGGGATGGATGTTGGGGGCCAGGGGCGCGGCGGTTTCCGACAGGACCGGGCTGCGCTTGGTTTCAGCAAGCTGCCGGGCCTGCGCTTCTTCCGGCGTCCACAGGACGACTTCACATTCCCGGGTCGCCAGGACCATGGAGAGGGCCGTACCCCAGGAACCGGCGCCGATGACTGCTATTTTATGTAACCGATTCATCATCTTACTTGGACTTTTTGGAGTAGAAGGAGTGTTCCGTTCCGTTGAGAAGCCTCACAATGTTGGAACGGTGCTTGAGAATAACCAGAGCCCCCACCACCGTGAAAAAGGCAATGTAAAGTATCTGGGGAGAAACGGCCCCGCCCTGGCAAAGCGGGTAGAACCACCATCCGGCGGCGATCATCGCCACGGCAGCCACCAGGCTGGCCAGCGACACGATGCCGGAGATTCCCATGAATACCAGCCACGCGCCCAGGGCCACGCAGGCCACCACCGGATTGAGGGCAAACAAGACGCCCGCAGTCGTCGCCACGCCCTTTCCGCCCCTGAACCCAAGGAAACAGGTATAGGTATGGCCGAGCACCACGGCGAAACAGACGAGGACGACTACGGCGTTGAAGTCCCAGCCGCCCGCATCCCCCGTCAGGAACGGCAGCCAGTTCAGGGCGCCGAACACGGGCACGAGCCCCTTTAAAAAATCCAGCGCAAAAACGGAGAGGCCCCACTTCCAGCCCAGCACGCGCCATGCATTGGTAGCGCCTATGTTGCAGGAACCCTCCCGCCTCAGGTCAAGGCCCCTGATCCTGCCGGCAAGGTAGCCGAACGGAACCGCTCCAACCAGGTAGGAGGCTGCAATATAGAGAACTATCCAGGCAATCATGTCGTGCGGAGGGTATTCTACCCCCCCGCCCGTCAAATGACAATGGGGAAATCGTCTCCGGGACGCTTCTTTCCGGCGGCCTGCTCCCGCGGAACAGCGGAACGTTCAACGGCCTTCCCCGGCACCGGATTTCCAGAAGGCTTCCTGCACCGCCCCCGTCCGGAGGAAAGGCCCTCTTTTAAAAAGCGACGCAGTAAAAACGGCACAGGCTCGCCCCGTGCTCGTGGGGAACATGCCCCCGGTCTTATTTTTCCTTTGCCGGAACGGGTTTATTTACCGTCCGTGCAGGGTTTCCGCATCACGGCGGCCCAGACGGAGGCATTGTCCTGCTGCGGTTCCAGCATGTCCTTCACCTGCTCCATGATGGTTCCCACCAGCTCCCGGCTGGAACAGTCCCTAGCCTTTTGGAGAGCCAGGAAAGAAGGCTCCCTCAGCAGTTCGCTCCAGACCTGCAAGCCGTCCGAGCAGGCCAGCACCGCATCCCCCGGATGCAGAAGCAGGGGCATGGCGCTGATGTCCACCAGTTCCATGGGCCCCCCCATGACGGCGGACCGCAGAACGCAGCGCTGGCGCAGAGCGCCCTGGAGGGACATTTCCCCCTTCCTGTAGAGGCAATCCGCAATGGGCCTCATGGAGTGGTCTTCATTCAGGCGGTCCATGCGGAAGCTGTCCGCTCCGCTCCATAAGTAAAGGGGGGAATCCCCCACGCTGATCCACCACAGGGAGTGGCCGCGGATGAAGACGGCCAGCAGCGTGGTTCCGGATTCCTCCGGCTCCTTCTGGATGGCGGCCAGCGCCCGGTTGGCGGCATGCAGGGCTTCCGTCAGACGCTCCGGAATATCCTCCACGCCGCTTTCCGCAAATACTGCGGCAAATTCCTGCGCCACCACGCAGGAGGCGCAGTCTCCGCGGAGATGGCCCCCCATGCCGTCGCACACGATGCCCAGCATCCCGCCGGCGGCGGGAAGGCTTTTAACCACGTCTTCCTGCTCACGGCGTTTGCCGATCCATTGGGCGGAAGCGCAGTCCAGGGTATCCGGGGTGGGGGGGGCCATGCGGCTGGGGGGCTGAATTAACTGTCCTTCCGTTTCAGTTGCGGGAAGAGCAGGACGTCGCGGATGGAAGAGGCGCCCGTCAGCATCATGATGACGCGGTCAATGCCGATGCCGATGCCGCCTGCGGAGGGCATGCCGTATTCCAGCGTTTCAATGAAGTCGTAGTCCACGCGCTGGGTTTCCCCGGCGGCCTGGTGTTCCAGGCGTTCCTTCTGCACGTCCGGATCGTTCAGTTCCGAATAGCCGGGTGAGATTTCCTGCCCGTTAATCACCAGTTCATACACGTCCACCACGTCCGGGTTTTCCCGGTTCAGCTTGGCGAGGGGAACCAGGTCCTTGGCCACATGGGTGACGAAGCAGGGATTCATGGTTTTTTCCTCCACCAGCTTTTCATAAACCTGCTGGGAAACGTCCACATCCTTCATGTCCGGGCTAATTTCCACGTCCAGCTCCTCACAGCGGGCGCGGCGCGCCTCGGGAGAAATGTCAAACCAGTCCTGCCCGGCCACGGCGCGGATCAGGTCCTGGTAGTCGGCGCGCTTCCAGGGGCGGCTGAGGTCGATCGTGTAAAGCACGTTGCCTTCCGCGTCCTTGTGGTCAATCTGGAGGCCTCCGCAGAATTTTTCCGCCAGATGGCAGATGAGTTCCTCCACCATGTTCGCCATGGTTTCAAAATCGCCGCAGGCGCAGTAGGCTTCCAGCATCGTGAATTCCGGATTGTGGCGGCGGTCGATGCCTTCATTGCGGAAGCTGCGGTTGAGTTCAAAAATCTTGGTGAAGCCGCCTACCATCAGTCGCTTGAGGAAGAGTTCCGGAGCAATGCGCAGCGTCAGCGGCATGTCCAGCGCGTTATGGTACGTTTCAAACGGCTTGGCGGCGGCGCCCCCGGCCACGTCCTGAAGCATGGGGGTTTCCACTTCCAGATAGCCGCGTTCCTGGAGAAAGCGGCGGATTTCCGCAATCATGAGGGAGCGCGTGACGAACAGGGACGCGCTTTCCTCATTGGAAATGAGGTCCAGATGGCGCTTGCGGTAGGTGACCTCCTTGTCCGCCAGGCCATGCCATTTGTCCGGCAGGGGACGGAGGCTCTTGGAAAGAATGGTCAGGCCGGAGACCTTCACGGTGGGTTCTCCGGTACGGGTCAGGAAGGTGGTTCCTTCAATGCCGATCCAGTCTCCGCGGTCCAGGAGCTTCCACAGCTTCCAGGTGGTTTCATCCACTTCATTCCTGTGCAGGAACCCCTGGATTTTGCCACGTACGTCCCCGATGACGAAAAACTGGGATTTGCCCATGTCGCGAATAGCCAGCAGGCGGCCGGCCACGGCTACCTGTTTGTCTTCCTGGAAATCGGCTTTCAATCCGGCGGGGGTGGTGGTCACGTCAAATCTTGCGCCGTAGGGATCAATCTCCAGCTCGCGGATTTTGGCGAGCTTGTCGCGGCGCACGGCAATAAGTTCGGATTCCGTCGTATTCGGATGTGCCTGCTGTTGTTCGGACATAGTGCGGGGATTTTAAAGGCTTGCCTCCGTTTTGGCTAGTGCATTGTCAGGCAGGGGGCATTTTTGGCGGCCTGTCCGGAACCGGGGACCTTTTTGCCCTCCTTTCCGGAGTCCAAGCGCCGGGGGACGCACCCGCGGGGGTGGATGCCCGTCCGCAGCCTCTGTAAAAAGGAGCGGGAGAACCACGCAAGGCACGATATTCAAAGGAATTGAAAAGAAACTGGTCTTATTATTAAAAAATAGCCGCCAAAACCCCACATACGCATAATTGCTTTTACCTTCGGCGTCAGACATGTTATAAATAACTCCGTTAAGGCGCACCTTATTTATCAATTATATACTATCCGTGCAGACTTATGAGTGATCAGACAACCGTAACTTACAGCACGATTGACGCTAACGAAGCCGTAGCCTCCGTAGCCTATCGTTTTTCTGAAGTCATTGCCATTTACCCCATTACACCGTCCTCTCCGATGGGTGAATCAGCCGAAAGCTGGGCCGCTGTCAACCGGAAGAACCTGTGGGGCACCGTTCCCTCCGTGGTGGAAATGCAGAGTGAAGGCGGCGCGGCAGGCACCGTTCACGGCGCCCTCCAGACCGGAGCCATGGCAACTACCTTCACCGCATCCCAGGGCCTCCTGCTGATGATCCCGAACATGTTCAAGATCGCAGGGGAACTGACTCCGGCCGTGTTCCATGTGGCCGCCCGTTCCCTGGCCTACCAGGGCCTCTCCATTTTCGGCGACCACAGCGACGTGATGAGCGCCCGCTCCTGCGGCTGGGCCATGCTGTGCGGCTCCTCCACGCAGGAAGCCGCGGACTTTGCCGCCATTTCCCACGCCGCCACACTGGAATCCCGCGTTCCGTTCATGAACTTCTTTGACGGTTTCCGCACGTCCCATGAAATCGGCAAGATTGCAGATATCACGGACGATACGCTCAACGGCATGATCAAGCAGGAATGGGCGGACTCCTTCCGCGAACGCGCCCTGACGCCTGACGCTCCCGTGCTGCGCGGCACCGCCCAGAACCCGGACGTTTACTTCCAGGGCCGTGAAACGGTCAACCAATTCTATGAAGCCACCCCCGCCATCGTGCAGAAGGCCATGGACAGGTTTGCGGACCTCACGGGCCGTTCCTACCATCTGGTGGACTACTCCGGCGCCCCGGACGCTGAACGCGTGATCATCCTGATGGGTTCCGGCGCGGAAGCTGTGGAAGAAACGGTGGAAGCCATGATCGCCCGTGAAAACGCCAAGGTGGGCGTGCTCAAGGTGCGCCTGTTCCGCCCCTTCCCCGCCGCGGAACTGATCAAGGCGCTCCCCGCCACGGTCAGGAAGATCGCCGTGCTGGACCGCACCAAGGAACCCGGCTCCCAGGGCGAACCGCTCCACCAGGACGTCATCCAGGCCCTCTTTGACGCCCAAGGCTCCGGCACGCTCCCCTTCACCAACGGCATGCCCAAGGTGGTAGGCGGCCGCTACGGCCTCTCCTCCAAGGAATTCACTCCTGCCATGGTCAAGGGCGTCTATGACAGCCTGGAACAGGACGCTCCCAAGAACCACTTCACCATCGGCATCAACGACGACGTGCTGGGCACCAGCCTTCCGTATGATGAAGATTACTCCACGGAAGCGGACGACGTGACGCGCGCCATGTTCTTCGGCCTCGGTTCCGACGGCACCGTGGGCGCCAACAAGGACGCCATCAAGATCATCGGCCAGCACACGGACCTGTACGTTCAGGGCTACTTCGTGTACGACTCCAAGAAGGCCGGTTCCTCCACCATCTCCCACCTGCGCTTCGGCCCGCGCCCGATCAAGTCCACGTACCTGATCACCAAGGCGAACTTCCTGGCGCTGCACCAGCCCACGCTGCTGAACCTGTTTGACTTCCTGAAGAACGCCGCCAACGGCGCCACCTTCCTGATGAACAGCCCGCACCCCGCGGACAAGCTGTGGGACACGCTGCCCGCCCGCATGCAGCAGCAGATTCTGGACAAGAACCTCAAGCTTTACACGATTGACGCCTTCTCCGTGGCCCGGAAAACGGGCATGGGCGGCCGCATCAACATGATCATGCAGACCTGCTTCTTCAAGCTGGCCGGCGTGATTCCCGCTGACGAAGCCATCGGCTATATCAAGAAGGCCATTGCCAAGACCTACGCCAAGAAGGGCCAGGAAGTGGTGGATAAGAACATCGCCGCCGTGGACGCCACGCTGGAAAACCTCCACCAGGTGGACACCACCGGCAAGACCATCACCGGCCATGCCATTCCGCCCGTCATGTCCGCTGACGCTCCGGACTACGTCCAGAACGTCCTCGGCAAGATGATGTGCGGCGAAGGGGACAGCATCCCCGTCAGCCAGATGCCCGTGGACGGCACGTTCCCGAACGGCACTTCCCAGTACGAAAAGCGCAACCTGGCCCTGGACCTCCCGGAATGGGATCCCGCCCTCTGCATCCAGTGCGGCAAGTGCACGGCCGTTTGCCCGCACGCCGCCATCCGCAGCAAGTTCTTCTCTCCGGACGCCCTCTCCGGCGCGCCGGAAGGCTTTGAATGCCTGGATGCCAAGCATCCGGACTGGAAGGGTGAAAAATTCGTCATCCAGGTCTCCCCGAACGACTGCACGGGCTGCACGCTCTGCTCCGACGTCTGCCCGGCCAAGAGCAAGACGGACCCGACCCACAAGGCCCTGACCATGGTGCCCACCCTGAAGATTCACGACAAGGAGGAAGCCAACTGGGACTTCTTCATGAGTCTTCCGGACGTGGACCGCACCAAGGTAAGGACGGACAACATCCGCTCCATGCAGGTGCTGCGCCCGCTGTTTGAATTCTCCGGCGCCTGCGCCGGCTGCGGTGAAACCCCGTACGTGAAAATGCTCTCCCAGCTCTTCGGCAACCGCCTGGTGGTCGCCAACGCTACGGGCTGCTCCTCCATCTACGGCGGCAACCTGCCCACCACCCCGTGGTCCCATGACTCCGAAGGGCGCGGACCGGCCTGGTCCAACTCCCTGTTTGAAGACAACGCCGAATTCGGCCTTGGCTTCCGCGTCTCCCTGGACAAGCAGATGGAACACGCCATTGAGCTCCTCCATGAAGCCGCCGGCATCGTGGGCCAGGAACTGGTGGACCAGATCCTGACCAACCCGCAGAAGGATGAGGCGGACATCGCGCAGCAGCGTGAAAACGTCGCCGAACTCAAGAAGAGAATCACCGGCAAGCCGGAATGCGCACGCCTCCTGACCATGGCGGACAAACTCGTCCGCAAGAGCGTCTGGATCCTCGGCGGCGACGGCTGGGCCTACGACATCGGCTACGGCGGCCTGGACCACATCCTGGCCAGCGGCAGGAACGTGAAGGTGCTGGTCATGGATACGGAAGTGTACTCCAACACCGGCGGCCAGTGCTCCAAGTCCACCCCGCGCGCTGCCGTGGCCAAGTTCGCCACGACCGGCAAGCCCGGCGTGAAAAAGGACCTGGGCCTCATGGCCATGACCTACGGGAACGTGTACGTGGCTTCCGTCGCCCTCGGCGCGAAGGACGAACATACGCTGAAAGCCTTTGTGGAAGCGGAAGCCTATGACGGCCCCGCCATCATCATCGCCTACTCCCACTGCATCTCCCACGGCATCAACATGGCCAAGGGCCTGCAGCAGCAGAAGGCATGGGTGGATTCCGGCCGCATCCTGCTCTACCGCTACAATCCGGACCTGGCCCTCCAGGGCAAGAATCCGCTGATCGTGGAAGGCAAGGGACCGAAGGGCGACCTTCGCGACGTGCTTCTCAGCGAAAACCGCTTCAAGCTTCTGGCGAAGACCAACAAGGAAGGATTTGAAAAACTCCTTGAAGAAGCCCAGAAGGACGTCTGGCACCGCTGGAACCTGTACCAGAGCATTGCCAACATGGGCGCCGACAAGTCCGCGGAATAAAGCGTGCAGCCGCTGAATTTCAACGCCCCTGCACGGTTCGTCCGGCAGGGGCGTTTTTATTCATTCAACAGGAGAGAGCTCTTTTCTGCGCGCCGGATACGGGCGCCTTCCGCGCAGGTTCACAGAACCCTTTTCTTCCACAGCTTCAGTCCCACGGCATGTCCGGCCACAAGACCCGCGCAGGCCGCCAGGCATCCGAGCGCATCCGTCCACAGCCACCCGTTCTTCCAGTCCCGGAACAGCAGCAGGTGCACCGCCTGCCCCGCGGTGACAGCCGCGAGAAACCACGCCAGAAAGTAGCCGCAGCTCCATGCGCCACGGAACAGCAGAAACCTTTTCAGGGAAGGTCTTTCACATCTGCGGCCTTTCCACGGATTCCCGCACTGGATGAAAATCATCACCAGCTGGAAACAGAAGCACCCCGCAAACAGCAGGGAATCCATGATCAAATACCCCTTCGCGGAAAAGCAATGAGCAGCGTCCGGCTCCACCCCCGGAACGATGGATGACAGCAGAAACAACGCAAGCAAAACAATATTTCCGTACATGGGACTTGTCTGAATGCATCAAGCATAGGTGCAGCCTTTCCTCCCCGCAAGAAATAAACCAATCCCGGCATGCTATCCGCCGGGAAGAAAAACGGTCCCAGGCATCTCCTTCCCCAGGCGCGGCCCGCGTGAAGGCAGACCGCGCCTGGGGAAAAACCGGAAGAACGCTCCCGGAGCAGGAATACTGCTCAGGACTCCTGGAAATGGTGCATGCCGGAGGAAGAACATACCATTCCGGAAGCCGTATCCGGGAAGTGCACCACATCGGGCATGAAGCGGGTACCGACATCCGGAGAGAGCGCATCCCCTTCTTCAGATTCTTTTCACCCTCCGGAGTACGCACGGCGGCATGGTCCCTGATGATGTAAAATACTTCTTCACTTACTTCATGATAACGGTGGCCGCAGGCAAACTGCACCGGTTGCACTGCTACGAACCCGGGCGCGCATTTGCGCTTCATGGAAGAAAATGGCCTGCTTACGTGGAAAGTGCATGCGGAAGTACCTCTTAACTCTGTGCGCGGAATGTACCCATTCTGGCCCCATGTCCCCGCTGGGGAAAGCCTATCAGCAAATGAACACGCCAAGCCCGCAGATCAAGGACATTTCTGTTTTACGGTTCTTCCCCGCCCATGGGACTGCCCGGCGGCGTTTTATCATCTTTCAATGCGGTTTCAGCCGGAGATTGGAATAAGGGACAATTTTTTACCCCTTGGGGATTCTTCACGTTAAGAAACGCATCCATAGCCTGCACGGCTTCTTTCTGATTCCATTTCCGGGATTGCTCAAGGGCAGGACCGGAAATTTTCCTCCATTCTTTTTCCGCCTCTTTTAAAGAAACCGCCTTAAAACATTTCCACTGGGGAGCATCCTGTGTAAGAAGTTCAAAGAGGGACACAACCCAAACCGTTTCAGAGGGCATGTCCTCTGCCAATTTTTCCTGTTCAGGTGATGCAGGCGATTTGGCCTTTTCTTTTACTATTGTTTCAAACGGATCTTCACCCTCGGTTTCCTGGGAAAGAGGCACCCGGCGGCTGCCTGGGGAAAGGGAGCATGTTTTCTTAATGACGCCCGTATTTACATAAACGCTTTCCGTCTGCTCCATGCCGCTTTTCCAGCGGGTTCCATCTTTGGGATTGGTCTCTTCACAGCCGCTCCATTCCAATACCCTGCCATACTGTTCCGTCAGTTCCCATTGCTTCCATCCATAGATAAAGCGATACCTGTTAACATACCTGTCAGGACAAAAATAATAAGCTTCTTCACCACGAAAAACACTGCCGATTTTCTTCCCGTGCAGGCAGAAGGAAGGAACCGTATAAAGATAAGAGTTATCCGCATTGCAGATAAACCTTACATGTTCATCCTGCGGGGGAGGAGTTCCAGCTATTTCAGGGTTCCGGTACAGGAAAATTCTTTCTTTTCCATGGTCTCCCACAAGATCAATTTCCTGCATAAAAACAAGGCCGCCGTTGGGGCCGTCTGAATTCTTTAATGCAGGATTCCAGCCCGTCCATGATTCAATAAGATCGCCCTGTCCGGAAACCTGTTTGCGAATATTCCACTGGAGAAAAGAAGGAAACTGGGAAAAATGAAGGGAAAAAACAGGCGGCTGCTCTGCCGCCTTTAACAAGGCGGCAGAGCAGCATAAAAAGCATAATCCTGTGATTAAAGCATTCATTCTAAATTTGATTTACCCTGGACAGAACCCTGTCCACATAATCAAAATTATTGCTATTATATCTGGAAATGCACCATTGTCTAGAAGTATTCATCCAGGCGCAGTAGTGGCCGCTTTTTCCGGGATCATAAAGAAAACCGGGGGAGCGCACCTTGGTGCCGGGTTCGTTAATCTGCCGGGAACATTTGGAAGCTCCGTTATATGCCTTAAGCGTGCAAAGCTGGGCGATGGTACAATCCGTTCCTTCCGCAAATGAATAATCATACGGAACCCCCTGGCCTGGATTGGTATCGGCCGCACGATAAACCGGGAGAGCACTTTCAGGCGCTTCCGCCTGCTGCTGCTGGAGTTGACGGAGCATCCACCTGTGCGCCTCATTGTATTTGACAAGGATGATTTGAAGGGCTGCCTGGATGTTTTTCTGCCAGTTCCATATTTGCTCCCTTGGAATGGCGGTATATATGCCGTCTCCCCCTGCCGTTCCCGTCACTTGAAAAATGCCGTAACCGCCGGCGCCGGCGGTATCCTGGCTATGAAGCGGAATTCCTTCCGCCCCGGGCTCCCTCCGGTACTTGCCGCCTCCGGCCAAAAATTGATTGTACAAGGATGACGGGGCATTACTCCAGGAGAAGGGGTAATAAACCGCCTCGCCGCCATATCCAAATGATTCGCTTTTGCCTACGGCGGGAAGACACCATTCCATGGAGGCCAAAGTATCCGGATACATTTGCAGCACGTAGGACTGAATATACCGGGTGCACATTTGATCGTCCGGATTCTGCCCTCCGATGCGGAAACGATAGATATCCGCTCCTGTATAGGAGGAGTGGCCGTTTTTGGATTTAATTTCAAATTCCAGACTGGCATTTCCTCCAAAAAAGCCTTCATTCACCTCTCTAAGCCAATCCGTATCCTCCGCAATATTCCATAAGGACACTGGCTGTTCTTTCCAATTTCCCGGAATGGAAGGGATATGTACTGTATCTTTATCCAAAACGGCCTGGTTGCGATCCCGGGTTCCGGCAGGGGCATCTGCATATTGGATCGCCGGACGGCTGTAGCTTACCGTCAGCCTGGTTTTCCAGGAAAAACGCCCGGCATCCAACCCTTTTATTTCAAAATGCAAACTGGGCATTCTAGGACTGCTTTCCTGGCCGGAACCTGTCTCTGCATAATCAATCCATGCAATCGTGTCAGTATTCCTGCCGTCCACATATCCCAGCGCATCAGAATGATCATCTTCCTGCGGTACGACCAATCTTTCCGATACTCCAAACAGCGGAGCCGGAAAAGCCTTCAAGGTGACGGGATGAATATCCACTTCCGTAATCAGAGTTCCAAAAGTTCCGCCTTCCTCACATTCCATGGAGAGCCAGATGTCCTCCCTTCCCGTATTGAATTCCTGGGAACGCTTGAGGCGCATCAGCAAGCATCTGTCTCTCCATTCCCCCGGGATAATTTCACCCTCCTTGACATTCAACGAGGCGATTACTTCTCCGGTATTCTGCGACGGGTCTCCCAGCGTGACTTTAACATGGTAACTATTGTTAACCTTGTTGCCATCATCACCACGCCTGCCCCGGTCCTTCCACGAAATTACATAAAATCCCGCGGCGTAATCCGGAGTGTCAAACGAATCCCTGTCTTCAAAGAACATGATCCTTTGTTTGATGCCTCCGGAAGTTTTGTCAGAATCCAGCTCTGCACATGTAACATGATCACTTTCTACGGACCAGTATTCTATTTTTGTTCCGCGGAGGGCATACCATTTCCGGATTCTGGAAGCACGGTCGGAAGTTCCTTCCGTGGAAGAAATGAATCCATATTTAAATTCGACGCCTTCCGCATATCCCTGATCGTGTTTCTGATTTAATGCTCCCGTTGAGCCCATCTTCCCGTTTTCAATCTTTATTTCATGCCGGGAATTACCGTTATTTACTGAAATTGCGTTATTCATTGCATTTAGTATTTTTATGGAATGTCATCGTAAATATCGGTTTTTTGGGATTCAACCATTACTTGACGAATTAAACACGGATGATACGTGCCTCTACTCCCTCCTGTTGAAAATAAGCAAATTCCATAAATGCTGCCACTACGGGTGGAAAGTCCAGAGGACTGCCCAAACTGCTCGCTCCCAGAGGCGGAAGAACAATAAATAAAGCTTGCCCGTTGTCCCCCAGCAACCTGAAAGACAAGGACAAGCTTTTTATAAAAATAAAGAATCGAAAACGCGGAAGCTATAAAATCATCTAGCGGCTTCCGTCGTTTTACGGATGATTTCACGGGCCTTGCGCACGTCGTCCTCATGGGAATCGCCGCGGCTTCTTTCCACGGTGAAGAGCTTGGAAAGTTCCTCATCCATGCGGGCCACGGCGGCTTTCGCCTTCGGATTCTTCGCGGCGCGGGCGCGCAGGATATTGACCTTTTCAAATTCTTCCAGCCCGTCGCGGAGTTTTTCAAACCGCAGGGAACTGAGGTTGCCGGGATAAACCAGGTAGCAGTCTCCCGCGGGCCAGTTGCCGAAGTCCGTCTTTTCAAACGGATTGCGGTTCCAGGAGTTGTAGGCCCACCTCAGAAAGCCGTCCAGATGGTTGGCGGCGGCAAAGAGGGGCAGCCATTCCGCCTCCGCCAGCGGGGAGACGGTGAAGGTGTTGGGCTTTTTGGGATGGACGCAAACATAGAACGTCGTCTTCTTCCCCTCTTTCTTGCGCTGCGCCAGGAGATCGCCCGTGACCGTGTCCGCATGGTCGAGCACGGGAGAGACGTCATACACGTCCCGGGTCATGGCGGTAGGCCGGTTGACGGCGGAGACGATCTTGAATTCCGGAGCATACTTGTCCAGCACGTTCTTGGCCGCCCTCACCATGGCGTCCGGCCGTTCATCCAGCCCGATGCAGGTCTTGTCCAGCCATCCCTTGCTCTTGACGTGCTTGCGGAAATCCGTCAGGAAAGGCCCCCAGATGGCTTCGTAGGAAGGGTCGTTCGGCTTGAGGTCCAGGAACTTGTATTTTCCGGTAGCTTCATCCAGATAACGGACTTTCATGTTCCACGGAATCATGGTGTAGCAGGATATCTGGCCCTTGACGCCCACCTCGTTGATCATGAAGGAAACCCATTTGTCAAAGTTGGCGTAGTTCCAGCGCATGGTTCCGTTCTTGCCCTTGATCCATTCGATCATGGGGGGGAACCAATCGTAGGTCTGGGCGTTCCAGGCTTCATCAATCAGGGAGCAGGTAATGGCCTTCTGCCCGGCATCCGCCAGCCTTTTCATCACCGGCTTCATCAGCGCGAAATGTTCCGGGGACCACGGTTCCACATCATGCCAGCGCGCCACGGCCTGCGGATGCTGCCAAAGGTCCAGGTGAACCTGCCAATTGGCGGGCGCAGGCAGAGATTCCGGAGCCACTTCCAGAACTACGGGAACGCTCACGGGAGAGCCGCTTTCCGCGGAAACCACTATTTTTCCCTTGTACACGCCGGGTTTGGCGGACGGGGGAATGTTAACTTCCACCCAGACGGGACGCACGCCCCCGGCCTGCAGGTCACAGCTGTTTTCACTGCCGATGATATCTGAAATGAGCCTGTTGCCTCCCTTGGTGTAGCGTATCATGGAGGTCCGGACGGGAATGACCTGTCCGGCAGCATTTTTTACCCCGGCGCAGGTAGCGGATAACTGGGGCTGCGCCTGGGAAGACCAGACGGCAATCTGTCCGGCGGCGCGTTCGCCCCTCCAGCCGGACAGGCGCACGGAATCCTGAAGCATTTCCTGCCTGGGAGCGCCGCTGTAAGGGATGCGGTCATAATCCTTCACCGCCGCGGCTTGCAGGTTCAGGGCGGCATCAGGGCCGTAGCCCTTGATTTCCACCAGGTGCCCTCCCTTGTCATTGCCGGCGTTGTTGCCCAGGAAGGTGATTTTGACGTACCGGACCGTCTGGGGATTGAATTTGAAGGGGACGCCTTCCGAGGTGGCCGCAATGCTGTTGGAAGACTGGTCCGCCAGCATTTTCCAATTTTTGCCGTCTTCCGAGCCTTCTATTTTATACTTGTAAATGCGGCCCCCCTCCCAATATGGCCAGACATGCAGGGCGGAAAGCGCGCGGGGCTTCCCCATGTCTATCTGAAGCCAGACGGGAATGCCCTCACATCCCCAGTATTTGCCTGCGTTGTTCGCCTGGCCGTCCACGGCCAGTTCCGGACGATCGTTGCCGTAATGCCCGGAAGCGGTGACTTTGGCCCCGGCAAACAGGTTGCCCGCATCACCCGTCGCTCCGGCGGAAACCAGGGCGGGTTCATATAGCGGGTGCCTGTCCGGCGACTGGGCCTGAACAAAAGACGTTAAGGCAATAACGGAACACAGAGGAAAAAGAAAACGGCGCATGCGTATATTACGTGCAGGAATTCCGTTTTCTCTCAAGAAAAAAGAGTGTTTCCGCTATTCCGCCAAAGGACGCACCGGAATGCCCCTGGAGGCAAAGTAGGTTTTGGCTTCCGGCACCGTGTATTCGCCGAAGTGGAAGATGGAAGCCGCCAGCACGGCGTCCGCCTTGCCCTCCACCAGCACGTCCACCATGTGGTCCAGGCTGCCCGCTCCTCCGCTGGCGATCACGGGAATGCGCACCGCCTCGCTGACGGCGCGGGTCAGTTCAATATCGTACCCGGTTTTGGCCCCGTCCGCATCCATGCTGGTCAGCAGGATTTCCCCGGCACCGCGGCGTTCCGCCTCCACGGCCCATTCCACGGCATCCAGCCCCACGAATTTACGGCCGCCATGAGTGGAAACGCCCCATTTGCCGGGCGCCTGCCTCTTGGCGTCAATGGCTACGACGATGCACTGGCTGCCGAAGGCCGCCGCGCCTTCATTGATCAGTTCCGGACGGTTGATGGCCGCCGTATTCAGGGACACCTTGTCCGCGCCCGCCAGAAGCATTTCACGCATGTCCATTACGGAACGGATGCCTCCTCCCACGGTCAGCGGCATGAAGCAGCAGGCCGCCGTGCGGCGCACCACGTCCACCATGGTGGCGCGGCCGTCGGAAGAAGCGGTGATGTCCAGAAAAACAAGCTCGTCCGCCTGCTGGGCATCATATGCCCTGGCGCATTCCACCGGGTCACCGGCATCCCTCAGGTTGACGAAATTGGTCCCCTTGACGACTCTGCCGTCCGTTACGTCCAGACATGGAATGATTCTTTTTGCCAGCACGGCCTTATCAAGCCATCACCGCCAGCAAAGGGAAAGCCTAAAATACGGCTTGCCGCAGGATGCCTATGATGGGAAAAAACGTCTCTTTCCTATAAATATCCCGTTGCAGGCTTTCTTTGTCATCTCCATCAAATTTGAAGACAATTCCTTGAATTTCAATAAATGGATAAATGTATAGAAAGCATTTTACACACGCTTTCCTCCTCCTGTTCAATAAATGTCTGCGGATTAAGAATCCGCAAACAATAAAAAATGTTAACAATTAATTTACTGTACATTTTAATACATTGAAAATACTATCATTATAGTATTCCTGGTCTTTTTTGAATTCATCCTTTCCATACTTGCTCCGCAAGTTATACAAAATTTGTATTTCACATAAAAAAACCGGATTCTTAATCCGGTAAACGGGTGGAAATACTTCCTTCCAGTATTTTTTACTCAAAAGTTTAATAAAATGAAGAAAACACTTTCTCTTCTGGCCGTCACGCTTCTCGGCATTTCCGGCGGCCAGGCCGCCGTCACCCTGGTTTCCGGATTTTCCCGGTTTGACCAGACTTCACCGGACAGCGGCACCGCTGTTTCCGACCTGGGAACGAAGTCCCTCAGCTGGACGCTTAACGACGCTCTCTGGAATAACGACGGAACATGGACGTCCAATGCGACCAATTCAAAGAAAAACGGGCTTGACGTTTCCTCCCTTCAGCTTTCCGGAGCTGCCGGCTATACGGTGAACATTAACTTCTCCAGCGCCGCCAGCCTGGACAACACGGATTCCCTCTTCTGCGCTTCCATTGGCGGAACCGGTCTTAATTCCATTGTAGGACGCTATGAAAGCGGCAAGATAGGCATCGCCAACAATGGCAGCAGCTCGGGACGTCCCGCAAGCGGCTTAAGCAGCACCGCCATTGACTTCAACAGCCCGTTTTCACTGACTCTCTCCGTTCAGGCAGGGGGAGCCTACAGCGTGTTCATTACGCAGAACGGCACCACTCAGACCGTGTCCTGGTCCAACATGGCCCAAGCCGGAAATCTGGACCAGCTCTATATCGGCTGCTGGGCAACCTTGAACGGGAACCAGAGTTCCCCGACGGTATCCGGCCTCAGCTTCTGGGAAGGCGCGGCAACGCAGGATGACCTGGCAGCCATCATCAACGTTCCGGAACCGGCCACTGCCTCCCTGAGCCTTCTGGGGCTGGGCGCACTGCTCCTGTGCCGCCGGAGAAAGTAAAATTTCCTCTTGTCGGGCCGCTGGCGGTTTCATGCAGCCAGCGGCTTTTGTTTTTTATCCCTCTGAATCCAACTGCCATGAAATTTTCATCACTTTACCGCAGTCTGCTGTTCATCCCCATAACGGCGGCTTTCATCGGCGCGGCAGAAGCCAAGACGCTTCAATTATACATCCTGACAGGACAATCCAATTCCCTGGGAGCCGTCAAGGGGTCTCCGGCGTCCGCGGAGCTGCTGGAACAGTACAGGTCCGATGGAAGCACCAAATTCTGGCACAATAATTTCAACAAGATCACCGGCAGTTCCGTAGACTGCAATCCTCCAGCTTCCTCTTCCTGGGGTTCTGTCGTACCCCAGGTGTGCGGAACGGAGTCAAGCAATTACAACTGCATGGGGCCGGAGTACGGCTTTGCCGCCATGATGGAGCGCAAGGGATGGTCCCTGGGCGGCCCTGGCTCCGGACATGCGGACATGGGAATCGTCAAGGCCGCTCTGGACGGAGGAGGCAATTCCTATTGGAACAAAGGCACGAACGCCTATAATGCCATAGTGGAGACCGTCAGGAAGGCCTGTGAAAACGCCCTGGCCAACGGTTACGACAAGGTGGAGATCATGGGCGTAATGTACCTTCAGGGAGAGTCCAATACAGTCACTGACAGCAGTAATGCCGCCAATGCATTTTTAACGTTTCTGGACAACTTGCAGGGGGACCTTGCCCGGGATGGAGTGGACACCGGCCCTCTGGCGGCACATCAGGCCATTCTGGGAGAACAGGCCAAGTGGGGCACAACCAACGTCACGAATGCTGAAACGGGGGACGTCACCGGAGGATTCAACGGCAATGAAGGTTCTTCCGGAACAACCCGCGACCAGCAGGAAGCCCTGGCCCGGGCAAACGACAACATGGGCTGGGTTCCGACACGGGACCTCGCCAAAATCACCTCCGGCGACAGCATGGGCGTCCATTACGACGGAAAGTCCCAGATCACCATCGGAGCGCGGTATGCCTATGAGGCGGCCAGGCTGGCCGGGTACGATACGGGTACGGTCCGCAGCGGAAATTACGACGCCGCTCTCTCTTCCACGGAAGCCTGGATGAACGGCAAGCTCCCCGTGGACAGCACGGCCGTCTGGGACGCAGCCTCCTCCGCCAAGGATAACATGGTGAGTTCCGCCGCCGGAACCAACGCCGTGCTTTACGGCATCAGGATTGAAGATACATACCTGAACACCATCACCATCCGGGGCGTGGCCGTTGACGGCAGTTCCGCTCCCTCCATGCAGGACGGCCATTTGATCCTGGGGAGCGGCGGCATCGACATCGCAACCGGAAAAAACCTGAACATCGCTTCCGTGCTGGAGCTTCAGGGCGACCAGCAATGGAACCTTGCGGGAGGAAGCACCCTGTCCATCCGGGGGAGCAGTTCTTCCGGCAACCATCAGCTCACGTTCATCACGGGAACGGGAGACGTCGCCATCCGCAATTCCACCCTTGCGGCTGATCCCTCCGGAATCGCCAGAGTGGAGGTCAGCGCCTACGTCAATACGGATGCCGCCGCTTTTACGGGAAACTGGACCGTCGGTCCCGGCGTGGAATTAACAATGAACGGCACGGATACCAAGACCGCCGGCTCCGGCTGGGGAACGGGCTCCGTCACGCTCCAGGGGGCAACCGTCCTTGCCGGCTGGGAACACGTGACGTCCAATACGTGGAGCAACCGTTTCATTCTGGAGGAAGGCACCGTTTCCTCCTTCGGGAGCTCCACCAACGCCACCGGAAAAGTCCTGACCCTGTCCGGCGGGATTTCCGGAAATGGGGCCTTGTCCAAGACCACCGGCAATACGCTGGTTCTGGCCCATGCCAATACCTATGCGGGAGGCACCCAAATCCGGGGAGGCACTTTGCGGCTCGGAGACAAAAGCGCCCTGGGCACGGGAACGGCGGCCGTTCACACGGGAGGAACGCTGGATTTGAACCGTTATGACGTTTCCAACACCATCCGCCTGTCCGGAGGGGAGGTGCTGAACTGGGGCACCGTTGCACGGGTAGAAATCGGCCACCAGGTGGTCTGGGCGGACCAGCACCTGGAGGGAACGCTCGCCTTGTCCGACGGCTCCCGTATCCTGGCCGGCAATTCCATGACGCTGGGAACGGCCGACAGCCTGGCGGCGGGGAATTTTACCGTGGAGCTTTCATCCACGAATCTGGTGGAAGGAGGCGAAGGGTTGGCCGCCATCATCATGACGGGAGGCGCCTTGAACCTGCTGGACGGCCTGACTCTGGACGTCAGCGGCATCCTTGCTCGCGCCGGCACCATGTCCTTCAGAATTACGGACATTTCAGGGGGTACCCTGGAAGGGCTTTCCTCTGCGGAAGATTTTTCCCTGGCAGAGGCCGCCCATGGCTGGAATGTGCTGGATTACGACGCTTCCACGGGAATCGTGACGCTTTCCGTCCCCGAACCGTCCTGTGCCCTGCTGGGACTCCTGGGCATGGCGGCTCTGCTGGCAATGCGCCGCAGGGCCTGACTTTTTCCCCCTGTTCCCGAAGCCAGCAGGAGCGCCGCCAGCCTTTGCGGCGCTCCGTGACCGGACCTGAACAGCCCGGGAATTTAACTGGAAGTTATGCCTTCCTCCCCCCAGCCGCCTTTCCTCTGCGCGCGTTGGAAATAACCGGAGTAAACAGGGCGAAATGGGGCAAACGGCTTAATAGCTTTTCTTTCCATGTCCAGGTGCTAGACTCCGCGCAAGGCATCTCCACCCATGACAACCACACGCTCGGGATTCACCAAACTTGCAGCCGTCTGCATTGCCATCCTTCTGGGGGCGGTCATCTGGGAGCTGGGGTGGCCCCTGACGCGGGCGGAACATGAATGGTCGCGCCTGATTGCGGCCGTCGCCACGCTGGGCCACCTGGCGGGGGTGCTGGGCTCCTACTTCCGGAAGGAAATCAACCGCCCTTCCCTGAGGCTTCTGATTTTCCAGATCATCAGCTGCCTGCTGATCTTCCTCCTGATCGCCAGGGAGCAGCAGGAGGACAGTTACATGAGGTTTACGGAGCTTTCCCGCCTGGTGATTACGGCAGGGCTGATCGCCATCCCCACGCTGATGTCCCTGACCAGGATTTTTGAATGGCTGCTGGGCAAGCAGAAAAAAGGGCGCCCGCTGATGGCCCCCGCCATGCAGTTCGTAACCTCCCTGGGAGTAGTCATCCTGGCAGGCACCGGGCTGCTTCTGCTCCCCAATTCCACGTATCCCGGCATCACGCTGAGCTTTACGGACGCCCTGTTCACCAGCACCAGCGCCGTGTGCGTCACCGGGCTGAACGCCGTGGACTTCGCCAACACCTTCACCCCGCTGGGGGAAATGTTCACGCTTGCCCTCATCCAGATCGGCGGGTTCGGCATCATGACGTTCGCCTACTTCGTGGCCATGGTGGCGGGCCAGGGCTTTTCCCTGCGGGACCGCGTGCTTCTGACGGACCTGCTGGACGAAGGGAACCTGGGGTCCGTGGTCTCCTTCATCACCACCATCGTAGTCAGCACGCTGTTCATTGAACTGTGCGGGGCCGTCCTCCTGTACTTTTCCTGGGAAGGAAAGGATATCAACCTGATGGGGGAACCCCTGTGGTGGCACTCCCTCTTCCACTCCGTTTCCGCTTTCTGCAACGCGGGTTTTTCCACGTTCCCGATGAATCTGATGGAGCCGGGCATCCGCCTGTGCTACAGCGGGCAGGCCGTCATCATGGCGCTGATTGTATGCGGCGGCCTGGGATTCGGCATTTACAAGGAAATCAACTCCCGCCTGGTCAACCGCTTTCTGGCCAAGCACCGCCGCCTGCGCATGCAGTGGACCCCGTATTTCAAACTGGTGATGATCGCCACGGGCATTCTGCTGGCTGGGGGCGCCCTGTCCATTTTCGCCGTTTCCGCCCCCCACACTTCCGAACCGCTGGGGCAGCATCTCTGGAGCTGCCTTTTTGATAGCGTCACGGCCCGCACGGCGGGATTCAATATCAGCGACTACAGCCGCTACCTGCCCGCGGCCAGCCTCATCATGTGCGGCCTGATGGTGGTGGGCGGCAGCCCCGGCGGCACGGCGGGCGGCATGAGAACCACCACCTGCGCCATTGCGGGCGCGGAAATCCTGCGCATCCTCCGCGGCCGGGACCACGTGGAATTCTTCCACCGCCGCATTGACCAGCGCACCGTGGCGCGGTGCGTGATCACGGTGGTGGTCTCCTGCGCCTGGATCGGCTGTTTCACCATTCTTATTTGCAGCCTGGAGCCCGCCATGAGCTCACTGGATATCTTCTTTGAAAACTGCAGCGCTTTTGCTACGGTAGGCGTGTCGCGGGGAATCACGCCCAATCTGAGCGACCCTTCCAAGTATCTTCTCATCATCAACATGCTCGCCGGCCGCGTGGGGCTTTTCGCCTTCCTCATCGCGCTGGCCGGCACCCCTACCCCGCGGCATTACCGCTATCCATCCGTCAAAATTCCGTTAACCTGAACATACCATCATGAGATATACCGTTATCGGCCTGGGCCAGTTTGGACAGGAGCTCTGCACGGAGCTTTCCGCCCGCAACATTGAAGTAGTGGCCGTCGCCTCCACGGATGAAGAACTGGAGCAGATCAAGGACCTGGTGACTTACGCCGTGGTGACGGATTATACCAATCCGGCCGCCCTGCGGGAACTGGAGCTGGACGACCAGTCCGCCGTGATCGTCGCCATCGGGGACAGCTTTGAAGAAAACCTCCTCGTCGTCACGCACCTCCAGAAAATGGGCGTGCGCTACATCTACGCCCGCGTGATGAGCCCGGTGCACGAGCACATTTTAAGCCAAATGAACGTGTACGCGCTCATCAACCTGTCGCGCGTGGCCTCCAAGCAGCTCGCCAGCCAGCTGGAATCCCCGGAATTCCTGCGCGTCTCCCCCATGGATGAGAACCACAGCATCGTGGAAATAGCCGTGCCGCGCATCTGGGTGGGCAAGCGCCTCCGGGACGTGGGCCTGCGCACGGAGCACCATCTCAACCTGCTCACCATCCGCCGCGGAGAAGCCCAGACCCCGCAGGGGCGCCGGGAAATTCTTTCCATCCCGCGCATTCCCGTCATTGGCACCCCTTCCCCGGATCTCGTCTTTGAAGACCATGACATCCTAATCCTGTTCGGCAAGGAGACAAACCTGATTGAATTCGCCCAGTTGTCCAAGGGCCTGTAAACCCGGACCAGTCCCATTCCGGAAACCGGGCTTTCAGGACAGCTCTTCAAAAGCGGTCATCAAGCGCTTTTCAGAGATACGGCCCTTGACGGAGATGGCGGGGGCGAAGACGGCCAGGCGGTATTCTTCCAGCAGGTAGCCGTACTGCGTCCAGCGCGGGTCGCCGTCATGTTCCGGCAGGCCCTGATGCCAGGGGAGGTACACGCGTTCAAAGAGGTCCAGGCGTTCCAGCTCCCTGGCCAGGGGCTGCTGGCCGATGCGCCTGATGCGTTCCGCGATGCCCTGCATGTACCGTTTCAGGTCCGGCAGGCGTTCCGCCCCATGCGCCCACAGGAAGCGGGGCCGGAGCAGCCAGTCAAGCTGGCGCCGGAGGTCAGCCGTGATGCGCTCCGTATGGCGCACGTCCTGCTGCGCGGCCATAAAGTCCCTGGCGGCATGCTCCGTGGCCGCTATCAACTCCCAGACGTCTGCCACGCTGTGCGCCGCGTCAAAGAGGTTCTGGCGCAGGCTCATTTCCGCAGCGGCGAATTGTTCCGCCGTGCGCGGCAGGGGACGGCCCATGGCGATCTCCGCGGAAACGTCCACCAGGTCGTCCGCATTGGTGGACGGGTCCCGGCCAAGCATGTGCAGGGAGAGCTTCCCTTCCAGTTTCAGCGGGAATTTCTTGCGGAGGTGGTTGAGCTGGTCTGTCTGGCGCAGGCGCATGAAGCGCAGGCAGCCTCTCCGGTGGGCTTCTTCCGCGCGCAGTTCATCCTCAAAAACGCGGACGCCTACAGACGGGCCTTCATCCACCAGGGCTACGTAACCCGGCCTTCCCGCCACGTCCACCGTGCGCTCCAAATCTCCGCAGGTCCATTCCTTCATTCCGGTTACGGATACGATGTCCGCCGCTGTTTCCCGGAACCGGCGGGAGAGCTTTTTGCCCAGCCGCGCATTCAGCTCCGCAACGTCCGTACCCATGGCAAGTTCTTCTCCTTCGTCGTCGCAGACCCAGATTTTCGTGACCAGCTCCGCCGGAATGCGGTTCATGTCAAAGAAGGAGGGAGCGCAGAAACGTCCGGTTTCCGCTTCCACGAATTCCGCCAGCTTCTGCGCCAGCGGCCCGTCCGGCTCCAGGCCATGCCGGAGTTCCGCAAAGTAGGCGGCCTTTTGGCTGATGGGCTGGAGAAAGACGCGCAAGTCCTTGGGAAGGGTACGCAGCAGGCATTCCGCCCGCTGGGCCAGATGGCCCGGCACGCCCCATTCCGGCAGCCATTCCGGCACGTCCGGCAACTGGTCGATATGGACGCCCAGCGTCACGCCGTCATCTTCCGCGCCGGGGTCATTCTGGTAATACACGGCGTATTCCGCGCCGCCGCAGGAAATTTCATCCGGAAAGCCGTCCAGAAGGTCCCTGCCCCAGAAATCATACATGGCCTCCTGCGGCGGAACGTGCAGGGCTTCCGGGTTGTCTTTTTCCATGCTTCCGGCCCAGCGCAGAAAGGCCCTGGCCGTGCAGCAGTCCTGCGGAATGAGCCTGTCAAAGAATTCAAAAACGCCTTCCTCGCACCAGACCTGATCCGGGCGACGCAGCTTCAGTTCTATCTGCCGCACTTCCTCCCGGAGCGTTTCCAGATGCCTGATGCATCCGGGTTTCGTACGGAAGCCGCCGCCCAGCAGTCCTTCACGGATCATGATTTCCCGCGCATGGGCGGGATTAATGCGGCCATAGTGCACACGCCTGTTGTCAATGATGCGCAGGCCTCCGCACACCACGCGCTCCACGGCGTAAACCGCGCCCTGCTCTTTGTCCCACCGGGCTCCGGAATAGTGGGATTCACAGAGATGGGGAGCCACCTGTTCCACCCATTCCGGCTCCAGCCAGGCGGCGCGGCGCATCCACAGGCGCGTGGTGTCCACCAGCTCCACGCCCATCACCCATTCGCTCCGCTTCTTGCGGCGGAACAGGCCGGAACCGGGAAAGATGCCGAAAGAGCGTCCCCCGGCGCCGCGGTATTCCCGGTTGTCCGCATCCCAGAGGCCGAACTGGCGCGGAACGCCCGCCAGGATGCTCCGGTGAATCATGGCGAAGGAAGCCTGCCGTTCCACTTCCGCCTCCAGGGGGGGGATCCTGCATTTCAAGGTCTCCTTCAGCAGCCGGGAAAGGTCTTCCCACAGGTTGAACCATTCCATCATGCGGTTGAAATTGAGGAAGTTTTTCCCGCACCATTTCCGGAGCTGGTTTTTGTGCCAGCGCCGGCCTTCCCGGAACTGCCACGCAGCCTTCCACAGTTTGAGCAGGGACAGGAAATCGCTGTCTTCATCCTTCCACTGCGCGTGGGCCTGGTCCGCCTTCTGCGCGGCATCCGCCGGACGTTCCCGGGGGTCCATGATCCCCAGGCCAGCCACAATCACCAGCATCTCCGGCAGGGCCTGTTCATGCTGCGCTTCCAGCAGCATGCGGCCCAGCCGCGGGTCAATGGGCAGCCGCGCCAGCTTCCTGCCCACGGGCGTGAGCTGCCGGGCCTTGTCCAGGGCGCCGATTTCCCGCAGGGTGCGGTAGCCCTCCGTGACCAGCTTGGAGGAAGGAGGGTCCGGAAGGGGGAATTCCGGCATTTCCGGAAGACCCAGGTCCTTCATCCGGAGAAGAGCCCCGTCCAGCGCGCTGCGCCTGATTTCCGGGTCCGTGAAGTCCGGCCTGTCCTCCCAGTCCTCCTCACTGTACAGGCGGATGCAGACGCCCTCGCACACGCGGCCGCAGCGGCCAGCACGCTGGCGCGCGCTGGCCTTGGAGACGGGTTCTATCTGAAGCCGCTGCACCTGGCGCGCTGGGCTGTAGCGGCTGACTCGCGCCAGGCCGGAGTCAATGACGTAAATGATGCCGGGAATGGTCAGGGACGTTTCCGCCACGTTGGTCGCCAGCACGATGCGGCGGCAGCCGCGTTCCGGATGAAAAATCCTTTGCTGGTCTCCAAGGCCCAGCCTGGCAAAGAGGGGGAGGATGCGCGTGTTCCTCAAATTCCGGCCTTCCAGCTTTTCCGCCACCTCACGTATTTCACGCTCTCCGGGGAGGAAGACGAGCACGTCCCCGCGGTCGTCCAGGGTGTCCAGCCAGTCCACGGCGCGCGCCACATGGGCGGGGAGCTCTTCATCATCACGCAGAGGCGGCAGGTAATGAAGGTCCACCGGATAGGTACGGCCTTCCACCTGGACGATGGGGGCGCCCCCGAAGAACTCGGAAAAGCCACCCGCATCCAGCGTAGCGGAGCTGATGACCAGCCGCAGATCCTTCCGCCTGTCCAGCAGAAGCTTCAGGTAGCCCAGCAGAAAGTCGATGTTGAGGCTGCGTTCATGGGCTTCATCCAGAATCAGGGTATGATACTGGCGCAGGTCCGGATCATGCTGCGTTTCCGCCAGCAGAATGCCGTCCGTCATGAACTTCAGGCGCGTGTCCGGCCCGGCTTTTTCCTCAAAGCGCACCTGGTAGCCCACCAGGCCGCCCAGTTCGCAATTCAGTTCTTCCGCCACACGGCGGGAAACGGAAGCCGCGGCCAGCCTTCTGGGCTGGGTGCACCCCACCCTGCCCCGCGCCTCCCCGGCAAGCTCCATGGCCATTTTGGGAAGCTGGGTGGTCTTGCCGGACCCGGTTTCACCCACCACCACAATGACCTGATGCTCCCGCATCGCCGCCAGAATGTCGTCCCGGCGGCGGGAAATGGGGAGGTCCGGATAAGTGATGTTCATGATGGAGGGGAGAAAAAAACCCTGCAAGAACGTCCTGCAGGGTTGATGGAAAAGCCGGAAAGGATTTCTTTACTGCCGGGGTTTGGGAAGGGCGATGCGGCCGCTCCGGGTCAGCATCTGCACGTCGTAATCCTCAATGAGAGACAGGAAGCGGTCAATCTTGTGCTCACCGCCCGTCACTTCAATGGTCAGGGCGTCCCGCGTGACGTCCACGATGCTGGCGCCCAGGATCTGGCAGAATTCAATGACTTCATGCCGCGAAGCGGAATCCACGCCGATGCGGGTCAATACCGTCTCCCGGTACACGTTGTCCGTGTTGCGGAAATCCACTACTTCCACCGTGTTGACGAGTTTTTCCAGATGCTTGATGATCTGGTCCAGAACATCCTCCTTTTCGCGTACGACGATGGTCATCCGTGAAAAGCGCGGGTCCTGGCTAGGGGCAACGTTCAACGAATGAATATTGTAGCCCCGTCCACTGAACAAACCGGCAATGCGGGCAAGCACGCCAAATTTGTTTTCAACAAGTACGGAGATAGTATGACGAGTCATAAGTTTAATTTCTTAAAGGTGATGCATTATAGGCGCTTTTGACTGCCAGTCAAGCCCGCGGCATAAGGATGCCGGAAAACGCTTCTCCGGATGCGGTCTTCCGCAGACGCCGCACAGGCGGAATTCAAAGCTCCCGCGGCATGATGGCGTTGCTCTTCGTCGCCGTGGGAATGCGGGGCAGCAGCGTCTTTTCGGAAACCGGGCGGGCATCCACTTTCACGTTGAACTGCTGCCCGTCACGGGAAACGGTCAGCAGGGCCGGCCCCTCCCTCAAAGCCCTGACCAGTGCATCCATAGTGCTGACGCTCTGATGATTCACGGCAAAGACCATGTCCCCGGCCTGGAGGATCTGCCCCACGGATTTCTTCGGATTCACCTGGATGACCAGCAATCCCCGCGCGCCGATGGACTGTTCCTCAGCGGTGAGTTCACGCAGGTGCATGCCCACTCCTTCCATAAAGTCCTCCCACGGAGAAGGAACGTTCTTTAAAATGCTGTCCCCCACTTTCAGGGTGACGTTCATTTTTTGTCCCTTGCGCCAGATTTTCAGCCGGAATTTGTCGCCGATGGAAAGATTTTCAATGTGGTCCTTCACATCCTTGTCGGTCTGGATGGGAACTTCATTGAAGCTCAGCATCACGTCTCCCGTCTGAAGGCCCGCCTGCTCCGCCGGGGAACCGGGCTTCACGATGTTGACTACTGCGCCGCCTGCTTCATGGTAGTCCAGGAAACTGCGGAGCGGGGGAGTATTGCGCACAATGTCCAGCCCCAGGTATCCTCTCATGGGGCGTCCATGCCTGCAAATCTGCTCAAAGCTGTGCACCACCAGATTGGAGGGAATGGCAAAGCCAATGCCAGCGTAGTTTTTCTCCACATTGGGAAGCACCGATTTGTTGATGCCGATGATTTCACCGCGGATGTTGATGAGAGGCCCTCCGGAATTGCCGGGAAAGATGCTGGCATCCGTCTGGATCAGGTCCAGGCCGGAATCCACCAGCTTGCGTTCACGGGCGCTGATGATGCCACGGGAAACCGTCGTCCCCAGTCCATAGGGGTTGCCGCAGGCCAGGACGATCATGCCGGGTGCAATCTCGTCACTGTTGCCGAACGGAAGAGGCGTGAAGGCCATCGGGTTTTCCACCTGCAGCACGGCGATGTCCAGCTCCGGATCCACCCCTACCAGGCGCACGGAAACGCTTTTCCCGTTGCTCAGCGTGACGCGCAGCGCATGCTTGTTCTGAATGACATGGTAGGCGGTAATGATATGCCCCTCTTCCGTGACGATGACGCCGGAACCCAGGCCATGGACCGCCAGCCTTTTTTCAATCATGGATTCGCCGTCTTCGGAAGGCTGCGGCACGCTGGTCACGCCCGTGGTGTCTATGCTGACCAGCACCCGTTCCACCAGCCGGGCGACGCGTGAATATTCTTCATTGAGCTGGTGCAGGATGGGAACGTCCTCCTCTTTGAGTTCGGACTGCTGCGCCATCGTAAACACCTCAGACCGGAAGGAAACGTTCTTCTCCGTAACGCGGCTGTTCCACCTCCAATAGGCAACGGAGACGACGGTCATCATAACCGTCATCATGATGACAAGTAAAGCCCGTGTCCATATAGTCGATCTCATGGAAATGCCCTGCCGTAGTAACGATCAAACGGTTTGCGGCTTGATCACGAGGAGATGCCTGAAAAATGGACCTGGAAGACTCCAGCCGCTTTTTGACATTCCGGTTCTATTGATACTATTTAAGCCTATTCTCTTCAAATGAAAAAACTTTCAAATGACAAATACGTCTTTTAACGAGGCATATTTTATGATACCGTATGGGTACGGTTTTATGGGTACCAGCACTTTACAACAACAAGCCATTCACCTCGTTTTCGGTACGGACGAAGGAATGGTGCGTGAAAAGGCTTCCGGCATCTTTGCCGCCCTGACGGAAGGCACGAATGAATTTTCCCATGAAATCCTGGAAGCGGCCTGCGGCGATTCCGATGAAGCGGACCAGGTGACGCGCCAGGTCATGGAAGCCCTGCGCACGCTGCCGTTTTTTCCGGGCCGCAAGGTGGTCTGGATGAAGAACTGCAATTTTCTGGGGGATTCCGTCACGGGGCGTTCCTCCACCACGGAAGCGGCTCTGGACTCTCTCAGGCATCTGCTGGAAGCGGGGCTGGGACCGGACGTCCTGCTGCTCATCTCCGCCTCCGAATTTGACAAGCGCCGTTCCTTTAACAAATTCCTGCTACAATCCGCCGCCGCGGAGGAACTGAACAAGCCGGACATCACCAAGGCCGGCTGGGAAGGCAGCCTGATGCCCCTTATCAACAAGGAGGCAGGCGCGCGGGGCATGAACTTCGATTCCGCCGCTCTGGAGTTATTCATTCACCGCGTCAGCGAATCCTCCCGCCAGATTATTTCCGAAATTGAAAAACTGGACCTTTATCTGGGCGCGGACAGGCGCACCGTGATGACGGAGGATGTGGAGCGCATGGTTCCGCTGACGCGCACGGGCGTCATTTTTGAAATTTCACGTGCTCTGGAAAACAAGAAGAGCGACGCGGCCATCTCCCTGATTGACTTTCAACTGGAACGCGGTGAAAACGCCGTCACGATCATGCGCGCAGCGTTCATCCCCACGCTGAGAAATCTGCTGGCCGCCAGGCTTTTATGTGACGCGTTCAATCTGAAGCCCACCAACTTCAAGGAATTTACGGCCCGCATCTCCTCCCTGCCCTCCTATGCCGCGGCACTGATTCCCCTGAAAAAAGACGGCACTCCCAATGCGTACCCGCTTTTCCTGGCGGCGCAGAACGCTTCCAAATTCAAGACGGAACGGTTGAAGCAGACTTTAAAGGAATGCATGAAGGCGGACAAGGCCCTGGTATCTTCTTCGCTTGATCCGCGGCTGATTCTGCACCGTCTTGCCATTTGCTCCGCATCCTGATGAATTCCTCTCCTTCCTCCGCCTCCCCCCTGTTCGACGTCCTCGTCGTCGGCGCCGGGCACGCAGGCATTGAAGCGGCGTTGGCCGCCTCCCGCCTGGGGTGCTCCGTCGCCGTTCTGACCCACAACCTGGATACCATCGGGCAAATGTCCTGCAACCCGGCCATCGGGGGGCTTGCCAAAGGCCACATTGTCCGGGAAATAGACGCCCTGGGAGGGGCCATGGGACTGAATACGGACGCCACCGCCATCCAGTTCCGGATGCTGAACGCCTCCAAGGGGCCCAGCGTGCGCGCACCCCGCGCCCAATGCGACAAAACGGCCTACCGCGCACGAATGAAAATGGTTCTGGAAACCGCCCCGGGCATACGCCTGTTCCAGGGTGACGTGGTCAAACTGCTCGTCAACGGGGAGCAGCAGGTGACGGGAGCCGTCACTTCCCTGGACTACACCATCTGCGCGCGCAGCGTGGTCATCTGCTCCGGTACATTCATGCAGGGGCTGCTGCACGTGGGTCTTCAGCACATAACGGGCGGCCGCATGGGCTGCGCTCCTTCCAGCCTTTCCACCGACCTCGCCGCGCTTGGCTTTCAAGTGGAACGGCTTAAAACGGGCACCTCCCCGCGCGTCAATGGAAGATCCATTGACTTTTCCGTTTGTGAAATGCAGCCCGGAGACGCGCCGGAGGCTCTGTTCAGTTACCGTTCCCGCGACGTACTGAAACGCGCTTCCGAACCTTTCTGCACCCTGAACACATGGGGAGACGAAGACTTCCGCATGAAGCAAATGCCGTGCTGGATTACCTACACCAATCAGACCACCCACGACATTATCCGGGACAATTTAAAATTCAGCCCTCTCTATAGCGGCATCATTGAGGGCATAGGCCCCCGGTACTGTCCTTCCATTGAAGACAAAATCGTGCGCTTTGCGGAAAAAACCAGCCACCAGGTCTTCCTGGAGCCGGAAGGCCGCAGTACGGAGGAATTCTACCTCAATGGCGTTTCCACCTCCCTGCCCTACTCCGCGCAATGCGATTTCATCCACACCATTCCCGGCCTGGAAAACGCCCAACTGATTCGTCCGGGGTATGCGGTGGAATATGATTTCTGCCCTCCCACGCAGCTGCACCCTACTCTGGAAACCAAGCTGGTGGAAAACCTGTACTTTGCAGGACAAATCAACGGTACCTCCGGCTATGAAGAAGCCGCCGCGCAAGGTCTGATGGCGGGAACAAACGCCGCTCTGAAAACTCTGGGCAAGCCCTCCCTGGTGCTGCGCCGCGACCAGGCCTACATCGGCGTCATGATAGACGACCTTGTCACCAAGGGAACGGACGAACCGTACCGCATGTTCACCAGCCGGGCGGAATTCCGGCTGCTGCTGCGCCAGGACAACGCGGACCTGCGCCTGGCCCCCCTGGCTTTTGAAACGGGCCTCATCACCCGCGAAACGTTCAGGAAAACGGAAGACAGGCAAAACGCCATTGAGGAAGGAATAGCAAAAGCAGCTCTGCTTAAACATGAAGGCATTTCCCTTTCCACCTGGCTCAAGAGGCCAGGCAATGACTGGACCCTGCTGCCTGAAGAACTGAAAAAAATGTTCCACGTGGAACATTTGGATGCCATTGCCACGGATATCCAGTATGAAGGCCACATTGAAAGACAGAAAAAACAGGCGGAAAAAATCACCCGGATGGAAAGTAAAATCATTCCTGCCGACATTGATTACGAACGCGTTCACGCCCTGAAAAAAGAAGCGGTCATCAAGCTGGGCAGCATACGTCCTGCCACTATCGGGCAGGCTTCCCGCATTCCGGGCATTACTCCGGCGGACATTGCCCTGCTGCTTGTTCATTTGCAAAAGCGCGGCAGGCAGCAGGCATGAAAGCCTGCGCCGTTTTCATGCCGGGGCTTTAAATTTGAATACGGCCCAACTCCTGAATGCTGAAAACTTGCATGCATGCAAGGTAAAAACCTCATGCTCTCCCTATGACCCGTTTTCCACTCCCTGCAGGCTCCGGTTTATAAACGAGGGGGGGGGGCTTTTTCCTGAATATTTTCCCCTGTATGACCGATACGCTTCCGGCTCGGTTCATGCCATCCGGCTTGTCTTAAAAAAGGGACACGAACAGAGAGGATGCACAATGATGAGAAAAACCGCCGAATGGCAGGCTCACCGGTAATTAAAGATGCTTTCCCGGTTTAAAAACAATCCGGAAGGCGAATGAATAATTGACTGTGCCCGTTACCGGTAGCTTACGTCGCCCCGGATGCACACATCGCTTCCAAAGATGCTCACAACCGGCTGCTCAAGAAAGGCTTCACGTTCCAGGAATGAACCGCCCGTTACGCCGTCTGCGCCGCCGCCCGTTATGATGGGCGCGTAAAATCCCACCCATTCATCCACCAGGCCGGCTTTCAGGAATTCCCGGACCAGGCAGCCTCCCGCTTCCAGCAGGACAGTCCCTGTTTTTCTTTCATTATACAGATTTTTTAATAATTCCAAATAACTTGAAACGTTCTCTACAATCAGGGTCCGGTCACGGAATTCATCCGTCAGGCAAACGGAATCCGCAGGAATGGATGCGGCGTTGTGAGTCAGGATAATGCGCCAGGGCTGTTCCTTAAGGGAAGAAACGGGACGGTCCGGTTTTCTGATGGTCAGGGACGGATTGTCCAGGCGCATGGTATTTCCTCCGGTAAGAATCGCATCGCACTCAGCCCGCAGGGTATGTACGAAAGACCTGGATTTTTCATTCGTCAGCCACTGGGACCGTTCCGGACTGCGTGAAATGCGGCCGTCCAGGGACATGGCGCTCTTTGCGATCACCCATGGGCGCCCCTCCAGCATGTTCAGCCTGAATCCCCGGATTAAATGATCGCATTCCTTTTCCAGAATTCCGCGGGTGACTTGGATGCCTGCTCTCCCAAGAATATCAGCCGCGGCGCCGCGGTGTCTGGGATTGGGGTCTTGAGAGCCATAAACCACCCGTTTGAAATGGTGTTCCAGAATGGCTTCCGTACAGGGTGGCGTTTTTCCGGTGGTGCTGCACGGCTCCAGAGTAACGTACAGAGTGGAATCCGCAAACAGGGCCGCGTTGCCTCTGGCCGTTCCATCGGCAATAGCCTTCCTTTCCGCATGGGGCAGGCCGGCTTTTTCATGAAAACCGGAGCCGATCACCTGGTTTTCATGCACGATGACCGCTCCCACGCAGGGATTAGGACTTGTCAGCCCGACCCCTTTTTCGGCCAGTTTTACGGCCATGTTCATCCAGCGCGTATCTTGGTCCTCCGTGTTCATGCCGACCTTGTAGCACGAATGCGCGAGAAAGGACAATCACGTTGTGTGATTGAAGAATATTAGATTTAACAATATTAAATTCCTTCTTCTTCTACCCTGTGCCCAGTGTGAACAACGTTTTTAACGCCTGGGAATGAATGGATTGAAACCATCCGACAGTGTGAATAAATTCGGTTCATAAAAATGTGGATAACATCTGAATAACTTATTCACACCATACTCACAGTTAATTGACTTATCCTTTCACAGGGTTATTGGCAAGTGGAACCGTGAAACGGAGCCGCACGTTCCGTCTTGCGGAAGCGCCGGAAGAAAGCATACCATTCCTCCATGAGAGTTGCCAGATTGATTTACATTCCGGAAAGGGACCATACCTTTCCCGCAACGAGCCCTGAGAGGCCTTTCCGCGGCTTTTCCGTGGCCGGGGTGAGCATAGCCGCCTATTGTGCCTCCCGGCTCCGGGAAGCGGGCTTTGAGGCGGTTTTTAATCCGGAAGCCGCCGTTACGGAAAGTGCGGCGGAAGTGGTAGAGGTGTCCATGCATGATTTTTCCCCGGAAGCTGCCGCATGGCTTGCTTCCTGCGGGACAGGGGAAGTACGGAATGAAGAAGGGCGGCTGCTGGCCCGGAAAGGGCCGGGGAACGGACTGTCACGTGTTTTTTCCGGGCGGGAGGCGGCTGTGGAGCGCCTCGTCTATCCCTGGGACCTGCTGGACTGGCAGGAGAGAGTGATGGAGGGAATGGAGGGAGACGATTTTTCCGGGCGGCCGGGCGTTTACGTCCTGGGCAGTCTCCGTGTGGGAAAGGGCACCGTGGTGATGCCCGGCGTGGTGGTTGAGGGCTCCGCATGGGTGGGGGACGGCTGCCGTCTTGGGCCCAACTGCCATTTGAGAGGATATGTGTCCATGGGAAACGGCTGTGTAGCGGGGCAGGGGGTGGAACTGAAGAACTGCATCATCGGAGACGGGACGTTTATTCCCCATCTGAGCTATGCGGGTGATTCCATCATTGGCAGCGACGTCAATTTCGGGGCTGGAACGGTGTGTTCCAATTTCCGCCATGACGGCGGGGAGCACAGGATGATGGCGGCCGGGAGGCTGGAAATTACCGGAAGGAACAAGCTGGGAGCCGTCATTGGGGATCATGTGCGCCTGGGCGCCAATACCGTTGTTTTGCCGGGCAGGGTGGTTCCGCCCGGCGCCTGGACCATGCCGGGGGAAACATTCACGGGAACATGAATTCCGGGACGGAAGTGCCGGAATACGGAAAAGGCCGCATGCGGGGGAACCCTTCCCGGCATGCGGCCTCTTGCTGGATAACGGCAAATGCTTAGCAGCTCCGGCGGCGGCGCATCAGCAGGGCGGCCAGGCCCAGCAGCCCCAGGGAAGCAGTGGCCGCTTCCGGAACAGGAAGCACAACGCCGTCGTAAAATTTGATGTTGTTGACATCTATGGTTCCGTTCATGGGACGGGTGTTTCCAAAGGAAGCTCCAAATTGGGAGCCTGTCAGGGCAGGGGAGGACGGATTCCAGCCGGTGATCGTACCTGCCAGGGCGCCGTTGACGTACACGGAGAGAGTCTGGGAGGAAAGATCGGAAACGATGCTCAGATTGTTCCAGTTGTCCTGCTGGAGGTCCGTCCAGGTCAGGCCTGTATTGATGTTTCCGCCGGATTGGCCTCCAAATCCCTTGTTGTAAAAATAAAGTTCCCCGGAGGCATTGAATTCCAGTACCATGCTGTTGGATTCTCCGGAAACCGTTCCATTGGAATACAAGCTGAAAACGTCTTTCCAGGCGTTGTTGGTGGAACTCAGGTTTTTCAGGTCGAAGCTGACGGTGAAACTGCCTGAAATTCCCGCTATGCCAGAGTTGTAGGGCGTGCCTCCGCCGGAGCCGCTGCCGAAAGTGGCATAATCGTTGCCGGTTGTATAATTAAATGAACCGTTCCAGCCGGGAGCAGTTATTTGCGTTCCTTCCGTGGTCCACTCCCAGGAATAAATGGGAGAAGCCGCATGGGCCATGCCTCCCGCAACCAGTAAAGACAAAATGATGAATGAACGTTTCACAGAAATTCTGAAAGTCTTTGTTGTTTAAAATCGCCGAAGCTTGGCTGAAAAGTAGCGGATTTCGAATCCGGATGCCGTTCTTTTTCCTCTGGAAAGCGGCAAATTCATTGAACATATACACGATCCGGAAGAAGCGCTGTTTATGTTTCCTTTCATGCTTTTATTTTTCCGTGATCTTTCTTTTTGTTAACCGGCTTGTTCTTAAAAAAATAATTTGACCCCGGATTCGAAATCCGCGTGCGCGTCAACCGGGAATTGTTCGCCGGAGAACGGACTTTTAAGAATACTTAAATAATTTGAAAAACCGTTTCATGCAAGATATGCCCGGAGAAATAGCATATTACTACATATGGTATGCTTTTAAAAAAATACTGCCAAATATTAGGGTTTGACGGAGAAATGGCTTGAATCACAGGAGGCACTTGTGAGAGGATGCGAGGCAGATAAAAGCACAGACACATGAAGTTTACCATTTCCAAGCAAGTATTTCTCGACGGTCTGAGACAGGTTGCCAGCGTGGTGTCTTCCAAGACGACGCTGCCCATTCTTTCCAACGTCAAGATTGAAGCTGAAAACGGCCAGGTACGTTTTACGGCTACAGATCTTGACGTATGCATCACCGGCGTAGTTCCCGCGAACGTGCTGCGCGAGGGCACCGTGACTCTTCCCGCCAAAAAGCTGGTGAGCATCATCAGCGAGCTTCCTGAAGCCGAAGTCCAAGTGGACGTCAACCAGCGCAACCAGGCGACTGTGGAATGCGGCCGCTCCCAGTTCAAGCTGAATGGCCTTCCGGCGGACGAATTCCCCGAACTGCCGTCCTTTGAACAGGCGACCGTGTACCAGGTGGACCAGAATTTGCTGCGCGACTGCATCCGCCGCACGGAATACGCCATCTCTACGGATACGACCCGCTACGTGCTGAACGGCATTTCCCTTTCCTTCCGCAACGGCAAGATGACTCTGGTGGCTACGGACGGCCGCCGCCTGGCCCTGGCGGAAACCGCCCTGGAATTCCCGGAAGAACAGCAACTGGACGCCATTCTGCCCACCAAGGCCGTTGGTGAACTCCGCCGCCTTCTGGATGAAGTGGGGACCGTCACCATACGGTTCACCCGCAACCAGGCCGCTTTTGAAATCAATGACACGCTGCTGATCAGCAAGCTGATTGACGGCAATTACCCGAACTACCGCCAGGTAATCCCGACGGACTGCAAGGAAAGCATTGAACTGCCCTGCGGGGAACTGCTGGAAACGGTGCGCCGCGTGTCCCTCCTTTCCGTGGACAAAAGCACGAACATCAAGCTGAACTTCCGTGAAAACGAACTCGAAGTGGCTTCCAGCGCGGAAGGCGTGGGTGAAGCCCATGAATCCATGACGATCACTTATGCCGGAAGGCCGCTTTCCATTTCCTTCAACCCGGATTTCTTCATGGCTCCCCTGAAGACGATGGCCGGGGATACGATCATCACGTTGAACCTCATTGATGAAATGAGCCCGGGCGTATTGAAGATAGGTGATGAGTTCCTGTACGTGCTCATGCCAATGAGATCTCCCAACTGATTTTGATGGTACAAAATCATTCATACGAGAACAGGCGCCGTGCTGTCACGGCGCCTGTTTTTTATTGATTGAAAATGAAAGTGATGACTGGGTTATTCACATGAATGTTCTACGTGGAACATTTTTCATTTTCCACCGTCGTCAATAAACCGGACGGTGGTTTCCGGGGGAGGGATAAAAAACAGGCGTGCCGGCATGGCACCGGAAAAAACGCGTATAAACACCTTCCGGCGCCGGGAACGTGCGGTTCAGGCGCAAGGGAAGGCACGGAGTGCCGCAGCGGGTCTAAGGAGGCTCCGCCGCGTCATTCGCTCAACAACCCCGGATCGGCGAACAAATCCGGAGCAAGATGGAAAGGATAGGAACCGGAGGCTTGCAGAATGGCTTCCCGTACGGGAGGCAGGGAACCGAAGCAGGAGGATTCTACATCCAGAATACGGCCGTCTTTCAGTTCAATCATCAGTCCGGGTTCAGATTCATGATCGGGCGTACATCCTATGCGCTCAATCAGTTCCCATGGAATTTCCTTGCGTGAAATGCTGTTGCCCCAGGAGATGGAGGAGGAAGTGATTGTGAGAAAATAAGGTCTCCCCAGAATGACGGGAAGCCACAGGAACAAGAGAAGAGCGCCGAGGAGAAAGCTCCACCATCCGGACCCGAAGAATGCCCAGGTCAGACCGCACCCCAGGGTGCCGAGGAGTCTCCCTCCCAGCCGGTAGCTGCGGTAGGAATAATAAGTGTTCATGGATTGCGAAGTCAATGAAACGTCAGTCCGGCCAGGGAACGCGAAGCCCCCAGCCGTACTCTGTACGATACTCCTTCATTCCTGCAAAGACAAGATGATAAGTCAGGAAATCCAGTCCAGCATGTCCGGCGGCAGGGAACCGCGGGAGCGGATCAGGGAAAGGAAAGCTTCCTCCATTTCCGGAGGCGGCGGAAAAATGCCCGGCATGGCGCGGCCTGCGGCAAGCTCCACGGCGCCCAGGTTATGGAGCGCCAGGGGAGGGTCTATGTAGCACATTTGCGTAGGGTCTGGCAGAATGAAATTAAGGGGGCGGCCTCCGTTCAGCAGGCGGTTCTTCGGGATCTCCGGCCTCCATTCGTCCTCCACGCCCATATTGGCCAGCAGAACGCCGGAGGAGCGGGTCACAGCGGGGTCAATCACTCCTGACAGGGCATGCCGCCGCCCTGTGGCCGTGACGGCGCAAAAGGCATGACTGACTGCATTGGTAAGAGCTTCTCCATCCGTTGCGCGCATGAATGAGGCGGAGGACAAAGGGAGAGGTTTTTCCTCCACATCCGCCACGATAACGTTCAAGCCCCGCCTGAGCGCGTGCAGAACGATTCCGCGGCCCACTTTTCCGTACCCGATGACTACCAGGGTCCGTCCCGGGCCACTCTCAATTCCCAGCGCTTCCAGCGCGCGGAAAAAGCTTTCCCCGGTTCCCAGGCAGGTTTCTATCTGCTTGATTTTTCCGGCGTCCACCATCCACACGGGCTGTGTGCAGCGCGTATAATGCTGCGCTCCGGACCGGGTCAGTTCCACATACCCGCAGCGGCTGGGAACATGGCTGAGCGCCCCGGCGCAGTCCATCACCACGTCATAGGGTCCGCCCGCCCGTTCCGCCTCCACCACGGGTATTCCATACCTGCCCAGCAGCGCGACCGTTTCCGGATCGTGGGGCATCACCGGAGAGACCGCTGCCGTCAACTCCGCTCCCGCCGCCAGCAGGGCGGCGTATTTGGCGCAGGTATTCCGGAATACGGGGGAGGCGTCAATCACACGGCATCCCTCCAACGGGCGGCTTTCCGCCCACGTTTCACACTGGTGCAGAAGCACGGGAAATTCCTCCTGCCGGTAGAAGGGGGACAAATCTTCCAGAATGCGCGCCGGAGATACAGGCATGGCAAAAATTGTAAGGGTTCTACGGATGGAGGGCAATCTTTCTCCTCTCGTTTTCATAGAAAAACTTCGGAAAAGATGTATTTTTTGTTTAAGGGTTTTCAGAAGTTGCGGCAAATTCGAAAAGACAAACTACTGAATCATCAACCATTCTTTCTCCATGAGAGAGACATTTTTTACAGGAATTGGACTGATGCCCGGAAGGAATAAAATTCTGTCAGATTTTTTCTAACAAATAGAGAATATTGATGTCTGTAAAAGGAAGGCGCTGATTATAAAAACTATATTATTATTTGATGGAAAAAAATCGTTATGTTTCATAGGCAAACAAAAATTTGCAAATAACCTTTATTGACACTGGCTCTGGATCATGCTACTGGGAAAATGATCATGGAGGATTGCTCTCCTCTAATTTCATCATCAATCCCAGTTCTTTAATGCCTTATGAATACTCCAACTACTTCTTCTGCCGGCACCCCTTCTTCCATCCCCGCTTACCGCAAATGGTACTTTGGCTCTACGGCCAAACCCATGCCGCGTGGCATGCGCGCCTCTCCGGAGCCCGATCCGCTACTGTTCGAGGAAATCCACGAACACGATGAAATTACCGTGGGACCGCCCAGTACGTCGGCGGATGGACACAGTGCTCACGGTTACTTTACCATTCCGGAAGGAGCGGACGGTAAAAAGCTCTACGGCACCTGTTCGCTCTTCCTGGGGGTGGACGACTGGGGCAGCCTGGAAGTGAAGGACTCCAGCGGCAGCGTGGTGGCGCAAGTGGACCTGAAGAAAGACTCGCAGACGGCAGGCAAGCAGGGCGGCCATAAATACCACACGGGGACCGGCGGGGCGCAGCTGCCCTCCGGCTCCTACATTTGGGAAGTCAACCAGACCAACATCGACTACAAGCCTGAAAAAGACAACGTCTCCATCTGCAACTACAGCATCGACGTCGTGCCGACGGAGCCGGGAGGCAAGGAGGAGCCCGAGAAGTGCCCGTGCGAGGGAGACACGTGTGATAACAGCGGTGGAACGCCGCCTTCCCCGTCGCTGGCCCGGTCGGGCTCCGCGGTGGGGAATAGCACGCTGGGAAACTATTCCTCCGCAGGGTGCAGTGTGAGTGCGGAAAGCACGGCCACCCTGATGTACTGGTCCTGCAACTTCGGAGCGTTCCGGGGACTGGGAGGGATTCCTGCGGGCCTTGTGGAACTGAGGGCTGAGGAAAAGTGTCTCCGGCCTGGAAAGCCCCTCCTCACTGGCCTACAACCATCCCTTGAACAGCCGTCTGGACGTGCCCCAAGGGGGAATTGTACCCGGAGTGCGGTTTAATCTGGTGCAGGGAGACCGGGTGATTGCCATGCGCTGCTATATGAACGGGTCCGTGCTGCCCGTTGGCGTGGACACGTCGGGCGGAGGACGGGCAACGCTGGACACGGTGGAAGGACAATCCTGCCTTCGCTGGATCGTGGAAGACGGCAGCCAATACCTCTTCTCGGCGGAAACAGGAATGCTCCTCTCCTACACCACCACCGACAAGCAGGTCATCTCCAACGCGTCATCCTACCTGGACGTCAAGCATGCCGAAGACGGCTCGCTGAGGCAAATCTGGAACCTGTGGGACGGCCTGCTCAACGTGGAAAACGTCACCTCCACGGGTTACACCATCGCTCTCTATACCCCCGGCCAAATCACCGGAACGGACGAACAGGGATTTTATACGGTCACCGGGACACCCTTTAAAACATTCAACCTTTCCCTTTCCGCGTACGGCCACTTCACCGTCACGGAACAGGTGCCGGCCAGGCAGCCCTACGCCGTCACCTGGTGGAACGACGGCCTGGCGTGGAACATGCGGCAGGGCACAGGGGAAGACGCCGTCACGACCATCCGCACGCGCACGGAGCTGGAACCGGAAGACTCGGTCTGGCAGCTGGTGACGGAAATCTCCAAAGGAGGTATCGTGGCAGAGCGCACCTGCTCCATCTACCAGACCACGGACGTAGGCGACCTGCTGTTGACGATGGTGGAAGGCTATCAAAGCCCGGAAGCGCAAACCACGCAATACGCCTACGACCAGTGCGGACGGCTCAAGACGGAAACGGCTCCCGACGGCAGCCAAATTCATTACGCGTATGACCTCTACGGCCGCCTGCTCTCCCGCGACGAACCGTGGGCGGAAAGCGGAAGGCGCATCACGCGCTACACCTATGCCTATTCGGGAGAAGCCGACTTCAACGACGAACCTGCCACGGAAACGGTAGACCTGCTTCCACTGGAAGGGCACATCAAGACGCTGACCACCACGGCCTACAAGTACACGACAGCTAACCACGTCAAAAGGACGGAAAAGAGGGTCACCGGACTGGGAGTAACGGGCTCGCGCCTGACGGCCACGGAACAATGGCTGGCCGGCGCGCCCGACGTCTACGCCCGCGGACGCACCCGGATGACCCGGGACCTCACCGGCGTGCAAACCTGGCACGACTACGCGGCAACGACGGAGCACGGCGCCCTCTACACGGAAACAGTAGAAACGCGCCTCAACGGGGAAACCGTGCCGGGCCAGAGCACGCGCACCATCACCTGGATCACGGCGGAAGGGCAGCGCGTCAGGGAAGAAAGCTACGCTCTGCTCACCGGCGGGGAATGGGCGCTCACGGACAGCGCCTCCTATGAATTTGACACGCAGAACCGGTGGGTGAAAAGGACGGCTGGCAACAGCCGGGTGACGCAGCGCGAATTAATGTGCGACGGACGCCTGTTGTGGGAAATTGATGAAAACGGCATCAGGACGGACTACGCCTACGGCACGGGCCGGCAACTGGTGGAAACGACCCGCTCCGCCGTGATGGATGGGGAAACCGTCATCACGCCGGAAATCATCACCACCTACACCCGGGATGCGGCGGGGCGCATCCTCTCTACGCGCCGGGATACGGGGGCCATGACGACCAGCGAAAGCTCGGAGTACGACTTGCTGGGGAGGATAACTTCCTCTACGGACGTCCTGGGCCGGGTCACCACCTACGCCTACAGCCAGGATGGCTTGACGACGACGCAGACCATCCCCTCGGGAGCCACGTTCGTCACGCGCAACGCGCCGGATGGAACGGTCCTGGAAGAATCCGGCACGGGACAGCGGCATATCATCTATTCCCTCGACTTGGTTGCCGACGGCGTTCGGACCTTCACGAAAGCCGTCTCCGGGGAAACGGAAACCGAACTGCAGCGCAGCGTCGTCAACGGTGCCGGGGAAATTCTGCGCACGGGCGTCCCCAACACCGTCGGCGGAGTCATTTACACGAGGAGCACCTACAACGCCAAGGGACAGCTGACCAAGGAACAGACAGATGCGGAAACCGCAGCTACGACGATGGCGCCGACCCTGTGGGAATACGACGACTTCGGCAATAAGGTCAAGGAAACCTGGAAGCTTGCCGATCCGGCCACCGTGTCCAACTCGCGCATCACCACGTGGAGCTACGGCGTGGAACAGGCGCAGGACGGCGTGTACCGCGTCGTCACGGCGACCAGGAACAACGGCCAGGGGACTACCTATGGCGAAACGCAGAAGACGCTGGTTTCCTCCCTCTCGGCCACGCTGGAAAGCAAAACGATCTCCATCGATCCCAGAGGAAATATATCCACACAGTGGAGCGAATACGGCGTGGGGGCCGTCCGGATGCAAAAAAGCAGCATCCCCACTTCCAATATCACGGCCACCGCGACGGTCATCGACGACTTTACTACCACGCAGACGGACCACGCGGGCATTACTTCCACGCAGACCCGAGCCTATGCGGAAACAGGCATCATCTACACTAACACGGACGGCCGTGGCAACACAGTCACGACGCGCACCAACATCGCCGGGCGTACTGTCTCGGTGACAAATGAGGCGGGCGACACGACCTCCACGGCCTACAGCCCTTACTTCGACCAGCCTTCCGCCGTCACCAACGCCCTCGGGAAAACGACATGCTACAACTACGATCTCCGGGGCCGCAATACGGCGCAATGGGGAACGGGCGCCCAGCCCCTGCTCTTCGGCTACGACGAAGCCGACAGAATGGTCAGCCTTACCACCTTCCGGGAGGACGCGGGCGACATCACCACCGACCCCACGGGACGCACGGACGGAGACGTCACCACCTGGAGCTATGATGAAGCCACGGGGCTGTTGGCGCGTAAAACCTACGCGGACGGAACGCATGAGGACACCGCCTACAATGCCCTGAACCTCAGATCCACGCTCACAGACGCGCGGGGGGTGGTCACCACCTGGGGCTACAATCTGAAGAAAGGGGTCAACACCTCCGTCTCCTACAGCGACTCCACGCCCGGCATCCAGTACGCCTACAACTGCCTCAACCAGCTGACCCGGGTCACGGACGCCTCAGGCTCTCGCACCATCACTTACACCCCCTACAACGAACCGGACACCGATAGCATCACCATAGGAGGCGCCTCCTGCCAGCTCCAGGAAAACTACGATGCTTACGGCCGGTCCTCCGGCTATACCCTGAAACAGGGAACCGACGTCCTCCAGGAAGCAAGCCAGGGCTACGCAGCCAACGGGAGGCTTGCCGGCGCCGGAATCGTGCACGGAGGAGAAGAACAAACCTTCGCCTACGGCTACCTGGCGGGAAGCAGCCTGCCCTCCAGCCTCGCGATGCCCAACGGCATCGTCCGGGAACTTGCCTATGAAGAACACCGTGACCTGGCAGTGGCCATAAGCTGCCGTCTGGGGGAAACCGCGCTGGTCTCCCGCAGCCAGAGCTACGACGCATTGGGACGCCCAGTCACCCGCACCCAGCAGCGGGGAACCGAAGCAACTCGTACTGACAGTTTCAACTACAACGGCAGAAACGAACTCACCGGGGCTACCTTGGGAACAGCCCCCTACGGTTACAGCTACGACAACATCGGCAACCGCAAGACGGCGCGGGAACTGGCCGAGGAACTTTCCTACGCGGCCAACGAGCTTAACCAGTACACAAGCATCGAAGAAAAAGCGGAGGCGCCTTTTGTGCCGACATACGACGCCTCGGGCAACCAGACCCTCATCAAAACCTCGACGGGCATTTGGACAGTGGTCTACAACGCGGCCAACCGCGCGGTGAGCTTCACCAGCCAGGGCGGCAGTACGGTGGTGGAATGCGGCTACGACTACCAGGGACGCCGCTACATGAAGAAGGTCACCGTCAACGGAACGGTCGCCAGCCATGAACGCTACCTGTACCGTGGCTACCTGCAACTAGCAGCGTTGGACATGCTGGACAACCGGAACGTGCTTCGGACACTGCTGTGGGATCCACTGGAACCGGTGGCAACGCGTCCCCTGGCCCTGGTGCAGGAAAATGCCCTTTACTACTATGGAATGGACTTTAACAAGAACGTCACGGAGGTGTTCGCTGGAGAGGGAGCTATTGCGGCAACTTATGACTACTCGCCATACGGACAGGTTGTTTCCACGGGGGACCTCGTCCAGCCGGTGCAATGGTCCAGCGAAATGAACGATGGCAAATTGGCTCTGGGTCTATTACAACTACTGTTATTACAATCCTGCAGACGGCAGGTGAATTAACAGGGATCCGCTAAAGGAAGAGAATTTTTTAGAAATATATTTGAAAAAGACTGTCCGGTAAAAGTCGTTTTTGCTGTAGCAGGATTCTATCTGTTTGTTACTGTACGGCAGGGGCTTTCTGAGCTTCCGGCACGGGCAGGGGCGTTCTCTGGATGATGACGGGCGTTCCTACGCTGGTTTGCTTGTAGAGAATTTCCGCAACGTTCCGCGGCAGGCGCACGCAGCCATGGGAGATGGGGTGGCGCCGTACCTTCCCCACATGCAGCCCCAGGCCCGCATTGGTAAGCCGCTGCCAATAGGGCATGGGGGAACCGTCAAAGCGGCCTCCCTCCGGAACGGGGTCCGTGGATTCGGCGTTGTAGTTGATGCATTTGCCTTCCGCATCATACATCTTGCCGTAAAGGTTGGAGGCGTGGTCTTCCTTTTTGGAGATGACGGTGTAGTCTCCCGTTTTGGTCGGGTAGGCCTTGACGCCGGAGGAGAGGGGAAAGTCCATGGCGATCAGGCCGTCCACCAGGTACTGGCCCCGCTGCTCGTCCAGGCAGACGAAGATTTTACGGGATTTCTTCGGCTTGCGGTTCAGCAGGGTGTCATCCTTGTAGACGTCATACGTTTTCCGGTAGTCCTTGCGGGCTACAAAGTGGGCATACGTGGAGGGATGGAACGGGTTTTTATACTCCGGGACGGATTTGTCCACAGCGCGCGGATCCGGCAGGGCCGTATGGCCCTTGCCGGAGTGGGTGCAGGACGTCCACCCCATGAGAACCACGGGGAGGACGGCCAGAAGAAAGAGATGCTTCATAAGCGGTGAAACCGGGAAGGGCCCCCCGGATTACTTGGAACGCGGAATCGTGAGCTTCTGGTTGATGTGAATCATGTCGGACTTGAGGCCGTTGGCTCTCTTGAGGGCCTTGACGGAGGTGCCGTTCCTGCGGGCGATGGCTCCCAGCGTATCGCCCTTTTTCACGGTGTAGGTGCGTGCCTTGGGAGCGGGCTTGCGCGTGGTGCTCTTTCTGGCGCTCGTGCTGCGGGAGGATTTGTTGCTGGCCGTGGTTTTCCGCGTGGGGGATTTCTTGCTGACGGAAGGCTTGGCGGGCGGATTATAGGCGTAACTGGAAGAGCTGGAGGAGCTCTTCACCGGGCTGTAATGGCCGGATTCATAAGCGGGATCAGAGCTTTCCGCAATCCACGGCGGGATTTCGCCGCTGGCCGGTTCCGCAGTGTCATAGCCGGCCGTGGAGGAATTCTGGGTGGAGCAGGAAGAGAAGGGGAGCACCAGCGCGGCAGCGCAGGCGCAGGTAAAAATGAATGGCGCTTTCATGTGTGCCCTGTTCATACTAATTTATGATTTCGGTTTCAAGGCGCTAGCGTGGATTGCCGGGATTTTTTTTCAGCCCTTGTCCAGATTATAAAAGGTTTCCGCATTTTGCGTCGTTACGCGGGCCAGCTCATCCAGTTCCATGCCTCTGGAAGCGGCGATGAAACGGGCCGTATGGATGAGGTGGGCGGGTTCGTTCATGCGGCCCCGGAGGGGTTCCGGGCTGAGGTAGGGGGAGTCCGTTTCCAGCATGATGCGGTCTTCCGGGCACCAGCGCGCGGTTTCCGCCACCACGGGGGCGTTTTTAAAGGTGGCCACCCCGGTGAAGGAGACCATGCCGTCCAGTTCGTCAAAAATTCGAGCGGCCTGGGCCGTGTCTCCGATGAAGCAGTGGAACACGGGGCGCACGCGGCCCGCGTGATTCCGGGCAATCGCCAGGGCGTCTTCAAAGCTTCCGGACCCTTTCCGGTCCCGCGTGTGCAGGACAATGTTGAGGCCCAGGCGCGCCGCCAGGTCAAAGTGCTGTTCCAGCAGGTTCTGCTGAAGGCGTCGGAAGCTGTCAGGCTCCCAGCCCCGGGGGGCTCCGTGGAAGTAGTCCAGCCCCGTTTCCCCGATGGCGGCCAGGGGGATATCCTGCGCCATGCGGGAAAGACGGTCCGCCCAGCCCTCCGGCGCTTCATGGGCGTCGTCCGGATGGATGCCCAGCGCGCAAAAGACCACGCCCGGGAACTGGCGCGCCCACGCCGTGTTCGCCTCCCAGTCATCCGGGCGGCCTCCCAGCGTAATCATGCGGTCGATGTCTTCCCGGAGGGCATGCTCCACATAGGCTTCCCGGCGGGACTGGTCAAATTGCGCGGAAGCCAGATGGCAGTGCGTGTCAATAATCATGGCGTAAAAACCCTGGCAGGGCAGGGGAAGTCTGTGGATATTTCCCGGTTTTGAAAAGTGCAAACACAGGGCATGCCTGATTTTTCCTTGCCACGCGGAAGTGAAACGCACAAACTGCCGCGCATGAAATGTACGGCTTTGTGCATGTGCGCCGGCCTGTTGTCGGCGGTTTCCCTTCAGGCAGGAACCCAGCAGATAGAAGCGCCGCAGGAGGGCCCTGTCATCAGTTTCCATCTGGAAAACGACATGTTCGTGGGAGATGACGATAATTATACCAACGGCGTCCGCTTTGCCTGGATGTCCGGCACCACATCCCGGAGCCACTCCTTTTCCGGCATGCTGGGAACAGTGCTGGGGGGCACGAACGCTTCCGCTTCCTGGCGGCGGTTCATGGGCATGAACGGTTCCCCCAACCTCCGCCAGCAGTGGGGGCTGGACCTGACCCAGCTCATGTACACTCCGGAGCAGAAGGCTACCTACCCCATTTATAACCAGCATCCCTACGTGGGCAACCTGACGCTGGGCCTGACCTCCCTGGTCAAGAATGAAGACAGGGCCAATTCCCTGGAGCTGCAATTGGGCACCACGGGCACGAATTCCCTGGCGAAAGGCTCCCAGCATTTCATTCATAAGCTGTGGGGCATGGAACAATGGCCCGGCTGGTCCAACCAGCTCCCCGGAGAGATGACGGCCAATTTGTTTTTCAAGCGCTACTACCGCCTGCGCGGCCTGGAAAAGCGCTACAGTTCCGGCTTTGAAACGGACGCCCTGGCGTACTGGTACGCGGACGCCGGCACGGTAAAGGTGCAGGCGGGCGGCGGCATGTCCTTCCGCTTCGGCTACAATCTGGGCAATACGTCTCCGGAAAACAGCATCCGCGGGGCCACCAGCGCCGCGCCGCCCTTCGTTTACAACAGGACGAACGTCGCCAACTGGGGGTATTACGGCTATCTTCACGCCGCCGTGCGCGCCGTGGCCCATGACCTGTACCTGGACGGCACGGTGTTCCGCTCTTCTCCGGAGTACGTGAACAAGTATCCCGTGGTGGGGGAATGGGGTTACGGCTTCGGCCTCCGGTACAAGCGCACGGAACTGCTGTTCGGCCTGCACTACATCACCAAGGAGTACACGCAGCAGGAATCCATGCAGTGCGTGGGCGTCCTCCAGTTAAAGCATACTTTTTAACGGCTGCGTTCTTCGCAGGCGGTTCATAAACGCAACGGCAGCTTGCAAAGGTGAAGTTTGCTGTTAGAATTAGAATTGCGGATTCGTATGTAACAGGACAATCCGTTTTTGCATACCAACGTTGACACATACTTACTTCATGAGAACGACCAGATCCTGGCTTTTATCCTGTACCGCGCTGGCGGTAGGCTCCGCCATGTGCGGCCTGGGAGCCCCGGGCGATTCCTCCCCCGCGCCCGCCCCCACAGGGCTGGAATGGGAACAGGAACAGAACCTGCATTTGAACAAGGAGGCCCCCACGGCCTTTTTTGCGTCTTTCAGCGATTTGCAGTCCGCCCTGAAAGTGCTGCCTGAAAACAGCAAGTGGCGCAAGTCCCTGAACGGCCAGTGGAAGTTCCACTGGGCCAAGGATCCCCAGAGCCGCCCGGCCGATTTTTACAAGCCGGATTACGACGTGAAGGACTGGAAGGAAATCAAGGTGCCCGCCTCCTGGCAGACGCAGGGCTACGGCACCCCCATTTATTCCAACCAGCCGTATCCTTTTGAACGCTCCTGGCCGTATGTGATGAAGGAGCCCTCCAACAAGAATTACACGTCCTACAAGGAGCGGAACCCCGTAGGCTCCTACCGCCGCACCTTTGAAGTGCCCGCGGACTGGGACGGCAGGGAGGTGTACATGCAGTTCGACGGCGTGGATTCCTTCTTCTACCTTTGGATCAACGGGCAGTACGTGGGCTTTTCCAAGGATTCCCGCAATCCGGCCCGCTTTGACATCAGCCCCTATCTCAAGAAAGGTGAAAACGTGGTGGCCGCGGAGGTGTACCGCCATTCAGACGGCGCGTACCTGGAATGCCAGGACATGTTCCGCCTGTCCGGCATTTTCCGCAACGTTTCCATTTTTGCGCTGCCGAAGGTCCATATCCGCGACTTTTTCGCGCAGACCAATCCGGTGGACCAGCGGGACTGGGCCCTGAACATTGACCATGCCAAGCCGGGCACCATGAACGGCGACTGGCGTCTCCAGGTGGATGTGGACGTGCGCAACCTGTTTCCCGCGACGGAAAAGCTGGACGGCTGCACGGTTTCCATGGCCCTGTATGATGCCGGCGGCAAGCTGGTGGAGCCCGTCAAGCCCAAGGACGCGCCGTATGACGGCGTGCTGGAAAAATCCCTGCGCATCACCGGCATGAAGGATTTCAAGACTTCCCTGCTGGGCATTTACGCCAAGCCTCGCCTGTGGTCCGCGGAGGATCCCAACCTGTACACCCTGGTGCTGACGCTGAAGCGTGACGGCAAGACGGAGGAAATGGTTTCCTCCCGCGTGGGCTTCCGCAATGTGGTGATCAAGGACAGCGTGTTCCTGGTGAACGGCCAGCCGGTCAAGGTGAAGGGCGTGAACCGCCATGAAAGCCATCCGGAAACCGGGCACTACGTGACTCCGGAACAGATGGAGGAGGAAGTGCAGATGATGAAGCGCGCCAATATCAACCATGTGCGCTGCTCCCATTATCCCGCGGACCCCTATTTCTACTACCTCTGCGACAAGTACGGCATTTACGTGCAGGATGAGGCCAACATCGAGTCCCACGGCTACTATTACGGCAAGGAGTCCCTTTCCCATCCCATCGAATGGATGCCGGCCCACGTGGACCGCATCATGGCGATGGTGGAGCGCAACAAGAACCACCCCAGCGTGATCATGTGGTCCCTGGGGAATGAGGCAGGGCCCGGCCAGAATTTCCGCAGCGCGGAAAAGATCGTGAAGGCCAGGGACATGTCCCGCCCCACCCACTATGAGCGCAACAACGACATCGTGGACCTGGGTTCCAACCAGTACCCCTCCGTGGACTGGACGCGCTCCATGGCGGCCAACAAGAACTTCCCGAAGCCCTACTACATTTCAGAGTACGCGCACAACATGATGAACGCCATGGGCAACCTGGCGGATTACTGGGAGGCTATCGAGTCCTCCGACCGCATCATGGGCGGCGCCATCTGGGACTGGGTGGACCAGGGCCTGTACAAGACCCTGCCGAACGGGGAGAAGATGCTCGCCTACGGCGGCGACTTCAACGACCATCCCAACAGCGGCCAGTTCGTGTTCAATGGCACCATCCTGGCGGACCGCACGCCGGAACCGGGCTACTTTGAAGTGAAGCACGTCTATCAGAATATCTCCACGTCCCTGACGGACGACGGCAAGATCGCCATCTTCAACAAGAACTTCTTCACGGACCTGTCTCCGTACGACATTACCTGGACCCTGACGGAGAACGGGAATGTGGTGGCGGAAGGCAAGCTGGATACGCCGCCAGCCGGGCCCCGGGAAAAGATCGTGGTGCCCGTGCCGGACATCCCGCAGCTGAAGAACCGGAAGCCGGGAGCGGAATACGCTCTGCGCATCGGCTACAAGCTGAAGAAGGACAAGGACTGGGCCGGGAAGGGCTATGAACTGGCTTTTGACCAGCTCCAGCTTCCCGTGCAGGGAGACCTGCCCATGTTCAAGGCTCCTGCCGGCAAGGTAACCCTCAGCGCGGACAAGCACACCGTGTCCGGCAAGGATTTCTCCGTGCAGTTTGACGCGGCTACCGGAGAACTGGCCCAGTTCACCGTGAACGGCAAGCCCCTGTTCAAGACGCCCATGGCGGTGAACGCCCTGCGCGCCGCTTCCAGCAACGAGCCGGGCGTCATGGCCAAGAGCATGGCCAACGGCCTCCGTGAACTGAAGCATGAACTGCTCAGCTATGAAGCCGTGGACAACGGCAGCAGCGTCACCGTCAAGCAGTCCGTCAAGGTCAGCGGCAAGCAGGCTGAAAACATCAGCGGCTATGGCGACACCAAGACCTCCATCACGCCCAAAAAGCAGCCCCTGAACGACACGAACACCCATTTCATCAACAATCTGGAATGGACCATCTACCCGGATGGAACCGTCGTCTGCCAGTCCGTGCTGCTGCCGCGCGGCAATCCCCTAGAGCTGCTGCGCCTGGGGTATGAGCTCCAGCTGCCGGCGAACATGGGCAACGTGACCTATTACGGCCGCGGGCCGGAGGAAAACTATGCGGACCGCAAGAGCGGCATGCCTCTGGGCGTGTACAAGACGACGGCCCGGGATTCCTTCTTCCCGTACGGCAGGCCGCAGGATTGCGGCAACCATGAAGACACCCGCTGGGTGGCCGTCACGGATGACAAGGGGCAGGGCCTGCTCTTCGGCTCCGTAGGCGCCCCGTTTGCCTTCTCCGCCCTTCCGTACACCACCACGGACCTGATTCTGGCGAACCACCCCGTGGAGCTGCCCAAGACGACGGACAAGACCGTGCTGGTTCTCTCCTCCGCCACGCGCGGCCTGGGGGGCGCCTCCTGCGGCCCCGGCCCCATGAGCAGGGACATCATCAAGGCCAACAAGCCCTACCCGCTGTCCTTCTTCATGCGTCCCGTCACCTCCAAGTCCTACAAGGGTGAAATCCGCGTGCCCGCGGCCCAGCTGGACATGACCATGCTGACCCGTACGGACAAATACACGGTCAAGAGCGTGACCAGCCAGGAGCAGGGCGAGGCGGACGCCGAGTTCGCCATTGACGGGGATCCCGGCACCTTCTGGCACTCCGAATACAACAAGACCGTGACCAAGCACCCGCACGTGCTGGCCGTGGACCTGGGCAAGGAGCGGGAGTTCTCCGGCATTACCTACCTGCCCCGCCAGGACGGCAGCAGCAACGGCCGCGTGAAGGATTATTCCGTGGAAGTGAGCGCGGACGGAGAGAAGTGGCAGCCTGCCGCCAAGGGCGCCTTCCCGGACAGCGCGGACCTTCAGGAAGTGAAGTTCCAGGCGCCCGTCAAGGCGCGCTATTTCCGCTTCTCCGCCCTCAGTGAGACGCAGGGACGGGATTACGCCGCCGTAGCGGAGCTGGACATCATCCCCGTTAAAAAGTAACTCCTGCGGTTTCCACCGCTTGAACAGACGCCCCGCCGCTCTTCGGAGTGCGCGGGGCGTTTTATTTGCCGCAATGCCGTTTGGAGCCTGGTTGGAGCGCCGCAAGCCCTTGCGCCAACTAAAGATGAACCTGGGCGCCAGCGGGCGCGTTTTCTGAAAACCAGTGCGGCTGCCAGCCGCATGATGAATCGGTTGCCGCAGAGGCTCGCGGTGCTCCTCCGGCGGAGGGATGTGATGAAGGAGGGCCTGGAGTGCGGCTGCCGTCTGCCTGCAAAAAAGCCTCCGCACAGGCATTCCCGTGCGGAGGCTTTAACAGTGGGAAAAGCTCTTTTAGCGCCGTCTGCGCATCATCAGCGCCGCCAGGCCGAGGAGGCTCAGCGTAGCGGTGGCGGGTTCGGGAACCAGATTGAAGTTGTCGTTAAAGAGAGGGATGGCATACCACTCATAACCCTCGGTAATGGCATCCGCCTGCGACCCGAAGAAAAACGTCATGTCGTTTCCCACCACTCCCGGGTACTTGGCCAGTTCGCCCGTATCCACGTTCCGGAACGTAAACATGGAGAATTCGCCGGGAGAATCGTCGTTGTTGACCAGGAGGACAATGGGCTTTCCTTCCAGACCGGAGGCCAGCGTGCCGGAAAGTGAAAACTGGCCGCCATTGGTGATGGCGCCGGGATATTCCGGAGAAACGGCGGAAAGGCTGGTGGTGAAGCTTTGCCTGATTTCCGCCATTTGGCTGTAGCTCAACTGGCCTGCGGGCGTGCTGTTTTTGGACCATTCAATCTTGCCGTCAACCAGGTCGAAAGACCAGGTACTGTCTTGAAGGTATCCGAGCATGGCGGAGCCGTTTTGCAGGGAATGGCCGGAAGCGTCAAGAATGGACGTAATAGGGGCAGTCCCATATTCGTCTTCATTGTAAACGGTGAGCGTCGTGGCAGAGGCTGCTCCCGCGATCATCAGTCCGGCGGCTGCGTACAGCAGGAAGGAATGTTTCATCATGGTATCACTACTTGTTAAGTTGTTATTGAGGAGTAGGTAATGTATTGGTCTGGACAGTTGTGTAAGCGGGAAGCCTGGTGCCGGAAAGGATGTTCAGGATGCCTTCCACCGCCGTGGAGGATACGTTTTCACCCGTGTCCCTGTTTTTCCACTGTCCGGAGGAAGAATCATAATAACAGGGCTCCAGAGGGCCGCCGGGTGTGAGAGGCACGTAAACCACGTCACTGGAAGGATCGGGCAGGGCGGTGTGGAGGGAGGTGCTGAGAAGCGTCTGGGGAACAGGCAGCCCCGTATGAAGGAGCGTGCTTTCCTGGGAGAGCTGGAGCCTCTGGTGCTTCTGCGCCACTTCCCCGATAACGAAGGCCTGCACGCCATTGCCGGCTTTCCGGACGATTTTAAGGGGTTCATGATTGAAGACGGGGAGAAGGCCCATGTCGTCCCGGGAACCGCGGCGCATCCATTTGTTTTCCGTAGCGGAGTGGTAAACCGGAATCTGGATGGAGGGGGAGGTGGAGATATAAACGGCATCCGCCGTGCCGGAAGTGCCGCTTTTCAGGCTGAACGTATTGTCGCCTCCCAGAACATCGTTCAGGGTGCGCGCCTTGCGCAGCACGTAGGAAACCGGCTTGCTGTTTTTAATCAGGTCCGCTGCGCTTTTGTCATCCACCGTTATTTTATTCGCCGTCCAGGAAGGGGCGGGCTTTTTCCACGCGTCCCTGTTGAGGGGAAGGGCCATCGCCTCGTCTCCGAAAATGAGTTCCAGAACATAGGCGGAATCCGTCTCCATCAGGTCGGTAAAATTGACATCCGGATCCGTGATGGTGATTTTGCTGCCGGAAACGGTGATGTTGTTTTCCTCAAGCGTATGCTGCATCAGGGCTTCCGGATGCACTCCCAGGCCCAGATAGCCCGTTGTTTTGGCATTCAGATCCGTCTGGATGTAGCCGCAGGGCGTGCTGTACGCTGTTTCCGCATGCAGGGAGGCGGCTGTTGCCGACAACAACACGCATGTGAAGAGGGCCGCTGGCAGACAATATACCGGATTCATAAACATTAAATCATTAAGAGGAAAGGGCATGGTTTGTCAATTAAGAAAGGAAAAAACGTTCCGATTTTTTAATTTTATTTGTTAGACGGTCTTTTGCGAACGCAGAAAAACAAGGGGATTCCTGCGGTTGGCCGCGGACACGGCAAGAGCGGAATTTACCGGGTTCAAGTGCGTTTCCGGCATTTTCCGCT
>OJPI01000054.1_pt1 | contig 92696 bp, 82 predicted proteins | sample 1598461 | NCBI WGS metagenome assembly OJPI01 (sample SAMN03922483, study PRJEB24848) | human gut metagenome | isolation source: stool sample | host: Homo sapiens | place: Germany | collected 2011-05 | reverse complement strand
CCGCCGCAGGCGGGGAAGCTCGCGGGCGAGCATCTTTCTTGATTCATAGGAAATTCGCAGGGAGCATCTTTTTATTCAATTAGGAGGAAATTATGGCAAAGGAAAAGAAACTGGTAGAAGCCATCACATCTATGGACGTAGATTTTGCCCAGTGGTATACCGATGTGGTGAAGAAAGCAGAGCTGTGTGACTATGCAAGTGTAAAGGGCTGTATGGTAATTAAGCCGGCTGGCTATGCAATTTGGGAAAATATTCAGAAGGAGCTGGATCGCCGTTTTAAGGAGACAGGTGTGCAGAACGTATATATGCCTCTGTTTATCCCGGAAAGCCTGCTTCAGAAGGAAAAGGATCATGTGGAAGGCTTTGCCCCGGAGGTAGCCTGGGTAACTCATGGCGGTCTGGATCCGCTGCAGGAGCGGATGTGTGTACGTCCGACCTCTGAAACTCTGTTCTGCGATTTTTATGCAAAGGATATTCATTCCTATCGGGATCTGCCAAAGGTTTATAATCAGTGGTGCTCTGTTGTTCGCTGGGAGAAGACAACCCGTCCCTTCCTGCGTTCCAGAGAGTTCTTATGGCAGGAGGGTCACACTGCTCATGCGACTGCTGAGGAAGCAGAGGAGCGTACCATTCAGATGCTGAATCTCTATGCAGATTTCTGTGAAGAGGTTCTGGCAATTCCGGTAATTAAGGGTCAGAAGACAGAGAAGGAGAAGTTTGCAGGAGCAGAGGCAACCTACACCATTGAGTCCCTGATGCATGACGGAAAGGCTCTGCAGTCCGGTACCAGCCATAACTTTGGCGACGGCTTTGCAAAGGCATTTGGTATTCAGTATGCAGCAAAGGACAATACTCTGCAGTATGTGCACCAGACCTCCTGGGGTATGACTACCCGTATGATTGGCGCTCTGATCATGGTACACGGTGACAATAATGGCCTTGTTCTGCCGCCGAGAATTGCGCCGGTTCAGGTTATGATCGTTCCGGTTCAGCAGCAGAAGGAAGGCGTTCTCGATAAGGCCTTTGAGCTTCGCGACGTTCTTTCCGGCTTCCGTGTAAAGGTAGATGATTCTGATAAGAGCCCGGGCTGGAAGTTCTCTGAGTCTGAAATGCGCGGAATTCCGGTTCGTGTAGAGATTGGACCGAGAGATATCGAAAATAATGTGGCTGTTCTGGTTCGCCGCGACACCCATGAAAAGCTGACGGTTTCTCTGGATGAACTGGCTGAGAAGGTGGGAGAGCTTCTGGATACTATTCAGCATGATATGCTGGAGAGAGCAAGAGCTCACCGGGATGCTCACACCTATGTGGCAACCAATTTTGATGAGTTTGTAGAGACCATCAATGAAAAGCCGGGCTTTGTAAAGGCTATGTGGTGCGGCTGCAAGGAGTGCGAGGATAAGATTAAGGAAGCTACGGCAGCAACCTCCCGCTGCATTCCCTTTAAGCAGGAGCAGCTGTCTGATAAATGTGTTTGCTGCGGTAAGCCGGCAACAAAGATGGTTTACTGGGGACGCGCATATTAATAAAGAATCATAATTGTTTAGGACGGGGCAGCTTCTTATTCAGCTTTGCCGAACAAGAAGCATCGGAGATTCCTCCAATGTGAAATATAAGCCGTTCTGAACTGTTGCAATGGAGGATTATGCGGATACAGATTCCCTCCCATGTGGAGTATATTATTGGAAAACTGAATCAGAACGGGTATGAGGCTTTTGCCGTAGGCGGGTGTGTCCGGGATACCCTTCTGGGAAGAACGCCGGGGGACTGGGATATTACCACCTCTGCCAGACCAGAGCAGGTGAAGGCTCTGTTTCGCCGGACCATTGATACGGGAATTCAGCATGGAACTGTGACGGTTATGCTGGAGAGAACAGGTTATGAAGTAACGACCTACCGGATTGACGGCGAGTATGAGGATGGACGTCATCCCAGACAGGTGGAATTCACCTCAGATCTTCTGGAGGATCTGAAACGCCGTGATTTTACTATCAATGCTATGGCATACAGTCATGAAACAGGAATTGTGGATGCATTCGGCGGAATGGAGGATCTGGAAAAGCGAGTGATTCGCTGTGTAGGAGAGCCTATGGAGCGGTTCGAAGAGGACGCGCTGCGGATCCTCCGTGCCATCCGGTTCTCCGCTCAGCTTGATTTTTCCATAGAGGAAAAAACCAGAGAAGCGATTACCCGGATTGCGCCGAATCTGGCTAAGGTCAGCCGGGAGCGGGTTCAGATGGAACTGACTAAGCTTTTGTGTTCGGATCATCCGGAGCAGATTCGTCAGGTATATGAGACTGGAATAAGCCGGTATGTGTCAGAAGAATTTTCCTGTCTTCCCTGGGAGAAGGCGGAGATTTCTCCTGCTCTGCCCAAAGAAAAGTATGTGCGCTGGGCGGCATTTCTCCGGTGCGCATGTCCGATGGAGCAGGATTCCTGGCAGACCGATTTATCCTGTGAGAAAGCAGCAGGGAAAAATTTTTGCGAAGAACGGGAAAAGGCAGTTCGAGCTGGAGGAAAAATTCTCCGGGATCTGAAGCTGGATAATGAAACGATTGGACGGGTGAAAACGCTGACATCCTGGTGCGGAGAAAAACTTCTTCCGGAGGCGCCGTCTGTCCGCCGTGCTATGAGCAAAATGGAGCCGGAGGTCTGGGATGCGCTGGTGGAGCTGAATCAGTACGGGGACGAGATTCTTTGTCTGACAAAAGAGATTCGCGCTGCCGGGGACTGCCTGGATCTGAAGCATTTGGCTGTGAATGGACGGGATTTGATGAGCGCCGGTGTCCGGCCGGGAAAGGATATGGGAGAAATCCTGAACAGGATGCTTCAGGAGGTTTTGGAGCGTCCTGAAAACAACCAGAAAGAAATTCTGATGTCTATGTTTGTGAAATAAGAGATAACCAATGGGACTGCCGCAAAACAGGAAAAATTGTTTTGCGGCAGTCCTATGTTATGTCATAGGAAAGTGCGTCCTATGACATAAAAACGCGCCGCGAGGATCGCCATGGGTTGGAAGAGAATTGGGCTGATGAGACGATCCGCCGCAGGCGGAGAACCCCGCGAGAGAGTCCCTTTTTATCTGGCAGTACAGTGAAAAAACCAGTTTTCAAAGGTATCATACAGGAGATGAGTCAGATCCCTGACGGATGGGGGAAGGGTACGCCCTGGGTGTGAGACCATTAGGAGATAGTAGTTCTGAGGCTGTGAAAAATCCATACAGCGTTCTTTCGCTTCCTCTGGAACCAGATCTGCAGGGAGAATCGTGTCGGCTGCTCCTACGGCGGCAAGAAATCTCAAAATAGAAAGCTCCGATTCACACACAATGCTTCGGGAACCTTCACTTTGTTCGTCAAAGAGTCTCATCTGTTCCTGATAAAAGGCGGTATTTGGCAGGGCAGTCATGATCCTTAAGGGATTTTCTCTTGTGTTGCCGCGGCAGTAGACCAGGTTTGTTCTGGCCAGGATTCTGCTCTCCAGAATAGGATGAACTTCCTGGCTGGAAAAATAGATGCCCAGATCTGCAGATGCATTAAGCAGGGATTCTTCAATTTTATCTCTGCTGTTTTCGCTGACAGACAGACTGACATTAGGGCAGAGAAGGGAGAAGGAATTGCAGATTTGATTCCGGATCATGGGAGCGACAGAGGAATCGCACTGCAGATGAAGGTGGCCTCCATGCCCCTGGCGGTAGGCAAGAATATGCTCTTCCATTTCAGAATCAATCAAAAGCATGTTGCGGGCAAAGTTTACAAATATTTTTCCGGCATTGGTAGGCTGAAGCCGGTTGTGAATCCGCGTAAAAAGCCTGGTACAAAGCATATCCTCTGCATTGCGGAGGCAGCGGGAAAGTGCAGGCTGTGTCAGATAAAAACGCTCCGCAGCTTTGCTGAGGCTTTTTTCATCAACAATGGCGATAATATAGCGGAGAAGCTGCGGATTCAGGCTAATCTGCGGAGCACTGTGATAGGTCTGCCTGGATTTGTGGGGATAAGTCTCTGACAGGGCAGCGGCTGGGGATTCACCTGGTATTTCGTAGGAGCCTGTAGGTTCCTTAGTGAGGGGATGCTCCGTCAGGCGGATCATTTCTTCAGCTTCCGGACTGGGAATCGGCTGGTAACGTTTGTCGGCAAGGCGTTCTCTCATCAAAAGTCCGGCAAGATATCGTTCTGGCTCTGTAAGCGTATGCTCTGCCGGGTAACGGATGTGCAGGGTCTGATAAACAGGTGGGGTGAGGGGACGGTAAACAAGCTCCTCGCATGGGAAAACATGAGCCTGGGAAACAAGACCAACGCCAACTGCCTGATGGAGCATGGAGTCTACCAGCATAACATCATTGGATTCGAAGGTTACAACGGGGCTGAAGCCCGCTTGTTCAAACAACTCCTCTGCGAGAATACGAATACTGTGTCTATGTCCCTGAAGCACAAATGGAGTATCACGCAGGTCAGACAGACGAATGCTTTCTTGGCCAGATAGAGGGTGAGAAACTGGAAGAGAGATCAGCAGTTCTTCACGGGCAAAGGGAAGATCCGTGGTTTTGTCAGAGGTTTTTCCGGAACCAATGGCAAGATCAATCTGACCGTGCTGGATGGCTCCCGGCTGTTCGCTGGCATAAAGCTCTGTCAGGGACAGGGTAATGTCCGGGTAACGGCGGGAGAAGGGGTTATAAACCTGACTGTAGATAATAGCCCCCCGGTTCGGTGCGGTAGCCAGCCGGATCAGAGTGTGATCAGAGCCGGTGACAGCACGCATACTTTGGAGCATTCTGGTCTGCTCATCCAGAATTTTCTGGGCGGATTCAATGACATATCGGCCAACTGCAGTAGGGGTAAGCTGACGGTGATAGCGTAGAAACAGCAGAAAGCCCAGAGACGATTCATATTCAGAAAGAAATTTGCTGAGCGCAGGCTGAGATATGCCAAGTACCCGGGACGCTCCGGAAAGGCTTCCCTGGTCGGCAATGGTTACAAGATAGTAAAGCTGTCTGGTGGTCATATGAGCTTTCCTCCTTTGAAGGTTCTGCAGGTTCCATAAGTTCTGTTACTGTTATCATAAATCTTTTGATGAATCTGTCAACAATAAATTTCAAAAATATAACTAAATTGATATGAAAAATATAAGTATTTGGGATTTGTAAAAAAAATATAAAATAGGTATAATACAACTATCAGATGACATAGAGCAGAAAAATGGGATAGAATTAACATGTTAATCTTGTAAAAACTTTGTTTTATGGGAAAATGTCACAATGCAATTTCAAGAGAGCAGGGAGAGCGTATTCTCTGAAGTATGAAAGAAAAAGGAGAAAAAGGTTATGAGAAAAGCAATGAGCCGTATTTTATTATCAGGAATTTTGGCAGCAGCAGTATTAGGTGCAACTGCATGCAGCTCCAAGAAAGAGGAAGCAACTGCAGCAGGAACTACAGCAGGAGGAAGCCAGGAGACGGTTGCTTCCGCTGACGGAATCGGATTTCCAAAGGATGAGACGATTACTCTGGTAGTTCCCGGCAAGGCAGGCGGCGGTTCGGATCTTGGCATCCGGTACTACAGCGAAGGGCTGAATCGTCTGTATGGCTTAAAGACAACCGTAACCAACTATGACAGCAATACGGTAGGACATCAGACCGTGGCAAACGCAAAGCCGGATGGAACGACTTTGACAGTGGCAACTTCCGCACTGAACATTCAGTATATTACCGGAAACGCAGAAGTTAATCCCACCAAGGATCTGACTCTGATTGCATGTCTGCAGGACAACGGCTTCTCTACACTGGCAGTACCGGCCGATGCCCCGTATGATGATTTTGCCGGATTTGTAGAGTATGCAAAGGCTCATCCAGGAGAACTGAATGCAGGTATGCCGGCAGCCGGAGCGAACACCTTCCTGTTTGGTATGCTTACATCTGCTACAGGCATTGAGTTAAACTCTGTTGAGTGCGCTTCTGAGTCTGATCGCCTGACTAACCTGGCAGGGGGATTCATTGATATCGGTGTTGTAGGTGTGGGAAATGCTCTGGAATATGAGAAGGCTGGAAAGCTGAAAGTAATCGGTACCGTATCTTCTGACGGCAATACCATTTCCATGTATCCGGAGGAGCTGCCGGATAACTACAAGACTCTGCAGGAGCAGGGCTTTGAGGATTGCGTTCTGTATGTAAACCACTATCTGTACGGACCGGCTGGAATGGACGAGACAATGGTGAAAGAAATGAATGCAGCAATGCAGGCAGTGTGTGAGGACGAAACTGTAAGCGAAGGGATTGCTTCTATCGGTAATATTCCCGGATGGCATGACCTGGAGGAGTCTAAAAAGATTCGTGACGAAGAGTATGCTTCCTTCGTACAGATTGCAAAGGATCTGGATCTGTACGTACAGGAGTAGGCAGTCAAAAGAAAATGGTTTAACAGCATGTCCTGGAAAACATAAGTTTTCCGGGACATCTTAAAAAGGAGGAAAATTCTGACGATGAAAATGCGTAGAGATACAAAAACAGGAATTGTCGGCCTGCTTGGATGTGCGTTTTTCTTATTTGCAAGCCAGTCTATTAAGCAGCCGGCAAAGCTTCTGGAGCCGGGGCCCAGACTGTTTCCCTATGTGGCGATTTTTCTGATTGCCGTAAGCTCTGTGGCTTTGATTATAAAAGGAATCAAAGAAAGGGAAATTGAAGAAAAACCGTACTTCCCCAAGGGAGGTATTCTGAAAATCAGCAAAAGCTACCTGATGCTTGTGATTTATGCTATTGCAATGACCTGGCTGGGCTTTCTGATTACAACACCGTTTGCAACTGTGGCTTTTATTTATGATTTAAAGGGCAACAGCAAAGTAAAACTGATTCCGTCCATTATCATTGCCCTTCTGGTAACGGGAGTGCTGTACGCCATGTTTGTATATGGCTTCCAGATTAAGCTTCCGGCCGGAATTCTGTTTGAATAAGGGGGAACGAAAAAATGAGTGAATACATAAGTGCATTGATGATATGCCTGGAGCCTATCAATCTTCTTCTGATTGTGGCAATGGTATCTCTGGGTATTGTGTTTGGAGCGATTCCCGGACTTTCTGCAACACTGGGTATTGCCCTGCTGCTTCCTGTTACCTTTGGCCTTTCTACGGAAACCTCATTTGTGCTGCTGCTGGCAATCTGGATCGGAGGCGTATCCGGAACCTTTATTTCTGCAGTGCTGATTGGTATTCCCGGTTCTTCTTCTGCAATTGCTACCTGCTTTGACGGCTTCCCCATGACTCAGAAGGGGCAGGCAGGAAAAGCTTTGGGCATTGGTATGACAGCATCCTTTATCGGAACAGTAGGTTCTGTTATTTTGGCTACGCTGCTGTCTCCGGTTATTGCTGAATTTGCCCTGCATCTGGGCCCCTGGGAGTATTTCTCTCTCTGCTTCTGCGCCATTACTCTTGTGGCTTCTCTGTCTAAGGGAAATATTTTTAAAGGCATCATGGCAGCAGGTATTGGTCTTCTGATGGGATGCATCGGAATGGATCCGATTAACGGAGCAACCCGTTTTACTTTTGGAAACGTATATCTGACTGCAGGTATCAGTACAGTAGCCCAGATGCTTGGTATGTTTGCAATGTGCCAGATTATCCGGGACTCTGCAAAGGGCGAGGCGAAAATGCCGGATGTGGATACGGTAACAAACAAGGGGCTTGGAATTGGTTTCAAGGATATTATTGAAAATATCAAGACGATTGGCTTTGCCTTTGCAACTGGCCTTTGGATCGGTTTTCTTCCCGGTATGGGCTCAGGTATTTCCAATATGGTTGCATACGGCTATGCAAAAAGCATCAACAAGGATCCGGAAAGCTTCGGAAAAGGAAATCCGGCTGGTGTATGGGCTTCTGAGACAGCAAACAACGCTTCTCTTGGAGGAGCTCTGATTCCGATGATGGCACTTGGTATCCCCGGAGATGGTATTACAGCGATGTTGATTGCCGGACTGACGATTCACGGACTGCAGGCAGGTCCCCTGTTTATGACAGAGCAGCCGGATCTGGCTATGCTGATTTTTGCCTGCGTACTGGTAGCAGCGATTGTTACCTATATTATCCAGATTGCGACAAAGCGCTGGTTCCCGTACATTTTGAAGGTGCCGTATCATTACCTGTATACAGTAATCCTGGTTATTTGCTATATCGGAGGTTATGGAATTTCCAATACCATGTTCAATATCTATGTGATGCTTGCTCTGTGCCTGCTGGCAATCTTTATGAGTATTGCAGGACTGCCTACTTCTCCGCTGGTGCTGGCCTTTATCCTGTCCAGTAAGCTGGAGCGCTACTTCCGTCAGGGAATCAGCTATGCGCATGGAAGCTACAAGGAATTTTTCACCAGACCGCTGTCTGCCGCCCTGCTGGCAATTGCAGTGTTCTGTGTTGTATGGCCGCTGATTTCTGAGCATCTGAAAAAGAAAAAAGCAGCTGCAGTCGTATCGGCAGCAGGACAGGATGTCAATGATGATTGATTCGGAAACGAGCCTTCCGAAAATAGAAGCCTGTTATGGAAGTCTTTCCTCCATGCTTCGCAAGTTCGACCGATTTGCCCGCCAGGATTGCTTTCGCGGGCAGTCGGTGGAAGAATTTGAAGAGTGGAGGGAAAAAACACGCAGACTTCTCTCCGGTCTTCTGGGGCTGGAAAAAATGGAAGAATGCGATTTGCATCCGATCACGATGGAAGAAGCGGTAACGCTTCCTGACGGGATTCGGAGAGAGCATATCAGGATTCAGACGGAGCCGGATATTTGGATGACGATGTATCTGTTGATTCCGGCAGATGCCGATCCGAACACCCGGCTCTTTTTATGTCCTCCCGGCCATAATGGAGCAGGAAAATATACAGTGGCCGGTTTGGGGGAGTATGGCGCAATCAAAGAAAAAATAGAACAGTATCAATATGATTACGGAATGCAGCTGGCAAAAAAGGGGTTTGTAGCTGTCTGTCCGGACTGCCGCGGCTTTGGAGAGCGGCGGGAGGAGGTGGCAGACGCGAAGGATCCTGTTCTGGGATTAAAGGGAGACTGCTATTGGCTGGCTCATATGGGAGAGCCTTTGGGGATCCCTGTCGCAGGAATGCTGGTCTGGGATCTGATGCGTCTCATCGATTATCTGGAATTACGGAACGAATGGGATACAGAACATATTGGCTGCCTTGGCTTTTCTGGGGGAGGCATGCAGACGCTTTATCTGGCAGCTTTGGATGAGCGGATTCAATATGCGGTTATCAGCGGTTATATGTATGGCTTCCGTGATGCTCTTCTTACGTTGAACCGCAACTGCTCCTGTAATTATATTCCTCATCTGTGGGAGCACCTGGATATGGGGGATATTGCGTCTCTGATTGCGCCGAGGCCTCTGGTAATCCAGTCCTGCAGGCAGGACAGACTGAACGGTCCAAGAGGTATCGTCAATGCTGTCGAACAGGCTGCAGTAATTGAAAAGGCTTATCGGCTCTGTCACGCGGAAAAGCTGCCTTTACATGATATCTGTGAGGGCGGGCATCAGTGGCATGGAGAACGGTTGGATATGTATTTGAAATATATAGGAAAGTAGGAAAATTTCATGGACAGATTGAAGTTGCGTGAAACAATTTTAAGGAAAATTGAAAAGCCGGTGATACCAGATAAAAGGTATTCTGTCCTGGAGTTTGGAGCAGAGCCGGACAGCAGCAGGATTCAGACGGAAGCATTTCAATTTGCTATCGACCATATCAGCGAAACAGGAGGAGGAATTGTCTGTGTTCCGGCGGGAAAGTATCTGACAGGAGCGATTACCTTAAGGAGCCGGGTGGAACTTCATCTGGAAAGCGCGGATACTTTGATTCAATTTGTAAATGAAGAACCAGAAAAGCATTATCCGCTGGTGTTTTCTCATTGGGAGGCAACGCCCTGCTATAATTATTCTCCGCTGATTTATGCCTGCGATGCCCATGATATTGCAGTAACTGGACCGGGAGTATTTGACGGAGGGGCAGACCGGGAGCATTGGTGGAACTGGCACCATCAGGTTGAAGATGCCTGGTCTGAGGATCTGCCGGATCTTCAGCTTGAGGACAGAAGGCTTCTGAGAAAAATGAACCAGGATGGCATTGCGGTAGAACAGCGAGTGTTTGGACCGGGCCATTATCTTCGACCCAATTTTGTTCAGCCGATTCGGTGCAAACGTGTGCTGTTTGAGGGCTTTACTTTGAAACACAGTCCCATGTGGCAGCTGAATCCGGTAATGTGTGAGAGTCTTACGGTAGATGGAGTGACGCTTTCCAGCCACGGATCCAATAATGACGGATGTGATCCGGAAAGCTGCCATGGAGTTTATATCCGGAACTGCCGGTTTGATACAGGAGATGACTGCATCAGCCTGAAATCAGGTCGGGATCGGGATGGCCGGGAGGCAAACAAGGCATGCGAATATATACTGATTGAGAATAACGAATTTGCAGATGGACATGGCGGGATAGCTCTGGGAAGTGAGATGAGCGGAGGAATCCGGTGTGTACTGGCAGAATTTAACCGCTTCAGCAGCCCGAACTTGACCTACGCTCTTCGTTTGAAAACTAACGCCCGCCGCGGAGGCAAAGTGGAAGATGTAATTCTGGCAGACAGCGTAATGGAACATGTTCACGGTGCAGCGGTTCATGGAACCATGCTTTATGAGGATGGAAGAAATGGAGATGATCTGCCGGTGTTCCGGAACATTACGATTGAAAATGTAACGGCCCACGGAGGGGATTACGGAATTTTTCTGGAAGCCTTTGAAGAGGTTCCCATTACCGGTCTGATTCTGAGAAATATCAGGATTGACGGGGCAGAGCAGTGTATGAGAAGCATGAACTGGAAGGAGCCGGTAATTGAAAATGTAGTAATTAACGGAAAATTCTTTCCAAGGATTGGTAAGCTGCGGATTGCCGGTGTTCCGTATAAGGGCGCCAGCCTGAAGGCTCTGGCAGAGTTCTGTGGAGAGAGGACAGAGTGCAGCTATTGCTGGGAAATGAAAACTTCCTGTGGGCGGTGGGAGCAGGCCGGAGGAGAAGCTGTCTTTACGGTTCCTTCTGATTGTACAGCAGTCCGCGTGTCTGCCAGGGACGCTTATGGAAACTGCGAGTACAGCAGGGAATACCGGGTTCTGGAGTATAACACAGACCCTGAAGAAGATACAGAGAGGGCACGCATGATATGCCGCGGATTTCTACAAACGGATGATAACACAGGGGAGGAGCAGGTGCTCAGCCGCGGAGCCCTGGCAAAAATTCTTCTTGCGTTTGGAAGAAACCATGAGGGGATGGAGAAAAATACGGCTGAAGAATCATGGGTAGAGCGGGCTGTTCGAAAGGGGTTTCTGGCCCGTGCCGAGGATGGAGGCCTTCATCCGGAAAGAACTGTCAGCAGGCAGGAAATGGCTACGGTAGCGATGCAGGCATGCGGTGTGAATTACAGAAATGCATCCAGTACCATGCCTGTATGTGCCGATTCCGCCGAGGTGAGCAATAATTACGGAACTAATGTGGCGAGAGCTTTGTATTTTGGATTTATGACATTAGATGAGGCTGGAAGATTCCGGCCAACAGCTCCAGTAACAATGAAGGAAACAGTCCGGATTATAAACAGAGTAGCAGATTTTGCAGGAATGTAAGGGAAAGGGAGAGTTGTATCTATGTGGTTAGAGTATTTTGCTCAATATCTGGAAAATGCATTTCCAAAATTTTTAAAAGAAAAGGTATGGAATTACAAGGATGATCTTTGTGTGATTGGCGCGGCAGATCTGGCTGATGCCACAGGAAATCCAGAGTGGAACCGGTATATTACAGAAAATGCCCATTGGCTGATGGCTGAGGATGGAACTGTATTTAACTGGAAAGAAGGAGAGAATAATATTGATAAAGTGAGCTTCGGAAAATCTCTTCGAATTCTCAGAGATCTGACTGGAGATGCCAGATATGGGAAGGCAGTGGAAAAGGCATATGATTTTCTGAAACAGTATCCCCGCACAGAATCAGGAAATTTCTGGCATAAGGATATTTATCCTAACCAGGTATGGCTGGATGGTCTTTATATGGCAATGCCATTTTATGCAAAAACTCTGACAGAAAATGGAGAGGATCGGTGGGACGATATCGTAGATCAGTTCCAGAGCGCCCATCGCCTTCTGTGGGATGAGAGTCAGGGGCTTTATGTCCATGGCTGCGATGTAAGCCGTCTGGCGGACTGGGCAGATCCAGAGACAGGAAGAAGCAGGTGTGTATGGAGCCGCGCAGAGGGGTGGTTCTTAATGGCCTTAATTGACGTATATGAGCTGGCTGTGGATTATACACCGCGTGCAGAGGAATTGGGAGAAATGCTGATAAGGGCAGTTCAGGGCTTAAGACCTTATCAGGATCTGAAAACAGGAATGATTTATCAGGTGGTAGAGCAGAAGGAGTATCCAGGAAATTACCTGGAAACCTCCGGAAGTGCCATGATTGCGTATGCTCTGATGAAAGGAGCGCGCCTTGGAGTTCTGGACAGAGCTTTGGGAGAAGAGGGAAGCCGGATTCTGGACGGAATCCGTGATACCTATCTGAAAAAGGAAGAGGATGGATTTCATTTACATGGAATCTGCGCCAGCGCAGGACTGGGAAAGGGACCAGATCCTCATAACCGTCAGGATCGGGACGGTACTGCCCGGTATTACGTCAGTGAAGCGCAGATGACAGATAATCAGCACGGAACAGGCGCCTGTATGATGGCTGTCAGCGAACAGCTGAGATGGAAGAAGAAAGGAGAATCGGTATGCTGCAGTTAGGTCTTCGTCTTCACGATGCAGAGAAGCTTCCCATGGAGGAGCTGCTTCCTGTTATCAGAAAAAAGGGATATACATGTGCCCATCTGGCACTGAGCAAGGCCATGAAGGATTATCCCTGCGGTCCGGAAGCGCTGACACCGGGATATGCTCATTACCTGCGCCGGCTGTTTGAGAAAAATGAGATGGATATTGCTGTTCTTGGCAATTATCTGAATCTGGCTCACCCGGACGAAGCAGTGATTCGCGCTTCTCTGGAAAAATACTATTCCCATATCCGCTTTGCTTCCCTGTTGGGCTGCGGCATGGTGGGAACTGAGACAGGAGCTCCTAATGCGGAATATCGATATTGTCCGGAATGCCGTTCTGAGGAGGCTCTTGCCCTCTTTATCCGCAATCTGAAGCCGGTGGTTCGGTGTGCAGAGCAGTTTGGAGTGATTCTTGCTATTGAACCAGTAGCGCGGCATATTGTGTATAATGCGAAGAGGGCCAGGATTGTCCTGGATGAAGTTGGTTCTCACAATCTTCAGATTCTGTTTGATCCGGTTAATCTTCTGGATTTGGAAAATGTGGATCACCGGGACGAGGTGTTTGCAGAGGCGATAGAGCTGCTGGGGCCGGATATTGCGATGGTTCATTTTAAGGACTTTGTCCGTGTCCAAGAGGGCTATGGTTTAAAGGCTGTGGGCGCAGGTACGGGAGAGATGGATTTTACGCCGATTATGCGGTATATTAAGAGAGAAAAACCGTTTATCTACGGAACCCTGGAAAATACGACGCCAGAAAATGCAAAGCTCTGTGGAGAGAAGATGCGGGAGCTTTACGAATCTGTTTAAGTGTTTGAAAACCCGGAAGGGAGAAAGGGAGGAAACCTTATGGCACGTTTATACGTGAAAATCAAAGATCAGGATAATGTGGCAGTTGCTGTTGAAGAATTGAAGGCAGGAACAGAAATTATGGAGGGATTAACTGTGAATCAGGACATTCCCCAGGCTCATAAAATTGCTCTGTGCGATATACCGGCAGGAGAAGCAGTTATCCGGTACGGAGTGGTTCTTGGATATGCAATCCATGACATCAAACGGGGAGACTGGATTAATGAGCATATGCTGGAACTTCCGGAAAGCCCGTCACTGGAAAATATGGAATACGGAACCAATCTGGTAAAAATGGAGGATCTTCCTGTGCCCACCAGAACAACCTGGATGGGCTACCGGAATGCAGAGGGGCCGGCAGGAACCAGAAATCTTCTGGGAATTGTGACAACCGTTCAGTGTGCCGCAGGGGTCTTGAAGGTAGCTGTTGAGCGGATAAAAAAGGAGCTGCTTCCCAAATATCCCAATGTGGATGGAGTTGTTGCAGTAACTCATCCCTACGGCTGCGGAGTTGCCATTAATGCGCCTCTGGCCTGCATCCCAATTCGTGCAATTACCAATGTGATTCGTCATCCAAATTTTGGCGGAGAGATTATGGTGGTTGGACTGGGCTGTGAGAAGCTGACCTACGACCGGGTTCTTCCGCCGGAGGATATTACTCCGGAAAATGTTCTGACGCTGCAGGACTATGCCGGACATGATGCCATGATGAATGCGATTCTGGAAATGGCAGAGAAAAAGCTTCAGAGACTGAATCAGAGAACTAGAGAGGAGCTTCCGTTAAAGGATCTTCTGATTGGCATGCAGTGCGGAGGAAGCGATGCTTTTTCCGGTATTTCAGCCAATCCAAGCGCGGGCTATGCAGCAGATATGCTGGTGCGGGGCGGCGCTACTGTGATGTTCAGTGAGGTGACAGAGGTCCGCGACGGCGTACATATGCTGGCGGCACGGTGTCCGGATGCACATACTAGAGATCGTCTGGCAGAAGAGATGAAATGGTATGATGATTATTTAGAGCAGGGGGGCGTGGATCGTGACGCTAACCCTACCCCGGGAAATAAGAAGGGCGGACTGGCCAATATTGTAGAAAAGGCAATGGGAAGTATCGCCAAAAGCGGAACCAGTCAGATTGTGGAGGTGCTTTCTCCGGCGGAAAAGCCGACAAAACACGGCCTGATTTATGCGGCAACTCCGGCCAGCGACATTGTATGCGGTCCCAGCCAGGTAGCCAGCGGTATTGGTTTACAGGTATTTATGACAGGGCGGGGAACACCCTACGGTCTTGATATCTGTCCTGTTATTAAGGTCTGCAGCCGGAATGAGATGAAGAATCACTGGTTTGATTTAATTGATATTTCTGCCGGAGAAGTGGCTACAGGAGAGAAAACCATTGCAGATGTGGGGCAGGAGATTTTTGACATGATCCTGGATGTAGCCAGCGGTGTAAAGGAACCCTATAGTGATCAGTACGGATTTCATAATGATATGTGCATTTTTAATCCGGCACCGATTACCTGAGAAATGGTCTGAAACAGGATTTTTATTGGGAGGCATAATCGCCTCCCTTTTTTCATACTCTGGAAGTAGCTGACAGGCAAAATGATGTAACAGTTCATAGGGCGAACGTACAATGCTTCCTGTCCGCTGTAAGCGGGCAAGAAGATGTATGGCTGAACTGTTGCAAAATGATGAAGCAGAGAGCGGAGGGGTGGGCGTGAACGACAGTTATATGGATGTTTTGCAGCAGTATGAGGGGGAAACTCTCAATGTGAGGAGAGGCCGCGGGGCCTGGATTTGTGAGCAAAGCGACGGGATCCGGCTGTTAAAGGAATACAGAGGAACCCTGCGGCGTCTGGAGTTTGAGGAGGCGGTGTTAAGGGAATTGGAAAACGCCGGATTCGACCAGGTGGATCAGTATGTGCGCAGCCGGGAAGGCGCGCTGATTGCCACAGGGGAGGATGGAAGCAGATACATTCTGAAAAAATGGTTTCTGGATCGGGAATGCAGTCTGCGGGACAGCAAAGAAATCCTGACAGCCGTAAGCAGGATTGCGGCTCTGCACCGGGCATTTCGGAAAATTTCCTGGCGTGAGGAGTGGGATCTTGGTTCGATGGTTCCGCCGGGGGTGGATGAAGAGATGAAAAGACACAGCAGAGAAATGAAACGGGCCAGTGCCTTTATCCGGAAAAAACGGAAGAAAAGTGAGTTTGAACTGTGTGTGATGCAGCACTTTCACTGTTATTATGAACAGGCGCTGGAGGCTCAGGACGGACTGGAACTACTTGAGAAGAAGCAGGGACAAAGCCGTCTTTTTTTGTGCCATGGAGATTTGGATCAGCATCATATTTTGATAGGTTCTCAGGATGTGGCATTTATTGAATTTAATCAGATGCACCTGGGAGATCAGATGACGGATCTGTACCGCTTTATGAGAAAGGCTATGGAAAAGCATGGCTGGGATCCGCGGCTGGGGGCGTCTATGATGGAAAGCTATGATCGGGTGCTTCCCACCAGCCGGGAGGATCGGGCCTGCCTGTACTATCTGTTTCTGTATCCGGAGAAATACTGGAAACAGCTGAATTATTATATGAATACAAATAAGGCATGGATTCCTGAAAAAAATGTGGAGAAGCTTAAACTTCTGGAGGAGCAGGAGACAGGACGGCGTCAGTTTCTGCGGGAGATACGGTAAAATCTTCGGTCCAGCAGGTGGAGTAATGCTGCATTTGCCGTGTTCCGATTCCGCCGGCGAATCCATCCATCAGGGCATGATCCATTCTCTGGTAGGGGATATGGAACGGGTGTCCGGAGTGATAGTAGTTAAAGGACATCAGATAGACACTTTGAAGGTCAGGAAGCTGTGTCTCATACAGGATGTAGCCTCTCTGATGGATGGAGCCGAAGGGAAAGCTAAAGGCACCGGAAATACAGTAGGAGGAGCTGGGGCCGAACAGGGAGGCGCTTGTACGGAGGCCCTTTTGCAGTCGGGAGATGGGAGCTGTATAGTCGGTGTTTCCTTTGGAAAAAAGGAGCTGACCGGAAATCCGGCTGTTTTCTTCATTGGGAATGGGATCTGGAAAAAGGGCAAAGCCGTCCTGCCACAGAGGGGAGAAGCCATTTATACGAAAATGTTCAATTACAGCAGCTCTGTCATGGGAAAGCTGGACATAAACAGCGGTTGCATACAGGGATTCCTCTGGCGGCTCCTGGCCGTAGGAATACAGCTGATTGGAGAAATAGATCTCCTGGGAATCGATATGTACGGCGGAGGCGTCCTTCATGCGAAGGAGGTCCGTCTGGGATAAATCTGCCAGAATTTCAGCCGGAATGCCAAGAGAGGAAAGCTTTTGGGAAACGGCCTGAGCTTCCTGGGAAATCGGAGCTTTTTCTGTTATATCCAGGGAAAGGTGATTCCAGAATACACAGGTTCCAGCCAGGAGAAAACAGACGGGAAAATAGAGCTTTGTCAGACGCTTTTCGCCAGGGGAAAGCTCAGGCTCTGGAAAAATGGGCATCAGAGCCAGCATTTCCTCTGTAAGGCGGAAGCAGGAAACCATCAGCGCGATAAACCAGATCACCATAGAAGCTCCCATAAGAAAACTGCCGGAAATTTCCGGAAACAGAAGTCCAAGCGCTGTAATGGAAGCAAGCCAGACGGAAAGCCATAGAAAGGGATCACGTTCAGATGTAATTTCATAAGAGCTGCACATTTCCTTCAGGCCGCGGCGAATCAGAAGCAGCAGGGCCATGCGCAGGCTGGTGACTGCAAGCGCAGGGATAGGAGAGGCGGAAAAAAGGGGAGTCTGGGCAGCCGGAGAAACCATAAGGCCGAGGAGAACTATCTGCCAGAAAAGCAGTCCGGCAGAAAGAGCGTAGGCTTCCCGGAGATTTTTATTGTGATTCTGAAGCTTTCCAAGGCCGCGGAAAATCCAGAAGGCGCTGAAGAGCTGCAGGAGATAGGGAAGTATACCGATGCGGATGGAAAAAAAGGTGAAGAAAAGTCCGGGAATCAAATATTCTCTGGCAGAATAGAAGCTGCTCTGCGTCTGTTTTTCGCTTAGGGTCATGGTATTATCCCTCCCTTTTTCTGAAAAATTAAAGTGCTGTGTTAAAAGTATACCATGAGCCGTTCTGAAAATCCTTACAGATTCCGGTTAGTTTCTTAATTTTTCTGTAACTATTCAGGACGGCGGGAGAACTGGCAGAAAAATCCGTGTCAAGCTTGCTTGTAAGCGGATTTTCCAGCCAGTTCTCACATCGGAGGAATCTCCGATGCTTCTTGTTCGGCTTTGCCGGACAAGAAGATGCCCCGTCCTGAACAGTTCGATTTTTCTGAATTGCCGACGGTCAGGTTTCTATGATACGGATTGACAGATTTTTCAAAAAAGTGTATATTTAAGTTAGGAAAATTTGTGTTCCTGCACATATTTTTACTAAGAAATTCGGGGGAGACAGTTATGTATCTGGATGATTACAAACGCTGGCTTGCAGCAGATCTGGAAGACGCAGATCTGAAGCCGGAACTGGCAAAAATTGAAGGAAATGACGAGGAAATCAAAGATCGCTTTGCGGTAGCTCTGAAGTTCGGTACAGCAGGCCTGCGCGGCGTGCTGGGAGCCGGTACCAACAGAATGAACATTTATGTGGTTCGTCAGGCAACACAGGGACTGGCAAACTGGGTGAAGACTCAGGGCGGCAACCAGACAGTTGCAATCAGCTATGACAGCCGCTTAAAGAGCGATGTATTTGCAAAGACCGCAGCAGGAGTTCTTGCTGCCAATGGTATTAAGGTACGTATTTACGATGCTCTGATGCCAGTACCAGCTCTGTCCTTTGCAACCCGTTATTACCAGTGCAATGCGGGTATTATGGTGACTGCGTCCCACAATCCGGCCAAGTATAACGGCTACAAGGCATATGGTCCTGACGGCTGCCAGATGACAGATGATGCGGCTGCCATTGTGTATGATGAGATTTTAAAGACGGATATTCTGGAGGGCGCAAAGTACATCTCCTTTGCAGAAGGAGTGGAAAACGGAATGATCCGTTTTGTTGGCGATGATTGTAAGAAGGCTTTTTATGAGGCAATTGAAGCCCGTCAGGTTCGTCCGGGTCTGTGCAAAACTGCCGGACTGAAGCTGGTTTACAGCCCCTTAAACGGTTCCGGACTGGTTCCTGTTACCACAGTCTTAAATGACATGGGAATTACGGACATTACCATTGTTCCGGAGCAGGAGTACCCGAATGGCTACTTTACCACCTGCAGTTATCCGAATCCTGAGATTTTTGCAGCTCTGGAACTGGGACTGAATCTGGCTAAGGAGACAGATGCCGATCTGATGCTGGCAACAGATCCGGATGCTGACCGTGTGGGTATTGCCATGAAATGTCCGGACGGCTCCTATGAGCTGGTAAGCGGCAATGAGATGGGCGCTTTGCTGCTTGATTATATCTGTGCAGGACGAATCGAGAAGGGAACTATGCCTGAGCGTCCGGTTGCTGTAAAATCTATCGTTTCCACTCCTCTGGCAGACGCGATTGCAGCTCACTATGGTGTTGAGATGAGAAACGTGCTTACAGGCTTTAAGTGGATTGGAGATCAGATTGCAGGTCTGGAGGCAGCAGGTGAAGTTGACCGGTTTATCTTTGGCTTCGAGGAGAGCTACGGATATCTGGCAGGTCCTTATGTTCGTGACAAGGACGCAGTTATCGGCTCCATGCTGATCTGCGAGATGGCAGCCTACTACCGCAGCATTGGAAGTTCTATTAAGCAGCGTCTGGAAGAGATTTACGCAGAGTATGGCCGTTACCTGAACAAGGTTGACAGCTTTGAATTCCCGGGTCTGACCGGTATGGATAAGATGGCTGGAATCATGCAGGGACTGCGGGACAATCCTCCCACTGAATTTGCTGGCTATAAGGTAGAGAAGGTAACAGATTATCAGAAGCCTGAAGAAACGGGTCTTCCGGCAGCCAATGTACTGATTTATGCTCTGGAGGGTGGAGCAACTGTTGTGGTTCGTCCTTCTGGTACAGAGCCGAAGATCAAGACCTACTTTACAACTCTGGGCAAGGACCTGGCAGAGGCTCAGGCTCAGAAGGACAAGCTGGCAGAGGCAATGAAGCCGATTCTGGCATAAAAGTCAAAGGGCTCAGACATAAAATAACGAATGCGAAAAAGGTCTGAACGAAAAAACATAAAAAGATAAAAGGCGGTCGCTTCCAAAATGTCTGAGGACATCAGGAGGCGGCCGCTTCTTTTTGCGATTTATAATTGCGCAGGGATTTAAAGTATGCTACAATCAACGAAAACACAGGCAGCAGAAATTGCCGGAGGCATCTGCTGCAGGCGCAGACAGGAAAGAGAGGGAGAAAAAAGATGAATTTATCCTATCAGAGTACAAGAGGCACAGAAAGTGGCCTGACAGCATCCCAAGCTATTTTAAAAGGGCTGGCTGATGACGGCGGATTGTTTATGCCCACTTATATCCCGAAGCTGGAGGTTCCCATGGAGCAGCTGGCCAAGATGTCTTATCAGGAAACAGCATATCAGGTAATGAAGCTGTTTCTCAGTGATTTTACGGAGGAGGAGCTGCGTTACTGCATTAACAGTGCGTATGACAGTAAGTTTGATACAGAGGAAATTGCTCCTCTGGTAAAGGCGGACGGTGCCTATTATCTGGAGCTTTTCCATGGAAGCACCATTGCATTTAAGGATATGGCACTTTCCATTCTGCCGTATCTGATGACAACCTCTGCGAAGAAGAATCATGTGGAGAATGAAATTGTAATTCTTACAGCCACATCCGGCGATACGGGAAAGGCAGCTATGGCAGGCTTTGCTGATGTGCCAGGCACCCGGATTATTGTTTTTTATCCCAAGGGAGGAGTCAGCCGCGTTCAGGAGCTGCAGATGGTAACTCAGAAGGGAGACAATACGGCAGTTGTTGCGATTCACGGCAATTTTGACGATGCTCAGACTGGCGTGAAGAAGATTTTTGGAGACAGAGCCTTTGGCGAGCGGCTGGCTAAGAAGGGCTTCCAGCTTTCTTCTGCCAACTCCATTAATATCGGACGTCTGGTTCCTCAGGTCGTGTATTATGTATATGCCTATGCAAAGCTGGTGGAAAACGGAGAGATTCAGAACGGAGATCCGATTAATATTACCGTTCCTACCGGCAATTTTGGCAATATACTGGCTGCCTATTTTGCAAAACAGATGGGAATTCCGGTGAAAACCCTGATTTGTGCTTCCAATGACAATAAGGTTCTCTATGATTTCTTCCGGACAGGAATCTATGATAAGAAGAGGGAATTTATTCTTACCAGTTCTCCTTCTATGGATATTCTGATTTCCAGCAACCTGGAACGTCTGATTTATCTGAGCACAGGCTGTGACGCGGAAGCAAACCGCAGCCTGATGGAGCAGCTAAATACACAGGGCTCCTACGAGGTTACGGAAACCATGAAGGAAGCCATGAAGGATTTTACAGGCGGATTTGCTACAGAGGCTGAGAATGCAGCTGAGATTAAGAAGGTTTATGAGGATACGGGATATGTGATTGATACCCATACCGGCGTGGCCTCTGCCGTTTATCGGGCTTATGCGGAAAAAACCGGAGATACGACACCTACAGTTATTGCATCGACTGCCAGCCCCTATAAGTTTTCTCACAGCGTGATGGAGGCTATTCGGGGAGATGAGGGCAGTAAGGATGAGTTTGCCATTGTTGATGAGCTGTGCGCTGTGTCTGGTGTGAAGATTCCGGCAGCAGTGGAGGAGATCCGGAATGCCGAGATTCGCCATAAGCGGGAAAGCGATGTGGAGGATATGGAGAAGACCGTAGCGGAGATTCTGGGACTGTAACAAACTACTTCCCAAATTTCGGAAAATGTATTATACTGTTATACAGAAATGCGGGGTGGACAGGTTCTCAGTCCGCGCATTGGGGGACAATCCCGAATATAAAGGAAAACGGAGGATTTTGACATGTTAGTATCTGCAACAGAAATGCTGAAAAAGGCAAAAGAGGGGCATTACGCAGTAGGTCAGTTTAACATTAATAACCTGGAGTGGACCAAGGCAATCCTGGCAACAGCGCAGGAGCTGAACTCCCCGGTTATCCTGGGCGTATCTGAGGGTGCAGGAAAATACATGACCGGCTTTAAGACCGTAGCAGCTATGGTAAAGGCTATGATCGAAGAGATGAATATTACCGTTCCGGTAGCTCTGCATCTGGATCATGGTTCTTATGACGGATGCTATAAGTGCATTAAGGCAGGTTTCTCTTCCATCATGTTTGATGGTTCTCACTATCCGATCGAGGAGAACGTAGAGAAGACCAAAGAGCTGGTAAAGGTTGCACATGCTATGGGTCTGTCTATCGAGGCTGAGGTTGGTTCCATCGGCGGCGAGGAAGACGGCGTTGTTGGTATGGGTGAGTGTGCAGATCCGGATGAGTGTAAGGCTATTTCTGATCTGGGTATCGATTTCCTGGCAGCAGGTATCGGCAATATTCACGGAAAATATCCGGAGAACTGGCAGGGCTTAAGCTTTGAGACTCTGGATGCCATTCAGCAGAAGACTGGCGCTATGCCGTTAGTTCTGCACGGCGGTACCGGAATCCCGGCTGATATGATTAAGAAGGCTATTGATCTGGGCGTAGCAAAGATCAATGTAAATACCGAGTGCCAGCTGTCCTTCGCAGCTGCAACCCGTGAGTACATTGAGGCTGGCAAGGATCAGCAGGGCAAGGGCTTTGATCCGCGTAAGCTGCTGGCTCCCGGCGCAGAGGCAATTAAGGCAACTGTAAAAGAAAAGATGGAGCTGTTCGGTTCTGTTGGCAAAGCGTGAGCCTGAACGGACGTAGCATACAGGGCGGTATGCCGCTTTGAATGGTTACGAATGAATTTTCATACGGAGCGATGGTGTTTTTCCGGCAGGAGAAGCACCATCGTTTTTCAGGTTTTAGATACTCGGAAGCTGTTAAACGCAGGATGCTTCTTGTTCGGCTTTGCCAGACAAGAAGATGACCCGTCCTGAACAGTTACTAAAAGACGAGAAATCACAGTAAGAAAGCACCAAAATACAAAGGCGCGGGAACAGAGCATCTGATACAGACGCGCGGAGAGGGATTCAAAAAAGGGGAAATTCAGTCAGAGGAGAGGAAGAAAAATTTATGAGCGAAGTATTGAATGCTGCAGAGATTTTCGGAAAAAACGTATTTAATGAATCTGTTATGAGGCAGCGTCTGCCAAAGGATGTATTCAAAAAAATGAAGAAAACCATGGAGGACGGGGCAGAGCTGGATCCGTCCATTGCAGGTGTAGTGGCTCATGCAATGAAGGAATGGGCGATGGAGAGAGGCGCTACTCATTATACCCACTGGTTTCAGCCGTTGACAGGTGTTACGGCTGAGAAGCACGACTCCTTTATTTCCGTACCGGATGCTGCGGGAAAGGTCATTATGGAGTTTTCTGCCAAGGAACTGATCAAGGGTGAGCCGGATGCATCTTCATTCCCCTCTGGCGGACTGCGGGCAACCTTTGAGGCAAGAGGATATACTGCCTGGGACTGTACTTCTCCGGCATTTTTGAGAGAGGACGCCTGTGGAGTGACGCTCTGTATTCCGACCGCGTTCTGTTCCTACCGGGGCGAGGCGTTGGATCAGAAAACACCGCTTTTACGTTCCATGCAGGCTATTGACAAGCAGGCTCTGCGGATTCTTCGTCTGTTTGGGAATACTACAGCCAAGCGGGTTGTTCCTTCTGTAGGCTCAGAGCAGGAATATTTTATGGTAGACCGGGACAAGTATCTCCAGAGAAAGGATCTGATTTATGCAGGAAGAACCCTGTTTGGAGCCATGCCTCCCAAGGGACAGGAGCTGGATGATCATTATTTCGGAGCTATCCGGGAACGGATCGGCGCCTATATGAGAGATCTGAATATAGAACTGTGGAAGCTGGGTGTGACAGCCAAGACACAGCACAATGAGGCAGCACCGGCCCAGCACGAGCTGGCACCTATTTACGAGCAGGCAAATCTGGCTGTGGATCACAATCAGATGACTATGGAGGCGATGAAAAAGGTTGCGGGACGTCATGGAATGACCTGTCTTCTTCATGAGAAACCCTTTGCCGGAGTGAATGGCTCCGGAAAGCATAACAACTGGTCTCTGATCAGCGATGACGGCATTAATCTGTTAAGTCCTGGCGATACTCCTCATGAAAATATCCAGTTTCTGCTGGTTCTGGCCTGTATTTTAAAGGCTGTGGATGTTCATGCAGATCTGCTTCGTGAGTCTGCGGCAGATGTAGGAAATGATCACCGCCTGGGGGCGAATGAAGCACCGCCGGCGATTATTTCTGTATTTTTGGGAGATCAGCTGGAGGACGTGATTGACCAGCTGTGCAGCACTGGTGAGGCAACTCATTCCAAGCAGGGCGGGACTTTAAGAACCGGCGTGGCAACTCTTCCGGATCTGGATCTGGATGCTACAGACAGAAATCGTACTTCACCCTTTGCCTTTACAGGTAATAAGTTTGAATTCCGTATGGTGGGAGCTTCTGATTCTGTTGCGCCAGCCAATGTGGTTCTGAATACCATTGTGGCAGAGGCATTCCAGGAAGCAGCCGACGAGCTGGAAAATGCTGAGGATTTTTCTGAAGCAGTTCATGACATGATTAAGAAGCTTCTGAAGGAGCACAGAAGAATTATTTTCAATGGCAACGGCTATTCAGACGCGTGGGTGGCTGAGGCAGAAAAACGAGGTCTTCCCAATATTGTTTCTATGGTAGATGCAATTCCTTCTATTACAACAGAGAAGTCAGTAAAACTGTATGAGCAGTTTGGCGTGTTTACCAGAGCGGAGCTGGAATCCCGTGCGGAGATTGAGTATGAGAATTACTCCAAGGTAATTAATATTGAGGCAAAAACCATGATTGATATGGCCAGCAAGCAGATTATTCCGGCTGTGATAAAATATACGACGCAGCTGGCTGGTTCTCTGGGGGCGGTGAAAAATGCCTGTCCGGAGGCTGATGTCAGTGTTCAGACAGAGCTTCTGGTGGAAACCTCTGCCCTGCTGTCTGATATGAAGGTTGCACTGGCTTCTCTGGAGAATGCGCTGGAAATCTGCTCCGGACTGGAAAGTGCAGAGCAGGCTCATGCCTACCATGAGAAGGTAGTTCCGGCAATGGACGCACTTCGCGCTCCGGCAGATCGTCTGGAAATGATCGTGGACAAGGATCTGTGGCCTTTCCCAAGCTATGGAGATTTGATTTTTGAGGTATAACTGTAAATCAGAGGAAACATAGAGGAAAATAGAATAATCTAATGAAAAAACGGCGGAATATGTCTTGGTATAGGACAGGCTTCGCCGTTTTTCTTTTTGTTTTAAAGAGCAAGCTTCTTTTGTAAAGCAAAAACACTTCGCAAGGATGAGGCGTGTGTTCCTGAGGAAAATGGCTGCTGACAGAGCTGCGCTCTGGCGAGAGGAAATGTCGAGGGATATTCTCTGTTTTGCACAATTTTGGGAGCGGATTTTGCATTTCAGGAGGAAAAGAGAGGATTCTGCACAATCAGGGGTTGAAATTGTGCATTTAAGGAGGAAAAAGTCGAATCCTGCACAATCCGGGGTTGAAATTGTGCATTTCAGGAGGAAAAAGTCGAATCCTGCACAATCCGGGGTTGAAATTGTGCATTTAAGGAGGAAAAAGCCGAATCCTGCACAATCCGAGGAGGAGATTGTGCATTTAAGAAGGAAAAAGTCGAATCCTGCACAATCCGAGGTTGAAATTGTGCATTTAAGGAGGAAAAAGTCGAATCCTGCACAATCCGGGGTTGAAATTGTGCATTTCAGGAGGAAAAGAGAGGATTCTGCACAATCCGGGGTTGAAATTGTGCATTTTAGGAGGAAAAAGTCGAATCCTGCACAATTCGAGGTTGAGATTGTGCATTTTGGAATGGAAAAGCGGAAAATTGCACAACTGCAGCCAGGGTTTTGCAGGAGTTGAAATAAATGCGGAATATAAAAGGTACAAAAGACAGCTCGCAGATTAGATTGTAGGGGCAAAGGAACAGTGCTATAATATGAAAGCAGGCGGGGCGTATGTCCTGCCTGTTAATGATAGGAAACTTATTATTGTCAGAATGTTCAAATAGAAAAGCCGGGGAGTGAAATACTTGAAAAGGGAAACTATTTATGAATATGTAAAGAAGCGATATAATACAGTGCCAGAATACCTTTGGAAGGACTCTCCCAAAAGTGCAGTGCTTCGGCATAAGAATGGAAAATGGTATGGGGTGCTGATGGAGGTTGAGAGAGCCAGGCTGGGATTAGAAGGAGATACAAAAGTAGACATCATCGATGTAAAATGTAATCCTGACATGGTCGGTTTGCTGACACAGAGCTGTGGATTTTTACCGGGATATCATATGAATAAAAGGCACTGGATTACAATGCTGTTGGATGGAACTGTGAGTGAGGAAAAAGTTTTAGATTTTTTGGATATGAGTTATGATTTGATTGAATAAAAGCATTACCAGAAATGAGAGACAGGAAAAATCTTATGAAAACAAGCTTTCAACGTTTTTTCTGTCTGAATCTTCGCAGGGCTGTTACTTCAGATCAAGTGTGCCAGGGGGGGATGCGTGTCAAGTGTGCCAGGGGGGATGCGTTTACATTTCCCAGGGATTATAGTATATTGTAAGTATTCATAATGAGAATGCAGCAGAAGAGGGATACATACTGCTGCATAGATTCAAAGTGCGGGAGATGATTGAGATTGATGAAACAGAATGCTCTGGAAGTAGTTTATGCTTCAAATGACGGTTATGCCAGACATTTAGGGGTGTCCCTCTGTTCGTTGCTGGACAGAAATCAGGATATGGAGGAAATTCGAGTTCATATTTTAAGCATGGGAATTTCCAGGGAGAACCAGGCCCGCCTGCAGAGGCTGGCAGACAGATATGAGCGGAAATTGATTTTTGTGGAAATAGAAGATTTGGAAGGCCGTTTTGATCACCCGGTGGATACGGGAGGGTATGATATCAGCATTATGCTGCGCCTTTTTATGGCAGAGGCGCTGCCAAAGGAGCTGGATCGAGTGCTGTATCTGGACTGTGATACCGTGGTGGCTCAGTCCTTAAAGCATTTGTGGAATGTACGTCTGGGAGACAGGATCGCAGGTGCTGTTATGGAGCCTACGATTTATAAAGAAGTAAAGGAATCGATTGGCCTGGGGCCGGAGGACGGGTATTTTAATTCCGGTGTGCTTCTGGTGAATTTGAAGAAATGGCGGGAAGAGAACATTCAGGAAAAACTTCTGGAATTCTGGAAGGAAAATGGAGGAAAGCTGTTTGCCAGCGATCAGGATGTGATCAATGGGACTTTAAAGGGAAGAATTCTGCCGCTTCCTCCCAGATATAACTTTTTTACTAATTACCGGTATTTTTTCTATCGGAGTCTGCTTCGGGTATCTCCTTCCTATCGGGCAGTTACCTGGGCTGAATTTCGGGAGGCAAAGCGTCATCCCTTTATCATCCATTATATGGGGGATGAAAGGCCGTGGATTGCAGGAAATCTGAACCATTACCGAAAGGCCTATGAACGGTATCTGGCTCAGACAGAATGGGCCAAAACTCCAAAGGAAAAAGGAAAACGACTGTATATGCTGGCATATCATGGGCTGGATTATTTGACGGTGCTGTGCCCGTCGGCCAGGTTTGCGATCAGCCGGAGCATGGGAATGCGTTTTGTAGAGAATAGAAAGAAGGACAGAAAATAATACGCTTGGAGGAGAAAAAATGATTACAGTATTAATGGCAGCCTGGCAGGGAAAAAAGTATTTGGAGCAGCAGCTGGACTCCATTTTGGCCCAGACAGTTCCTGTGCGCATCTGGGTGTCTGACGACGGCTCGGATGATGGTACAAGGGAGCTTTTGGAGCAGTATTGTGAATGGTATCCGAAGCAGGTTTTTTTATATTCCAGAGAGAATTCCGGAGAAAATGGCGCTGCTGGAAATTTTTTCTGGCTGCTGTCTCTGGCAGCGAAGGAAGGAAAAAGTGATTATGTCATGCTGAGTGATCAGGATGATGTGTGGTTCCATCATAAGGTGAAAACTCTTCTGCGAAGAATGAAGCAGCTGGAAAAGGGACTGGGAGAGGCCTGTCCGATTCTTGTTCATTCCGATATGGAAGTGACAGACAGCCAGCTGAATGTACTGGATCCCAGCTTTTTCCACTATTCTCATATCAATCCGACCAGAAGTACATTTGGAGAGATTCTGGTGGAAAATCCGGTAACAGGAGGCGCCCTGATGATGAACCGGGCGTTGCTTAAGCTTCTGGAAAAGGAACCGGCATCCTGTTTTATGCATGACTGGTGGATAGCATTGACTGCATCCTGCTTTGGCGTGATTGATTTTGTGCCAGAGTCTCTTTCTCAGTATCGTCAGCATGGGGATAATGTACTGGGAGCCAGGGCGTCTGGAAGTCTGAAGGACTGCAGAGAGCGGATAAACCGCCAGAAAGAGGTAGAGGAAAATTACCGGAAAATGATAGAGCAGGCCCGGGCCTTTGGAAAGATGTTCTGGCAGAAGCTGGATGGACGGCAGAGAATGATTCTTCGGGCTTATCTGGCTCTTCCTTATCAGTCTGTGGCCGGACGATGTCAGAATATTGTTAGAAACCGGTTTTTCAAAAGCTCCCGGGTACAGACTGCGGCAATGTGCGTGACAATGCCTCATGCAGGGGAGAAAAGGACAGAGAAAAAATGAAGGTCAACGCAGTAATTTTAAATTACAATGACGCGGATACCGTCGAGACTTTGGTTCGCAGTATTTGTGGATATGAGGTTTTAGAATATATAATCCTTGTGGATAATCATTCTCAGGATGATTCCAGGCAGAAACTTCAGCAGCTGGCCTGTGAGTATGAAAAAATCCAGCTGGTATTTCTGGAGGAAAACGGAGGCTATGGAAAGGGAAACAATGCAGGAGTTCGTTTTGCAGCAGAAGAAAACCAGGCTGATTATGTTCTTATATCCAATCCGGATGTGGTGTTTTCTGAGGAGTGTCTGAAGAAAATGCTTCGTATTTTTGAAGCTCACAAAGATGTGGCAGCGGTGACGGCCCGGATGGAGGACGCCCAGTACGGAACCCAGAAAAATGGCTGGCCGCTGAGAGGCTTCTGGGGAGAACTGTTTTCCATGGGACCTGTAAGCAGACGTTTGCTCCGGCCTTTTCTTGAATATCCGGATCGACGCTTTCAGGGAAAAAAGGCTGTGTATACCGATGCAGTTCATGGCTCTCTTTTCATGGTTGACGGGAAGAAATTTCTGGATTGCGGTGGATATGACGAGGGAATTTTCCTTTATCAGGAGGAGGCAGTGCTGGCACAGCGTTTTCGGAAGGCAGGATACCGAAGCGTACTTTTGTTAAACTGTCACTACCGCCATGAGCATTCTGTGTCTATCAGTAAATCCTTTCAGGGAGAGCTGGAGAGGCAGCGTCTGCGGGAGAAAAGCGTGCTCTATTATATGAAGAATTACCTGTCAGCAGGTTCAGGGAAAATCAGGGTTGCGAAATGCTGGTTCTGGGGAATTCGGATGGAGATTCGGGCAGTCAGGATAGCAGAGGCGATGCTAAAAAAGATATGATTTTTAAGAAGAAAAAAGCCAAAGCCGTATTCAAGCGGCTTGGCTTTTTTCGATTTGGATAAATTCTGTTAATTACTGCCCTAACTGTGCAATCAGCCGCTGGGTTTCTGCTGCTATCTGCTCCTGGGTCAGGTTGGGATCGGTAGGATCCCAGGTCTGTTCAAAGGGGATCTCGTACAGGATGGTAGGACGCTCAAAGGGTCCCGGATCCGGACTGTTGTAAACGACTACGGTTGTTCCAATCGCACAGTTGTCGTAGATCCACTTGGAATCAATGGTTGCCAGCCGGATGCATCCGGCGGAACGGGCAATGCCCAGATTGTTGTAGGTGCTGGCCCATACGCTGAACGGATTCTGCCGGTCATAGATAATAGAATGCAGCAGAATGGGCATTCCCGGGTTCAGGCGGGTTGCGTACTGGGTATACAGATCGTGAATCATCAGACGCCAGCGGTATTTCTCTGGAGTTTTGAAGGTTCCTACAGGTGTATCATCGCCTACGGAGGTCAGGAAGGATTTAACGGGAATGATAAATCCGTTGCCGCCGTCCTGGGCGTAAACAGTCAGGCAGTTCATCTCCTTGTTGATTTTCAGAAGATAGGGACCTCCTGCCGGAAGGAGAGCTTCTACATCAGTCACCAGACGTCCGTCCTCTCCGAAGTAATATTTATAGCCGTCAATGTACTGCCAGCCTGTTACTGGATAGGAATCCTTAAAGTAATACTGGTTGTTTTCCTGCCAGCCCCAGCCAGTATAATTGGAGCCGTCAGCACCGTGGATATAGCGCATCACACCGTCAATATTCTGAATTCCGTCTGCAGTGGCAGCAGCCAGAGGATTGGAGGTATTCAGGTTTCCGGCAGTTCCTTTAACGAAGAATGCCAGACGGTACCCGGTCAGGTGAAGACCACGGCCCATGGTTCCTGCTGTCTGTCCATTTTTGGCCCAGCCGGTCTGAGTGCCGTCGCTTAATGTGGTCATGTAGTAAATATCATACTTATCAGCAACCGGCCCTTTGAAACGGTACTGAATGGCCTCTACCGGAACCATAGTGGCTGCATGAGAGGTCTGCTGACCATTGAGCGCCCAGTCAGACCAGCCATTGGCGGCGGAGTAGGTACGGTAAAGCAGATCTCCGTGAATATTTTCCAGGAAGGTGGAGATGGCGCTGAAGCCAGTTCCTTCACTGGTAATCTCCTGATCGTTGACATAAGGAACAGACCAGTTCTGCTGGCTCAGAAGAAGAGCTGTTGTCTGAAGCCGGGGCTCTCTGTCAGGAACAGTCAGGGGATTGCTTTCCTGCTGTGCTTCCTGCTGCGCCGCCTGCTGTTCGGCCTCCAGCTGTGCGCCCTGTTCCTCGGTCAGTTCTCCGCTTCCTGCTTCCGGTGGAGTTTCACCGGACGGGGGCTGTGGGATCCCTGGCGCTGCAGCACCGCCTCCAGAAGGAGCGGGAGAGCCGGTTCCCTGTTCTATGGTGCCGGAAGAAGAAACGCCTGGACCTCCGGCAGAGGTTTCATCCTGCTCAGTCTGGCCGGCGTGAATGACGGGGCTGCCATCCTGGGAATTGTCTGAAACAGATGTTTCCGGAGCGGGAGAAGCTGCTCCAGGTCCCTGAAGAAGAACGGTAGGGGAGCCGTCTGTATTGCCTGCTGCAAACGCACAGGTGACTGTGTTAAGCATCATGGCTCCTGAAAGAAGCATGATCATGCCTGCTTTTGTATGTCTGTGCATAAAATAAATCCTCCTGTGATCATTCTATTGTTAATCTATCACAATACGGTGAAAAATACCATATGAGATTTACATTTTCAGGCCATTATTGTAAAATAAAAGGTAATGGCAAGAAAAATGTAAGAATATTGTTATGGATTTGGAAATGAATGGAGATTAAGATGGAAAAGAAACAACCAGAGGTGATGGTCAGCATCTGCTGTATTACCTTTAATCAAAAAGATTATATCCGGGATGCACTGGAGGGATTTTTAAAACAGAAAACGGATTTTTCTTATGAAATTCTGATCCATGATGACGCCTCTGGAGACGGAACCGGAGAGATTATCCGGGAGTATGCGCAGCGTTTTCCGGAACGGATTTTTCCTATTCTTCAGACGGAAAATCAGTATTCCAAAGGGCTGACCAATATCAGCGGAACCTTTAATTTCCCCAGAGCCAGAGGGCGCTATATTGCTATGTGCGAGGGAGATGACTATTGGACTGATGAGAATAAGCTGCAGCAGCAGGTGGATTTTATGGAGGCCCATCCGGACTGTTCCATCTGTTTTCACAGCGCAGCTGTAGAGGTACAGGGAAAGGCAGTAACAGAGCGCATGATGCGCCCATACCGGGGAAACAGGCGGGTGACACCGGAGGAGATTATTGACAAAACCTCCGGTTATCCGACGGCTTCCCTTTTGTTTCGCCGGGAAATGGTAGACCATTTGCCGGAATTTTATGTAGAGGCGCCGATTGCGGATATTCCCCTTCAGCTTCTGGCTGCTGCCAGAGGATGGGGGTATTATCTGGATAAGCCCATGTGTGTGTATCGTCTGGGCGGAGCGTCTTCCTGGACAACGCTTATGAAGCAGGGGAATTATGAGCAGAAGCAGGCAGATTACGCCAAAGCCATGGAGAAGATGTATCGGGGCTTTGACCGGGAAACAGGCGGTCGGTTTCAGGAAACTGTGGAGCGTGCGATTTTGCGGCTTGTTTTTCTGACCAGGGTAAATACAAAGAAATACGAAGAGGTTCTGGATCCGCGGAACCGGGAATTTTTCCGGGAGCTGAATCTGCGGACCAGGTTTTTTATCCGTTTTGAGGCAGGCGCGCCGGGGATTTACCGGAGGCTTCAGAGCTGGTTTCATAAAAATGGATAAGAGAAGATGACAGGAGTGAAATTGTGGCAGAGACAGAGATGAAACAAAAGGTGGCAAAGGGGCTGTTTTGGAAGCTTCTGGAAAATGGCGGAGCCCAGGGGGTGCAGTTTGTGATTGCCATTCTGCTGGCGCGGCTTCTGACCCCTGCAGAATATGGTGTAGTGGGAATTATTATGATTTTCATTACGATTGCAAATGTATTTGTGCAGAGCGGCTTTTCTACGGCTCTGGTGCAGAAACGGAAGGCAGATGAGGTGGATTTTTCCTCTGTCTGCTATTTTGAACTGGCGGCAGCGCTTGGAATGTATGGTCTTTTGTATGGAGCGGCGCCATCGATAGCAGATTTTTATGGGCTTCCAGTGCTTTGTGATATTGTACGGGTTCTGGGAGTGGTTCTTTTTCCCGGAGCAGTTATTTCCGTACAGACAGCTTATGTGTCCCGGAACATGGAATTCCGGGGCCTGTTTTTTTCCACTCTGGCAGCGTCCCTGGTGTCCGGTGGTTTGAGTATTGCCATGGCGGCTGCAGGCTGGGGCGTGTGGGCAATGGTGGGACAGCAGATCAGCTATTATATCAGTCTGATGGCAGTGCTGTTTTTGACGGTTTCCTGGAAGCCGCGCAGATGTTTTTCCATGGAACGGGTGGGAGGAATGTTTTCCTTTGGCTGGAAGCTTTTGTGTGCCTCCCTTTTGGATACAGTTTTTAATAATCTCTATGGACTTTTGATTGGAAAGATATATAATGAAGAATTATTGGGAAGCTATACCAGAGGGGAGCAGTTTCCAAAGCTGATTGCATCGAATCTGGGGGCGGCGATTCAGGCAGTGCTTCTTCCGGCTTTTTCTGCCAGTCAGGACAGCCGGGAAACGGTTCGTGATATGGTTCGCCGTGCAATCCGTTTAAGCTCCTTTGCCGTGCTTCCTATGCTGATGGGGTTATTTGCTGTGGCAGATACCCTGGTTTTAGCTCTTTTGGGAGAGCAATGGATGGTTTGTGTGCCGTTTTTGCGGATTATGTGTATCTCCTACTGCTTCTGGCCGATTCATATTACCAATCTTCAGGCTATTAACGCGGTGGGAAGAAGTGATATTTTTCTGAAGCTGGAGCTGGTGAAGAAAGGGCTGAGCCTGGTTGCTCTGCTGGTGGGAATACAGTTTAATGTGTTTATTATGGTATGTATCAAGGCTTTTCAGGATTTTCTGTGTACCTTTGTCAATGCAGCACCCAATCAGAAGCTGCTGGGCTACAGCATTGCTCAGCAGTGGAGAGATGTGGCTCCGCCGGCCTTTTTATCAGCTGTTATGTGTGCAGCTGTTATGGCAGCGGGGAGATTGCTTCCTGAGATGTCCGTGTGGCTGAAGCTGGCTGTGCAGATTGTATGTGGCTGCGGCGTTTATGCGGGGCTGGCGTGGATATTCCGGCTGGAGAGCTTTTGCTATCTGGTGGGAATGGTGAGAGGAGAAAAGTAGGATGATGAAAAATACAGTGCTTGTGACAGCTATTGGTTCTTTTTCTGCAGATGCGGTGATTCAGTCCTGCCGCAGAGAGGGCTTTCGGATTGTGGGCTGTGATATTTATCCGGCAGAGTGGGTGGTCAGCTCCATGGATGTGGATGTGTTTTACCGGGCACCCTATGCCACAGATACAGAGGCCTACCGGAGCTTTATTAGACAGATATGTGAAACGGAGCAGATAGATTATGTGCTTCCTCTGACCGATGCAGAGATTGATGTGTTTCAGCAGTGGAGACAGGAGGATCAGAATTGCCCGGGAGGAAGGGCTGTGCTCTGTATGTCTGATCGGGAAACCATTCATCTATGCCGGAACAAAAGAAGAGCGGCACAGCTTTTGGATGCACAGAAAATATGCCGGACTATTCCGGGGAAACGGCTTTCCGAGCTTTTAGAGACTTTGGAAAATTCTGGGCAGGAGGGACTTGCCGGGCTTTCTTATCCGCTGGTTATCAAGCCGGAGGATGGACGCAGCAGCCAGGGCCTGCGGAGGATTTTTGATTTTCGGGAAATGGAGCTGGCAGTCAGCCAGCTGAGGGAACAGGCAGAACATTATCTGGTGCAGCCGATGATTTCTGGAGGGATTACTACAGTAGATGTAGTAAGGAGCCAGGAAACAGGAAGCTGTGTGTGTCTTCCTCGAAGAGAACTTCTGCGTACGCTAAACGGAGCTGGAACCTCCGTACAGGTATTTCGGGATCCGGTTCTGGAAAAAATCTGTGAAGCGATTGCAGGCGCTTTGGACGTAAAGGGCTGTGTCAATTTTGAATTTATTGAGCATCACACAGAGCAGGGAGAGGTCTTGTGGTATTTTCTTGAGTGCAATCCCCGGTTTGCCGGAGGCGTAGCTTTTTCCTGCATGGCTGGATACGATATGGTGAAAAATCATCTGCGGTGCTTTGTGGGAGAGGAGCCTGAGCCTGCGGGGAGGATCCAGAGTCAGTATATTGCAAGACGGTATACAGAGTACCGGATGAAGGAGGATACCAATGAATAAGAAGCATGAGACTCCAATTATGGTGACCAGGTCTTCCCTGCCGCCTTTGGAGGAATATGTGGAAATGTTAAAGCCTATCTGGGAAAGCGCATGGCTGACCAATATGGGCGAGTATCATGAGGAACTGAAGCGTCAGCTGAAACGCTTTTTGAAGGCAACGGAGCTGGAGCTTTTTGTCAATGGTCATATGGCTTTGGAGCTGGCGCTGCAGGCCATGAATCTGCAGGGAGAGGTGATTACCACCCCGTTTACTTTTGCATCAACAACCCATGCGATTGTCCGAAACGGTCTGACTCCAGTATTCTGTGATATTAATGACCGGGATTATACCATGGATGCAGAGAAGATAGAAGGACTGATTACAGAGAAAACCTGCGCCATTGTGCCGGTTCATGTATATGGAAACATCTGTGATGTGGATCGGATCCATGAGATTGCTCAGAAGCATGGCCTGAAAGTGATTTACGATGCAGCCCATGCCTTTGGAGAGGAATTGGACGGAACGGGAGTGGGGCAGTTTGGCGACGCTTCCATGTTCAGCTTTCATGCCACCAAGGTTTTTCACAGTATTGAAGGCGGGGCAGTCGTGTTTCAGGACGAGGCGCTGAAGGATCTCCTGTATCAGCTGAAAAATTTCGGAATTACAGGCTATGAAAGCGTGGAGTATGTGGGGGCCAATGGAAAAATGAATGAATTCCAGGCGGCTATGGGACTGTGCAATCTTCGTCACATTGAAGGAGAGATTGAGAAACGGAGCCGTCTGGCCAGACATTACCGGGAACGGCTTTCCGAGATACCGGGCATCCGGCTTTGTGAGGAGAATCCCCGGATAAAATATAACTATGCCTATATGCCTGTGGTATTTGACGGCTACGGCGCAGATCGGGATCAGATTTTTGAGGCCTTGAAGGAGCATAATATTTTTGCTCGAAAGTATTTTTATCCCTGTGTCAACAGCTATCAGTGCTACAGAGAACAGTTCCAGGCAGAGGATACTCCAGTGGCGGCACGGATTGCCTCTCAGGTACTGACGCTTCCCCTGTATGCGGATATGCCGGTGGAGGTGGCAGATGAAATCTGTGATGTGATCCTGGCGCAGGGAAACGGGAGGAATGAATGAACAGGGTGCTTGTAGTGATTCCGGCTTATAATGAAGCGGAAAATATTGAGCGGGTGGTGGACGAGCTGATCACGCACTATCCGGAGCTGGATTATCTGATAATCAATGATGGTTCCAAGGACCAGACTGCGGAAATATGCCGAAGCAGAGGATACCATCTTCTGGATCTGCCAGTGAATCTGGGGCTGGCTGGGTGCTTTCAGGCTGGGATGAAATATGCCTGCCTGAAGGGATATCAGTATGCCATTCAGTTTGACGGAGACGGACAGCACAGGCCGGAGTATATAGAGTCTATGAGGCAGAAAATGGACGAGGGCTATGATATTGTGATTGGAAGCCGTTTTGTTGATGAGAAAAAAAGCTTTTCCATGCGTATGATTGGAAGCCGCATGATTGCAGCGGCCATTCGCCTGACAACGGGAGTTCAAGTGGCGGATCCTACATCCGGTATGCGGATGTTTAATCAGAAAATGATCCGGGAATTTGCTCTGAACTTAAATTACGGGCCGGAGCCGGACACCGTATCCTTTCTTTTAAAGCAGGGAGCCCGGGTGGCAGAGGTTCCGGTGGTGATTGGGGATCGTCTGGGCGGGGAAAGCTATCTGAAGCCTGCTGTAGCAGTCAGCTATATGGCGCGGATGATGATTTCCATTTTACTGATACAAAATTTCCGAAAGAAGAAAGGATAGAGCCATGAATCAGTGGACGGCGGCCCTGTTAAAAACCGGATCCAACCGGGAAAAATCAAATATGCTCTGGAATATGGCAGGAAGCTTTTGCTATGCCTTTTCCAGTATGGTACTCTCTTTTCTGGTGATGCATCTGGCCGGAGAGGAGCAGGGGGGGATTTTTGCATTTGGGTTCAGCACAGTAGGACAGCAGATGTTTCTGCTGGCGTATTTTGGAATCCGTCCCTTTCATATTACGGACGGTACCGTTCAGTACCGGTTTGGTGATTATCTGCATCACCGGTATCTGACCTGCACAGCAGCTATGCTGCTGGGACTGCTGCGGCTGGCAGTCAGCGGATACCGGGCAGAAAAGGCAGTAATTATTTTTCTGCTGATTGGATATAAGGTGATTGACGGTTTTGCAGATGTATATGAGTCAGAATTTCAGAGAAACGGCCGTTTGTATCTGACGGGAAAATCCAATACCTTCCGGACAATCCTTTCTGTGGGTGTATTTCTGGTAACACTGACAGTGGGAAAGAATCTGGCTGTGGCCTGTGTGGCGGCAGTCTGCGGACAGGCTGTGGGTGTGTATCTGTTTGACGTGACAGTGCTGCGCTGCCTGGAGGGAGTGGATTACAGCAGAAGAAAGGGAAGCCTGCGGGAGCTGACTATGTCTACGATTCTTCTGTTTGTGTCTGTATTCCTGGACTTTTATATTTTTTCTGCATCGAAATATGCCATTGATGCCCATATGAATGATGCGGCTTCTGGGTATTTTAATGTGATTTTTATGCCGACCTCAGTGATCAATCTGGCGGCAGGCTTTGTGATTCGGCCGTTTCTGACCAGCCTGACCTATTGCTGGAACAACCGGAGATTTTCCGAGTTTACACAGAAGCTTCGGCGGCTGACGGCAGTCATCGCAGCGCTCAGCATTCTTGCGGTAGGGGGAACTTTGATTCTGGGCCGTCCAGTGCTGTCTGTACTGGAATGGATTCTGGGGCCAGTGTATGCCGGAAAGCTGACGCCTTATTCCGGGGCATTTGCAGCGATTGTGCTGGGAGGCGGCTTCTATGCGCTTTTAAATCTTTATTATTACGCTTTGGTAATCATGCGCCGGCAGAAAACGATTTTGGGAATTTATGTGGTCATGACAGGGGCGGCGGCTGTTCTGGCGCCGGCGGCGGTCATCCGAAACGGAATTTCCGGCGCGGCTTTTTCGTATTTGATTTTAATGGCGTTTATGGCAGCGGGCTTTGTCCTTTGGACCCTGATTGGCCTGCGTCAGGGAAAGCGAGGTGTGGAGCATGACGGTTGATGTGTTGATTCCGGTGTATAAGCCGGATCGGGTTTTTGCAAGGCTTCTTCAGATGCTGCAGCAGCAGACGCGAAAACCAGACAGAATTATTGTGGTAAATACAGAAAAGGAATACTGGAATCCAGAAGGGTATCAGGGAATTCCGGGACTGAAGGTGTATCACGTAAAAAAAGAGGAATTTGACCATGGCGGCACGAGAAATCTGGCAGCCTGGTATTCGGATGCAGATATTATGATTTTTATGACAGATGACGCGGTTCCTCAGGATGAGCATCTGATTGAACGTCTGACAGAAGCATTCGGTAAAAAAGGTCCGGAGGGAGAGACGGTGGCTGTGGCTTATGCAAGACAGCTTCCGGCAAAGGACTGCCGTTTGATTGAGCGGTATACCAGAAGCTTTAATTATCCGGAGGAGGGGCGCATTAAGACGAAAAAGGATCTGCCGAAGCTGGGGATTAAAACGTATTTCGCATCCAATGTGTGCTGTGCCTACCGAAAGGATATTTTCGAGAAGCTGGAAGGCTTTACCGGAAGAACCATTTTTAACGAAGATATGATTTACGCTGCGGGAGCCATTCAGGCTGGCTATGGAGTTGCTTATGTGCCGGAGGCGCGGGTAATCCATTCTCACAATCTTTCTCCCATGCAGCAGTTTCGGCGTAATTTTGATATGGCAGTGTCTCAGGCAGAGCATCCGGAGATATTTGCAGAAATCCGTTCTGAGAGCGAGGGAATCCGTCTGGTGAAGCAGACAGCTCTGTGGCTGTTAAAAAAGGGCAGGTTCTGGCTCCTTCCGTCTTTGGCAGTGACCAGCGGCTGCAAGTATCTGGGATACCGTCTGGGAAAACAGTATGAAAAATTACCCAGAAAAATGGTTCTCTGGTGTTCCATGAGTCCTGTTTACTGGGAGAAGAAATGGAGGAAGCGGGGATGATGACAACGACTCTGCGGGCTGCTCTGATTTTCGTTTCTCTGGGCACCTGCTGTCTGATTATGCGGAAAATCCGTCAGTCAAAAATGCAGATCGAAAGCGCCATTTTCTGGATTGTGCTTTCTCTGGTTCTGGTAGTATACAGTCTGTTTCCCCAGGTGGCAGATTTTTGCTCCGGTGTTCTGGGAATTTATGCAACCACAAACTTTTTGTTTCTGTTTGCGATTTTTGTTTTGATTGTAAAGGTATTTTATATGTCTGTTCATATTTCTCAGCTGGAAAGCCAGGTAAAGGAGCTGGTTCAGAGAATTGCTCTGGATGAGAAAATGCGTCAGGAGAAGGAAGCTGAGAAAAAGGGAGGGGCGCATGAAAAATAAGTGTATTTGGCCTGTAGCCCTTCTGGCTGTGGCCGGGGCAGGTCTGTGGCATTTTTTGGAGGTGCAGGAAGGAGCTGCGGTTGTAGGGGACGCCTGGATGAAGGGGTGGTATCTGGCGCTTCTTACAGCAGTGCTTGTGTTTCTGGCTGGAGCCGGACTGGCTTTTTCAGGAAAATCCCCTGCATCTTTTAGCTGGATATTCCGGAAAAAGTTGAAGACAGAGGCGGGCTGGAGACTGGAGCAGATTTATCCGGCAGCCGGTTTGATTCTGGGACTTCTCTTTCTTTTTGTCCTTCCTCCATTGTCAGCGCCGGATGAAATCAGCCATTATGTCAGCGCCTACCAGCTTTCCAGCAAAATCCTGGGAATGCCTTCCAATGCTCCGAATGGCCGTGTGCTTTTAAGACCTCAGGATGTGTGGGTGGAGGATTTGGAAGGTGTTTATGAATATGAACCAGATGAGGCAGGCAATTTAAAAGTGGTTCTGGAAAGCTCTGAGGGCAGCAGAAAGCTGGGAGACCCTCTGGATCAGTCTGTGTACCATCTGATTTGGGAGCTGGCGCCGGATAAACGATATGAGCCGGGACGGACTGAGGTTTTGGAGGGAAGAATGGTGGGTTCCATGTATCCGCCGGTTACAACCACGCCTGTGGCCTATGGACCCCAGGCCCTGGGAATGGCTCTGGTAAGGGCCATGGACTGGGGAACTCTGCCCCTTCTTTACCTGGGGCGTCTTTGCAATCTGGTGTTTTTTGTATTTATGACCTGGCTGGCCATGAAACGGCTTCCCTTTGGTAAGGAAGTACTGTTTGGAACAGCCCTTCTGCCTATGACTCTTCATCTGTCATCCTCTTTTTCCTATGATGCGATGATTATGGGATGTATGTTTTATTTCACTGCCGTTTGCCTGGATCTGGCTTATGAGAAGGAACGGGCAGAATGGAAGGATGTGGCTGTCCTGTCTCTTGTTATGGCTGCGGCAGGTCCCTGCAAAATGGTGTACGCTGTGATGATGGGGCTGTGCCTGCTGATTCCTGTGAAAAAATTCGGCGGCTGGGGAAGGTGGTTTATTTCTGCCGCCTGCGTGGCGGGAGCCTGGGCCGGGGCCATGTATTTGGTCAACAGTCAGGTGATTGTTTCCTATGCCACGGAGACAGAGAGCTATGTCCAGTGGGCAGGGGAAAGTGGTTACAGTCTGAGCCTTTTGATTCACCAGCCCATGCGCCTGATTAAGATTTTTTATCAGACTCTGCTGTGGCAGGCTCAGCATTATCATCTGACTATGATCGGCGCCTACCTGGGAAATCTGGATCCGGTGCTGGATGTTCCCTATGTGCTGGTAGTTCTTTTTACTTTGTGCCTTTTGGGGCTGGCTCTGCGAAAGCCGGGAGAGAGTCTTTTTATCACAGGAGGGAAGCGTTTGTGGGTTCTGGTGGTCTGTGCCGGCTGCGGAGCAGCGGTGATGCTGTCTATGCTGATTGCCTGGACACCTCTCAGCTCCCGGGTCATTAATGGTGTGCAGGGACGATACTTTCTGCCCTTCCTTCCAGTGCTGCTTCTGGCGTTGAAAAATGACTGGGTGGTTTTGACAAAGGAGAGAAACCGTAGTATATTGTATCTGATGTGCTGTCTGAATGGGTATGAGCTGCTGCGTCTGTATGCCATTGTCAGCATACGGCTGTAGAGACAGCCTGAGACGGCAGTAACGACAGGGATATCCGCTGTTCCCTGAAGAGATATCAGTTGGGAAGAGGAGCTTCCAGAATCGTTACGTTTTGATAAAGAACAGTCGGCAGGGCCAGAAGGCCAGCCGGCAGAAGAGGAGATAAAAAATGGGAAAAATTAAAGTAACAGCCTGTGATATTGAAGGATTGTATGTGATTGAGCCGGCTGTATTTCACGACGAGCGTGGCTACTTTATGGAAACCTACAATCAGAATGATTTTAAAGAGGCGGGACTGGACATGGTATTTGTCCAGGACAACCAGTCCATGTCTGTCCGCGGAGTGCTGCGGGGACTTCATTTTCAGAAGCAGTTTCCTCAGGGAAAGCTGGTACGGGCTGTCCGCGGTTCCGTGTTTGATGTGGCAGTGGATCTGCGGGCAGATTCCAAAACTTACGGAAAATGGTTTGGTGTGGAGCTGACTGCAGAAAATAAAAAGCAGTTTTATATCCCGGAGGGCTTTGCCCATGGATTTTTGGTGCTGTCAGATGAGGCAGAGTTTGCCTATAAGTGTACCGATTTCTATCATCCCGGCGATGAGGGCGGCCTGGCCTGGAACGATCCGGAGATTGGTATTGAGTGGCCGCTGCAGGATGGTGTGGAGCTGATTATTTCCGATAAGGATAAAAAGTGGAGCGGCTTAAAGGACACGTTCCGATTCTGATGAGAGGAAAAGAACAGTATGAATGATGTAATTTCCCTTCTGAAGGAGATTGTAACACGCAGGAAGCTGATATGGGATCTGGCAAAGGCAGATTTTAAGAAGCGGTTTGTAGGCTCTTATTTTGGAATGGTGTGGATGTTTGTCCAGCCTCTGGTGACGGTGCTGATTTATTTCTTCATCTTTCAGCTGGGGTTTAAAAGTGTTCCTCCTGTGCCGGGAGTGCCCTATGTGCTCTGGCTGGTGCCAGGAATTGTGCCCTGGTTTTTCTACAGCGAGGCGTTAAACTGTATTACAGGCTGCCTTCAGGAGTACAGCTATCTGGTAAAAAAGGTAGTGTTTCAGGTGGAGATTCTGCCCGTGATTAAACTGATTTCCTGTCTTCTGGTTCACGGCTTTTTCCTTCTGATTATGCTGATCATGGCGCTTTGCTTTGGAAAGCTGCCTATGGCAACCTGGATTCAGATTTTGTATTATTCCTTTGCGGCTTCCATGCTGGCTTTGGCTTTTGGCTATCTGACCAGCGCAATTCATGTGTTTTTTAAGGACATGGCTCAGATTGTCAGCATCTGCCTGCAGTTTGGAATGTGGCTGTCACCAATTATGTATCAGGAAACCATGTTTTCTGCGGATTATCCATGGATTGTTACGGTTTTGAAGCTGAATCCTTTCTATTATATAGTTGCCGGATACCGGGACAGTATTCTGACAGGAAACTGGTTCTGGGAGCGTCCAACCCTGACCGTGTATTTCTGGGTGGTAACTCTTGTGATAGGATTTGCAGGTTTGAAGGTGTTTAAACGGCTGCGTCCTCATTTCTCAGACGTTCTGTAGGAGAGAGGCGGATGCCGGAATCAGGATAGAAATGGCGGCGGTGGCCGCCTTTTCTGATCATTCCTTTGCGATTGCTTACTATTTTATAAAGATAGTAGCGGAATCCTATGGAAAATGGTATAATGCAACATGATTATGGAGTTTTCTGCCCTTTTAGAAAACGGGCAGGACAGGAGGAAAAAATGCAGGCGATTTTACTGGCAGGCGGTCTGGGAACGCGGCTTCGCAGCGTAGTAAGCGATCGGCCTAAGCCCATGGCGCTGATTGAAAACAGGCCGTTTATGGAGTATGTAGTCCACGAACTGTCCAGATACGGCGTGACAGATATTATTTTTGCAGTTGGATATAAGGGAACCATGGTAGAGGAGTATTTCCAGGATGGAAGGAATTTTGCAGCGCCGGACGGAACGCCGCTGACGGTTCATTATGCCTACGAGGAGGAGCTGTTAGGGACAGCGGGAGCCATCAAAAATGCGGGCAGATTTGTAACAGAGGATCGGTTTTTTGTTCTCAATGCAGATACCTTTTATCAGATTGATTACAGCCGTCTGGCCGCTCTCCAGGAGAAGGAGGAGTTAGACATGGCCCTGGTGCTTCGCCAGGTGCCGGATATTTCCCGGTACGGGGAAGCTGTGCTGACAGAGGGGCGTCTGACAGGATTTAATGAAAAAACGGCAGAGGCAAGACCCGGCTCTATCAATGGGGGAATTTATCTGATGACAAGAAAGCTGCTTGAGGAAATTCCGGAGGGAAAGGTTTCCCTGGAAAATGAGATGATTCCCCGCTGGCTGAAGGAAAACAGAAGGCTGGGCGGTTTTGTTCACGACGGATATTTTATTGATATCGGGATTCCCGAGGCATACTATCAGTTTATTGAAGATGTCCAGAAAGGAGTTGTTGTATGGTAATCAGAGGACGGGCTCCTTTGCGGGTCAGCTTTGGCGGCGGCGGTACGGACGTGGCGCCTTTCTGTGTGGAACAGGGGGGAGCGATTATCGGAAGTACGATCAATAAGTACGCCTACTGTTCAATTGTTCCCAGGGAGGATGATCAGATTATTGTTCATTCTCTGGATTTTGATATGACGGTAAAGTACAATACCAGAGAAAATTTTGTTTATGACGGCAAGCTGGATCTGGTAAAGGCAGCCTTGAAGGCTATGGAGATTGACCGGGGCTGTGAGGTTTATCTGCAGTGTGATGCACCTCCCGGATCAGGCCTGGGTACTTCTTCTACGGTGATGGTGGCGCTTCTGATTGCCATGGCCCGGTGGAAGGGCGTGGAAATGGACGGCTATCGTCTGGCAGACCTGGCTTATCAGGTAGAGCGGGAGGATCTGAAGATTGCAGGAGGCTATCAGGATCAGTATGCAGCTACCTTTGGCGGTTTTAATTTTATTGAATTCCATGGGCGGAATAATGTAGTAGTAAATCCTCTGCGCATTAAAAAGGATATTATTCATGAGCTGCAGTATAACCTGCTTCTCTGCTACACGGGAAATATTCATGTGTCAGCGAATATTATCCAGGATCAGGTTCAGAATTATGAGAAAAAGGATGCCTTTGACGCCATGTGTGAGGTAAAAGCCCTGGCCTATGCTATGAAGGACGAGCTTTTAAGGGGAAATCTTCACAGCTTTGGAAAGCTGCTGGATTATGGCTGGCAGAGTAAGAAGCGGATGAGCAGCAAAATCACCAATCCGCAGATTGATGAGCTTTATGAGGAAGCTTTGAAGGCGGGCGCTTTGGGCGGAAAGCTGTTAGGCGCCGGCGGAGGCGGATATTTGCTGATGTACTGCCCCTACAATGTAAAGCATAAGGTGGCGGCGCGGATGGAGCAGGTAGGCGGCCAGCTGACAGACTGGAATTTTGAACTGCGGGGCGCTCAGGCGTGGATCGCAGATGAGAACCGCTGGGATTACAGCAGCGTAAAGGTGCATCTTCCCAATGGAGATTATCATTTTGCACTCTGAGGATGAAAAGACAATGGAAAAAGTAATATTTCTGGATCGGGACGGAACACTGAATGCGGAGGTAAATTACCTTCACAGGCCGGAGGATCTGCAGCTGCTTCCCGGAGTGCCGGAGGCTCTTCGGAGACTGAAAGAGGCTGGCTATAAGCTTGTTGTGGTAACGAACCAGGCGGGGGTGGCCCGCGGATACTATAAAGAAGCGGATGTGGATACTCTTCACCGGTATATGAATGAAATTCTGGCGGCAGATGGGGCGGAAATTGACGCATTTTTTTACTGTCCTCATCATCCGGAGCATGGAATCGGAGATTATAAAAAGAATTGCCTCTGCAGAAAACCGGGAACAGGTATGTTTGAGCAGGCGGAGGCTCTGTTTGATGTAGATCGGAAAAGCTCCTGGATGATTGGAGATAAGCTGATTGACACAGAGGCCGGACGAAATTACGGAGTGAGAACTGTGCTGGTGGGAACCGGATACGGAAGAGCTGAGGCAGAGAAAATCCAGGCTCAGAGAGAAAAGCCTTTTGATTTTTATGCAGAGGATCTGGAGACAGCAGTCAGACTGATTTTGGAGGATGCAGATATGATGACAGAACTGACAGAAAAGCAGCAGGAGATTTTTGATGAGCTGTTTTTGCGATACCCCTGCCTGGAAGCTGTCCGCGGGCAGCTTCTTGACGCCTACAGAATGATGGAGGAGTGCTATGCAGGCGGCGGTAAGCTTCTGGTAGGAGGAAACGGCGGAAGCTGCGCAGATGCAGAGCATATTGTAGGAGAGCTGATGAAGGGCTTTATAAAAAGCCGCAGGCTTCCGGAAGAACTGCGCCGGCGAATGGAGGAAATCGGCGGGGAACAGGGAAGAAAACTGGCAGAAGGTCTCCAGGGAAGTCTTCCGGCGATTGCCCTGACCGGGCATCCGGGACTGTCTACAGCGTTTTTAAATGATGTGGACGGAGAAATGATTCTTGCCCAGCAGCTGTGTGGATACGGTGCGCCGGGAGATGTATTTCTGGGGATATCTACTTCCGGCAATTCCAGCAATGTGGATTACGCGGTAACGGTGGCTAAGGCGAAGGGACTGAAGGTCATTGGGCTTACGGGAAAAGATGGAGGACGTCTGGGACAGCGGGCCGATGTGGCTGTGATTGTGCCGGAAAGAGAAACCTTTAAGATTCAGGAACTGCATCTGCCCATCTATCATGTTCTTTGCCTGATGCTGGAGGAGCGGTTTTTCTAAAGGGGAACAGCTGGAAATTTGTTATGAGAAATGTAACCGTTCAGCCATGCATCTTTTTGCCCGCTTACGGCGGAGAAGAAGCAAGGGGCTGAACGTTACTTGGAATGAAGGAGTTTTTTATGCTGAGTCACACATATGCGATCTGCGCTTATAAGGATTCTCCCTGGCTGGAGGAGTGCATCAGATCCCTGAAGCGGCAGTCTGTGCCGTCAGAGATTATTCTGTGTACCTCCACGCCAAGCAAATATATTCAGGCTATGGCTGAGATTTTTGGTCTGCCTCTTTATGTGCGGGACGGGGAAAGTGATATTCAGGCAGACTGGAATTTTGCCTACAGCAAGGCAAAAACAAGACTGGTGACGATTGCCCATCAGGATGACTGTTATCATAAGAATTACGGAAAATATGTACAGGAGTGCTGGGAGCAGTATCCGGATACAACGGTTTTTACAACAGACTGCGGAATTCTCCGTAATTCGGAGCCGGTGAATCCGGGGATGGTTCAGTTTGTGAAGCATTTGCTGCGGGTGCCGCTGCGGTTCCATGGTCTGGCAGACAGAACCTGGATCAAGCGTCTGCCCCTGATTCTGGGAAATCCTATTATCTGCCCGTCCTGTACGTATGATAAGGAGGCCCTGGGGGAACCGCTGTTTGACTCTCCCTATAAATTTGCGCTGGACTGGGATACCATGTGGAAGCTGGCCGAAAGGCCGGGACGTTTTATCTGTGAGGAGAAGCCTTTGATCAGCTATCGGATTCACAGCGGAGCGACAACCAAGGAGTGTATAGAAAATCACAGAAGAGCACAGGAGGAGGAGGCCATGTTCCGGAAAATCTGGCCGGAGCCGGTTGTTCAGGTGATTATGTGGTTTTACAGGAAGGCCTACAGGGCGTACCAGTAACCGGAGTGAAACAGGAAGAAAGAAATTGATACAGGAGATTCAGGAGAACATGGAAAAAAAGTCTGAATATACGAAAATGAAAGGCTCAAAACAGCTGGAATCTGGCTGGATGAGGCGGGCTGCATTCTGGAAAATGGAAGTAATTATTATTCTTATGCTGACCGGCTTTGCTTTTTTTATTAACCGCCACATGAAGCTGGAATGTCTTTATATGGATGACCTTTACCAGTGGTACTGCTACAATGATCAGTCCTTCTGGGATGCAGTATTTACAATGGGAGGCACCCGGTTTCGGGTTTTGTATAACCTGGTTTCCTGGATTGAGATGGCTCTGTTCGGGATTCATATTAACTGGTATGTGCCCTTTAATATTATTTTGAATGTGGGGATCGCCTACACTCTTTACAGAATGTCCCGGCGCTTCAGTCACTCTATCTATGTGGGGGTGCTTTGCGCTGTGATTTTTCTGTCCTCCAGAATGTCTTATTATCAGATTGGACAGATTCTGGGACTGATGGAGTCCATGGCCCTCTGGATGGCTCTGGTGATTTTGTATCTGCTCTATGGATATTTGAATGAGGAGGATGGCAGAGAGGAAAAGCGCCTCTACCTGGCAGCAGTTACCTATGTGGCTGTGTGTCTGGTTCATGAGCGTTATATGGTTCTGCTTCCGCTGTTTTTCTTTGTACTGCTGTTTAAGAAAACAAAGGACTGGAAGCTGTGGGCAGCTCCTACCGGGGGATTTCTTCTTGTTCAGCTTCTGCGTTTTATCAGCATTGGAACCATTTCACCGCCGGGAACCGGCGGTACAGATGTGGTGGATACCATGTCCCCTGCTTCTGTGCTTCATTTTGTTCTGAGCCAGATTGCCTATCTGTTTGGAATCAATGCGGGACCGGAGCATTTAAATGGACAGAATTTCCGGGAAGCGCCTATGGGCATTATGATTCTCATTGGAGTGGCGGATTTTATGCTTCTTCTGCTGGTGGTGGCTTTCCTGTTAAAGCTGATTCAGCTGAGAAAAAACTGTGTCCGTTATCTGCAGACGGCCTTTCTCTTTGTGGCGTTTATCGGCGCCTGCATTGTCTGCTCCAGCGTAACAATCCGTGTGGAAATGCGGTGGGTATATGTGTCTTACGGCGCTGCCCTGCTGTTTTTATCCTGGATGTACGGTGTTTTGATTGACGGAGAAGCCCAGAGAGGACACTGGATGCAGGGAATTCCCTTCCTGGCTATGTTTACGGCTTATGTAGTACTGATGCTGCCGGTGGAAAATTATTACCGGGGACTGTTCCCCAATCTCTATTACTGGGCAGATCAGGAGCATTACAATTCTCTGGCAGAGGAAACCTACGGCCAGTACGGAGATGAGATTTTCGGGAAAACCCTGTATATCATCGGGGATTATTTTGAAATGGAAGAGTTTACGGAAGAGCATTTCTTCCGTGTGTTTGACCGCCAGCGCCGGAAGGACTGCGTGAAAATCGTCCACATTGACGATGTGCGGGATATTGGTCTGGTAACAGATGACATGCTGGTGATTCAGGAGGATCCGGCCAACAACCGGTATCAGGATATCACCCATGTGGTGAAAACCATGAAATGCCGTCCTATTTACGGCTTTTACGATGACGGATGGATTGACGAGCGGGCGCAGGTGCAGGTGATGGCCGGAAGCACCGGAGAGATTAACCTGACCTTCCATTATCCCAGAGATCTGACAGAGGATCAGTGGCTGACGGTTTATGTAAATGGAGAAGGCCGGGAATATATTAATTTTGATACCAATACAAAAGAAGTAACCATAAAGGCAGACCCTTATGAGCCGGTAATGCTTCGGTTTGAGACGAATTTTTATGTGCCCAATGCACTGGAAAAGAGAGGAACTACCAGACTGGCGCTGCTGCTGGAGATGAAGGCGGAGTAACGGAGGAGAGAATATGAAGGTTGTAATTCTGGCCGGAGGGCTGGGAACGAGAATCAGCGAGGAAAGCCATTTAAAGCCAAAGCCCATGATTGAGATTGGCGGGCGGCCGATTTTATGGCACATTATGAAATACTATTCTGAGTTCGGATTTCACGAATTTGTGATCTGCCTTGGATACAAGCAGTATGTGGTAAAAGAATATTTTGCAGATTATTTTCTTCACACCTCAGATGTGACCTTTGATTTGGCCAACAACCAGATGGAGGTGCTGAACAATTATTCAGAGCCGTGGAAGGTAACTCTGGTGGATACGGGACTGTATACCATGACAGGAGGAAGGGTGAAGCGGATTCAGCAGTATATCGGAGACGAGCCCTTTATGCTGACCTACGGAGACGGGGTATGTAATGTGGATTTAAACGGTCTGGTGGAGTTTCACAAGAGTCATGGAAAGATTGCGACCATTACCACGGTTAATATCGGACAGCAGAAGGGAGTCCTTGATATTGGCTCTGACAATGTGATTCATGCTTTCCGGGAAAAATCTGCCAATGACGGTGCGGTGATTAACGGCGGTTTTATGGTGCTGAATCCCGAAATTTTTGGATACCTGAAGGACGATACTACTATTTTTGAACAGGGTCCCATGCAGACGCTGGCAGAGGAGGGACAGCTGATGTCCTATTATCATGACGGGTTCTGGCAATGTATGGATACTCAGAGAGAAATGAAGAAGCTGGAGGCGCTCTGGCAGTCAGGAAATGCGCCCTGGAAAATCTGGAAATAAAAACGGACGGGAAGAAGGCGAAAAAAAGATGAGGTATAATCTGGAAGAATGCAGAAAGTTTTATGCCGGAAAAAGGGTGCTGGTAACAGGCCATACGGGATTTAAGGGAACATGGCTTTGCAGGATTCTCATGCTGGCAGGGGCGAAGGTTACGGGATATTCCCTGAATCCGCCGACAGAACCGTCAGTGTACGGGCTTCTTGATATGGAGGCATCAGGAATGACATCAGTGATTGGCGATGTACGGGATCTGGCGCAGCTGCGTAAGGTTTTTGAGGAGACAGAGCCGGAGATCGTGCTTCATCTGGCAGCTCAGCCGATTGTGCGGGATTCCTACAGAGAGCCTGTGTATACTTATGAAACCAATGTAATGGGAACAGTGAATCTGCTGGAGTGTGTGCGTCTGACTCCCTCTGTGAAGTCAGTTCTTAACGTAACGACAGATAAGGTTTATGAAAACAGAGAGTGGGAGTATGGCTACCGGGAGTGTGATCCCTTAGACGGATATGATCCCTATTCTAACAGTAAATCCTGCTCGGAGCTGGTGACACACAGCTACCAGAGGTCCTTTTTCCAGGAACGTGACTGTGCCATCTCAACAGCCAGAGCAGGCAATGTGATTGGCGGCGGTGATTTTGCCAATGACCGGATTATTCCGGACTGTGTCCGGGCGATGGAAGCAGGAAAACAGATTGGGGTGCGCAATCCTTATTCTACCCGCCCCTTCCAGCATGTTTTAGAGCCTCTGTTTGTATACCTGCAGATTGCCCAGAAGCAGTATGAGGATCCTGCATTCCAGGGGTATTATAATGTGGGGCCGGATGACTGTGACTGTGTAACCACAGGCCAGCTGGTGACTATGTTCTGCGAACTTTGGGGAGACGGGGCAGCGTGGGAGAATCAGTCGGAGAACGGTCCCCACGAAGCGAATTTCCTGAAGCTGGACTGTTCCAAAATCAAACACGTTTTTGGATGGCGGCCCCGGTGGCATATCCGGGAAGCGCTTGATAAGACGGTGGAATGGTCTAAGGCATACCTGGAGGGGCAGGATCTGCAGAAAGTGACGGATCGGCAGATTCTGGAATATTAAAGCTGTCTAAGGGCAGGAAAGCAGAAATAGTAACTGTTCAGGACGGCATCTTCTTGTCCGGCAAAGCCGAACAAGAAGCATCGGAGATTCCTCCGATGTGAGATCTGAATAGTTGCCAGGAATAAAAAAGAAAGTTTATATAGAAACGGAGAAGAAATATGGAAAAATCACAGGAGCAGGACCGTCAGCAGATTCTGGATCTGGTTGCCGATTACTGCAGAAAATATCATTTGGAGAATAAGAAGCCTTATGAGCCGGGAGACAGAATTCCTTATGCATCCCGGGTGTACGATGAAAAAGAAATGGTAAATCTGGTAGACAGTGCCCTGGAATTCTGGCTTACAGCAGGGCGGTACACCGATGAATTTGAAGAGAAGCTGGCAAAATATCTGGGAGTCCGTTATTGTTCTCTGGTCAATTCCGGTTCTTCTGCCAATCTGGTAGCCTTTATGGCTCTGACCTCTCCTCTGCTCAAGGAGCGGCAGGTACGGCCGGGAGATGAGGTGATTACCGTGGCTGCAGGATTTCCCACCACGGTGACGCCTATGATTCAGTATGGGGCAGTGCCGGTATTTGTGGATGTGACTATTCCCCAGTACAATATTGATGTGACCCAGCTGGAGGCAGCTCTTTCAGAAAAGACAAAAGCAGTGATGATTGCCCATACTCTGGGAAATCCCTTTGATTTAAAGGCTGTTAAGGATTTCTGTGACAGACATGGGCTGTGGCTGGTTGAGGATAACTGTGATGCTCTGGGAAGCCGCTATACCATAGACGGAGAAGAGCGGTTTACGGGAACTGTCGGCGACATAGGAACCTCCAGCTTTTATCCGCCTCACCATATGACTATGGGAGAGGGAGGCGCTGTTTATACAGACAATCCGCTGTTAAACAGAATTATCCGCTCTTTCCGTGATTGGGGAAGAGACTGCGTGTGTCCGTCCGGACGGGACAATCTCTGCGGACACCGGTTTGATCGTCAGTACGGAGAGCTGCCTCTTGGGTATGATCACAAATATGTATACTCTCATTTTGGATACAATTTAAAGGCAACCGATCTGCAGGCAGCAGTTGGCTGCGCTCAGCTGGATAAATTCCCGGGCTTTGTAGAGCGCAGACGTCACAATTTTGACCGGCTGAAGGCAGCTCTCACAGGGGCCGAGGACAGACTGATTCTTCCGGAGCCATGTGAAAATTCACGGCCCAGCTGGTTCGGATTTTTGATTACCTGCCGGGACGGTGTTGACAGAAACCAGGTGGTTCAGTATCTGGAGGACAAGGGCGTCCAGACGAGAATGCTGTTTGCCGGAAACCTGACCAAGCATCCCTGCTTTGATCAGATGCGGGCAGAAAAGAAGGGATACCGGATTGTGGGAGATCTGCATGTGGCAGATCAGATCATGAAGGATACCTTCTGGGTTGGAGTATATCCGGGTATGAGCGATGAGATGATTGACTATATGGCCAAAACAATTCTTGAGGCGGTAAAACTTTCATAAGGAATCAAACAGGAGCGGTCTGACTGATGATTTAAGGGAAACGGCACGGACGAGTCCGCCGGAGGGCGGTGCGGACGGCGGAAAAGAGGAAAAGAATGGAATACGATCTGACCAGGGTCCATGAGACCAATCTAAAAATATTAAAGGAAATTGACCGGATTTGCCGGAAATATAAAATTCAGTATATGTTAGACGGCGGAACGCTTCTGGGCGCTGTGCGCCACCAGGGCTTTATTCCCTGGGACGATGATGCTGATGTGGCATTTACCAGAAATCATTATGAGGCGTTTTTAAAGGTAGTGCGCCGGGAATTGCCGGATACCATGGAGCTGATCATGCCCTGGAGCTTTCAGAAGGGCCGCGTATTTTTTGATTTTACGGCAAGAATTATTTACAAAAACAGCCGGACCCATGAGAATACAGAGGAGATGGAGTTTTATGAAGGCAAGCTGAATCATCTGTGGGTCGATCTGTTTATTATTGATGAGCTGCCTCAGAGTAAGGGAGGAGCGGCGCTGACACTTCTGATGCATAAGGCAGTTTACGCTTTGTCTATGGGACACAGATATCATCTGGATTATCAGAAATACAGTCCCTTCCATAAGCTGGCGGTAGGGTGCTGTTCTACCGTGGGAAGGCTGATTCCCATGCGTTTTTTGTTCCGGCTTCAGCAGCTTGTGGCAAAGAAAGACAAAAAGGGACGCAGCAATCTGCGGTATTACAGTAATTATCAGCCGGATTATCTGTATGTGACTCTGAAAAAGGAGTGGTGCGAGGAGCTGGTAGAGCTGGATTTCTGCGATACAAAGCTTATGGCCTCGAAATACTGGCATGATGTGCTGACCTGGGTTTACGGAGATTACATGGTTCTGCCTCCAAAGGAAAAACGGGTGCCCTCCCATTCCACCATTCAGATTCAGGTGTTTGACGAAGAAGTGTAGGCAGGAGTGAAGCTATGAAAAAAGTGCTTTCCGTGGTAGTGTCTGTATATAATGAGGAACAGGCGCTGCCGGCGTTTTATGAGACCACCAGGCCGATTCTGGAAAGTCTGCCCTGGGATTATGAGCTGCTGTTTGTAGATGACGGAAGCAGAGACAGGAGCCTTTCTATTCTGGAAAAACTGGCAGAAGAAAATTCCAGAGTGAAGGTGATTTCTTTTTCCAGAAATTTCGGACATGAGGCAGCCATGATTGCCGGTGTGGATCGGGCATCCGGGGACGGGGTGGTCTGCATGGACGCGGATCTGCAGCATCCGCCGGAGTGTCTGCCAAAGATTGTAGAAAAGCTGGAGCAGGGCTGCGGCGTGATCAGCATGGTAAGAACCAGAAATACGTCTGCGGGGCTTCTGAAGAATATTACATCCGCAGGATTTTATGCCGTCATCAATGCGCTTTCAGATGTGAAATTTGAAGTAAATGCATCGGATTTTTTTGCAGTTTCCAGACAGGCGGCTGATGTGCTGCGGACCAGCTATCGGGAGAAAATCCGGTTTCTCAGAGGATATGTGCAGAACATCGGGTTTCAAAAGGCCCGCATTGAGTATGAGGCTCACGATCGGGTAGCCGGAGAGAGCAAATACAGTATTCAAAAGCTGCTTGCCTTTTCCATTAATACGATTATGTGTTTTTCTAACCTTCCCCTGAAGCTGGGAATTTATGCCGGGATTTTTGCGGCCCTCTTAGGGGTGGCGGTCATGATTTACACGCTCTGTACCAGACAGGGGGCTCCCAGCGGCTATGCAACCATTGTAATTCTGATTTGTTTTATGTTTGCTATGCTGTTTGTGATTGTAGGAATCATCGGAGAATATATTGCAATTTTGTTCAGTGAGCTGAAGGATCGACCGGTTTATATTGTGGAAAAAACCTGGAATCTGGAAAGCCAGAGGAGGGAGTAATTCCGCGGGAAGATCAAAGGGAAGGCAGAAGAGAAGCTTGAGAGAAAGCGGATAAAAATCAGGAAAAATTTTACTCAAAAATCACCCAAACGTTTGCGCAAAGCTGTCTTGACGGAAGACACGGTTTCGATTATACTTTTAAAAAAGACAGCACAAGCGGTCAGAGGGTGCAGAAGCGCCGGATTATGAAAACTTATTTGAAAGACTTATGATAATAGAAAGCCAGGAAGGTGACAGGTGTTCCCAAGGAGCGCGTTTATCTTTCCTGGCTGTTTTGATTTCATAGGAAATTACGTCCTGTGAAATCAAAACGCTCCGCGAGGATCGCCATGCGTCGGAAGAGAATATTGTCGCAGAAGCGACCCGCCGCAGGCGGAGAAGCTCGCGAGCGAGCTTCTTTTTTATGTCATGGGAAAATGAAGGAGAAAAGAAGATGAAGAAAAAAATTCCGGTGCTTGCTGTGCTGATGGCAGCGGCAGTGACAACAGGGTGTGGCCAGAAGGAGGCCAATGTTTTACAGGGAGAGAGCGGTCAGGCTGATATTCTTCAGGGAGAAAGCAGTTCGGTTCAGGAAAACCGCGAAGATGTTATTGTAGTGATGGGACCCACCTCAGAGCCAGAGGCAGGCTTTGACCCGGCATATGGATGGGGAGCTGGAGAACATGTCCATGAGCCTCTGATTCAGAGTACGCTGACTGTAACAACCTCAGATTTGAAGATCGATTATGATTTGGCTAAAACCATGGAGGCCAGCGAGGATGGGCTGACCTGGACTGTAGATATTCGTGATGATGTGAAATTTACAGATGGGGAGATGCTGACAGCAGAAGATGTGGCTTTTACCTACAATACACTGAGAGATACCAGCTCCGTCAATGATTTTACGATGCTGAAGGAGGCAGAGGCAGTAGATGGAGACACGGTGGTGTTCCATATGAACCGCCCCTATTCGATCTGGCCTTACACGATGGCGATTGTGGGAATTGTGCCAGAGCATGCCTACGGTCCGGATTATGGGGAAAATCCCATAGGCTCCGGCCGGTATGTGCTGAAGCAGTGGGATAAAGGACAGCAGGTAATTCTGGAAGCCAATCCGGATTATTATGGAGAGGCACCGAAAATGAAAAAGGTGACAATTCTGTTTATGGAGGAGGATGCGGCCTTTGCTGCAGCCCAGTCCGGACAGGTAGATCTGGCTTATACGGCAGCGCCTTATGCAGAACAGAAGATAGATGGCTTTGAGCTTTTAAGCTTTGCAACGGTGGACAATCGTGGCTTCAATCTTCCTGCCATTTCCCGGAAAGAAGGGGCAGAGGTGTCGGGAGAGGACGGACTTCCTATAGGCAATGACTTTACCAGTGATGTGAATGTTCGAAGAGCCATTAATCTTGCCATTGACCGGGATGCAATGATTGAGCATGTACTGAGTGGATATGGAAGTCCGGCTTACAGTGTCTGTGACAAAATGCCCTGGTACAATGGAATGTCTCAGACCGCCTATGATCCAGAAACGGCGGCAGAACTTTTAGATAAGGCAGGATGGAAAACCGGCGCAGACGGGATTCGGGAAAAGAACGGAGTGCGGGCAGCCTTCCCGCTGCTGTATCCGGCCAGTGATTCGGTGCGTCAGGCTTTGGCAGCAGATACAGCAAACCAGTTGAAAGGAATCGGCATTGAAGTAACCATTGAGGGCGTTGGCTGGGATGAGGCCTATGACAGAGCTCAGAGTGAGCCGCTGATGTGGGGCTGGGGAGCGCATACTCCGATGGAGCTTTATAATATTTATCACACAGCTCCGGGAAAGACGCTGGCAGGATATTCTCCCTATGCCAATGAGAATGTTGATCGTTATATGGATGAGGCTATGAGCTGCAGCGATCTGGAGGAATCCTATGAACTGTGGAAAAAGGCACAGTGGGACGGAAGGACAGGGATTACCCAGGATGGAGATATCCCCTGGATCTGGCTGGTTAATATTGATCATCTTTACTGGGCAAAAGAAAATCTTCAGGTGGCAGAGCAGAAGCTGCATCCCCATGGTCATGGCTGGTCGATTGTAAATAATGTAGATCAGTGGAGCTGGAAAACAGAGTAACTGGAAAACAAAGCTGAGACAGAAAAGAAGCAGAAAGCAGAGAGAAGGAGGAGCATCATATGGAAAGCAGCAAAAAAGGAAGGAGTTTTTTCATTTTTGCAGGAAAAAAATGCATACGTATGGCAGTGCTTCTTTTTCTGGTCAGCGCTGCTACCTTCTGGCTGGTATCCATATCGCCCTTGGATCCTCTTTCAGCCAATATAGGGCAGGCGGCTCTTGGAAGTATGAGCCAGGAACAGATTGCAAAGCTTCAGGAATACTGGGGAGTAGGGACTCCGCCGGTGAAGCGTTTCCTTTCCTGGTTTGGAGATTTGCTTTGCGGCGACTGGGGAATGTCTCTGCTGTACCGCCGTCCGGTGATGGAAGTCATTCAGACAAAGCTGGCAAACTCTCTGTGGCTTATGGCAGCGGCCTGGCTTCTGTCTGGCCTGGTGGGATTTCTTCTGGGAATTGCCGCCGGATTCCGGCGGGGAAGTGCTGCAGACAGGGTTATTTCCGGGTATGCCCTTGTAACAGCCAGTACACCGTCCTTTTGGCTGGCTCTGGTATTTTTAATGGTATTTGCTGTGTGGCTGAAATGGCTTCCTATTGGGCTGAGTGTGCCGATTGGCGTGGAGACGGCTGGAGTAACAATCCAGGATCGGCTGGTTCATGCTGTTCTTCCGGTTTTAACTTTGTCAGTTACAGGGATTTCCAATATTGCTCTTCATACAAGAGAAAAAATGATTCAGGTTATGGAGAGCGATTATGTAATGTTTGCAAGAGCGAGAGGAGAGTCAGATTTTCGGATTCTTGTTCAGCACGGAGTTCGAAATATTCTTCTTCCGGCAATGACTCTGCAGTTTGCCTCTATCAGTGAAATATTTGGCGGTTCTGTGCTTGTGGAGCAGGTATTTTCCTATCCAGGGCTGGGACAGGCGGCAGTAACGGCGGGGCTGGGCGGAGATGTTCCGCTGCTGCTGGGAATTACTCTTATCAGTGCGGTGATTGTGTTTGCAGGTAATCTTGCAGCCGATCTGCTGTATGCAGCAGTGGATCCGCGGATGGCGGAAAAAAAATAAAGAGGCAGCGGGGAAGGAAGAACATGAAGAAAACGAAAAAAAGCAGTGTATTATCAGGAAACCGGAGGCAGCTTATGATGATCCTGTCTGCAGTTTGTCTGCTGCTTTTGGGGGGCATAGCCCTGGGGGGCTGGTGTTGGCAGGAGGAAGCTCTGGCAGTGGATTTTTCCAGAAAAAATCTGGCTCCCTGCCTTCAATATCCCTTTGGGACAGACTGGATGGGGCGGGATATGTTTGTAAGAACAATAGCAGGCCTGTCTTTAAGTATCCGCCTCGGGGCGGTAACGGCGGGAATCAGCTCGCTTATAGCCCTGGCCCTGGGACTGGGCGCAGCGGTTCTTGGAAAGGCAGCAGACAGCGTGATTGGCGGACTGATTGATCTGGTTCTGGGAATTCCTCATATTCTTTTGCTGGTGCTGATTTCTTATGGAGCCGGAAAAGGCTTTCGCGGTGTCATTATTGGAATTTCTCTGACGCACTGGACCTCCCTTGCCCGTCTTCTGCGGGCAGAGGCTCTGCAGGTTGTTTCCAGCCAGTATGTACAGATTGCCCGCAGGCTGGGAAAGGGACCCTGGTATCTGGCCGGAAAGCATTTGATGCCCCACCTGATTCCACAGATGCTGGTGGGAACGGTACTTTTATTTCCTCACGCCATTCTTCACGAAGCCAGCATTACCTTTCTGGGCTTTGGTCTTCCTCCGGAACAGCCGGCAATCGGCGTGATTCTCTCGGAAAGCATGAAATATCTGTCTATGGGACGCTGGTGGCTAGCGCTGTTTCCGGGGCTTTTGCTTGTGGCAGTGGTTCTGATGTTTCATGCAGTGGGGCAGGCAGTATCTGGTCTGCTGGATCCGGGACAGGCGCAGAAGTAACGGAGTGATGAGAAGGGAGGAAGGAAAATGATGGAAAACAGGGAAAATGACATGGAGAAGGCAGGGAGCAGTCCTCTGCTGGAGGTGGAACATCTGGAGGTTTCCTTTCTTCAGTATGAACGGGGCTGGAGTCAGAAAACCATTGTGCCGATCCGGGATTTAAGTCTGAGTGTTCATTCCGGGGAAATGGTGGCTGTGGTTGGTTCCAGCGGTTCCGGAAAAAGTCTCCTGGCTCATGCGGTCATGGGGCTTTTGCCTTACAATGGAAGCTGGAAGGGCGATATTCGTTATAGGGGAGAGGCGCTGACGGAAAAGCGTTTGAAAAAGCTGAGGGGCAGGGAGATTGTGCTGGTTCCCCAGAGTGTGTCTTACCTGGATCCTCTGATGAGGGCGGGAGAGCAGGTGAGAAAGGGGAAAAGAGATTCAGAAAGCCGTGAAAAATGTCGTCGTGTGCTGGGACGGTACGGTCTGGGGCCAGAGACAGAGGAGAGATATCCCTTTGAACTGTCCGGAGGAATGACGCGGCGCGTTCTCATTGCCACAGCTGTGCAGGAGGAACCGCGGCTGGTGATTGCAGATGAGCCGACACCAGGGCTCCATATGGATGCAGCGCGGCGGGTTATGGGACATTTTCGGGAAATTGCCGATGGGGGAGCCGGAGTGCTGGTGATTACTCATGATCTGGAGCTGGCGGCAGAGACAGCAGATCGGATTGTAGTATTTTATGCGGGAACGAATCTGGAGGAGGCGACAGCCGGAGATTTTTCGTCAGAGGAATGTTTGCGTCACCCTTACAGCAAGGCACTTTATCGGGCTATGCCAGATCATGGATTTTCTGCTTCTCCAGGAACTCAGCCCTATGTGGAAGCTATGCCGGAGGGCTGTCCCTATGGTCCCAGATGCCCCTGGTTTGAGGAAGCCTGCAGACAGGAGGTGCCTTACCGAAACCTGAGGAAGGGAAAGGTACGGTGTAGGAGGGCTCAGTAAAGGAAGATAAAAGCAGAAGGGCGGAGCAGAAAAAAGAGGGGGAAACAGGAAGGCTGAGGAAAAGAGCAGAAGAGAATGGCGAACAGGGAAAAGGAGACAGAGTATGAAGCTGGAGGCCAGCGGTATTTCTTTCCGGTATCAAAAGGGAAACCGGGAAATTTTAAATAATGTGAGTCTGGAAATTGACAGTAAGGAGCGAGTGGGGCTGATTGCTCCCAGCGGCTTTGGAAAGACTACCTTTTGTAAGATTCTGGCAGGTTATCAGAGACCAGATCAGGGAAGTGTGTTTTTAGACGGCAGGCCGTTGGAAACCTTTCAGGGCTACTGCCCGGTGCAGATGATCTGGCAGCATCCGGAGCTGTCTGTGAATCCCCGGCTGAAAATGAGAGAGGTTCTTTGTGAAGGGGATCGGATTCCGGAACGGATTGTGGAGGGACTTGGAATTGAACGGGATTGGCTGAACCGATATCCGGCAGAATTGTCCGGCGGAGAGCTGCAGCGATTCTGTATTGCCCGGGCCCTGGGAGAAAAAACGAAATTTCTTCTGGCAGATGAAATCAGTACTATGCTGGATCTGATTACCCAGAGCCAGATATGGAATTTTTTGATAAAAGAGGTTTCAGAGAGGGAAATCGGTCTGCTGGTTGTAAGTCATTCGGAACCTTTACTGGAACGACTGTGCAGCAGAATCATAAACCTATGGGAGGAAGGATAAATGGATGTAGGAGCATTGCTTTTGCAGGTAAAAAACGGACAGATAACAATAGATGAGGCAGAGCGCCTGCTGAAAGATCTGCCTTATGAGGAGCTGGGCTATGCGAAGCTGGATCATCACAGGAAGCTGCGTTCCGGCTTTGGGGAAACAGTATTTTGTCAGGGTAAGCCAGATGCTTATCTGGCGGAAATATTTCGGAAGCTGTGGGAACGGGACGGAGAGGTACTGGGAACCAGGGCAACACCAGAGCAGTATGAGCTGGTTCACAGGATCCTTCCAGAGGTGATTTATGATCCGATTTCCAGAATTTTAAAGGCAGAGAAAAAAGAAAAGCAGAAGCAGGGGCTGATTGCTGTCTGTACTGGGGGAACGGCTGACATTCCGGTAGCAGAAGAGGCAGCTCAGACAGCTGAGTATTTCGGGTGTCGGGTAGATCGGATTTATGATGTAGGAGTGGCAGGGATTCATCGGCTTCTTGCGCAGCGCCACAGACTGGAACCGGCCAACTGCATTATTGCAGCAGCCGGAATGGAGGGCGCTTTGGGGACGGTGATTGCAGGACTGGCAGACTGCCCTGTGATAGCAGTTCCCACATCTGTAGGATATGGGGCAAGCTTTCATGGGCTGTCCGCTCTTTTGACTATGATTAATTCCTGTGCAAATGGAATTTCTGTAGTAAACATAGATAATGGATATGGCGCCGGATATCTGGCGACACAAATAAACAGACTGGCGGTGAGATAAAAATGAAAAAAATACTTTATCTGGAATGTAATTCAGGAATCAGCGGCGATATGACGGTAGGAGCTTTGCTGGATCTGGGGGCGGATCGGAAAGAGCTGGAACGGGTGCTTGACAGTATGAAGGTGGATGGATATCATCTACACTTTGGAAGAAAAGTGACCTGCGGACTGGATGCCTTTGACTTTGATGTGCATCTGGAGCACGAGCATGGCCACGAGCACGGGCATGGCCACGAGCACGAGCATGGCCACGACCATGAGCACGGCCATGAGCACGAGCATAGCCATGAGCACGGTCACGATCATGAACACAGTCATGCCCACGAGCACAGCCATGCTCATACGCACGGTCATGAACATCGCAATCTGCATGATGTCTATGCCATTATTGATCGACTGGATACCAATGAACATGTAAAAAATCTGGCCAGAAAAATGTTTCTGATTGTTGCGGAGGCAGAGTCTAAGGCTCACGGCCTTCCCATTGAACAGGTGCATTTTCATGAGGTAGGTGCAATTGACTCCATTATCGATATTGTCAGCACTGCTGTCTGTGTAGATAATCTGGGAGTAGATGAGGTTGTTGTATCTCCGCTGGCAGAAGGCCGCGGATATGTACGCTGCCAGCATGGAGTAATTCCAGTACCAGTACCGGCTACAGCCAATATTGCAGCAGCATATGATCTGGAGTTTCGTTTTACGGAAAATGACGGTGAGATGGTAACGCCAACGGGAGCTGCCATTGCAGCAGCCCTGTCAACAGGAAAGAAGCTTCCAACCGGCTGCAGAATCCGCAAAACAGGAATGGGAGCAGGCAATAAGGAGTTTCGTCAGGCAAATGTTCTGCGTGCTATGCTTTTGGAAGAAGAGGAGACACCTGAGCCGAGATTGATGGAGAAGCCGTCCGGAATGTGGGTACTGGAAACAAATCTGGACGACTGCACAGGGGAAATGCTGGGCCTTGTGCTGGAGCTTCTGTTTGAAGCAGGTGCGGCAGATGTATGGTATACGCCAATTTATATGAAAAAGAACCGTCCGGCATATATGTTGTCTGTACTGTGTGACAGCCAGAGACGGGAGCAGCTGGAGGAGCTTATTTTTGCCAACACCACAACCATAGGAATTCGACGCAGTCCAGTAGAACGGACTGTTCTGGAGCGGAGAAAAACCACAGTGGATACAAAATTTGGACCAGTAGAAGTAAAACTCTGTACCCACAGGGGAAATACCTATTGCTATCCGGAGTATGAAAGTGTAAAAGCAGTATGCCAGGAAACGGGACAGAATTACCGAAGGGTGTATGGAGAAGCAGAGCAGGCGGCAAGAAAACAAAATAGCCAGGAAGAAGAATGACCGGAAAGAGGACAGCCGGAAAGACGCAATAAAGAACAGCCGGAAAAGGGATAACCGAAAAGAATCCCAAAAAGAAGCAGCAGGAAAAAGGGTAACGGAAAAGAACGATACGGAGAAAGGGCAGAAATGATGAGGGAACAACAAGAGAACATAATGCAGAATCAAATATCAGAGCAGAAAGCCCGCCTGGAAAAGAGAATGAGAGAGCTGGCTGCCGGAGATATCTGTCTGGCCTTTTCCGGAGGAGTAGATTCCAGCCTTCTTTTGAAGGCGGCAGTAGATGCTGTGGCAGAAACAGGAAAAAAGGTTTATGCCGTAACCTTTGACAGCCGCCTTCATCCGGCCTGTGATCTGGAAATTGCAGGTCAGGTGGCAAAAGAGCTGGGCGGAATTCACCAGGTGATTTCGATTGACGAGCTGGAACAGGCGGATATACGGATGAATCCGAAAAACAGATGCTATCTGTGTAAGCGAAGGCTGTTTTCCAGCTTAAAGGAATTTGCAGAGGAAAAGAAAAGCTCCTGTATTCTGGACGGAACCAATGAAGATGATATGCATGTGTATCGGCCGGGAATTCAGGCTCTTGGCGAACTGGGAATTATCAGTCCTCTGGCAGAGCTTCATATAACAAAGGCAGAGGTAAAGGCTCTGGCGTCCCTATACGGAATTTCTGTGGCCTCCAGGCCCTCCACGCCTTGTATGGCTACCAGAATTCCTTACGGAATGGAATTAAACTATGAGATTCTTACCCGGATTGGAGAGGGAGAGGCCTTTTTGCGGGAACTGTTTTCCGGCAATGTCCGGCTTCGTCTTCACGGAAATGTAGCCCGCATAGAGCTGGATCCGGAATGTCTGGAGCAGGTGCTGATAAAACGGGAGTTGGTGATTCGCCGGTTAAAGGAACTGGGCTTTCCTTATGTGACTCTGGATTTGGAGGGTTTCCGTTCTGGAAGTATGGATTTGTTTATAGAAAAGCAGACACCCGACAGCTCTGCTGTGCTGTAAGCGGGCAAGAAGAGCCTTGGCTGAACCGTTTCTGATTTTTCCGGCTTTTGAGAATGGGAGTTCACAATCCTTTCGCCTCATGATAAAATAGATGGTAACTATTCAGGACGGCGGGAGAACTGGCAGAAAAATTCTTGTCAAGCTCGCTTGTAAAGGGATTTTCCTGCCAGTTCTCACATGGGAGGAATCTCCGATGCTTCTTGTTCGGCTTTGCCGGACAAGAAGATGCCCTGTCTTGAACAGTTACAATGGAAATAATAAAAAGTAACAGTTCATGGGAGGGAGGCGGACGCGGTGACAGAATCAGAGTTCCGAAAAAAGGTGATTTGGTTCACGTTTTTGTTCAGCCTTCTTGTAGTATGGGTTCATTCTTATAATGCGGAGCTGTTTCTGGGATGGTCAGAGGATGCGGCAGACGTGTACTGGGCAGAGCATCTGATAGGAGATTTTCTGGGGCAGATTGCAGTACCGGGGTTTTTTATGATTTCCGGGTATCTGTTTTACCGGGGCTTTCGCTGGGAAATGCTGTGGGGCAAATGGAACCGCAGGATTCGCAGTCTTCTTGTGCCGTTTATTTTGTGGAATTTTCTGTATTATATAGGATATGTGATTGGAAGCCGTCTTCCCTGGGTGACAGATGTAGTAGGAAAGGGAACGATACCCTTTACCCTGGGAGCTGCCATAGATGCAGTGATCAATTATACTTATAATTATGTGTTCTGGTATCTTTATCAGCTGATTGCTCTGACACTTCTGGCCCCTGTGCTTTACCCGCTTCTGAAAAGATGGCAGACAAGAATCGGACTTATGGCGGTGTTGTGGTGGATGGCGTGGAAGGACATCCAGCTCCCGGCAGTCAATGTGGATGCTTTGATTTATTATGGGACAGCAGCTTCCCTGGCTATGGTAAAAAACAAAAGGATCTGGAGTCCGGAGGCGCCCTGGAGTCCCTGCAGGGCTTTTGTCGGGGCAGCTTTTGTGCTCTTTTCTGGCTGGGCATATTTCTGGGGGCTGTCTCGGGCGATCATTCCAGGCTTTGTTCTGTGCCGTCTGCTGGCGGTAGCCGGTCTGTGGCTGATACTGCCGGGAGAAAGACTTCCAAAACCAAGGGACTTTATGAATTACAGCTTTTTCCTTTATTCTACGCATTTTGCGCTTGTGCGTCTGATCAACAAAACAGCGGCCCGGCTCTGGAATCCGGTCAAATGGGAGCCGTTTGCGCTGTTTCTGGTTATGCCGGTTCTGGTGCTGGCGATCAGCTATTTGGTAGGGAAGTGGCTGCGCCGGTATCTGCCCTCATGCTGGAAGCTGATGAACGGCTTTCGATAGAGCTGCGGAAAAACGGACAGCTTTAACTGGCAGTGGAACTGTCTTTTTTCAGAAGCTGAAGGGCAGTGCCCAGAACTGCCTGATCGGCAATTTCAGCCAGCTGTTCCCTGGGAAGAGCCTGGCCGGAGTCCAGCCAATGCTTCATCAGGCCAATGAGCCCGCAGGTAATAAATTCAAAAAAATAATCTACAACTGCTCCTTCTGTATCAGGAAAAAGCTCCTGAATGATTTCCTGGCCGTTTTCGTGGATTCCCTGGCGAAGGCGGCTGAGAAAATCAATAGCAGCACTGTTTTCGAAAAGGATCCGGCAAATGCCGGCATTCTCGCTGACATAATCAATCAGGGGATTCAGCATGGGCATGAGAGAGCGCTTCTGAGGCGCTTCCCGGTACTGATCCAGCATTTGCTGAAACTCCAGCAGGGTTTCATTTTCAATATCCTGCAGAAGATGGCGGGTGTCCTGATAGTGGAGATAAAAGGTTCCTCTGTTTAAATCGGCCCTCTCTGTCACTTCCCGGACAGAAATATTCATAAATTCTTTTTCCTGCATCAGTTGGATAAGACTTTCTTTCAAAAGTCTGCGAGTCCGGCGGATGCGGCGATCCTGTTTGCTTTCCTGCATAATACTCCTTATCTAAATATGAACGAAATATAAAAAAATGTTGATTAACGAATAGTTGTATTATAAAGTACGAATGTTGAGAAGTCAACGCAGTTTCCTTTTTTCAGTGGGTTTCTTTTTGTCAGTAAATATGCTACAATCTTAGCATGGCTTTTGGATTTTGATGCAGGGGCGATATAGCAGGAGGAACAGGATGATAAAAAACATTGTTTTTGATATGGGAAAGGTTCTTGTGGGATATGACGGAATGCGTGTCTGCGAGCATTTCCTGCAGGATCCGTCTGATCAGCAGCAGGTGCATACGGCTGTGTTTGTATCTCCCGAATGGGTTCAGCTGGATATGGGCGTGATTCCTGAGGAGCAGGCTCTGGCACAGATGTGTTCCCGGCTTCCTGAAAGGCTTCGGCAGCCGGCGGCTCTCTGTATGGAAAACTGGCACAGATATTGTATGTGGCCCATAGAAGGAGCAGGCGATGTGGTGAGAGAGTACAAGGAAAAGGGCTATGGGATTTATCTTTGCTCCAATGCATCTCTCCGTCTCCTGGACTGCTGCCGACAGGTGATTCCGGCCATTGATTGTTTTGACGGAGTGCTGTTTTCTGCAGAGGTAAAATGCATGAAGCCGCAGAAGGAGATGTACCTTCATCTGTTTGAGCGGTTTGGGCTGAGGCCGGAGGAGTGTTATTTTATTGATGATCAGCCGTTGAATATTGAAGGCGCCCGAAACTGCGGAATGGATGGCTTCTGCCACCGTGACGGAAGCGCGGCGACATTGAAAAAAGCCCTGGAGAAGGCTCTTGGGTCTTTCTGAGCAATTACAGGATACCGAAAGGAAAGGATAGAAAGAGGTAGTCAGAATGAAAGAATTTAATTTTGAAAAAACAAATCAGGAGCTGATGGAATTTCTGGACAACAGCCCCAGCAGCTTCCATGCAGTTGCCAATATGAAGGCTATGCTGGAGGAGGCCGGCTGCAGCTGTCTTCTGGAGGGAGAAAAGTGGCAGCTGGAGCCGGGAAAGGGCTACTATGTAACTCGCAATGACTCTGCTCTGATTGCATTCCGGATTCCCAAAAAGGATTTTACCGGATTTCAAGTTATGGCAAGCCACAGCGATTCCCCTGTATTTAAGGTAAAGGCAAATGCAGAGATCGAAGTAGAGAAGCATTATGTAAAGCTGAATGTAGAAAAATACGGCGGCATGATTTGTTCTCCGTGGCTGGATCGGCCCCTTTCTGTAGCAGGACGGATTGTGGTAAAAACAGCGAATGGAGTGGAAACGAGACTGGTGAAGGTGGATCGGGATCTGCTGATTATCCCTAATCTTGCCATTCATATGAACCGGAGTGTAAATGATGGCTATGAGTTTAATGCCCAGAAGGATATGCTTCCTCTGTTCTGCGGCGGCGGACAGGAGAAGGGCTGCTTCCTTGCTATGATTGCTGCAGAGGCAGGCGTTAAGCAGGAAGATATTCTGGATACAGATCTTTTCCTGTACAACCGGGATAAGGGAACCACCTTTGGCTTAAACGGCGAGTATATTGCCAGCCCGCATTTAGATGATCTTCAGTGTGCATTTTCATCCTTAAAGGGATTTCTGGCAGCAGAGCCTAAGGACAGCGTTGCCGTTCACTGTGTTCTGGACAATGAAGAGGTAGGCAGCGGCACCAAGCAGGGAGCGGCATCTACCTTCTTAAAGGATGTGCTTCACCGGATCAACAGCGCGATGGGACGGACCGAGGAGGAATTTTTGACGGCAGTTGCTTCCAGCTTTATGGTTTCTGCAGACAATGCTCATGGAATTCATCCCAATCAGGCAGACAAGGCAGACCCCACCAACCGTCCGTATTTAAATGAGGGTATTGTAATTAAATACAGCGCTAATCAGAAATACACCACAGACGCAATTTCAGGAGCTCTCTTTAAGGCTCTGTGCCAGCAGGCAGAGGTTCCCTTCCAGACCTTCCATAACCGGTCTGATATGCTGGGCGGCTCTACTCTGGGCAACATTTCCGGCAACCAGGTGGCCTTTAACACCGTAGATATCGGTCTGCCCCAGCTGGCTATGCATTCCTGTTTTGAAACTGCGGGAAGCAAGGATACTGCATATCTGGCAGAAGCAGCAAGGGTTCTGTTCTCCTCTTCCGTATATGGAACAGGAAATGGCAATTACCGTCTTTCCTTTTAAGTGACAGTGGTATATAATGTTGCCTGAAGAGGTACAAAAAGGGCGAAAGACCGGAGGAAAAGGGTCGAAGCTGCCCATAAGAAGATAAGGAGTGTTTAGACATGACAAAGATTAGAACAAGATACGCACCCAGCCCTACCGGCCGGATGCATGTGGGCAATCTGAGAACAGCGCTGTATGCCTATCTGATTGCCAAGCATGAAGGCGGAGATTTTCTGCTGCGTATTGAGGATACGGATCAGGAGCGCTATGTAGAAGGCGCTACGGAGATTATTTACAGAACCCTGGCTCAGACCGGCCTGATTCATGATGAAGGACCGGATAAGGACGGCGGCTGCGGTCCCTATATTCAGAGTGAGCGGCAGAAAGCGGGAATTTACCTGGAATATGCCAAAAAGCTGATTGAAAAAGGAGAGGCATATTATTGCTTCTGTACTCAGGAGCGTCTGGATTCCCTGAAAACCACAGTCAACGGCGAAGAGATCATGACCTATGATAAGCATTGCCTGCATCTGTCTAAGGAAGAGATAGAAGCCAATCTGGCAGCAGGAATGCCTTATGTAATCCGCCAGAACAATCCGACTGAGGGAACGACTACCTTTAATGATGAGATTTACGGCGATATTACGGTAGACAACTCTGAGCTGGATGATATGGTTCTGATTAAATCCGACGGCTATCCTACCTACAACTTTGCAAACGTAGTGGATGACCACCTGATGGGAATTACCCATGTAGTTCGGGGCAATGAATACTTATCCTCTTCTCCCAAGTACAACCGTCTTTATGACGCTTTTGGCTGGGAGGTTCCGGTTTATGTACACTGCCCGCTGATTACAGATGAGTTCCACAAAAAGCTGTCCAAGAGAAGCGGACATTCTTCCTTTGAGGATCTGATCGAGCAGGGCTTTGTGGCAGAGGCTGTTGTAAATTATGTGGCTCTGCTGGGCTGGTCTCCGGTAGACAATCAGGAAATTTTCTCTCTGGATGAGCTGGTTAAGTCATTTGACTACCGTAATATCAGCAAGTCCCCGGCAGTTTTTGATATTGTCAAATTAAAATGGATGAACGGCGAGTATTTAAAGGCTATGGATTTTGATCGTTTCTATGAGATGGCTGAGCCGTATATCCGTCAGGTGATCAAAAAGGATCTGGATCTGAAAAAGATCGCAGCTATGGTGAAGACAAGAATTGAGATTTTCCCGGATATTGCAGATCACATTGACTTTTTCCAGGAGCTTCCGGAATATGATGTAGCAATGTACACACACAAGAAAATGAAAACCAACGGGGAAAATTCCCTTCAGGTATTGAAGGATGTGCTTCCGATTCTGGAGGCCCAGGAAGACTTTACCAACGATGCTCTTTATGCATCTCTGGCGCAGTATGTATCTGACAATGGATTTAAGACTGGCTTTGTAATGTGGCCTATCCGTACTGCCGTATCCGGAAAGCAGATGACTCCGGCTGGTGCAACAGAGATTATGGAGGTACTGGGCAAGGAGGAATCTCTGGCCAGAATCCGCCGGGGAATTGAGCTTTTAAGCCAGTAGAGGAGAGACAGAAGCTTCATGGCATTTCATAAATCACAGCTGCAGGCCATCCGCCATCTGGAGGGGCCCATGATGGTTCTTGCAGGCCCGGGCTCCGGAAAAACCACGGTAATCACCCACCGGGTCAGATGTCTGGTGGAGGGCTACGGGGTGGATCCGGGAAGTATCCTGGTTATTACATTTACAAAAGCTGCTGCCTCAGAGATGAGGCAGCGTTTCCAGAAGCTGATGGAGGGACGGAGTCTCCCCGTCAGCTTTGGTACCTTTCACGCGGTATTTTTCAGTATTCTCAAACATGCATACCGCTATGATGCCTCCAACATTGTCCGGGAAGAGCAGCGGATTCAGCTGATGCGGGAGCTGGTGGATCGATACCGGATTGATGTGGAGGACGAGGGTGAATTTATCAGCTCCATTTTATCGGAAATCAGCATGGTCAAAGGCGAGATGATGAGTCTGGAGCACTATTATTCCAAAAACTGTTCAGAAGAAATATTTAAAAAGCTCTACGAGGGCTATAACCGGGGCCTGGAGTCAAAGGGACTTCTTGACTTTGATGATATGCTGGTGATGTGCTACCAGCTGTTTGATCAGAGAAAGGATATTCTGGCGGCATGGCAGCGCAGGTACCGGTTTATTTTGATTGACGAATTTCAGGATATTAACCGGGTTCAGTATGAAATCGTAAAAATGCTGGCTGCACCGGAGAACAATCTGTTCATTGTAGGAGATGATGATCAGTCTATTTACCGGTTCCGGGGAGCAAAACCGGAGATTATGCTGGGCTTTGAAAAGGATTATCCAACAGCAAAGAGAACCCTTTTGGGGATTAACTACCGTTCCTCCTCCTCTATTGTGGATGCGGCAGGCCGTCTGATTCGCCACAATAAAATGCGGTTTGACAAAGAAATCCAGGCGTTTCGGGGAGCGGGCCGGCCTGTGGCTGTTATGGGCTTTGCGGATGCCCATACAGAAACTAGAACGATTGTGGAGGAAATTCAGGATTATGTGCGGATGGGATATCATCTGTCGGATATTGCAGTGCTTTACCGGACCAGCATGGAGCCGCGGCTTTTGATGGAGCGGATGATGGAATGGAACCTTCCCTTCCGGATGAAGGATTCTCTTCCCAATCTGTATGAACACTGGATTACCCAGGATATCCTGGCTTATATCCGTATAGCAGGCGATGAACTGGCAAAGCACAGACAGGCCCGGAGAGCAGATGTGCTGCGGGTGATCAATCGTCCGAAAAGATTTGTCAGCCGGGATGCTCTGGAGGGACAGATTATTTCCTGGGACAGTCTGAAGTCCTGGTATCAGGACAGAGGATGGATGGTAGAGCGGATTGAACAGCTGGAGTATGACTTAAAGATGATTGGCAGAATGGCTCCCGTGGCGGCGGTGAATTATATCCGCAAGGCAGTAGGCTACGACGACTATCTTCGGGAATACGCTGAGAACAGGAGAATGAAGGCAGAGGATCTGCTGCAGATTGCAGATCAGCTTCAGGAGAGCGCTTCCTCCTACAAAACAATGGATGCGTGGCAGGATCATATGAGGGAATATGGAGAACAGCTCCGACAGCAGCTTGCCAATCGGGACAGTCTGAATACAGACTGTGTTTCTCTGATGACTATGCACAGCTCTAAGGGACTGGAATTTCCGATTGTCTATATTTTAGATGCGAATGAAGGCGTGACCCCTCATCATAAGGCTGTCCTGGAGGCAGATCTGGAAGAAGAACGGCGGATGTTTTATGTGGCCATGACAAGGGCCAAAGATCGACTTCATGTATATTATGCCAGAGAGCGGTATGGACGTCCCCAGGAAAGATCCCGTTTTATTGATGAATATCTGGAAGCACCTGGCTCTGTGCCGGGAAATGTGGGCTGGGAGAAAGGCAGAGGAAAGCAGTGAAACAGCAAAAAGGATATGTTCACATATACTGCGGAGACGGAAAGGGAAAGACCACGGCAGCGGTAGGGCTGGCGGTTCGGGCCGCCGGACGTGGAATGAGAGTTCTGATAGTCCGGTTTCTGAAAACAGAGGATTCCGGAGAGGTTTCCGTTCTGCGCCGGATTCCGGGGATAGAGGTGGTTCCCTGTGAAAAAACCTTCGGCTTTACATTTCGTATGACAGAAGAGGAGCGGCGGGAAGCGTCAGAGTGGTACGGACAGATGCTGGAAAAGGCATGTGCCAGAGCAGTGAAGGAAAAATTTGATCTGGTTATTTTTGATGAAATTATGGCCGCCTGCAATACTGGACTGACGAAGGAAGAGAGAGTGGCGGAATTTTTAAAAACCAGACCGGAGGGAATGGAGGTTGTGCTTACCGGGAGAAATCCTTCGGACTGCATGAAAAAAATGGCAGATTATATTTCAGAAATCCACGCGGAAAAGCATCCCTTTGAAAAGGGAATTGGGGCACGAAAGGGAATTGAGTATTAAAAAGCGTCAGGCATGGCGGTGAAAGGCCGGTATGCCTGCGCTTTTTCTTTTTGGTGGAAGAAACATTTTTTGGAAAAATTGGAAAAATATGTCAAATATACGTCATATAATATCAAAATATTAAATCTATGTTCTGGTTATAAAATCCAATAAGATTAAGACGGACACTGTTAAGGATACAGTACCCGAAAAACAACAGATACATATCAGGCTTGCGCAGATGAGACATACGGATGAGAAGGAGAAAGAACATGGATAACGAGCGGATTCTCAGGAAAATAGAAGAATTAATGGAGCTGAGAGGGATGACCCGGTATCGGCTTTCTAAAATGAGCGGAATCAAGCAGTCTACTTTGACTACGATGTTAAATAAGCGCAGCGTAATCAGTATCAGCAGCCTGGATAAAATATGCAGAGCCTTTGGACTGCAGCTTTCAGAATTTTTTGCTATGATTGAGGAAAACCGCGAACAGGACGGATTGACAGACTTTCCGGTAGCAGAATGGGAACCGCTTCCCTCAGAGCACAAGCAGGTACTGGTGGGAATTATGCAGCTGTTTCGCAATTATCTGAAAAAATCGTAACTGTTCAGGACGGGGCATCTTTTTGTCCGGCAAAGCCGAACAAGAAGCATCGGAGGTTCCTCCGATGTGAGAACTGGCAGAAAAATCCCTTTACAAGCGAGCTTGACAAGAATTTTTTCTGCCAGTTCTCCCGCTGTCCTGAATAGTTACAAAAAATCTTGATTTCATAGGGAAAGTTTGATAAAGTGTAACTGTGAGACTATGGCGGCAAGCCAGACGAGAAAGAGAGGGACAACTTACATGGCACAGAATCCCAATGAAGAACTGGAACAGGAAGAGATGACTGTCACACTGACTCTGGATGACGGAAGTGAGCTGGAGTGTGTGGTGCTGACGATTTTCGAAGCAGGCGACAGAGATTACATTGCGCTGCTTCCGATGGAAGGCGCTGAGGCTGAAGAGGGTGAGGTATATCTGTATCGTTATACAGAGGATGCAGACGGAAATCCCAGCCTGGACAACATCATGGATGATGATGAGTATGAGATCGTAGCAGACGCATTTGACGAGCTTCTGGATGATCAGGAGTTTGATGAGCTGGTAGGCGAAGAGGATCTGGATTAATGGTATTTGAACGGCGGCAGAGAAAATTCTCTGCCGTTTTTCCATATTATAGGGAAGTGCGTTCTATGATGCAAAATGCTTCGCGAAGAATATGCACTGTGTGCCAGAGAAAAAGGTCTGCTGACGCAGCTGTGCTTTGGTCTGAGAATGTGACAGGGTGCTTTCTTTCCTGGGCTGGTATGGCTGTATGTCGTAACAGAGACAGGGAATTGTAAGGAAAAATTTATTGACAAACAAGACCCCAAAACGTATGATTAATCCATAGAAGAGAAGAAATGAAAAATGAGAAAGAGGTTACAGCGATAACCGCTGTTGGAAAAGGAGATGGATTTGCAATGAAGAAAAATATATTCCGGGTGATGGCCCTGACAGCAGTATTCGCGTCACTGTCCACCACGGCAGCCTTTGCGGCACACTGGGGAACCGTTGGAAAAGACTGGTTTTATTATCTGGACGACGGTACGGTGGCAAAAAATATGTGGGTAAACACAACTGCAGAAGATGGAACTGTCACTGCTTCCTACTGGGTCAAGAGTAATGGCAAGATGGCTGTAAATGAGTGGCTCTATGATGGAGAATCCTGGTATTACGTAGACGGCAGCGGTCTGACCATGAAGGATCAGCTTTTAAAGCTGAATTCTGATCTGTACTGGCTGGATCCGGATGGAAAGATGGTTTCTAATGACTGGAGACAGACAGAAGATGGAAAGTGGTATTTTTTCCAGGAAAATGGCGTAGCGCTTAAGAATGGCTGGAAGGTTATTGACGGTGAAGAGTATTATTTCTTAAAGAGCGGTGTTCTGGCTGTGGATGCGCTGGTGCCCGGCGGGTATCGTGTGGATGCTTCCGGTCGGAAGATCATTCATTAAAAGGAGCGGATGGCAAGATGAGAAGAACAGGAACAGCACTGATACTGACAGTACTGATGGTTCTGGCTTCTGCATTTCCCGTACTGGCGCAGACCGGATGGGTGCGCAGCGGAGAATCATGGAATTATTACAAATCAGACGGCACGATGGCTTCCAACCAGTGGATTAAGAGCGGAGATGTTCTGTTCTGGATTCAGGAGGATGGAACCATGGCAGTCAATACCTGGCTGGAGTCGGGAGATGAGAAGTACTGGCTTGATGGAAGCGGCGCGGCAGTAACCGGCTGGCAGGAGATTGACGGAAAGTGGTATTATTTTCAGGAAGATAATACGATGGCTACTGACATGACCATTGACAGCTACTATGTAGGCAAGGATGGAGCATGGGTAGTAGGAAAGTAACCTTTATAATGTGCAGAATGGGGCAGAGAGGCAGCGAAGGCGGCCACTCTGCCTGTTTTTATGTCATAGGAAAGAGCGTCCTATGCCATAAAAACGCTCCGCGAGGATCGCCGTGCGGCGGAAGAGAATTTTGTCGCAGAAGCGACCCGCCGCAGGCGGAGAAGCTCGCGAGCGAGCTTCTTTCGTCATAGGAAAGAGCGTCCTATGCCATAAAAACGCTCCGCGGGGATCGCCATGGGTTGGAAGAAGAGGGCAGGGCTTTTTATAATAACCTGTAGTTATGGGAAAAATTCCATTCATGTATGGATTTCGTGAATAAATTCACGTTGATTAGTTGAAAAATGCTGTCAAATGCGATAATATGAAAAGAAACACCAGAAAGAAGAAAATAACAGGGATAAAAAGGGGAGAATGGCAATGAATTGTAAGATTACAACCATTCCGGGTGACGGGATCGGACCGGAGATTGTACGGGAGGCGTGCAGGGTTCTGGACAAGGCAGGCCAGGTTTTTGGTCATACCTTTACTTACACAGAGGTGCTGATGGGCGGATGTTCTATTGACAAATATGGAGTGCCTCTGACAGAGGAAGCCCTGGAGACAGCGAAAAACAGCGATGCGGTTCTCCTTGGAGCAGTAGGCGGAAATGTGGGAAATTCCAGATGGTATGATGTGGCTCCTAATTTAAGACCAGAGGCAGGACTTCTGGCTATTCGAAAGGGGCTGAATCTTTTTGCCAATATCCGTCCGGCCTACTTATATCAGGAGCTGGCCGATGCCTGTCCCCTGAAAAAGGAGATTATCGGAGACGGCTTTGATATGGTGATTATGAGAGAGCTGACTGGCGGTCTGTATTTCGGAGAACGTCATACAGAGGAGGTAGACGGAGTGCTGCAGGCAACAGATACCCTTACCTACAATGAGAATGAGATTCGCCGGATTGCAGTTAAGGCTTTTGATATTGCCATGAAGCGGAAAAAGCATGTGATCAGTGTGGATAAGGCAAATGTGCTGGATTCTTCCCGTCTGTGGAGAAAGGTTGTGGAAGAGGTTGCAGCGGATTATCCGGAGGTGAAGCTGGAGCATATGCTGGTTGATAACTGTGCAATGCAGCTGGTGATGAATCCGGGGCAGTTTGATGTAGTTCTGACAGAGAATATGTTTGGCGATATTTTATCAGATGAGGCCAGCATGATTACCGGATCCATTGGAATGCTTTCCTCAGCCAGCTTAAATGAGACAAAATTTGGCATGTATGAGCCCAGTCACGGCTCAGCACCGGATATTGCAGGAAAGGACATTGCCAATCCGATTGCAACGATACTTTCAGCAGCCATGATGCTTCGTTACTCCTTTGACTTGGATCGGGAGGCAGATGCCATTGAGGCGGCTGTGCAGAAGGCGCTTACAGAGGGCTATCGAACCAGCGATATTATGGCAGAGGGCTGTACCCTGGTAGGAACTGCCCGGATGGGCGAGCTGATTGCCGGATATATTGAGTAAGTGCAGCTATTCAGAAAAACAGATGTTTTAGCAGCATAGAAAATACAGCGGATCAAGCGCAAGACAGAAGGAGGATATGCAGCAATGAGAAGTGATAATGCGAAATCAGGGATGCAGCAGGCGCCGGCCCGCTCACTCTTTCGAGCCCTGGGACTGACAGATGAGGAGATGGAGCGTCCCCTGGTTGGTATTGTAAGCTCTTATAATGAGATTGTTCCGGGACATATGAACCTGGATAAAATAGTAGATGCAGTGAAGCAGGGTGTGGCTATGGCAGGAGGCACTCCGATTGTGTTTCCGGCTATTGCAGTCTGCGACGGAATTGCCATGGGCCATGTGGGTATGAAATACTCTCTGGTTACCAGAGACTTGATTGCCGATTCTACAGAATGTATGGCAATGGCTCATCAGTTTGACGCACTGGTAATGGTGCCGAACTGTGACAAGAATGTTCCCGGACTTTTAATGGCAGCGGCAAGACTGAATATTCCCACTGTGTTTGTCAGCGGCGGTCCTATGCTGGCCGGTCATGTAAAAGGGCAGAAGAGAAGCCTTTCCAGTATGTTTGAGGCAGTAGGCTCCTATGCGGCAGGAACCATGACTGAGGAGGATGTGAAGGAATTTGAGTGTAAGGTTTGTCCTACCTGTGGTTCCTGCTCCGGTATGTATACAGCCAACAGCATGAACTGTCTTACAGAGGTTCTGGGTATGGGACTTCAGGGCAACGGAACCATTCCTGCCGTATATTCAGAACGTCTTGTTCTGGCAAAGCATGCCGGCATGGCAGTAATGGAAATGCTGAAGAAGAATATCTGCCCCCGGGATATTATGACAGAAGCGGCTTTTCGAAATGCTCTGACGATGGATATGGCTCTTGGCTGCAGCACCAACAGTATGCTTCATCTTCCGGCGATTGCCCACGAGGCAGGCGTAGAGCTGAACGTAGATATTGCCAATGAAATCAGTGCAAAAACCCCAAACCTCTGTCATCTGGCTCCGGCAGGTCCTACCTATATGGAGGATCTCAATGAGGCAGGCGGTATTTATGCAGTGATGAATGAGATCAGCAAGCTGGGCTTGCTTAATCTGGACTGTATGACTGTTACAGGAAAGACCGTAGGGGAGAATATCAAAAACTGTTTCAATAAGAACCCGGAGGTCATCCGAACAGTAGAAAATCCTTACTCCGCAACCGGCGGTATTGCTGTTTTGAGAGGAAATCTGGCTCCGGATTCCTGCGTAGTAAAGCGCTCTGCCGTAGTACCGGAGATGCTGGTTCACGAAGGGCCTGCCCGTGTCTTTGACTGTGAGGACGATGCTATTGCAGCAATCAAGGGCGGAAAGATTGTGGCCGGAGATGTGGTGGTAATCCGCTACGAAGGTCCTAAGGGCGGTCCGGGTATGAGAGAAATGCTGAATCCCACCTCAGCCATTGCCGGTATGGGACTTGGCTCCTCTGTGGCTCTGGTGACAGACGGACGGTTCAGCGGCGCATCCCGAGGCGCATCCATCGGACATGTGTGTCCGGAGGCTGCGGCAGGCGGCCCCATTGGCCTGGTACAGGAGGGAGATATTATCGCAATAGATATCAATGCCAATACCATTAACATGAAGGTATCGGATGAGGAACTGGAGAGACGGCGGGCAAACTGGACGCCGAAGAAAACAGAGGCGACAGGATATCTGAAACGGTATGCCCAGCTGGTTACCAGTGCAGATAAAGGCGCTGTACTGATGGGAAATTAATGCAAACAGAAGAGATAGCTTAATAGATAAGGAGTTTTTAACATGGCCGAAACCAGAGTATTGAACGGCTCGGAGATTCTGATTGAATGTCTGAAGGAACAGGGAGTAAAAACTGTATTTGGATATCCGGGCGGTGCAATTTTGAATATATACGACGCTCTTTACAAGCATCAGGATGAGATTACTCATATTCTGACTTCCCACGAGCAGGGAGCTGCTCATGCGGCAGACGGTTATGCAAGGGCAACCGGAAAGGTAGGCGTGTGTCTGGCCACATCCGGTCCGGGAGCCACCAATCTGGTAACTGGAATTGCAACTGCCTGTATGGATTCCATACCGGTAGTAGCCATTACCTGTAATGTAGGCGTGAGCCTTCTGGGACGAGACAGCTTCCAGGAGATTGATATTGCCGGTGTGACCATGCCTATAACCAAATACAATTTTATCGTAAAAGATATTAAAAAGCTGGCCTATACGGTGCGCAGAGCTTTTACTATTGCCCAGAGCGGCCGCCCGGGCCCGGTTCTGATTGATATTACAAAGGATGTGACTGCGGCAGAGTACGAATACACACCGCAGGAGCCGGAACCGATTGTCCGTCAGAAGGATACGATCCGGGATGAAGATATGGAAGTGGCTCTGGAAATGATCCGCAATGCACAGAAACCTTTTATTCTGGTAGGAGGGGGCGCTGTGCTGTCCAATGCCAGCGAAGAGCTGCGTACTCTGGCTCACAGAATCCAGGCTCCGGTGGCTGATACCCTGATGGGAAAAGGAGCCTTTGACGGAGATGACGAGCTGTATACCGGAATGGTGGGTATGCATGGAACGAAGACCTCCAACTTTGGTATTTCTGAATGCGACTTGCTGATTGTAGCCGGAGCACGTTTCAGCGATCGAGTAACGGGAAATGCTTCTAAATTTGCGAAAAATGCAAAAATTCTGCACATTGATGTGGATCCAGCGGAGATTAACAAGAATATTCGTACCCATGCCAGTGTGATTGGAGATCTGAAGCTGGTACTCAGACGGCTGAATGCCCGTCTGGATCCCATGAATCATGAGGAATGGGTGGCTCATATTGAGCGGCTGAAGGATATGTATCCGCTGAGATACGATAAAACACAGCTGACCGGTCCGTTTATTATGGAAACCATTGATGAACTGACTCACGGAGATGCCCTGATTGTTACAGAGGTAGGGCAGCATCAGATGTGGGCAGCGCAGTATTACAAGTATAAAAAGCCGAGAACCTTTCTTACCTCCGGCGGTCTGGGAACCATGGGCTACGGCCTGGGAGCAGCCCTGGGAGCCAAGATGGGATGCGGCGATATGGGATGTCCCGACAAGCCGGTATTTAACATTGCCGGGGATGGATGCTTCCGCATGAATATGAACGAGATTGCAACAGCAACCCGCTACGGCATCCCTGTGATTCAGGTGGTTATCAATAACCATGTGCTGGGAATGGTTCGTCAGTGGCAGACTCTGTTCTACGGCAAGCGTTATTCACATACGGTATTAAATGACTCCGTTGATTTTGTCAAGCTGGCAGAGGCAATGGGAGCAAAGGCTTATCGGATAACGAAAAAGGAGGAGCTGAGGCCAGTGCTTCAGGAGGCCATGGCTTTAGGCGCTCCGGTGGTTATTGACTGCCAGATTAACTGCGATGATAAGGTTTATCCGATGGTATCTCCGGGAGCTCCGATTCAGGATGCTTTTGATGATACAGATTTAAAGATCCGTTAAGAAAGGATTCAAAAAGAATCCGGCGAGAGGGGAAAACAAACGGAAAAATCCGTTTTGTTTCTATATTGTTCCCGGGAAAGAATGTTTTCCGGGAGCGGAAGGCCCAGTTTCCGGGCAGGAAAAGAAAAAGAAAAAGAGGGAGGAAGAAACAATGGGAAGAGTCTACAATTTTTCTGCAGGCCCGGCTGTTCTGCCGGAGGAAGTCCTGAAAGAAGCCGCTGATGAAATGCTTGATTACAGAGGCACCGGAATGTCAGTGATGGAGATGAGTCATCGATCTAAGGCATTTGAGACGATTATCCAGGAAGCAGAACAGGATCTCAGGGATCTGATGAATATCCCGGACAATTACAAAGTACTGTTCCTGCAGGGAGGAGCCCATTTACAGTTCTCCATGATACCGCAGAACCTGATGAAAAATGGTGTGGCTGACTACATTATCACCGGCCAGTGGGCGAAGAAGGCATTTAAGGAGGCACAGAAATACGGAAAGGCAGTAGCGGTTGCGTCCAGTGAAGACAAGACCTTCAGCTATATTCCGGACTGTTCCGATCTGCCCATCGATGATGATGCAGATTATGTATATATTTGCGAGAACAATACGATTTACGGTACGAAGTTCAAAACACTGCCCAATACAAAGGGCAAAACACTGGTAGCGGATGTTTCTTCCTGTTTCTTATCGGAACCGGTAGATGTAAGTAAATACGGCGTAATTTACGGCGGTGTTCAGAAGAACATCGGACCGGCAGGAGTGGTTATTGTGATTATCCGTGAAGACCTGATTACAGAGGATGTGCTTCCGGGTACTCCTACCATGTGTCAGTATAAGACTCACGCAGATGCCAAGTCCCTGTATAATACGCCGCCGGCATATGGCATTTACATCTGCGGCAAGGTATTTAAGTGGCTGAAGAAGCGCGGCGGTCTGCAGGCTATGAAGGAATACAACGAAAAGAAGGCTAAAATTCTTTACGATTTTCTGGACGAGAGCAAGCTGTTTAAGGGCACTGTTGTAAAAGAGGATCGTTCTTTGATGAACGTACCCTTTGTTACCGGTGATGCAGATCTCGATGCAGAATTTATCAAGGCAGCGACAGCAGCCGGCTTTGTAAATCTGAAGGGCCACAGAAGTGTAGGCGGTATGAGAGCCAGCATTTACAATGCAATGCCGATAGAAGGTGTGCAGAAGCTGGTAGAATTTATGAAAAAGTTTGAGGAGGAGCATCAGGCATGAGAAAAATTCACTGTTTAAACGCCATTTCCCAATATGGTACTGATCTTTTGAATGACAATTATGCACTGACCGGTGAGATCCAGGAAGCAGACGGCATTCTGGTTCGCAGCGCCTCCATGCATGAAATGGAATTTTCTGATTCTCTGCTGGCAATTGCCCGTGCAGGAGCCGGTGTAAACAACATTCCGCTGGATGCCTGCGCAGAAAAGGGTATCGTAGTGTTTAATACTCCGGGCGCCAATGCCAATGGTGTAAAGGAGCTGGTTCTGGCAGGACTGCTTCTGGCTTCCCGTGATGTTATCGGCGGAATCGGATGGTGCAAGGACAATAAAGACGATGCTAATATTGCAAAAACCACAGAGAAGAGCAAAAAGGCATTTGCAGGCTGTGAAATCAAGGGCAAGAAGCTGGGCGTCATTGGCCTGGGAGCCATTGGCGTTCTGGTTGCGAATGCGGCAGCAGGACTGGGCATGGAGGTTTATGGATATGACCCATATATTTCCGTTCACGCTGCCTGGATGCTTTCTCGTGAAGTGAAGCACACCACAAGTCTGGATGTGATTTTCCAGGAGTGCGATTACATTACCGTTCATGTGCCGGCTATAGACAGCACAAAGGGCATGATTAACAAGGAAGCTCTGGATCAGATGAAGGACGGCGTGGTGGTTCTGAACTTTGCCCGCGATGTGCTGGTGAATGATGACGATATGGCAGAGGCATTAAAGTCTGGAAAGGTAAAGAAGTATGTAACAGACTTCCCCAATCCCAAGTCTGCCAACATGGAAAATACCATTGTGATTCCGCATCTGGGCGCATCTACAGAGGAGTCTGAGGATAACTGTGCCAAGATGGCAGTGGAGCAGCTGATGGAGTATCTGGAGAACGGAAATATCAGAAATTCTGTCAATTTCCCGGCCTGCGATATGGGCGTGAAGAAAACAGTATGCAGAATCAGCGTGCTTCATAAAAATGTTCCGAACATGATTGGACAGATTACAGGAGCTCTGGCATCCGGCGGAATCAACATTTCTGATATGACCAATAAGAGTAAGGATAAATACGCTTATACCCTGATGGATCTGGATCACAGTCCGTCTGAGGATGTGATTCGGAAGCTGAATGAGATTGACGGAGTTCTGAGAGTCCGCGTGATTTAATATTTGTAACAGTTCAGCCTTGCGTGGATTCGGTCAGAACAACTCGTTGAAAGCTTGCTTTCATAAGAATTTTTCTGACCGAATCCACATAAGGCGGACGCCATGCATCTTCTTGTCCGGCAAAGCCGAACAAGAAGCATCGGAGATTCCTCCGATGTGAGATCTGGCAGGAAAACCCGCTTACAAGCAAGCTTGACACGAATTTTTCTGCCAGATCTCCCGCCGTCCTGAATAGTTACCGGAAAATTAGGAAAAGAAAGAGGAATTTTATGGCGGAGATCAAACCATTCCGGTGTATCCGTCCCAGTAAGGAAGCGGCGTCAGCAGTGGCGGCGCTTCCTTATGATGTTTATGACCGGAAAGAAGCAAAGGAAATTGTGAAGAAAAATCCGCTGTCATTTTTGGCAGTGGATCGGGCGGAAACTCAGTTTGAGGATGGAAAGAATCCCTATGCCCCGGAAGTTTATGAACAGGCGGCCAGGACACTAAAGAGATGGCAGCAGGAGGGGATTTTGACAGAGGATGAGTCGCCGTTTTATTATCTGTATGAGCTGGTGATGGAGGGACGTGCCCAAACGGGAATTGTGGCCTGCGCATCGGTGGATGATTACAGCTGCGGCGTGATTGCACGTCATGAAAATACAAGAGAAGAAAAGGAACAGGATCGGATCTGCCATGTGGATGTGACAAATGCCCATACGGGACCGATTTTTCTGGCATATCGTTCTCAGGAGGAATTGAACGGCCTGGTAGCCCTGGAAAAGAAAAAAACGCCTTTGTATGATTTTATTTCAGAGGATGGAATCTGTCACAGAGTCTGGAAAATCGAGGATCCGCAGAAGGCAGAAGAGATTCACCGTATTTTTTCCGGAATTCCAAGAGTTTATATAGCAGACGGCCATCACCGTGCAGCTTCTGCAGTAAAGGTTGCAGCTATGCGCCGGGAAGCGAATCCATCCTGGACAGGAAACGAGGAGTTTAATTATTTTCTTTCAGTGTTGTTTCCGGATGATCAGCTGATGATTATGCCCTATAATCGGGTCGTGCAGGATTTGAATGGTCTTACCAGGGAAGAGTTTCTGAAAAAAACAGAAAGATATTTTGTTGTAACAGAAAGAGGAAGGAAGGCCTTTTCTCCAGAACAGAAGGGACAGGTGGGAATGTATCTGGATGGGAGCTGGTATCAGCTGGATGCCAGACCGGAGATTTGCACCGATGATCCGGTAGAGGGGCTGGATGTATCCATTCTCCAGGACAGAATATTAGGGCCTCTTCTGGGAATTGGAGATCCCCGGACTGACAGCAGAATTCGTTTTGTAGGCGGAATCCGCGGACTCTCAGAGTTGGAACGGCTGGTAGACAGCGGTGCAGCTGTGGCCTTTTCCATGTACCCGACCTCGATCCGAGAGCTGTTTGAAGTGGCAGATGCAGGGCTTCTCATGCCTCCGAAATCTACCTGGTTTGAACCAAAGCTGCGCAGCGGCCTGTTTATTCATGCAATAGAGAAATGAGAATGCAGATGTGGAGGACTTTTGTAAGAACGGTTCTGGCAAAGCGGAAGGAAAGCGGCGGATTATCGAAGCAGTTCCCCAATATCGACCAGACCCCAGCCCTGCTGATTGCGGGGAAGCCCCAGATCTACGGCTCGTTCCCGGAGAAGGAGCTTGACATCACGGTTGCTGAGTTCTGGACATTTTTCCAGAAGAAGAGCCAGGGCGCCGGATACATAGGGTGTGGCCATACTGGTTCCGCTTTTGCAGGTATAGCGTCCGGGGAAGTTGGCACAGCTTAAAACAGAGGCTCCGGGAGCTACTACATCTGGCTTGCAGATACAGGAACAGGTGGGGCCTCGACCGGAATAGTCAACCATCCGGCTGCCCATAACATTGACCTCCTGGTTATCGTCAGAACAGCCTACGGTGATTACCTTTCGGCTGATGCCGGGAGTTGTGATGGTTCCGCTGCGAGGTCCCATATTGCCCGCGGCAACGACTACAATCAGCCCTTCGTCCCAGGCGGCGTTGACGCCCCGGACGAGGGCTGAATTTTCGTTCATGTTTTTTCTGGAAAAGGAGCCGACAGAGATATTGACAATACGGATCTGGTAAAGCTCTCTGTTTTCCCGAATCCACCGAAGGCCGGAGAGAACATCAGAGGCATATCCGTTTCCGCGCCGATCCAGAACCTTAACTGGAATCAGATGGCATTCCGGCGCAAGACCGCAGCAGGAGCCGGAGGAGGCATATCCATTTCCGCCGATAATTCCGCATACATGAGTGCCATGTCCGTTGTCATCATAGGGAAGCCGTTTCCGTCCGACTATGTCCCGGAAAGCGGCGATTCTGTTTTGAAGATCTTCATGGAGAAAGCAGCCGGTGTCCAGTACGGCAACACCGATGCCGCGGCCGGTAAGCCGGTGCGGCTCTGTTTTCCAGGCATTTCTATTTGTCCGACACACCAAAAGATACCTGTTATTTTTTTACTATTATGGTATTCCAGGCAGGTCTGAAGGTTGACAGGAGGATCTTAATAATTTCCTAAGAATCTATTTAAACAATATACACACATTTTCCGGGCATCTGTGATATACTTTAAACATAGAAAGAGAAAAACAGATAAATCCTTAATCCTTTTTTGAAATCCTAATTCCGAAAGAAAAATGCACCCTGTACCCATCCATCACGGTACAGGGCTTTTTCTTTTCCATAAAAAAGTTCTCCATGGCCGTAAATTTGATTTACACAGGTGCATACAGGAGAACTTTCAACTTTTTTTCTGCCTGAATCTTCGCACGGCTGAATTGTTACGGAATTGTCGAAAGGTGTCATTTTTTGCGATGGAAGAGGTTTGACAGGAAAAAAATTCCTGTGTTATAGTATTCATAAGACAGCAGATCTTGGAAAGGCAGCTGTGCCTTTCTGTCCGGCATATCGCCAGATTTCCTATTGTTATTATCTGATTTTTGAAAGAAAGAAGTGGTGCCTTTGGGCATAAGTTAATATTGACTTTTTTAGGGAAGTATACTATGATTAGGACAGAGAAAAAGAACGTCTGTTCGCTTGGAGGATAATATGACTAGAGATGATAAATTAAAGGCGCTTGATGCAGCCATTACCCAGATTGAAAAGTCCTATGGAAAGGGCTCGATTATGAAGCTTGGCGATTCCGGCGCGAATATGAATATTGAGACGGTTCCTACCGGCGCGCTTAGCCTGGATTTGGCCCTTGGACTGGGAGGAGTACCCAAGGGGCGGGTGATTGAGATCTATGGCCCGGAGTCCAGCGGTAAGACAACGGTTGCTCTTCATATGGTGGCAGAAGTACAGAAGCGGGGCGGAATTGCGGGATTTATCGATGCAGAGCATGCCCTGGATCCGGTTTATGCTCGGAATATTGGTGTAGATATTGACAATTTATATATCTCTCAGCCGGACAACGGTGAGCAGGCACTGGAGATCACAGAAACCATGGTTCGCTCCGGCGCTGTGGATATTGTGATTGTAGACTCTGTAGCAGCACTGGTGCCGAAGGCAGAGATTGACGGTGAGATGGGAGATTCCCATGTAGGACTGCAGGCTCGCCTGATGTCGCAGGCGCTTCGAAAGCTGACCGGTGTGATCAGCAAGTCCAACTGCTCTGTTATCTTTATCAACCAGCTTCGTGAAAAGGTTGGCGTTATGTTTGGCAATCCGGAGACTACGACCGGCGGGCGGGCCCTGAAGTTCTATGCATCTGTCCGGATGGATGTGCGCCGGACAGAGTCGATTAAGGTCGGCGGTGAAGTAGTGGGAAACCATGTCCGAGTAAAGGTTGTAAAGAACAAGATTGCGCCGCCTTTCCGTGAGGCAGAATTTGACATTATGTTTGGACAGGGCATCTCCAGAGAAGGAGACATTCTGGATTTGGCAGTGAAGGACAACATTGTGGAGAAGAGCGGAGCCTGGTATGCATATAATGGAGCTAAGATTGGGCAGGGACGCGAAAATGCAAAGGGATATTTAAAGGATAATCCCAGAATTTGTGCAGAGATTGAGCTGAAGGTGAGAGAGCTTCACGGACTTCCGGGAGACGTAGTGATTCCGGAGCTGTCTGATGAGGAAATGAAGAATGCTTCTGGAAAGGCAAATGGAGCGCCTGCATCCGGAAAGGTCGCAAATTCTGCTGAAGAAGGACTTCTGTAGAGATGAGACAGGTGCGGACTGCCAGAGACTGTGCGCTTTCCCTTCTGGAATACCGGGACAGGACAGAGGCAGAGATGCGCAGAAAGCTGAAGGAGCGGGAGTATGCTCCGGAGGCGGTAGAGGAAACAATTTATTTTTTAAAAGAATACCATTATCTTGATGATCAGGAGTACGCCAGAAAATATGTGCGGACTGCCGGAGCGGGAAAGAGCATCCGGCAGCTGCGTCAGAGTCTGCTGAGTAAGGGGATTTCCAGAGAGATACTGGATCTTTGCTTTGAAGAGGAGACAGTAGATGAGGAAGAGGCTGTCCGGCGTTTTTTGAAGAAAAAAGGATACACTGCCGGAGCCGGAGAAGATCCGGAGAAGACCAGAAAGCTGGCAGCAGCTTTGGGACGCCGGGGATTTTCCTTTGAGACAATTCGCCGAGTGATGGAGGAATTGACAGACACCGTTCTTTGACGCAGCATAAATTTTGTCCAGTATTCCCAGTTGGGGATGTAAGATACTTGACATAATGCATAAAACAGTTTAAAATTGAAGTGTTGTATTGGTGTACAATGAAAACTAAATAAGGAGGTGCTCCTGTGTCAACGATAATAGCAGTTGTTATAACACTGGTTGTTGTGGCGCCTATTACCTGGATATCTGCTGTGAATCACCGGAAAAAAACTTACGAAAGTAAGGTTGGTACAGCAGAAATAAAAGCCAGAGAGATAATAGATGAAGCGTTAAAGACGGCAGAGACAAAGAAGCGAGAAGCTCTCCTGGAGGCGAAGGAAGAGTCTTTAAAGACTAAGAATGAGCTGGATAAAGAGACAAAAGAGAGAAGAGCTGAGCTTCAACGCTATGAAAGACGTGTACTGAGCAAAGAAGAGAACTTAGACAAAAAAGCGGAAACCATGGAACGGCGGGAAGCTGGTATTGCATCCCGTGAAGAAGCCCTGAACAGGCGGAATGCAGAAGTGGAAAGTCTGTACGAGAAAGGGATACAGGAACTGGAGAGAATCTCCGGCCTTACCTCCGAGCAGGCCAAGGAATATCTTCTCCGTTCTGTTGAGGCAGAGGTCAAGCATGACACTGCCAAAATGATCAAGGAGCTGGAAAACAAGGCCAAGGAAGAAGCGGATAAAAAAGCTAAGGACTATGTTGTGACTGCCATTCAGCGATGTGCGGCAGATCATGTGGCTGAAACTACAGTATCGGTAGTTCAGCTTCCGAACGATGAGATGAAGGGACGCATCATTGGACGTGAGGGACGCAATATTCGTACCCTGGAAACCATGACTGGTGTAGAGCTGATTATTGATGATACTCCGGAAGCGGTAGTATTATCAGGATTTGATCCCATCCGTCGTGAGGTGGCCAGAATTGCTCTGGAGCGTTTGATTGTGGACGGACGGATTCATCCGGCCAGAATCGAAGAGATGGTAGAAAAGGCACAGCGGGAAGTGGAATCAAATATGCGTGAGGATGGCGAGGCAGCTACCCTTGAGGTAGGTATCCACGGCATTCATCCGGAGCTTGTGAAGCTTCTTGGCAAGATGAAGTTCAGAACCAGTTATGGTCAGAATGCACTGAAGCATTCCATGGAGGTTGCGCAGCTGGCCGGCCTTCTGGCATCTGAGGTAGGCGTGGATGTTCGTATGGCAAAACGCGCCGGTTTATTACATGACATTGGTAAATCCATTGACCATGAGATGGAAGGATCTCATGTACAGCTTGGTGCAGAACTCTGTAGAAAATATAAGGAGTCTGCAATTGTAATTAATGCTGTTGAGTCCCATCATGGCGATGTTGAGCCGCAGAGTCTGATCGCATGTCTGGTTCAGGCTGCTGATACAATATCTGCAGCAAGACCTGGTGCAAGACGCGAGACTCTGGAAACATATACCAACCGATTGAAGCAGTTAGAGGATATTACCAATTCCTTTAAGGGTGTGGATAAGTCCTTTGCGATTCAGGCAGGCCGAGAGGTTCGTATCATGGTAGTTCCGGAGCAGGTAAGCGATGATGACATGGTACTGATGGCCCGCGAGATTTCCAAGCGTATCGAGGATGAGCTGGAATATCCGGGACAGATTAAGGTAAATGTGATCCGCGAATCCCGGGCTACAGATTATGCAAAATAAAAATTCAATGTAATAAGAATGGAGCAGGTCGGTATTCTATCAGAAGAGATAGAACACCGGCCTGTTTTTGTTTTCTTTCATGGGAAAGTTCGTCCTATGACAGAAAACGTTCCGCGTCTTTTTTTCAGTCTGTTTCTGAGTTGTTTCTTACAATTTCCGGTGGAAACTTAAGAATTCAGTTCCTGTATTGACAGGAGAGAAACAATGTAATAGAGTGAAAGCAGATTAGATGCAGCCTCTTTGGAGATAGAGGTTTGTACGGGTACAGAATGGGGGAAAGAAACATGAAACACAGAAAAAAGTTAGCAGCGGCGGCTATGACTGTTTTGATGGCAGCATTGATGGCGATGCCGGCGATGGCAGCCAGCAGAAAGAAGATCAGTTCTGTTAATCTGGAGATAGAAGCGGACATTCAGCCGGATACCCGTTACGGTGAGGAAACGATAGAGGTTGACACAAAGGGCGGGAAGTACTCCTTTGATTATTATGAGATTGAAAATACCGGTTTTGAGTGGACCAGAGAAGATATTCCTCAGATTGTGATTTATCTCAGAGCAGATGAGGGATATTATTTCTCGGTAAGCAAGGCCAGTTCAGTAAAGCTGAGCGGCGCTACTTATATTAAGGCATCCAAACAGGACTCCTCTGAGATTTTGAAGCTGACAGTGAAGCTTCCTCCTTTGGCGGAGAGTGTAGGGGATCTTACAGAGGTAGTCCTTACAGACAATGGATATGGCATGTGGGACGCAGTTCCGGGGGCAGCTACCTATGAGTTCCGTCTTTATCGGAACGGGGAAGGAATCGGCGTTACCATGTTAAGTACAACAGGAACCGATTACAATTTCAAGGATATTATGGATCGCCCCGGAAGCTACCAGATAAAGATTCGTCCGGTCAATGGCCTGAATGTGTCCAATAAGGGCGAGTGGATGGAATCCAATATTGTAAATCTCTCCAAAGAGCAGGCAGCCGCTATCCGGAATGGAGAGGCAGGCAGCCGTCCTCTGCGGGGCGCGTGGAAGTCCAACGCTCAGGGAAGCTGGTATGAGCTGGAGGATGGTTCCTACCCGGTGAACCAGTGGATGGAGCTGGAAGGACAATGGTATTTCTTTGATGAAAATGGTTATATGAAAACAGGATGGATTGAATGGAATGGAAAGAAGTACTACTGCAATAAAGCAGGAGTGATGCAGAAGAATACCACCACTCCTGACGGCTATATTCTGGATGAAAACGGAACACTTAAGAATGATTAATATTCTGCTCTTTGGCCCCGCCGGGTACGGCGGGGTCTTTTATTTGCCACAAACGATAATATTCCTTGGTTTCCTGATTTTTTATGGTTTCTGAACGGTTCATGGAGAGGAAGCGGGCAAGCTCGTAGCAGTCAATCCAGATTTCGTTGTTTCCGTCCTTTTGAGATTCATCAAAAATCAGCTGGAGACCAAAGTGAAGATGGGGAGTGTCAATATTATTGGTGTTTTCCTCAGTGCTGTAGCCGGTGCGCCCAAGATATCCGATGACATCTCCGGCCTGTACAATGCTGCCTTGTTTCAGAGATTTGTGATAGGGATAATTTTTTCTCAAGTGTGCATAGTAATAGTAACGTTTTTTGTCGAAGCTTCGGATTCCCAACCTCCAGCCTCCGTACTGGTTCCAGCCGATGGCCTCGACCTGCCCGGATTCCACACAGATAATGGGAGTCCCCACCTGTCCCATGAAATCATGTCCCAGATGACGGCGCTGAAATCCGTAACTGCGTGAAGCACCGAAATCGTCGTAATCCTCATAAGGAAAATATCGGGCAATGGGACTGAATGCCTTTAGTCCGTATCTGGACTGCCAGACAGGTTCAGAATATCCGCTGTCATCTGGTTTCCCCGGTTCCTGAATTTGATATTCCCCCACAAGCCCTCCTAAAACGGCTGTGTAGGCTTCCAGATAGTAAGGATAATATTTCATACCCCTTGTCACTTCCTCCATAGAGGAGCCATTCTGGAGCTTTTGAATGAGTTGTTCCAGATCGGCCTTCTGATATTGGGAAAAATCGCCGCCGTATCTGGCACCAAGAAAGGCGAGAAGGGAAATCCAGTCCCAATGACAGGGGGAAAGATAGCTGGTAATATCGTAATGAAGCGCCTGATTCATGGCTTCTGCGGTTACATCAAAATCAACCCATTGAATGAAGTTTTTCTGTTTAGAGGAATCAGGATTCTGGTTGGAAACAGGATCTGAGACAGAGCGGGGCGGTTCAGGCTGGAATGGGGAAGCGGGCAGACTGGAAGACAGAAGGGCAAGAAAAAGGGCCACTGCAGCCAGAATCGGAAAAAAACAGTTTTTGAAAATCCGAAAAGGCTGATTCTGATGTTTTAATGACATAAAAAACCTCCCTGTACGACCGTGATTCTTCACAGTGTATGGGGAGGTTAAAAAAAATATGACAGGGTTCCAAAAAGAAATCCCCGGATGAAAACAAAAATTACAGCTCCAGAATCTCTCCGTCATCAGGAACGAACAGATTTCCATGATAATACTGTTTTCCTTCATTCAGGTAAAGCTCTTTTCTGCGTCCTACAGACTTGTCCTCCGTATGCCAGAGTACCAGATTGCCGATGTGGAGCTCCTCCGCCAGACGGGCAGCGTCCATAACCGTGCTGTGGTGCTTTTCATAAGGCTTGAATCGCTCCCGTTCACCGTAAAGACAGAAGGCCTCGTGAAGCAGCCAGTCGCTTCCCTCAACATAGGGAGCACAGATGGGATTGTAGGGCTCGTCGCCGACACAGGTCAGCTTTTTCCCATTTTTTAAAGTGGTAGTAAAGCCGAATTGCCGCGCTTTGGTAGAGTGAATATCAAAAAAAGTAACCTCGTAGTCCATGATGGAAAGCGTTTCCCCGTCATGAACAGGAATCAGATGAATCCGGTCACCAATGAGTCGGTAAAATTTGCCCTGAAGAGTCAGACGGCAGAATGTGTCAATCGTAGAGGTCAACTGATCGTGGCAGTAAATGTTCAGATCGCCGTCGTAGGTGCCATTTAACATACGGGTAGCAATAAAGCGTACCATCCAGACTACGCCAAGAAGGTGATCCGTATGCTCATGGGTGACAAAGAGATCATGGATCTGGGAATACTGGACGTTCATTTTGTCAAGAATCTGCAGAATACCGTTGCCGCCGCCGGCGTCCACCATGAAAAAGCGATCTTCATTGCGAATGGCAAAGCAGGTATTGTAATAATGAATAACAGCGGCATTTCCCGTGCCGAATACGTATAATTGTTCCATAGGATGGGCTCCTTATCTTTTGATTAGAACTTTTCATTTACTTCAGATTATGTTACTATATTTGTTAGAGAAAATCAACCTGGGGAGGATTGAAAATGAGAGATTTGGCATATCTGAAGCTGCTGGCAAAGGAATATCCAAGTCTGAAGGCAGCATCCAGTGAAATTATCAATCTGATAGCGATCTGCGGCCTGCCCAAGGGTACGGAATATTTTTTCAGTGATCTGCATGGTGAATATGAGGCATTTATTTATCTGCTGCGCAGCGCGTCTGGAATTATCAGGGAGAAGATCCGGGCAACCTACGGCTATATTATTCCGGAGGAGGAGCAGATGGAGCTGGCAAACCTGATTTATTATCCGGATCGGAATTTGAACAAGATTATTCAGCAGGGGCGAGGTACGGAGGACTGGCAGAGGATTACGGTAAACAGACTGGTTCAGATCTGCAAGGAGGTATCTTCCAAATACACTCGTTCCAAGGTTCGTAAAAAAATGCCCAGAGAATTTGGCTATGTAATCGACGAGCTTCTTCATGTGGATTACAATGATGAAAATAAGCGGGTATACTATGAAGAAATTATCCGTTCCATTATTGATACAGGAATTGCTGATAAATTTATTGTGGCTTTGTGTGAGCTGATTCAGAATCTGGCTATTGACAGTCTTCATATTATCGGAGACATTTTCGATCGAGGGCCGAGGGCGGACATTATTATGAATGAGCTGATGCATTTCCATGATGTGGATATTCAGTGGGGGAATCATGATATATCCTGGATGGGAGCGGCGACGGGAAACCCTGCGTGTGTATGTAATGTGCTGCGGATTGCTATCAGCTACAACAGCTTCGATGTTCTGGAGGACGGCTATGGAATTAATCTGCGCCCGCTGTCTATGTTTGCTTCAAAGGTGTACCGGGATGACCCCTGCAGCCAGTTTACGCCGAAAATTCTTGATGAAAATATATATGATGCAGTAGATCCGGGGCTGGCAGCTAAAATGCATAAAGCGATTGCTGTGATTCAGTTTAAGGTGGAAGGACAGATTATTAAGCGTCATCCCGGCTACAAGATGGATGATCGGATTTTGCTGGAGGCGGTGGATTACAGCAGAGGTGTGGTTACGATTGAGGGAACAGAATATCCCATGCTGGATACGATGTTTCCCACCATTGATCCCAAGCATCCTCTGCGGCTGACAAAAGAAGAGGACGAGCTTTTGCACACTCTGATTATGTCCTTCCGACACAGCGGACTTCTCCACAAGCACATCCGTTTCCTCTACACCAACGGCGCCCTGTACCAGTGCCATAATGGAAATCTGCTTTACCACGGCTGCATTCCCATGCGGCCGGACGGAAGCTTTGAGGGAATGATCTGCAATGGGGAGGAGTTGACAGGAAGAGCACTTATGGATTATATTGGAGAACAGATCCACAAGGCATATTTTTTGCCGGAGGATGATCCGGAGAAGAATGGAGCCAGAGATTTTATGTGGTATCTGTGGTGCGGAGCCAAGTCGCCTGTATTCGGAAAAGATAAGATGACAACCTTTGAGCATTATTTTGTAGCGGATAAGGCAACACACAGAGAGCGGCTCAATCCTTATTATAAGCTGAGTCAGCAGGAAGATGTCTGTGATCGGATTCTTCAGGAGTTCGGACTGTACGGCGAAGGTTCCCACATTATTAATGGTCATGTGCCTGTAAAGATCAAGGATGGAGAAATGCCCGTTAAGGCTAACGGCAAGCTGTTTGTTATTGACGGAGGACTCTCCAAAGCTTATCAGAAATACACGGGAATCGCAGGCTACACGCTGATTTATAATTCCCATCACCTGGCTCTGGCGGAGCATAAGCCCTTTAATCCAGAGCAGGAAAATACGCCCAGGGTTGCGATTGTAGAAAAAATGAAAAACAGAATCATGGTAAGCGACACAGATAAGGGAAAGGAGCTGATGGCTCAGATTGAGGATTTAAAAGAGCTTTCAGCAGCCTACCGCCGGGGCGATATTAAAGAACAGGCAGATTGAAACAGAAGGAGAATGAATGAGTAAAAACGAATTTATCCAGGGACTGGAAGCAGCCCTGTCCGGCAATGTACCGCCGGAAACAGTTCGGGAAAACCTGATTTATTATCGGGATTATATCCGGACAGAGCTGGAAAAAGGCAGAACAGAGCAGGATATTATGGATGAACTGGGAGATCCCAGACTGATTGCCCGAACGATTATGGATACAACGCCGGGAGCTGAGGAGGGGGCATTTGAGCCTTATCACTTCCGTGGTTTTTTTGGCGAAGGCAGTCAGACAGGCAGCTACAGCCAGGGAAGCGGATATGGTCAGGACAGTTCCTACAGCCAGAATGACGGCTATACTCAGGGAAGCGGTTCCCGTGGACATGTCCATTATTATGATCTGAATAAGTGGTACTGGAAGCTGTTGGCCGTGGTCGTGGTCGTTCTGTTTTTGATGCTGCTCTTTACACTGATTACCGGCTTTTTAAGCCTGGTGATTCCCATGCTGCCAGTATTGGGACTGATTGCAGTAATTATGTGGTTTGTAGGCGGCCGGCGCAGATGATATTCCTGTTTTTGTGTCATAGGAAATTGCGTTCTATGACATAAAAACGCTCCGCGAGGATCGCCATGCGGCAGAAGAGAATTTTGTC
>OJPI01000035.1_pt1 | contig 105329 bp, 97 predicted proteins | sample 1598461 | NCBI WGS metagenome assembly OJPI01 (sample SAMN03922483, study PRJEB24848) | human gut metagenome | isolation source: stool sample | host: Homo sapiens | place: Germany | collected 2011-05 | reverse complement strand
TTTTGTGCCTTACGGTTTTATGGAAGTTTTGTTGCATATTTTTAAGTAACAATTGCTGTCCCCCGGCGGAGCAAAGAGGAGGGGAGCCAGGCGGAGCAAAGAGGAGGGGAGCAGGCGGAGCAAAGGGGGAGGGAACAGGCGGAACAAAGGGGAAGGAGCCGGGAGGGCTGGCGCGGCGGGAATAAATGGAAAAGCGGGAAGCCGGGTGTTGAGAACGGGGCGGAAAGGGGCGGCATGAAAGCAAATGCTGAAAGCGGGGTGAAGAAACGGGGCAGCCGCGAGGACGGGGCTGAGAACGAGACAGAAAGGGGGAGTTAGCCGTTCAGGTACCAGTATTTCTTTTTGCGTTCGGTCTGGAAGGCATAAGCGGCGGCGCGGAGCATCCGCATATACCCTTCGCGGTCGCGGACGGCGAAATCTTTGGGATACGGCTCGTCCAAAAGGCTGTGCACGTCGGTGCGGACGGCGACTTCGCGGGGGAAGAAATGGCGGCAGAACGCATAACGGGCGGCAGTCAGGTCGTCTGTATCGTAGCCGATGGTTTGCAGCAGCTCCTCTTCCGGGGCTTCGGGAGAGAGGCTTTTCAGGCTCGGCCAAAGGACAAGCTGGCGGGCATAAAGCTTTTGCCAGGGAAAGCCTGCGCCGGGGTCGGCTTTGCGTTTCGGCGCGATGTCGGAATGTCCGAGAATGTTCTCGCGGCGGATACGGTAAGCAAAAACCAACTGCCTTAAAAGCCGGCAGAGCGCGGAAATCTGGGCGGAAGAATAGTCCTGCGGCGTTTGCCCGAGGTTAAAAGATTCCAGTTCGATGCCGATGGAACAGCCGTTGAGGGATTTGCCTTCGCTGCCGAGCCAGCTGCTTTCGCCGGCATGATAGGCGACTTTGTCAGGGGGGCAGTTTTCGGTAATCTGACCGCGTTCGGAAACGATGTAATGGGTGCTCAGGCCGTATTTGTCCAGTATGTCCAGCTGCTTGTCGGGCGAGTAGGACGAGCAGTGGAGGATAATATAGCGGATATCTTCGGTACGGTCGCGGCAGTTTGCGGTGTGGGTGATGATGATTTTCTGAGCCATGGGGTTCTCCGGTCTGATTTTTATGCTTAATATAGCAGGCGAGGTTTAAAAAAAACTTTACAAACGGCGGTTTTTTGCTTATGAAAGGGGGAGATGTTTTTTTGTTAAGGAGTACAACAGATGAGAGCGGAATTTTATAACCTGATTAACGAAATCAAAGCGAGTGCCGAACTTTTGCGGAGGTCTCTTTGACTACGACAACGCGAAACAACGGCAGGAAGAACTGGCGGTTCTGACGGCGGACCCGGCGCTGTGGGACAATCAGGAAAAGGCACTGAAACTGACGGGAGAGAAAAATACGCTGGACGAGAATATTGCCTTTTATGAGGATTTGCTGGCGGACTTGCAGAATTCCGAGGAGATGGTCGAGATGGCGGAGGCCGAGGAAGACGAGGCGATGCTGGCGGAACTGTTTGCGCATCTGGAAGAACTGAAACAGGAGGCTAAGCGCCACGAACTGGAAGCGCTGCTTTCCGGCGAGCTGGACAAGAACGACGCTTACCTGGAAGTGCATGCCGGCTCGGGCGGAACCGAGGCGCAGGACTGGGCGGAAATGCTGCTCAGAATGTATTCGCGCTGGGCGGAAAAACACAAATACAAACTTTCGTATGTTGAAGAAACCGAGGGCGAAGTCGCGGGGCTGAAGTCGGCGACGGTCAAAATATCGGGACACAACGCTTACGGGTGGCTCAAAGGCGAGAGCGGCGTGCACCGGCTGGTGCGGATTTCGCCGTTTGACAGCAACGCGCGGCGGCATACGAGCTTTGCGTCGGTCAACGTATATCCGGTGGTTGACGACAGCATTCATATCGACATCAACCCGGCGGATTTGAAAATGGACACCTACCGTTCGTCCGGCGCGGGCGGGCAGCACATCAACAAGACCGAATCGGCGGTGCGGATTACGCATATTCCGAGCGGGGTGGTGGTTTCGTGCCAGACTGAGCGTTCGCAGTTTGCCAACCGCGACCAGGCAATGAATATGCTGAAGGCAAAGCTGTATGAAATCGAACTGCATAAGAAAGAGGCAGCGGCGGAGCAGAAATGGGAAGAGCAGGGCGACAACGGCTGGGGGTATCAGATACGGTCGTACGTTTTGCAGCCGTACAAGATGATTAAAGACCTGCGCACCGGCGCGGAGACTTCGGACGACCGCGGCGTACTTGACGGGGATATCGATATGTTTCTGTCGGCGTATTTGTCGTCGAAGGCGTAGTGCGGCGGGCGCGGTTTGCGGACGGTGCGACGTATGCGCAGGCGGAATCTGAGGTTGATTCAGGCATGGTGCGGCGTGCGTGCAGGCAGGGGCTTGGCCGGCGGAAGTGCTTATAGTCGGGCGAGGGGAAGCGGTGCTGCGGCGGAATTGGCAGCGGCGGGGCGGCGTTGGGAAGTTATGCACATCGTCGTAGAAAAATGTTGCAAAAAAAAATCCGGTGTTTATAAAAGCAGTGTTTGAGGTTCATAACTCACACGGATTGCAGGTGTAATTCAATGGTAGAATGAGAGCTTCCCAAGCTTTTAATGCGGGTTCGATTCCCGTCACCTGCTCCAAATTCTCCCACTTTCTCCGTTTATCCTCTTAGGCGCACGGTTTTGCGATAAGCGTTTTGTGTGCCCAAGGGGATTTTTTTGTGTCTGTTAAAAAAAATGTGAAAATCAGAAAAAATCGTGTGAAAGGAAATTTTAAGCAGAGCGCATAAATAGAAGTTTCTCTTGTTCGTATATTTTACTCATTTTATATTTCTCCTCAATATGAAATAGTTACCAAATTCCAAACAAAATAAATAAAATTAAATATAATATCAACGTGATGCAACTTTGGGTATTCATTGTCATATATTTATATTGCATATCATTTTCTTTTATAAACGGAACAAAAAAACCAACAACTGATGAGTAAATAAGAAAAATGAAACTAGCATTTCTCCATGAGCCAAAAGTATTTGTTAATGTCTTATCGTAATCCTTTAGTTCCAATAACGTTAAATAAAATGTGAATAAAAAAGTAAGAAGAGAAAAGCAAAAACACATATAAATTACTTTTAATGTTTGATTTTTTCCATAAATTTTTCGTAAATAAAGGAAATATATTATAAATCCCCCCAAGATTGCAAACGCCTTACTGTAATTATAAATATCTTCATAGTCATGATGTTCTATTACCCCTCTAATAAATCCAACTATTCCCAAAAACGTTACCAAAAAACACAATAGCGTCATTATTACTAATGCAAAAAAATGTATTTCTGTCTTTTGCTCTTCAGTCATTCTTCTTCCTCTTGTATTGTAGCTATTATATATTTACTAGGAGACTTTCTAAATATTGTTTTTCTACTTCCGAAAAATCACTATCTAAACTGTTTATATCTCCTTGAGAAAGATTTTCATGAGCAAGTTTGCTTTGTAAAGCATTAATATATTCATCACTGGGATTGAAAGAAGTAGTCTCACTCATGTTGTATCTCCTAAAATTGTGTAAAATTTAATGTTTCATTATTGTCATCTAGTTATAAAATGTAACAGCTTGATTATCCTCCATCATTTGATAACTTAATATATTTTTCATATTCATTTTTGAACTGGGCTTTATTCGTCATAAATATATTGCCATATCCGCAATAGCTTAACGATGGCTTGCGCAGCCACTCACTTTCATAACCTTTAATTAAAAGCTTTGAATATAATGTTGCTATTGTTGTTTTTGTTCCTTCATTGTCGAGCATGGCTATTGATAAGAATAATGGATTCGAATATTTTTTAGGCTTTAAATAATCTGGTATATCTAGGTTACTTTTACGTACTTTACACAGGATAACATTCTCTTTTCTTAATAACTCTTTTGCTATCTCTTCTTTTACCCAACCACACGTTTCATACACAAGAATAGAATGTTCCCAATGTACATCAGGCAAGTCATGAAAAGAAGGTATCTGATTAATTTCTTGAATGTTAGGAACAAGTTTTCCATCTTCCTCATGAAAAAAACGCTTTGGCAGATAAATTGGATTATATTCAGCTTCAGGGGTTGTGAAAGGACAACTTAACTGAAACCCTAAAGTGACAATTTTATCAAACGCTATAAGAGAAAAAGGAACTGCCAGAAATATAATTAAGTTACGAGTAGGATTTGCTGTTTTTTTATTCCAAAGAATGAAAGCAATAAGAGCTGGCAGGAAAAAAATTGGATCTAATAAACCCGCGGTGTATTTATGCATTCTAATCGCAATAAAATATAAATATATTAAAAGAGCAAGTAGTGGTATAAAAACTAAATTTCTTTTTTTGCTTTTATAATACATTGGCAATGCAAGCATAGAAACTATACAAACAGCCCATAATGCAAACCAGGCAAGAGCATTCCAAATTCCCAACGCTGCTTCACCACCAACATATACAAAGATTTCCGGTAAAGAAATGATTAACAATACCAGATAAGTAATCTTGAAAATATTCAACACTTTTTGTTCTGGTGGAAATAGTTTTTCCGTGATTTGTTTAATTTTATTCATTAGTACCTTCAAAAGAGAGATTTAAATTAGCACTTAGGGACGCATAGCTTAAAAGCAGATAGATAGTTTTATGCTTTCATCTTCTGCCGTTGAGCTTAAAAAGCAAGGGAAAAATAATCTTTTCCTTTATGAATTGTGCTTTGAAATTTGGACAATTCAAGAAGGAAAGGAAAATTCTCTTTCAGAATGTTGGGGAGGTTATTCTTCCAAAAAGCGGGCGATGACTTCATCCATAATAGATGACTGCGGCGTTTTGGGGGCTCGCTTTTTCCGGGAGGCGCCGGCCGGCTGTTGCGGCTGCGAGGCAGGAGCGGGTTGGGTCTGGCACGAGGCAGAAGACGGGTACGGAGCGGGCAGGGCTTGCGGAGCCGAGGCAGGTTCGGCGGCGATTGGCGCCGTGCTATACCGGGAAAGGGCTGGCAGGCAGTCTGGACTATGCCGGTAGTTTGAAGACAAAGCCGTGCTGAATTCCGGCTGCGGCGGGAGCTCCCGGGCGGGATTGGCCGACCGGGACGGAAGCGTTTGAGCGGCGTCGAAATGGCTGCAAGCGGTGTCAGGGAGGTTGTGTGCGGCGTCGAAATGGCTGTGTGTGGTGCCGGGAAGGCTGTGGGCAGCATAGCGGGCGGCGGACGGGCGGTTATCTACCAGCGTATTAAGGTCGGCGTTATATGCCTGATTGAGGATTTCCAAATCCGACAGGCCGGTGTTCAGCATACGGGCAGCGGTTTGTTCGGCGACGCTGCGTACCAGCGTTTTGCGGAATTCGAGGTCAAGCTCCTGGTTCTTATGTTTTTCTTCACGATTGCGCTGCTCCTGCATTTTGCGTTCAAAACGCGAGAATTCGCTTTCGGGGGCGCCGCCGCGCTGATAGTCCGGCAGGGTCAGCAGGTTATTCTTATAATCCATCAGGGTACGGATGCCGTTATTGTCATACGCGCGATAAATGAGCCAGTCGGTAACAAGTTCTTCGGTAACGGCAAGCGGAACGATATGCGGCGGGATACGGTTGAATTTGACGACGGTGCGGCCTTCGGCGTCCTTGTCGGTGATGATGTTGGTTTCAAAAAACTTCCGGTCCCAGCTATAGGGGCAGGACGGGGCTATCAGGCGATAGGAAATCATCATGCCGGTCAGCGCGGTTTTCATCTCGCGCAGCGCTTCAAAACCAAGCTGAAACGGATTGCGGCGCACTTCGGGGCAGTGAATGGCGCGCTGACAGCAGAACAGGTGAAGCCGGTAGAGCTGGCGTTCGGTTTCCGGCGGAACGTCCGGATAAATCTTAAGCGGCATGCTGACGGCTTTTTCGACAAAGTCGCGCAGAAACATCCGTTTGCGCTGGCGGACGGCGGGGAGCATGGTCTTGTCGGCACGTTCAAGCGATTCTGCCATGCCGACGTCGGCGCGCATCTGTTCCCACAGCGCAGGCGGCAGGGCTTTGTCCACTTCTTCAAGCTTTTCCAACAGGAGAATTTCCGGTGATGTCCGTTCCGCGTAAGACATTTGTTTCAGCCCCTCTGATTATACCTTAATAAGAAATTTCAACTAAATAAGAGATTTTCAATGGTGCAGAGTGTAGCATATTTTGGGGGCCGAGTCAAGGGAAAGAACGGATTTTTTTTAGAATGCGGCGGGCGTGAAACGGCGATTGCGGGAGAGAGGAACGGCGCGGCAGGGACGGAGAAAGGCACAGCGGTGGACTGCAGGGCGTCCGGCGCGGCAGATTTTTGCAGATAACCTTTAAAATGACTTGAAAAAAGGGCGTCCGGCGTTTATTTTAGGTGAAGATTTAAGTTAATTTAAGGGATACTGCGAATGAATACGGAAAAACTGATTGCGGCGGCGGTTGTGGCGCTGGGATGCCTGGGAACCGGCGCGGACGGCAGTGCGCTGGCAGCGCAGACGAAAGCCGATTCCGAGGATGTCAAGAAGATAGAAAACTATCTTAATTCGATTAAGACGATGCGTGCCGATTTTGTACAGATTGCCAGCAACGGCGAGAAGGTGGAAGGGCGGCTTTATATTGAAAAGCCCAATAAAATCCGCATGGAATACAATGCGCCGTCCAATGTGCTGATTGTCGGCAACGGCGATTATATCGTCTATTACGACAAGGAACTGGATCAGATTACGAACATTGATTATGAGGATATTCCGGCGGCGGCTATCCTGGCGAATACGGTCAAAATTGACGGGAAAGAGCTTAAGGTTACCAATTTTTATGAAGATCCGGGCGTTATGCGCGTCGGGCTGCAATACGCAAATGCCGGAGATTTGGGGCCGTTTACGCTGGTGTTTGCCAACAATCCGTTTGAACTTCGGCAGTGGAAAGTCGTAACGCCGCAGGCAATGGAGGTTTCTTTGTCGCTGTACGATACGGTTGTGGACGGAAAGCTGGACGAAGGGCTGTTCAAGTTCCGCAAGAGCGGGGAGAGCGGCGGGCGCGACAGGTTTAAGCGCAAGTAGAACCGGCGGGGCTGCCCGGATATCCCGGAGCAGCTCGGACACTTCGGAACCGGACAGCCGGGAGAAGGAGCTCTGAGAACAGAATGGCTGAGAGCCGGAAACGGCAGGGAGCAGGAAGGCAGAGAGCCGAATGTCTGGGCTGGGAGCAGGAAGGCTGAGAGCCGAATATCCGGGAACCGGAAACGGCAGGAAAAAGGAACAGGCGCACAGCGGGAAAGCGGTGCGTTTTTTTGTGGGTGGAAAAGGGAAAGCTTTACCGGCAGCTTTACAGCCCGTAGGTGCTTTTCAGGCCGGAAAGACCTTCGGGAGAGAGAATGAGCAGGATTATGTTTTGTCCGGCGGGAGAAGCGGCAGGCTGGACGAGCGTGCTTTGCGGCGCGGGCCAGGGCCGGGCATTGCCGATTGCGGCTGCGGCGGCAGCGTCAGGGCGGAAAGTGTAGACATAGGCGGAGGGATCGGCGTATTCGGCAACGCCGTAGTAATTCCACATGACGGACGGATTCATGCCCGGAACATAGGAAATGCCGAGCAGATCGTCGCTGCCGTAATGATACGGCGTATGGTAAAAGCGGGGGCGGAATGCCGGAGAACCGCCCTGTACCATAATATAGCGATGGCCGGGGCTGAAATCGGGCGATGACATAAAGCGCGCGGCGGCACGGCGGTAAAGTTTCATTTCGGCATCAAAGCCCAGTTTCCAGACTTTTTGCGCCTCAAACAGGCAGTTGACAGCGATGGCGGCGGCTGCGGCGGCGCCGAGGACGGCTAGGTTTTTGCAAAATACGGCGGCGCAGGGAACGGGGCGGGTGATGGCGCAGGGAGCGGGGCGGGTGATGGCACAGGGAGCGGCCGCAGGGGCGACAGGGGCTGCAGATGCGGCGTTTTTCAACGTGAGGGCGAACATGGCGGCGTACAGGTACATCAGCCCGAAAAAGTCGATACGGGGAGAAAATTCGGTTTCGGCGAGCGATGTGGAGATAAACAGCGTAACAAGCGGGGCATAAAAAACGGCGGCAAGGAGCATAATAACAAAGATTTTGGCACCGGCGGAAAATGAGTATGGCATATCCGGCGCGTCGGAATTTGCGGCGGCGGTGTCTGCAACCGAGGCGGAAACCGTGGCGCCTGAGGCAGCAGATAAGGCAGCGGGGGCGTTGGTGCGAAACGGTGCGAATATGCGCAACAGGGCAGCGGCAATTCCGGCTAGGACAACAATTCCGGCGGCCGCTTTATATGCGGCGGGGATAAAAGGCAGGGTGGCAGAGAATTGGAGCAATGCATCGCGGCTGACGAGGAGAAATTTTGCGCCCCATTCGGCAAGCGGCGTGGTTTGCAGGTTGTAATAAGAGGCATTGACGGCACCGGTACGCGTCAGAGCCCAAAGGCAGAGCTTATAGCAGGCTGCGCCGAGGACAAGGTTAAATGCCGTCCAACGGAAACGGCGGCAGAGCGTTTTTAATACTGCGGGGAGGGAAAGAGGGAGCGGGGTGCCGGGCGTTGCGGCGGCGGGAGAAGGGATTTCAAACAAGGCGGCAAACAGCAGGCGGACGGAAAAAGCAACCGCAATCAGGTTGATGACAGGAGGATAGCCGCCGAGAGCCAGTGTTGTCAAAACGGCGGCGGAAACGGTGTGGCGGAGGGAAAAGCGCTCTTCCTTTTCACTGATGAGCAGGGAGCCGATGACAAACATATTCCAGCCTAAGACGGGAATAACGAGGAAGGCAAAATACATGAAAGACAGGACATACGGCGTTAATGCCGCGAACAGGGCAAACAAAACACAGGCGGTTTTTGTATGCGGCAGGCGCCAGTAGCGGGCGAGCATGGCGACGCCGAGGGCGAAGCCTGCGAAACCGAGGGCGTTATTGATTACGGGAAGGATTTCGCCGCGGCTCAGCAGCGTTACGGGAACAAACTGGCTGAACCGGCCTTCAAACAATCCGGCGCCGAGGGAAATGCCGTGTTTCAGATATTTCCAGTCGTGGTCGCCAAACATAAAATGGGCGCCGTGAAACAGAAAGATAAGGTTCAGAGCCAGAAAAACGGCGGCGAATGCAAGCCAGAACGGGCGGTCGGCCTGTTGCAGGCGGCGGACGACAATCCCCGGGAGATCGAAGTCGCGAAGGCGTTCGTACAGCGTGTGTCCGGCGGGGGAAGGTACGGGAGTATGCGTAAGGTTCGCCGGAGAGAGACCGGCGGGGGACGGTTCGGGGGTATGCGGAAGGTTCGCCGGAGAGAGTCCGGCGGGGGCCGGCTCGGGTGTATGCGTAAGGTTCGCCGGAGAGAGTCCGGCGGGGGAAACGGGGGCTGTTTTTTCTGTCATTTTCTTCATATTATGAGGGTAGGGCGCGGGGCTTTTTTAGTCAATCAAACAAAAAATATATGCACAATTTGTTTAATATATTGATTTTACGCGTAATATTTTTTCTTTCAGAACAGGGGCGAAAGTATTGACATCTATGACAAGGGGTGTTATAAAGTTGGTTATCGTGGAAGACTGTATATCAGAAAAGTTGAATCTGGTTGCAGATTATTTTTAAAGTTTAAATTTAAGTTGAATGTCATTGGAGCGTTTTGACGGCGGCAGGGTCGGCAGAGCGCTCTTTTTGTATGCGGGGCCCGCAGATGTGATGCGTGGGGGGAGCCAGTATACGACGGGGCGATATGTGCTGTATGCAGGTGCGGGCGGTGTGGTATGATGTTTCGGCGTACAACGGGACGGTATGTGCGGGTGGCGAACGGTGGAATTAATGAGCGGCGGAGATAATGGCTACAGGAAAAAACAGTAAAAGGGCAACTCGGGCGGCAGTGCCCGACATCGTGTTTGAGGCGGTGCGGGAGGGGAATTCATTGTTTGCAGCCTGTCGGCGCGCGGGCATCAGCACCCGCGATTTTTATGCGGCGACGGCGGCGGACGAGACACTGCGCGAGGCATATCAGCTGGCGCAGGCAGACTATGCCGACCGGTGTACCGACGACATCAGGAAAATCGTGGCGGACCTGAAAACCGGGGAGATTGACAATTCCACGGCGAAGCTTCTGATTGAGACGGAAAAGTGGCTGGCGCAGAAATCCTGTCCCGAGCCGGTGTGGGACAAGATTGCAGGCGGCGAAAGCGACAGCGGGGACGGCGGCGTGGCGGAGATTGTGGTGAAATTTGTGTGAGGTCGGGTGCCGGACGGAAAAGGTGTCGGAATGGAGAAACCGGAATGAGCCGGACGGAAGCGGTGCCGGACGGAAAAGCGGGGAGAGATGAGTGATGAAGGTTGAGCTGCCGAAAGCGTTTCAGGAACTGCTGACGGCAAAGGCGCGTTATAAAATGTTTTACGGCGGACGGGCTGGCGGCAAGTCGTTTGCGTTTGCGGACGCGCTGCTGACGCTGGCGACAAGCCGGAAGATGCTGATTGCGTGCGTGCGCGAGGTGCAGAACTCCATAAAGGATTCCGTTTACAAGCTGATTGCCGACCGGATTGCCTATTACCGCCTCGGCGATTACAGGCTGTATGACGACCGGATTGTCAACCTCAAGAACAAGTCCAAATTCATTTTTAAAGGGATTATGGAGCATAACGCGCAGAATATCAAATCGCTGGAGGGGGTGGATATCTGCTGGTGCGAGGAGGCGCAGAAGATTTCCGAGCGTGCGTGGCTGGTGCTTGACCCGACTATCCGCAAGCCGGGGTCGGAAATCTGGCTGTCGCTGAACCGCGAGGAGGAGGCCGACCCGGTATGGAAGGCGCTGGCACTGCATCCTGATGCGGATACAATCGTGCGCAAGGTCAACTATTACGACAATCCTTACTGTCCTGAGAATATGCGGCGGCTGGCGGCAAAGATGAAAGCCGAAAATTACGGCGAGTATCTGCACGTCTGGGAGGGAGAGCCGCGGCTGGCGGCGGACGATTACCTTATCGGGCGCGAGGAGGTTTACCGCGCGCTGGAAGCAAGAGTGGAAATTGCCGACGGGGCGGCGCCGCTTATCGTCGGGGTGGACGTGGCACGGTTCGGCGACGACAAGACAGCGCTTTGCTATCGGCGCGGGAGGCAGGTGTGCGCGGTTAAGACGTATCAGAAACTTGACGTGGTGCAGGTGGCCAATCTGGTCGGCGGGGTCATTGCTGCGGAACATCCGGCACGCGTGTGCATTGACGTCGGCGGGTTGGGGGCGGGCGTGTTTGACGTCCTTGTTGCCAACGGGTTTGCCGAATGTATTACGGCGGTCAATTTCGGCGAGCGGGCGGATAATCCGGAACGCTATGTCAACCGGCGGGCGGAAATGTGGGCGCGGGCGGCGGAATGGCTGAAGTCGCCGCTGCCGGTGTCGCTGCCCGACGTGCCGGGGCTGGTTGAAGACCTGACGGCACCGCTCAAGATGTTTGATGCGCTCGGCCGGCTGCAGCTTGAGGCCAAAGCCGACATCAAAAAACGCCTCGGACGGTCGACGGACGCGGCGGACGCCCTGGCGCTGACCTTTGCCATTCAGAACGCGGAATATCTGCTGAAGGCGGGAAGCGCACGGGACGGGGACTTTGTTGACGATTCAGTTTATCTTTAATTTTATATGCAAAGGAGTATGAAAAATGAGTTCAGTATTTTCCAAACCGAAAGTGGTGCAGATTGAGCCGGAGGAAGTCGAACCGGAGGTTGTCGACAATTCTGAGGAAGTGCAGGAACTGGAACGCAAGCGCAAAAAGAAAATGGGTGCGGTGTCGCAGCTCTTGTCGCACGATAATTCCTACGGTTCCGGCGGCAAGACCACGCTCGGCGCATAACGGCGCAGGGGAGGGAGCCGTATGGAGATGCGGTGTGAGAGGCAGGCGATGGTGCGAGATTGTGCCGGGGGGTAGTGGGAGAAGGCGATATTAGTGCAAACGTTTTTTAAGAAAGGAACAATATGTCAGATAAGAAAAAAATTGTACAGTTTTAGGGTTTATACGTGAATTTGATTGTTTAGATTATATGACAAAGGAAAAAACTGTTGTTGATACAGGGAATAAATATGCCAATACGGTTTTGAACAGTGCAGCGATTAAAAAAGGGATTGATATGATACCTCATAAATTGGCTAAACTGGGAGCTAAAGCAATTGTGAATTCCCCGAAAGGAGGTTCTTATGTAGCGAGAGGCATTGCAGCTTATCGTGAAAGCTGTTGGAAGAAAAAACAGTTGCATTTTTTTCTTTTAGGAAATAGTATCTTTGTTACAGGCAGAACGGAGGTATCATATTATGTATCAGTTTATGGCAGAAATGAGCCCGAGGCGGCAAAAAATGTTGTTTGCGGCGGGCGTTTATGTATTATGGCTGCTGGCTTATGGTCTGGCAGCGGCGATATTTTCGTTGCCTGATGAAGATGTTTCATCTTTTCTTTTTTGGGGATTTATTGCCGCAGCGGCTTTTAACAAGGCACCAAAGGCAGAAGCCCGGGTGATTGACGCATATCCGAATGCTGCGGCGTACATATTCGCATTCGGTTCGGCCTTTTATTGGTCAATACTGCTGATGACACCGGTGTTTTTGGATTTCATCATGATGTATTCTGACGGCGAGGGCTTTTTGCCGGCATTTTACGTATCTTTTGCCGGCTGGGGAAGCCTGTCGCTGCTGATTGGGTTTCCGATGCGGACGTTCCTGCTTATCCGCAGAGAGAAACGGGCGGGAGCAGAAACCGGCGGCCGATAAGCCGGGTGAAGAACGCAGAACGGGGAGACAGGAGCAGGTTTTCAGGCTGCCGGTTCGAAATCGAGCTGGCTTTTTTATGAACGAGCGGCGGACGGTTTGGGGCGTATCGGGGTGGCGGAAAAACAATAAAATTGACAGGAAAACTGATGATTATGTTGGTGAGGAGGACTTTGTCGAGGACAATATCTTTGGAATTCAAGAGTTAAACAAGGTAGAAAAAGCATTGACAGCTACGCCGGCGATTATATACTGGAAAAAAATGTCTGCGAGTGGACTGATTATGATTATCAGTTTTTGCGAATGACGAAAGATTATGACCGTAATTGGGAAAAGAGAAAAAAAGTTTTGGAATATCTTAGTTATCAAAGAGGGCTGAAAAAGTTGAAATGAGCGGCGGCAGGAAAAAACGGTTTCAGGATTGGCGGAAAATGTTTCGAAATCGGAAAGAACGGTTTCGACCGGGGCGGCGGTGGCTGGCAATAGTGTTGCTGCTGGCAATTCCGGCAATGGCGGCGGGAGTGATGTCCGGCAATCGGGATATTTTTTGGGGGCAGCTGGCGGTTGAGTTTTATGCCCTTTTTTTGCTGACGGCAATATGCAGCAGGGATTTTGCGGAGGTGTATCAGAAGCTGGCTTGGGAAACGCCGAAGGAAAGCAGAGGGGCGAGGAAAGCGAAGCGGTGGCTTTGCGGTGCGGTTTATTACACTCTCTGGTGCGGGGCTTTGTTTATGATATACCTGCTGGGATAGGCGATGGCGAAAGGAATAGGAGACGGCGAAGGGAAGCGGCGATGAAACTGATGACGAGCGGGATAGGAAACCAACGAAGGGAAGCGGCGATGAAACTGATGGCGAGCGGGATAGGAAGCCAACGAAAGGTGTGGCGATGAAACAGATGGCGAGCGGGTTTGCCGATGCGGAGGAAAGGCGATGAGATTTGCGGCGAATGAATTTGCGATGTATGTTTTTACGGCGGACATATTGGCGGCTGGGGAGAAACTGTGATGAAAACAGAGAAAACAATTTTGGTCAAGTTTTGCGGCAGCGCGGTGCTGTTTCTGGCGGGAGCGTATTTTCTGCCGATGTGGACGGCATGGGGGATATGCGACAATACGGCGGGGGACGGCGTCTGCAGACAGGGGCTCCTGACCGGGATTTTTACGGCGGCGTATGTGGCGGCGTTTTGGGGGCAGGCTTGGCTTAACGCGCGGTTGGCAGGGGCGGAAGAGCGACGCAGCTATCAGCGGCTGGCGCTGTTTTTGTGGTTGTATCTGGCTTTGTGCGGCACAGGCCTGGCCGTGAAAATTTTGGTTTGAAAAGGCCGAAAAGAAGGGGAACAGCGGCGGCAATTGCAGTGGCGGAAAGAGCGCGCAGGGACAACTTGAAAGGGAGCCGGAGCAAGAGCTGAGACAATTTGAAAGGGACTGGAGTGAGGGGCGGAACGGAGAGTTGGGAGCAGATTTTCAGGCTGCCGGTTCGAAATCGAGCCGGCTTTTTTTATGAGTGAGCGGCGGTGATTCCGGTTTGGCGGGAGCCGCCGTTTTTATGGGTGTATGGGTGCAGCGGTTCCTGACCGGGAAACGCGGCGCCCTTTTTATTTTCGGAGGGTCTTTATGGGACAATTTAGTATGACGGACAAAGACGTGCCGTTCGGGACGGCAGGCGGGTTCGGCGGCGAAGTTACCGGCGGGTTCGGAAGCGAAGTTACCGGCGGGTTCGGCGGTACGGCTGGCGGCAATGGCATAACGGACAAATTTCGGCAGCGGCACGGGCGCGGCAGCGACGGGAACCGGAAGCCGGCAGTTACGGCCGAGGGCATTTTGAAACGGCTGGAGGCGATGAAAACCGAACGTGCCAAATGGGAGCCGATGTGGAACAAAGCGGCGGAAATGTGTTCGGTTGATTCCGAGCTGTTTGCGACCGACGAGCGCGGGCGGGTCAGGCAGGCGGTGTTTGACACGACCGGGCGCAACGCGCTGTCTTGTTTTGCCTCGAGCATGAAATCGGTGATTGTGCCGACGACAACGCGCTGGCACCGGTTGAAACCGGTCAATCCGAAGCTGGACGACAACGCGGCGGTCAAAAAGTATCTGGAACGGGCGACGGACCTTTTGTTCCGGATGCGCTATGCGGCGGCATCTAATTTTGCGGCGGAGAGCGACCTTTTGTTTAATCAGCTCGGCATCTACGGGCACGCGTTGTGGATGGTTGACGACGATATCGGCCGCGGCATCGTTTACCGCACCATCCCGGTTAAGGAAGCCTATATCAAGCGCGACGATTGCGGCAGGCTGGCGGCGGTGTTTCGCGAATACGAACTGACGGCGGCAGAGGCCGTAAGCAAGTTCGGCGACTCACTGCGCGGGGAAATCCGGCAGGCGGCAGAAAATACGCCGGAGAGAATGTTCAAATTCCTGCATGCGGTATACGAGCGCGACGACTGGCAGGCGGAAGAAGAAGATTTCGGCGGAATGAGATATGCGAGCGTGCATCTGGACATGGCTGCGAAACGTATTATCCGTACCGGCGGCTATCGTACCTGTCCGTATATGGCGCCGCGTTTTTTGGGGATTGCGGGAAGCTCGTACGGCGACAGTCCGGCTTTGCAGGCGTTTTATGATATGCTGACCGCCAATGAGATGGGCAAAACCATTTTACGCACCGGGCAGCTGCAGGCAAATCCGCCGATTTTGACGAGCATGGGGCTGATTGATGCCAATAAGCTCGGTTCGGCGGGAGCGGTTATCCGCGGCGGGCTGGACAGCCAGGGCAAACCGGCGGCGGTTTCAATGCAATACGGCAACAACCTGTCCATTACGGTGGAGATGCAGCGCGAAGTGCGGGCGGCGATTGAACGCGCGTTTCTGGTACCGCTGTTCCAGTCGCTGACGCAGACCAAGCAGATGACGGCGACTGAGGTGGAAAAGCGCGAGATGGAAAAATCCATGCTGCTGGCGCCGATGTGCGAACGCATCGCGGCGGAATGGCTGTCGGGGAACATTGAGCGCGAATTGGATATTCTGGGTATGTACGGTATGCTGGACGATGTGCCGGACGAGCTGATGTATGAAGGCTCTATTGCCATCCAGTTTGAAAGCCCGGCGGTGCATATGCAGCAGTCGGGAGCGATTGTCGGGCTGTATAAGACGATGGAAGCGGCGGCGGCGATGGCACAGAGCAATCCGGACGTGCTGAAGGTTTTTGATATGGAAGCTGCGCTGCGGAAAATCGCCGATTATTACGGGGTCGGTTCCGATGTGGTAAAAACGGCGGACGATATGGCAGCGATACAGCAGCAGGAAGCCTTGCAGGCCATATTGGCGCAGCAGGGAGGAAACGCAGCGGGTATCGGCGGCACGGGCATGATGGCGAGCGGCGCGGGCATGATGGCGAGCGGTGCGGGCATGATGGGGAACGGCGCGGGCGGTGCGAACGGCATCGGCACGGGCGGCGTTGTTTTGTCCGGAGCAGGCGGTATCAGCGCGAGCACGGGCGGTTCTGCATTGTCCCGTGCCGGCGGTACCGGTGCGCGGACAGGAGGCAGCGCAGGACTGCGCGGCAAAAGGGCTTAACGTAAACAATCGGGAGAAATTAAGATGTTTTTCAGAAAAATCAAACGCGAACATGAACTGGTGCGGGCATTTCAGAAACTTTTTCTGGGGCAGGGAGGCCGGCTGAAACCTGAAGCCGCGGTCGTTTTGGAATTTCTGCGCGACGAGGCGGGCGCCCGGGGAGAACTCGGCAACGGCAGCACACCGTATTTTTATGACGCGCAGAATCGTTTTGATCCGAACGCGGCGGCGTTTGTTCTCGGAAAACGGCGGATTTTTGATTTAATCGTCAAATATCTGGCATTGTCGGAAACCGAAGTCTTTGCGTTGTACACGAAACTGCAGCGCGACGGCGAGGACGTTAAGCGCGAACTGGAAGTCTGACAGCAACGGGGGCAATGGAGCTTTGGTATTGGGAGAGGCGGCGCCGTTGCGGTTTGGGCGCAGTGCGGCGAAGATTTTTTTTCAAAACCGGGGCAAAAGGTATTGACATTGTGTCAGAGGGCGTTTATTATTCAGACATAATAGACAAGAAGGCACCGGAGACGGTGCCTTTTGCGTTGGGCGGAAGCAGGACGTTTGCGGCGGGTTTTTTTGTATACGGGAAACGAGAGGGGAACGGATTATATTTTTTGATTTTTGGGAAGATGCAAAAGAGAATATGGTTTAAGCCGGTAAAGAGCGGATGCGAAAACTGGTCTTGAAATATGGTGAGAAACCGGATGAAGATGATATGAATGAAGCTGACTGGTTTGAATATCAGGCGGTTAAAAAATATGAAGATGAAGTTACTGGAGAGATGATTAAAGATAAAATTAAGAATGGAATTGTTTCTTCAATTTTTCCAGTAGGTTTAGCATCCTATAAAACAGCAAAAGCATTTGGAGAATTTGTTGCTGATACTCAGATAGCATATAAATATAAACGGGCGATGGATGAGACCGGGGGCAAGCTGGTTCGTAAGTATGGTTCCGGGCAGGGAGCTGAGATTGATAATTATTATCATTCTCTTTTACAATGTGAATTGGCTAAAATAAGTCAGGAGAGTCAGCGTAACGGTATATTGCTTGGATATGCAAAAGAGGTTGCAGATTATGTAAAAAAGAGGAGTAACGGGCAGAATCGAAAAGTTATTTTAGAAGATTCGAGAAAAGATTTGCAAAATAATATGTATGGCAGTAAACAGGGAGAGAGAAACAAAAATAAACCGTGTGAATGGTTATTGGATGACAAGCGGACAAGGAGAATGCGCGATGCGGGAATCAGATGAGGCCGGGCGGACGGCGGAACGGGCAACCGGGCAGGGCATCGTTCGGGAAAAAGAAACGGGAGGCTGGCTGCGGTTGTGGAGCGGAACGAAGAAGGCTGCGATTACGGTTTTGTGCCTTGCGGGCGTGTTGTTTCTGACAATTCTTTTATTGTATCGGATATTTGTTTCTCCATCTGAAGACAAATGCATTCAGGAGTGTATCGCGGCTGGAGAGCAGGAACACGTTTGCATTTTTGATATTTGCGATTAGAACAGACGAAAGGGAATGTTATGGCAAAACAGAAAGCAAAACGGGACGTTTATGCGATGGAGCGGGATGTTGGAACCACAGGGCGGGAATTAAATGAGGCCGGGCGGACGGCGGAACGGGCAACCGGGCAGGGCATCGTTCGGGAAAAAGAAGCGGGAGTCCGGCTGCGGTTGTGGAACGGGACGAAGAAGGCTGCTATTACGGTTTTGTGCCTTGCGGGAGCATATTTCTTTTATATCGTATTTCAGCTTTGGAGGTATGCGGATTAGCCGTGCGGTAGTCGGGCGGTTTTAGCGTGCTGTATGGCTTTGGCGGAGATGCAAGCGGCGGTTACGGTTCCGGTGGTGAAGCAGACGGTGAAGTGTCCGAGTTCGGCGGATTTTTTTCAAAACCCAGGGCAAAAGGTATTGACATTGTGTCAGAGGGCGTTTATTATTCAGACATAATAGACAAGAAGGCACCGGAGACGGTGCCTTTTGCGTTGGGCGGAAGCAGGACGTTTGCGGCGGGTTTTTTTGTATACGGGAAACGAGAGGGGAACGGATTATATTTTTTGATTTTTGGGAAGATGCAAAAGAGAATATGGTTTAAGCCGGTAAAGAGCGGATGCGAAAACTGGTCTTGAAATATGGTGAGAAACCGGATGAAGATGATATGAATGAAGCTGACTGGTTTGAATATCAGGCGGTTAAAAAATATGAAGATGAAGTTACTGGAGAGATGAACAGAGGTAAATTTTTGTGCCAGTGAAAAGCAAATATTTATGATTTATCCCGCATTTTTGATAAAACAGCTGACGAGGCAAGACAAGTTTTCAATTTAGCAGCGAAGAAATCTGTTAATCTTCTTCCTGAAACGGTGAAACATGCATATTATGAAGCGGAAAGATTAACACCGATAAAAATGTCTGATGAAAATAAGCACCAGTATGTTAGTTGTGTTGGCGCTCAGGGAGGCGTATTTTCTGCATCAACAGTGTTGGCTGGAGCTGCTTTGAAAGAGGGAAAGGATTTATATCGTAAGTTGAGTAACGGAAAGCTGCGTAAAATGTATGGAGGAATTGGGGGGGTTATAGGCGACAGTGTCAAAGATATGAAAAATAATCTCTACGGTTCAGGCTATGGGCTGATGTATCGGGAGAGGGGGGCATGCGATGTTTTAAAGAAACATAAAATCAAATAATTTTATTTTCTTTTCAGATTTAATGTGATATAAAGAAAAAATAAAAACGTATGGTTTGCGAAAGGACAAATGATGAAAACGGCGTGGCGTTTTTTGCGAGCCGCAGGCAAAACGGCGGCGGGGATTTTTTTTATACTATCGGTAATGCTTTCTGTTGCCGGCGCAGGATGGAGCCTGTTGGAAGGCGACAATGTTGCGGTGTGTTTTTTTCTGGCAGCGGCGGTAGTGTTTTCGTATAGCCTGTTTTTGCTGTTTTCGGCGTGCGGGGGATGGCAGAAAGCGTTGAGTCCGACTGTTGCGGCGGTATTGTTTGCCGGAGGATTGGCTGTCGGCGGTAATGGCGGTTTGTCCGAAATTGAAGACTGGTGTTATGATATGGGAGTTTGTATTGGCGGACTGATAAGCGAAAAAGACTGTCTGGCGCACGGAGGCAAGTGGACTGCGGCGGACGGCGGCGCCTGTTATATGAACTGGTCGGTGGTTAAACCCAATTCCGCCGAGTAGCGATGCCGGCCGCGACTGGCGGAAAACCGGGCAGAGCGGTCGGCAGGGTGATATAGAGACGATGAGGAAGCGGTGGAAGGGAAATCGAGAAGAGCGGGCGGCGGGTGTGAAATGAGCGACGGTCGGGAAGCGGTGGAAATAAAACCGAACGTCCGGCTGCGGAACGGGGCAGGCGCGGGATTGAACGAAAAAATCCGGCGAGAGAAGGTCAGGACGGCAAAGGACGGTTCGAAAGAGCCGTTCTTTTTTTAATTTTATTTTTAACTTTAATCAGGGGAAAAAGAAATGGGAAATTTTAACAGGCCGGAGGGGCAGACGACCTCCGACAACTTTTTGAAGTCTGAAATCGAAAAAGACTTTTTGCGTGCACAATCCGGATGGGGGGAACTGTCCGAGGAAGAGCTGGCATATCTCGGCAAAAAGGGTTTGAAAACTCCTGCCGACCTGCTCAGGTCTTACCGCGAACTGGAAAGAGCCTATTCTTCCAAAGTGTCCCTGCCGAAGGACGGCGATAAAAAAGGCTTTGACAAGCTGTATTCCCGTTTGGGAATGCCGCACGACTGCACCGGGTTTGACATCTGTTTTGCCGACGAAGACAGGGAAGACGGCGAAGCGTTCAAACAGGTGTGTCTGGAAAACCATATCCTGCCGCAGTCGGCGCAGGCTTTGTATGACTGGTATGTCAAACACCGCGACGAACTGCTGGAGCGCGACGAACAGACCTGGCAGGAAAATTCGCAGCGCGAGCTTGAGGAAATGAAACGCGTCTGGGGAACGAGGGCACAACGCAATTTTGAACTGATGAAACGGGGGCTGCGCATGTTTTGCGACGATATGGCCCTGGTGCAGGAAATCGAGCGCGCCATCGGCACCCGGCGCCTGATGGAAACGTTTTGCAGGCTCGGCGAAGCAATTTGCGAGGACAATCCGGTCAGCTTCGGCAGGCGCCGCGGCGGCGACGACTGGGATATGGTGCAATATTTCAGGGAAATGTTTAACGATTACTGATATTTATTTGTTTTGAAAGGAATTTTTTATGTCTAGCACATTAAAGGAACTGGCGATTGCTTTGTCAAAAAAGCAGGAGCATTATGTGGACTATCTGACCAATGAGTCGCCGATTTTGGACAATATGCGTTTTGAAGCGTCGACCCACGGGTTATGGAACGCGTATGAAGAAGTCAGCAAAATCGACGGCGCGGGTTTTGTGGATATTAATCAGCCGCTGCCGGAAATGGAAGTCGATTCAAGTTTGAAGAAAATCGACCTGTCCATTCTGGGCGGCGAGATTTTCGTTCCGGAAGACAAGGCGGCGGTTATCGGCGTTTCGGAATATTTTTCCAAAAAAATCCCGATTTTGCTTAAGCATGCCGGCGAGACCGCGGAAAAGAAAATCATTTACGACAACTTTATCCCGTATGCGGTCGGCAACGGCAAGGCCGTTGCCGCAGGGGCGGCGGACAAGTGCTACTCCATGGTGGCGGTGCGCTTTATCCCGGGCGAAGTAACCGGGCTTTATTCGGCGAAAAACATCAACCGCCACGGGATTTTGGATTCAACCCCGATTAACGGCGCGCAGCTTTACAAAAACGCTAACGGCCTTTTGGGCTACGGCGTGCGCATTAAAGGCTATATCGGCATGCAGCTGGCAAACCCGGACGCGGTGTCGGCGATTGTCAATATCTCGGCGGACAAGATTCCGACCGCGGAACAGATTGACAATATGCTGGTCGATGCCAAGGCGACGCCGGCTTCCACCTATATTTTCTGCCATCCGAAAGTGCTCTCGATGCTCAACAAATACAAGGGCAACGTTTTGCAGACGATGACGGGCGATATGGACGTCAACCGCAGTTTTGCGGCCTGGAACGGCATCCGCTTCATCACGTCGTACAACTTTAAGAACGGCGAAGAAGACGCGGTTAAGCTGGCGTAGCTTTCAGGGGACGGCGCGCTGTTTCCTGCTGCCGGCCGGGAGGAGCCTGCCGGTGGGAAGCAGTGTGCCGCATATATGAGTTTAAATCTTACAGGAGAATGATTGATGTTGAATAATATTTTGAAAGTTTATGGCGAAGACTTGGCAAGCGGTGCCCTGAACCAGGCGGCGATTGCGGCGGGCGATGCGGTGGCAGCCGGTTCCACGCAGGGGGCGCTTTGCGTCAACGCGTTTGCGGTCGGCGATGTGGCAACAACCGCGGCAGTGACGATTACGGTTAAGCACGGCGATACCGAAAACGGGTCGTTTGCCGATTTGCTGACGATGACGATTGATGCGGAAAAGAGCTTTGCCGACGGCGAACTGATGGCGACGGCAACGCTTCCGACCGACGTGAAGGACTTTGTTACCGCGGCGGTGGCTTCGGCAACCGGCAACAGCGGCAGCATCCGCGTGACGCTCGGTTATCTGGCGCGCTAACCCGAACGGAGGCGTACCGGCAGCGTGAGAACCGGCCGTCCGGGGCGGCGCGGAGATGTGGTACCGTCTGTCCGGGCATTACGGCACGGTGATGTGGTACCGGTCGTTTGGGGCGGTACGGCGGCGCGGGTGCGGTATTATTATGCAATTTATTATCAGGCCAATCCATAGTCCGAAGGGCAGGCGGAAACGTCTGCCCGATTACGGTGCGAACTGGGCAGTACGGGTAATATGGTTCAATGCGGATAATATGGCGCGAACAATGTGGTGCAAACAATATGGAGGAAAAATGTCAAAAGTGGAAATTATCAACCGGGCGATGCTGAAACTCGGCGAGCCGCCGGTGTCGTCTTTAAACGATGCGGCGTTCGGCAAATCATACGAAACGATTTATGAAGATGTCAAAAACCTGCTGCTGTCGTCATATCCGTGGCGGTTTGCGGTAGGGGTCAAGCGTCTGGCGCGGAGCGAAAAAACGTATGGCGACAGGTTTATGTATCCGCTGCCGGCGGACTGTCTGCTGCTGCTTAAGGTTTTCGGGCAGGGAGCCAGAGATTTGACCGAGGCGCGCCCTTATGCGATGCAGGGATACGAACTGGCAGACAACTGTATTGTCAGCCCGCTGAAAGACGGGGTGGAAATTGAGTATGTCCGCGCGGTCGGGGACGATGCGGCGTTTCCCCCTTTGTTCAGGGAGGCGGCAGCCGCGAAAGTGGCGGCGGAACTGGCAATGCGCATCAAACATTCGCTTAACCTCAAACAGGCGCTGGAGAACGAATTTCTGACGCTGGTACGGCAGGCGCAGCTCAACAACGAGATAGCCAAAGACGCGGAACTTATTCCCGACAACAGCTGGGTTCTGGTTCGCGAGGCCTGGGGCGATTAACGGGACGGCGGAAAATTGTGGAATGTAAACTTATTTGGGGAGAGATGATATGGTGTGGCCAATTTTAACCAGAGCTGGAATAGCTTTAGCAAAAAAGTATATTGCTAAGAAGTTAGTTTATGAAACTGTAGATTTTTTTACGGGAGAAGATGATTATGTTAAAAAAAATATTTATGGGGTGAAACCGCTTGAAGATAAGAAAGCGCTTGACATGTCTAATGAGCAAGATATAATTGATATATACTCGGACTATTTGCGGAGTGTGCCTGTAGATTTATGGACGGATATTGATTATCAAGGAATGAGAATGTCTCGGGGATATGATGCAAATACAGAGAAAAGGCACAAGGTGCAGGAGTATCTTGACTATAAGCAAAGGATGAACAAAATTGAAAATTTCCGTAAGAGATGAGCGAGAAGAGAACGGGAAGCCTGTTCCTGAACGGAAGACGGGCAGGGCGGCAAATTGCGGGCAGGGCGAAACCGGCGCGGCTGCCCAGATGCCCGAGAGGGAGAAGACGGAAAAGGGCAAGTTGCGGAAGGTGAACGGAACCCTGATGTTAAAAATCGCCGGAGCTGCCGTGTTTTGTTTGGTTCTGGCGTGGCTGGCGTCTATGGATATATTGAAGGATGTGCATGAATGCGAGTGGGATGATACCATAACAGCGGAAGAAAAAGCCGTTTTGCGGATGCCCGGTTTTGGTATGACGATTTATCTGATTTTTCTGTTTCTCTTCGGGCTGGCGGCGGTTCTGACGGCATTCAGCGCAGGACGCTTTTATGTGCTGATGGTGCGCAGGCAGGCGCGGTGGAAATATTGTATGACGACGGCGCTGTGTTTTCTGCTGTGGTGCGGCGCGCTGCTGTTTTGGTTTGCAGCCGGTTCAATTTAGGGGGAATTCAGGATATGGGTAAAATCATAAAGGAAACTGCGGTTATATCGCAAGGCGCGCAGGGAGAGCCGCTGCTGCGGAAAAGACAACGGCTGCGGCTGATACTGCGGGCAGTGCTCTGGCTGGCGGGGGCGGCCGTGTTTTCCGCGGCGGGGTCATGGCTGATACTGGGAGGCGTTTACCGGGATATTCTGCCGTTTTATGCAGTAGCGTATGTTTTGGCGGCGCTGATGTATTTTCGCTGCTCGGGGCGGCTGACGGCGGATGATGCCGGAACGTGCATCGGGGCGGTTCGGCGGACGTTGTTCTTTATATGGCTGTACAGTGGGGTTTGCGGAATACCCTTTTTAATCGCGGGGCTGTTGTGAGGCGGCGTACAGGAGCGGCTTTGGAGAGAGGATACGCATAGGAGCGGCGCTGGGGCTGCTTTGGGGCGAAAGGCGGAAAAATTCTGCAAAAAAATACGGGCGTGCCGGAGGGCGCGCTTTTTTTATGGGAAAATGCAGGAGAAGAGAGAAACGGGAGAAATGGGGTGGAGAGGCGGAATAGCGGGAGGCGGGTCGAGGAGAAATGGTGAGATGGCGGGCAGAGTGGAAATGGTGAAATGGCGGAAAGGTCATTTTTTGGTAAGAAACATTCAAGATGATAAGGGGAAATGCAGATGAGTATAAAACCGGCGAAAGTGCAGTTTAACGGCGGGGAATTGAGCCCGTGGCTGGAGGGGCGCACAGACATTGCGAAATATGACAAGACGGCAAAGCTCTGCCGCAATTTTATTCCGCTGGCAGAAGGCAGCCTGAAACGGCGCGGCGGAACGCGTTTTGTGGCGGCAACTCCGGAAGGGGACAGCATTTTGTTTAAAATCGTGCCCGATCCGGAAGAAGCAGAAGTTTATATCAACGGCGTCAAACGCCGGGAAGTTTATCTGGCGCGCGGCGACGAGGTTTCGTACCGGGTGAGCTGCGAGGGGTACGTTACGGTTGTCGATACGCTGACGGCGGACGCGGACGAAGAACTTGCGGTCAGGCTGGTAGCAAAAGGCATTATGTGCGAGCTGACGGTGGAAACGGTGCCGGCGGATGCCGTGGTCGAACTCAACGGTTATGAACGGCGGAGCCTGCGCATTAACAAAAACGGCGAAGTTTTTTACAGGGTGGCAAAAGAAAACTATATCACGCAGGAGGGGACGATTATTGCCGATATGACCAAAACGGTTACAATCGAGCTGGTCAAGGAAAAAGAATACGACTACGGCGACTGGGGCGACGTCGTCGGGCTGGCAGCCTGTACGGCGGTCGGGCGCAGCGACAGGGAGGAACGGTGCTTTTACATTAAATTCAGCAACGGTTTTCTGCCGGTTGTGTTTGCCCGGGAAGACATGGCTCCGACGGGGAATTTGGACGAAAGCCTGTTTGAATATACCGACAGTGAGAAACTGAACAGCATAGCGCTGCAGGACGGGGCTGTCGTGCATACGCGTCTGGTTGAAACAAAGGGCGAAATGAATCAGGGAAACTATTATGATGCCGATGATACGCTGGTTTTGAGCGTTGATGCCGAGTTTATAGAGGAAAACGGCTGGCAGAAAGATGAAACGCAGGAAAATTACGGTTTCTTTTATGATGCGTATACGGGCAAAGCGGAACGGAACATCCTCAGCGTTTATCGCGGGGAAGAACTGGTCTGGGAATTGAGGGGGAGAAACAATGGTTAACGCAAGAAGTTTTTTATTTCCGTTTAAATACAGCCACAGGGTGGCGTATGTAATTGAATTCAGCCACAAGAAAATCCGCATGTACGCGCAGGGAAAACTGGTGCGCGATATGTCAAAGACGACGATGGGCGGCGAAAGCGGCACGACGGGCGGAATTCCCGACGACATTGTCGAGAAGGTATTTCCGGTGCTGGAGATTGCGTCTCCGTACGCATACAGCGATTTGTGGGACAACGAAGAACAATGCTGCAAAATTCAGACTATCCAGCATTCGGACATTCTGTATATTTTTAACGAGGATTTTCCGCTGATGGTGCTGAAACGCTATTCAAATACCACATGGGTATTGGAAGAGCTGGAGATTAGAAACGGTCCGTTTCTGAGCATGAACACGACTGACATCAGCATTGCGACCGACGAGTTGGAAGGGGAGGTCCAACTTACGGCAACCGGCGACGTTTTCAGCAAGACGGATGTGGGCAGGTTGGTGCGGCTGAGGATTTTTGACGACGACACGACCCCCTGGCAGGCGGGAAAAATCGGATTTCAGGGGACTATATGCGTATCAGACAATAAGTATTACCAAGCCATCACTGGAGACGAGACCGGAAGTATCAAACCGGTGCACAGCGAAGGGACGCGTTCCGACGGCGGCGTTTTGTGGGAATATCTGCACGACGGGTCGGGAATTGTCAAGATTACGGAGGTTGTCGACAAACAGCATGTAAAGGGAACAACGGTAACGCGCCTGCCGGACGCCATTAAGTCCGGCACGGTATGCTGGGAACTCGGCATGCTGCACAAAGCTTCGAAATATCCGAAATCCGGCGCTTTTTTCCGCAACAGGTTTGCGTTTCTGGTCAATACCGAAACCGGGCCGAACGTCTGCCTGTCGTATTCGGGCGATTATAACAACTTTGCCGATATGGAATGCGGCGAGGCAACGGCGGAAACGGCGATTACGGTGCCGGTGCTCAATACCGAATTTAACGAGGGGAAATGGATTTATGCTCGGGACGTTTTGTTTGTCGGCACGGGGGCGTCGGAATTTTATGTCGACGTGGTGTCGTCGGCGTCGCCGCTGGCTTCGGACAATGTAAAGATTTCGCAGATTTCGCGGGTCGGGAGCAAGGCGATTATGCCGCTTTCGGTCGGGTCGCACGTTATTTTCGTCGACAGGTACGGCCTGAGCCTGCGCGATTTGACGTACAATTACTATAACGACGGGTATGACGAAATGGACATTTCCCTTTTGGGGAAACATCTGTTCCAATCGAGAATTACCGGCATGGCATATCAGGAAGTTCCCGACAAAGTGTTGTGGTGCATGGTCGGCGATGGGAGCCTGACCGCGCTTACTTTTTCGGCGGAACAGGAAGTTTCGGCACTGTCGCGGCACGATTTGTCCGGCGCGGCGGAAAGCCTGGCAGTTATTCCGAATTTTGAAGACTGCCGCGACGAACTGTGGCTCGAAATCAAGCGCACAGTCAACAATGCCAACTACAGAACCGTGGAATGGATGGACAACGGCATTCCGCAGTACTGGCCGTCGAGCGTTTACGGCGCGGCAAGCCTGGCCGAGAGGGAAACGCTGGAGAAAGAATATGTCCGCCAGGAAGCGTTGTATCTGGACGGGGCTGTGGTGTATGAGCAGAATGAACTGGACATGCAGGAGGAAATGTCCGGGCTGGAACACCTGGAAGGGCTTAAAGTGGCGGTGTATGCCGACGGGACGGTTCTGGAACCGCAGGTCGTGCAGGACGGAAAAATCAAAATTCTGCCGACGTACCGGCATGTGGCGGCAGGGCTGCCGATTACGAGCCAATTTATGCCGCAGAATATCTATATCCCGAACGATTACGGAAGCGGCATCGGCCAAAAACAGCGCATCAACCATGTGCTCCTGATGCTGTATCTTTCCGGCGGCGGGCAGATCGGCGAGGACGAGGATACGCTGACGGATATCCTCTACCGGCAGGCCGATGCGGCAATGAACGAGGCGCAGGAACTGTTTACAGGCAACAAGGAAGTTTTGTTTAACGGAGCGACGACGAAAAAGGAAGCGGCGGCGACGCTGATGATTCAGAATTCTTCGCCGCTGCCGATGAATATTCTGGCGATTGTGCCGTATATGGACGTGGACGAATAGAGCGGCGAGCGGTTTGGGGCGGTGCGGTTCGGCATTGGGCTGTGCGGTTCGACATTGGACGGAGCAGCTTGGCATTGAACGGAGCGGTTCGGCAATAGCAGCAGGGAGTAGTTTATGATACGAAAATATCGGGCGGGAGACGCGTTTAAAGTCCGGGTGCAGCCTGAGCAGCAGGCGGAAGCGGCAACGTGGGCGGCGGAATTTGAACGCATTCCGGCTTTCGCGTTGGTGGAAAAAGGGAATGACGGCTCTGCGGCAGGCGAAGAGTCCGGGAATATGGGCGTTGCGGCAGGTGAAAAGTCCGGGAATATGGGCGCTGCGGAATACGATGCGTCCGGGAACGGCGGCGCTGCGGCGGGTGACGGCAAACCGGCGGGAAGGCTGTGGGACGGAAACGGCGGCAGGGTATTGGCGGTTTTCGGCTTTCGGATTGAAGGCGGCGACATTACGACAGGCAGGGAAGCGGAATGTTTCGCGCTGGTCGGAATCGACGCGGGGCGAAAGCTGATTGAGGCGGTACGCTATTTCCGCCGGTATATTCCGCGGCAAGCGGTCCGGCTCAGGGTACGGCGCGTTACGATGACGGTACGCCGCGGCTTTGCGGCAGGGGCGCGGCTGGCCGGCATGCTGGGATTTTCCCCGGCCGGGATATTGGAAAATTTTTTTAACGGTGAAGATTATCAGATTTTTGAAAGGGCAGAAAAACAATGGTGGCACAAGCGGCATTGATTGCGGCCGGAATCAACTTTGCTTCCGGCTTTTTGAAAGGCAAACAGGAAGAATACGAGGCCAAGGTTCAGGCAAAGCTGGCGCTGAACAACGCGGCGATTTACCGCAAAAACGCGGCAAGGGTGCGGCTGAACGGTTCGTTGAACGAGGATATGATGCGCAGCCAGAAACGGGCGGCAGTGGCATCGGCAGCCGCGGCGGCGGGCGAAGCGGGCATGGGCGAAAGCCCGACGACAACGACGGCGCTGGCAACGACTTCGGCAGCTTTGGAACAGAATATCCTTAACGAGCGTTACCGGGTCGAAAGCGAGGCGGAAAACTATCTTTATCAGGCGCGGCTGGCGGAGGAACAGGCGCGCCAGCACAAAAAAGCTGGTAAAAACAAGTTTATGAACAGCATGCTGGGCGGCTTGACATCGTCGCTTGGCGGGCTTTTCGGGTAGTTTTTAGGGCAGAGCGGAGGAAGACAATGGCAAACAGACAGAAAATTGCCCCGATGGGGCTGGCGGGCGTGATGGCGCAGAGAGGACTGCAAACGACTTTGACGGTTCCGGGAAAACGTTTTGTGGCGGGAAACGGCGGTTTGGAAACGGCGGGGCTTTTGGTTGACGCCGGCAAAAAAATGGCTGAGGAACGCCTGGAAACGGAAAAGCAGCGGCAGGCGATGGAAGCGGCGGCATCACTAAGGGCTTCCCGTCAGGCGATGGAGGCGGCAGAAACGCCAGAGCAGCTGAGGGAAATTGCAACAACGGCGGAGAAAAGCCTGCCGGCGCAGTTTGGCAGCGAAAATTCCGGCAAGGCTTTCTGGCAGGAACACGGCGACAAGATACTTGAAGCAAATCGTGCCGATACGGCAAAAATTGCGGCAATGAAACAGGCGGATTTTGGCCGTAACAGCCTGCGGTCGATGCTGGCGGACAACCAGAACCTTCTGGCGGAAACGGCAGAGCCGGTGCAGGCGGAAAAGCTGCTGGAGATGGGAACCGGCGAAATAGAGCGGACACCGTTTCTTACGCCCGAGGACAAGCAGTTTTACCGCGACGGCTATCTTAAAACCGGAATTCTCAATCTGGCGCTGAATTCTCCGGAAACGGCGGAAGCTGCCGCGGACAGGTATTTTCCCGGCGACAGCGACGGCATTAAGGCGCGGATTGCGGAAACGCGGCGCTTAAACGAAGAAGGGGCTAAACGACAGCAGGAGCGCGAACGGCAGCGTTCTTATCTGGCAGCGTACGGCGACGCCCAGTCATTGTGGCAGAAACGGGAAAGGGGGGAAATTTCTCCGGCGCAATATTATGTGCTTTCCGCCGATACCAATCCCGAAATGCTGTGGGGAGACGGCGAAGACCGCTCTCCGGCACCGCTTGCCGACGCTTACCGGCTGGTGCGGAAAATGAACGAGGGGGAAAGCCTCAGCGCCGAAGAAGTGCGCGATGCGGGAAACAGCCTTATCAGCGCTTACCGGCATAACGAACTCGGTCTGGAAGAAACGGCGGCACTGCAAAACCAGCTGGTGGCGGCGCAGCAGGGCGGAAACGCGTCCGAACTTATTTTTGACAGAGAGGTTGACGAACTGGCGGACAGAGCCTTTATGCGCGATATTCCCGCCGGGGCGGAACAGTATACCCCGTACGGGCGCGAGCTGATGGAACACAAGGCGAAACTGGCGTTTGACATTTATCAGAACTACTACGGCAGAAAGACGGCGCTGGCCGAAGAATTTACAGCGCAGGGCGGGCAGATGACACCTGCGGCGGCAAAGAAAATCGGCAGGCAGGCGCTGGCGGAAACGGCGGCGGAGCTGAACCTCAAAGAAACACCGGGCGCCGCTCCGTCTTTCGGCGAGCTGCGGAGAACCCTGAAGAGCAGCTATTCAGGCAGCGGCGAAAGGCGCATTTGGGAGCGTTTTGCAAAAGAAGCACCTTATGCCGAGGACAAAACGGCGGTTATGCGCCGGATTGCAACGGAAGAACAGAAACGCGAGCTTTCTTATCCGCAGTTTGAAACTTATGACGAGGTAATGCAGGCGGGGCTGGCGCCGGGAGACCGGTTTTATTTCAAGGGGCGGCTTGCCGTGATGAAAGGCTGAAACAATTGACGGCGATGAAAGGATAGGGCAATGGACAACTTGAGGAATTTGGCGATGAAATACGATGCGGACGGGAAGGAAATTTCCGGAATTGCGGACAGCGGGGCAATGATGACGCCGGTGCCGGAAGGCAGTGCCGCAGGTGAGACGATGATGACGTCGGTATCGGTGGATGGTGCGGGCGTTACGGAGATGGCAATGACATTGCTGCCGGATGGCGGGACTGTGGATATGAACGCAGAAGATACTGCGGCGGAACCGGTTTATACCGGCGTTATGGCGCGCGGCAGGAAACAGGAAGAATTTGAGGAAGGCGGACGGGTGCCGTTTGCTTACCTTGAGGAGGAACAAAACCTGAATTTTCCGGCTTTTTCGGCGGAAACGGTTGACGAAGATGCGCCGCTGACGAGCTTTCAGATTGCGGGAAAATGGCTGCGGCAGGCTGCCGATTTGCGCAACTACTGGGCGTTGCTGGAGAATTTCGGGGCACAGGCTGCGGAGTATAAGTGGGCGTATGACGAAGGGAAGTTCGGCACATTTGAAGCAGGGGCGTTCGGCCGGGAGCTTTTAAAAGCCGGGGCAAGAGGTTTGGGCGCGAATACGTTGCGGACGGCAGGGAATGTCCTGTCGATGTTCGGCGCCAATCTTGAAAGCCAGAATGCCGGTACGGCGGCGGTTACGGCGGGTGCCGGGCTTCTGGTGCCGGAAACGGGGAAAATTTTTAAAAACATCGGCGACAAACTGGGCGAATATGCCGGCAAAATCGAAAATTCGGAATTACTGGCACCGGCAGCGGAAGCTTACAGTGCAGATCCGAACTGGTCGAAACTGGCAAATGTTCTGGGACAGGGATCGTCACAGGTTCTGGCAATGGGAACCATGGCCAAATTTATCGGCTCGGGGCCGACTTACGGTTTGTTTGCCGGGGGCGGCGCCGGAGAAATCTTTAAGGAATCCTACGCCAAGGACGGGGATATTGACACTGCCAATACGCTGGCGCTCATTTCCGGCGGCACAACTTTTGCGATTGACAAGCTTTTCAGCCCGTTACCGAAACAGATAGAAAAAGACGCGCGGATAACCTCCAAAATGATTGCACGTGAAATTGCAGGGGCGCCGCTGCGCGAGGCAGGAACGGAAGTCTTGCAGCAGATGATGGCGGAAAACCTTGTGCGCAAGGTCGGCATTGACGATACGCAGGATTTGTTTGAAGGGCTGATTGAAAGTGCACTGGGGGCAATTGCAGGTTCTTCGGCGCTGATGGCTGCCGACGGAAGCGTTTATTATGCGCGCAAGACATATGAGGATGCCCGGCAGAGAATGCTGCTGCGCGGTGTGACGGCGGAGGAAATCGAGCTTTACAAAAACAATATGATGGAACTGCTAAAGAGCAAACCTGATGCTTTCGGAAAGGTTTTGAACTACGTTCTGGAGCGAAATTTGCAGCGGATGAGCGAAGGGGAAACTATTGCACAGGGCGGTGCCGATGCGGCGACAATGCCCGAAGGCGGGCCGGCTGCGGCGTTAATGCCCGAAACAGGGGCAGCAACGGCGGGTAAGAGTACGGCAGCAACTGCAGAGAGCGGGGCTGATGCGGAGAATGCGACGGTGGCGGCAAAGCGGCAAAACAGAAGCCTGGCGCAGGTACGCCAAGATGTCAAGGGGTTTCGCCGTTTGTTTGACGAAGTATACAAACGTTCGCTTAAAGCTACCGGAGACACAGGGAAAGCGAGAATTGCCGCCGGCATGATGCAAGCCAATATGATGGCACTGTACGAGATTGACGGCGGATTTTCTCCGGCTTCCCTTTTTGCGGGGCAGATACCGGAATATAAGCAGCTGGCGTATCAGGAGTTTCAGAAACGACTGTCGCCCGAAGCGGCGGTGATGTTTCAGTTCGGCGGGGTCGAAGCCAAATTTGCCGATTTCAAAAAACTGGCGGAGGCATATAAACTGGAACAGCAGGATTACAGCTCGCGGCTTATCTGGTCAAGAACCGGATGGTATCGCGGCGGGGACGGACGGTGGCGTTTTGAAATCAATGATTCCGGCGCTAAGCTGAAAATACACACCGACGTTAAGGCTGACGACCTTCCCAAGCGGTACTGGCAGACGTATATCCGGAAACTGGAGGAAATGGAAGGGCATGATATTCTCGGGCTCAGAAGTTATGAACGGCTGATTTTTCAGGATAAGGCAATTATTAAAGAGCTTTACAATTATCTGTACAGCGATTTTATCGACTTCTTAGACAAGCATTACCAGCGCAATATGGCGGTCGGTCTTAACCGCAGCGGGTATTTTGAGTTTCGGGATTTGGAAGGAGATTTTGAGGCGGAAGTCAAAGCCCAGAGGGCACTTGCCGATTCGAGGCTTTATGCCCTGTCTGACGGATACGGGCTGAGGGAAGAGGAATTGCGCGATAAGCAGGACTGGAGCCGGATGCCTATCTATCTGAAAGACAAAAGCCTTAAAGAAGTTTTGATTGACCGGGGCGAACTGGTTATTCCCGACGGCGGGGAAAACGGCACGGCGGCTAATCGAAACGGAGAAGCGCAGAGTGCGGAAGACGGCAGCTATATACAAAAAACCTCCCCCAGGCGGTCCCGCGTAAAGTCACGGATGTCGGATAGGGAGGAAAACGGCTATAATGTACCGAAAACCTCCCCCAGGCGTGACCGGCTACAAATCCGGGTGTCGGATAGGGAGGAAAACAGTACGCCGTTTTTTGATAATGTAGAGGCTGCCGGAGAAAATGTCAAGAGCGCATCAGGCGAAGTACTGCTGAATGTCAGTGCCGATAGATATCAGGCGAGAAATGACTCTGATTTTAAGGCGAAAATGGAAGGACTGCTCGTTTCGTACCGAGGGCGGAAAATATATAATCCGTCGCTGGGGAGAGAAGTGGAAATCAAAAACCTGCCGGTTGAGGACAGACATATCTGGAGTGGCAGCCGGGAACTTTTAATTCCTTATCTGCCCATGTTGCTGGGAACGGCGGTTTTTAACGTTAAGAAAGCGCCGCACGGTTCGAATTCTGTGACAGCGGGAGAAAGAAACTCTTACAAGGCGTATTTTCCGGTGATGATTGACGGCGCGCTGATAAACAGTCGAATGACGGTCAAGGAGGACGACAAGGGGGATTTATTCTGGGACTTGCGGCTGGAAGACGTTTCGCGGCAGGAAATCGAGGAGGATTTGCGCAAGAGCACAGGAGAGGTTATTTCGTATGACGACTATCTGGCCGAGCAGCGGCGCAAAGCGGAAGAGCTGGCGAAAAGCAGGCGTTCCCCGTGGCTCAGGAAGACTGCTTCCAATGACAATTTCCCTGCAGTCGACCGGTTTTATACCAAGGAACAGATGAAGGTTATCCGCTCGACGCTTGAGGAAACGAAGTATCTGGAATTTTTGGAAAAGATATGGAAAGACGATACGAGCGTCGAGAAAAATTTTCAGACGCTGCGGGAGTTTCTGGACGTGCACGAAGCGGCAACGCCGGAACTGTTCGAATATCAGGCGGAAGTGGGGGAGGAACTGCTGGAACGCGTTCTCAAACGGCGCGAAGCGGCGCAGCGGATGGGAATACCCGAAGGGCCGGAACTTTATATGGATTTGAACAAAGAGCTGGCGTACCGTACCTATCTGGCGGCGCAGGGCGATTATCACAAACCGTACCGCAATATGGCGTATCGTCCTGATTTTTATCGGGAAGCGCATACGCCCCGGCTGATGAGCGACCTGTTTTTCAATCAGGAGAAATACCGCTATCTGCTGCCGGCACAGAAGGTGCAGATTGCCGAAATGCTGGACAAAGTTCACCGGATTTACCGCCTGCACCGGGAAACCGAATTTGCACGCAAGGCGGAACAACGCGACATTCGGGCGGCAAACGCCTATATTGCCGAACATTACGAGGGCGGAGACGAAAGCCTGCGCCGGTATTGGGAAGAACGGCAGCTGCTGCTGGAGAGGAAGGAAGTCCGGCTCGGCGACTTGCTGGAACATCAGGAGCTTTACCGCAACTATCCCGATATGGAAGACGTTATGGTCAGGTTTGAGGAGCTGGCAAATGACGAAGGGTATCATTTTTATCATGACAAAACCAGCAATGCCGACGTTTTGGAGATTGATCCGCGGCAGTTCGACTACGCCAATCTGAAAGACCTGCTGCTGAGGGGAGCTGCATTTGCCATTCAGATGCGGGAAGGGTTCGATCCGGCGCTGACGCCGACGCAGCGGCGCAATTTTATGGACCGCCACATCCATATGGCGCGAAAGGAAATTGCCCCGGTGTTTAACAAGGAGCTGACGGCGTTTCTCGGCAAATACCTGCCGGGGGAAAAGCAGCGCGATTATCTGGTTGAGCGGGAGGTTCCCCTGCCGCTGCTGGGACTTTATCGGAGCGAGGCGAAATCCGCGGCCGGACAGCAAGCCGGCGCGGATACGGCTGAAACGGCGGTTTCAGGAGCAAGAGCCGGAGGTGATGCAGTCGGGATAACGGCTTCTGAGGCGAGAGTCGGAGATGATGCAGTCGGGATAACGGCTTCTGAGGCGAGAGTCGGAGATGATGCAGTCGGAACAACGGCTTCTGAGGCGCGAGCCGACGGGAACAAACCGGAAATCCTGACGTACAGGGAGATTGATTTCGACCGTTTGTACGAAAAACTCAACGAACGCTACGGCAGCGCGCAGCTGGATCCGGACGAGCGGCAAATCGGCGATTTTGCGTATTCAGCTTTGCAAAACCTGCGTGAGGCGATGAATTCGGAAATCCTGACGCGGGCGCGGATGAGTTCGGGATATGCGGTAGCGGCGCCGTTTCCGTGGGGCGGCGTTACATCGCAGGGCAATATCGACGTGCGGGCGATGCTGCGCCGACAGGACTACAGCGACTGGCAGCGGTCGTTTTCGTATTGGGACGAGAAGAACCTGCCGCCTCCGACCGACAGAACGCGCCTGACGTATGCCGATTTGGAGAAAATTGCAAGCAATTTCGACAAAGACATAGCGTTTAAGCCTGATTTTATGCGTTCTGTGCCCGACGACGAAACGGCAGCACCGACGCCGCAAAAAAGGCTGAAGTCGACGCTTGATGTCTTGGCGAAAGGGGCTTTTGACGCGGCGGACAAGACATTGTACCTGTTTGAAACGGCCGATGCGGAAACGATTGTGCATGAAACGTTCCATTATCTGAGCCAGATTTTGAAGAGTCCGGATTTGAACGGCAATATGCTGGCAAAGCGGGCTTATTACCGCCTGATGGACAATTACCGCAAGGAGCTTCTGCACCGCTATGAACCGGTGAACTACAAAGGCGGGTATATGCTTGTTTATAAACGTGGCGAACGGGTCATGCCGGAACTGCCGCGACGGTTTTCTACGCCGGAAGCGGCAATTGAGGCCGGCGTGGAAGAAATGTTCGTGCAGCGTTTTATGGACGCCATCGGCGGCCGGCTGACGGTCGAGCGGGATAGCGAGCAGCTATTGCATAATTTTTACATTGTCTGGCTGGACAAGGTGACGAAACTGCTTGACCTGACTCCTGCAAAAACCGGCAGCGGCGGAAAACAACTGTTTGATGCGGTCGGGAATATGCTGGGCAAGGCCGGGCGGATGCTGAAGGAACGGTATAAACCCGAGAAATAGGCTGAGGCGGGGCGCGGCGGCAGTCAGAAAGCATATCGGCCGAGTGCGGCCGCCGCGCTTTTGAATCTGCCGTACTTTTGAGGCTGCCGCACTTTTGGGGGCTGCGGCGTTCCGACGGCGGAATTTTGGGGCGGAAACTTTGCCACAGGAGTTTTGCAACGCTGATTTTCGGCATAAGGAAAAGCTTGCAAATAAACTAAGGCTGTTCTATAATGTCTGAAAATGTTTTTTTACGGAGTAGGGCATTATGGATAATCAGGAAATTTCCCGGTTGAAAGCCAGAGGCAAAGCAGAACTGCTGGCGTTTGTATTGTTTTTGACGCTTTTGGGCGGAGCGGCGGCGGAATACCGCAGAGAAACTGCTCCTTTGGCGACGGCAGCAGTCGTTTTTGAGAGAGGAAAAGCCAGCCGGGCTGCGGAAAGCCGCCGCGAAACAGTACAGCCTGCAGCGGCCGAAGCCGATAAAAAGGCTGAAATTTCCGCAGCCGAAACAACGGTAAGCAGTGCGGAGACAACCGGCTCGAAAGTAACGACAATCGGAACGGAAACAGCTGCAATGGAGGCGAGGGCTCCGGTTTCGGTTTTATCGGCTCCGGCGGCAGAAGAAATTGCAGCAAGAGCGGAGAACGGACAGAATGTTTCCGGCAGCAGCCAGGCAGTTCAGGGGGCGGAGCAGGCGGAAATTTCCGGCGAGGCATTGACCGAATTTTTGGACTTTATGCAGGAAACGAAAGAAAAAGTTGATGCCGTAAGCAAACCGGAATCGGCGTTGGCAAAAATCAGTCAGCCGGAAACGGCGGCAAAGCCGGCCTCCCGCTCCGAAACGGTTGCTTTTGAGGAAGGGAAGATAGAAATTTATGACAGTGAGAAAGGCGTTGTTGCCGTAGAAGAAACGGCGGGAGAAAATGCCGTTCCGGCAGACAGCGGCGCCAAAGCTTCTTCCAACGGAGGGGCTGCTGGTGCGGAGGTGTCGCGGAGTTCTGCCGGTGTCGGAGAGGTCGCGGACGTGGTTGAAAATCAGGCTGAGGGAGCAGACAAAGCTGTTTCCGGCGGAGAGACCGCAGGTGCGGAGATGTCGCGGAGTTCTGCCGGAGAAACCGCAGGTGCGGCGGAGCAGCGGAGTTCTGCCGGTGCCGGAGAGGCAGTGGGGGCAGCTGAAAATCAGGCTGAGGGGGCTGACAAAGCTGTTTCCGGCGGAGAGACCGCAGGTGCGGAGATGTCGCGGAGTTCTGCCGGAGAAACCACAGGTGCGGCGGAGCAGCGGCGTTCTGCCGATGCCGGAGAGGCAGCGGGGGTGGCTGAAACAAAAGGTGTTAATGATGTCGAAAAGCCGGTGCTGCTGATACCGGGGCAAAAAGACGGTGAATCGGCCGAGACAACAGAAAATCAAACTCAACCTACTGTAACAGCACAAGAAAATATTTCTTTCGAAACTTCCGTATCAGTGGGAGGAGGGGCTGTCGATATGATGAAGGATATTGCGGCGCGTCAGCAGGAGGCAGATTCAACGCAAAAGTAGTTTTTATAACATATTGAAAATAAATCAATTATTTTACGTTAACTGATTTTTTGCAAAAAAAATCAAAAAAATGAAAAGAAAGTGTTGACTTATTATTTTTTTATCTATATAAACGCTTTTGTTCCGACCAATGGTCCCATCGTCTAGTGGTTAGGACATCGCCCTTTCACGGCGGTAACATGGGTTCAAATCCCGTTGGGATCACCAATTCAAACGGCGCTCTTTTCAGGGTGCCGTTTTGCTATATGGGTGCTATATGGGGACGAGGCTTTCAGCGGGTTTGAATGTTCTTTTGTGAAAATCATATTTGGGGAGTTTTTACGAATTCGTTTGCATCTGGCTTGGTAAACAGAGTGTGCAGACAAAGAGTTTGCGCTGATTTTATAACAATTGAAGAAATGCCTTGAAGTTTTAAGTTTTGGATATTACAATGCCCAGCTAAAATGATATATTGGGGTAAACAATGGAAAATATTGTTCGTGTCGGGGTTGGAATTTATATTTTTAATCAAGAACATCAAGTTCTTTTGGGGCAGAGAAAAAGCGTTCACGGATTTGGATGCTGGTGTCCGCCCGGAGGGCACCTTGAATTTGGTGAGACAAACGAACAAGCTGCTATTCGGGAAGTAAAAGAAGAAACAAATCTTGATATTTGCGAAGATGATTTGAGTTTGCGAGGCGTTACCAATGATTTTTATTCTCAAACTCAAAAGCATTATATTACATTGCATTTCTTTTGCACTAAGTTTGTCGGTACGCCGCAAGTTATGGAAAAAGACAAATGTGTGTGTTGGAAATGGTTTGACGTGAATAATCTTCCAGAGAATTTACTTCTATCCAATCAGAATTTTATAAAAAAATGTTCTTTAGAGTGTTTGTAGATGAGCATCAGGGAAAAGGCGTATTTTGAACGCCGGGTTTGCTATTGCTGCGAGAAGGATATTGTGACTCCGCATAAGTTTTATTCGGAAATGTGCGAAAGCTGCGGAGAATTAAATTATCAAAAAAGAATACAACGGATTGATTTACGCAATCATCATGCATTGGTTACCGGCGGCAGAATTAAAATCGGGTTTGAAACAGCTCGTTTGCTGTTGGAAATGGGGGCTGATGTTACGGTAACATCCCGTTTTCCGAACGATACGTTGAAAAGATTTCAAAAACTTGAGAATTTTAATCAGTATCAACCGCGTTTGCATATTATTGGCGCGGACTTTCGTTTTGTACAGTCGGTGCAGAGTGTAATAGAGTTTTTTAAGGGCAAACCGTTAGATATTTTAATCAATAACGCAGCACAAACAGTACGCAGACCGGCTCCTTTTTATAAGCATTTGTTGGAGGCGGAGTTGCAAAGGCCTGCTTTGGAAAATATTGTTTCTTCCGGAATTAAAGTCTTAGCCGATACAAAACTTAATTTGCCGGCTCAAAACAAACGGTTGACTTCAGCGGAGATGTCGCAGTTGGCATTATTGCCGGAGGATCTGATTACGAATGAGAAAATTTTTCCTGCCGGAAAATATGATAAAGACGGCCAACAGCTGGATTTGCGCGATAATAACAGTTGGATGTATGAATTGGAAGATGTTTCTCTGGTAGAGATGTATGAAATTTTGCAAATTAATCTGATAGCTCCTTTTTTGCTGAATACAAAGCTGCTGCCTGTTTTGCAGCAGAATAAAAATATGGCTTTTATTATTAATGTTTCGGCTATGGAAGGCAATTTTTATGCGCCACGCAAACACAGTCGCCATCCACATACGAATATGGCGAAAGCTGCATTGAATATGATGACAAGGACTGTTGCGGAACATTATAAAAATTTGGGCGTTTTTATGAATAGTGTTGATACGGGATGGATAACCAATGAGAAACCTAATCCACAAAATTTGGGCGAAAACGAGCGAAAATCCAAGATGGCGATTGACGAAACAGATGGCGCCATGAGAGTATTGGATCCAATTATTTCAGCCTTACAAAATAAAGAACCTCAGTATGGAAAATTATTTAAGAATTACAGAGAATATAAATGGTAAATTTGGAGATAATTTGTTTTGCCGGAATATGAATGTGTTTGTAGTTTTTTTATTTCAAAGCCGTTTGAGGATTTAATATTTTGGTTCGTAAACCGTGAGTTGAGCATCACCAATACTAACGGCACTCTTTTCAGGGCGCCGTTTTGCTATGCGGGACGAGGCTTTCAGCGGGTCTGAATGTTCTTTTGTGAAAATCGTATTTGGGAAGTTTTTACGAATTCGCTTGACGATAATCCTTTGTTTTTACAGTGCAATAAATTTTTATGCTATAAAATAGAAAAATATCTTGACTTAAAGTATGCTCTAAAATTTATCATTTTCGTGTCTGATATTTATGAGTTATTTTTCGGAGGGAAAAATGAAGATTTTTTTATTTTTATTGGCTGTCGTGGCGGTAATTTTGGCGTGGCGGTTTTATCCGGTAAATTCCTGGGACAAAACTTTCCCAAAAAGCGACAATGTTACTGTTAAAAAGGTAAAATTTAAAAATCGCTACGGTATTGAGCTGGTTGGGGATTTATACATACCCAAAAATAAAGTGACTGAAAAACTGCCGGCGATTGCCGTTTCCGGCCCTTTTGGTGCGGTTAAAGAGCAATCATCCGGTTTGTATGCTCAAACAATGGCGGAGAGAGGTTTTATTACTTTGGCTTTTGATCCGTCTTATACGGGCGAAAGCGGCGGACATCCGCGTTTAGTCGCCTCACCGGATATCAATACGGAAGACATGAGTGCCGCAGTTGATTTTTTGAGTGTGCAAGATGATGTTGATGCCGATAAAATAGGCGTTATCGGAATTTGCGGATTTGGCGGTTTTGCTTTAAACGCTGCGGCGATGGATACAAGGATAAAGGCAACTGTTACTTCGACGATGTATGATATGAGCAGAGTTAATGCCAACGGCTATTTTGATACAATGGATAAGGAAGACCGCTATAAGCTTAAGCAAAAACTTAATGCCCAACGTACGGAAGACTTTAGAAACGGAACTTATGCAGCAGAAGCAGGGCTGCCGGATAAATTAACAGGAAAAGAACCGCAGTTTGTTAAGGATTATTATGATTATTACAAAACACCGCGCGGATATCATAAGCGTTCTAAAAACTCAAATACGGGCTGGAATATGACATCTTCTTTGTCGTTTATCAATATGCCCATTTTGGCTTACAGCGATGAAATTAAGAGTGCGGTTCTGATGATTCACGGCGAGAATGCTCATAGCCGCTATTTCAGCGAAGATGCTTATAAAAAACTGGTTGGCAATAACAAAGAACTTATGATTATTCCTAATGCCAACCATACAGATTTATATGATAAAACTGATATAATCCCGTTTGATAAAATAACGCAATTTTTCAGAGATAATTTGAAATAGGCGGAATTTTATCCGGTTTGTGATAAACATCAGCAATGCAACCAGCGCTCTCTTCAGAGCGCTGGTTTGTTGTGCGGGATGAGGCTTCCGGCTGGTTTGAATGTTCGTTTGTGAAAATCATATTGCGGGAAGATGTTACGAACTCGTGTACTGGCAATCTTTTATTTTTTGACAGCATTATCGGGTTTGAAGTTCGTCGGGGTTCGGAAAATATTTTGCTCATTTTATGTTTTTTTATTTTTGTATTGACAAGTTGAAAATATGATTTTATATAATAGTCAAATATTAGACTATCAAATAATTTACTAAACGGATTTTATATGAAAAGGGAAGAAGTCAGAGCGTTTGTTAACCAATATTGCCATTTGCGGGATGTGCAGTATGCGGCGTATACGGCTTGTGCGAGAAGACATAATTTAACGACAAATGAATTGTTTGTTCTGGATATTATTTGGTTTGCAGAGGATGGCTGTTTGCAGTCTTATATTTGTGAAAGAATGTCGGCAACCAAACAAACTATAAGCGCGATAATCAAAAAATTTTGGAAATCAGGTTATGTAATCCTTGCCGAATCAGAAACAGACCGGCGCAATAAAATCATCCGTTTTACTGATAAAGGCTATGACTATGCGAAAAAAATTATTCCTCCGGCGGCAAATGCAGAGATTGACGCGATGGCTGAGTTGGCTAAATCGGAAAATATTGCCGAGTTAGTACGGTTGACAATGTTATTTTCTGGTCTGATGAAGAGAAAATTTGATGAATTGAAATAGGATTATATTAAAATGGAACTTTATAAAGCAATTGAAAAACGCAGGACAATCCGGGATTTTGAAGATAAACCGGTTGATATGGAAGTTATCAAAAAAATTCTTTCCGCAGGTTTGAAAGCCCCGACAAACAATCACTTGCGCCAATGGGAATTTGTGATTATCAACGATAAGAAAGAACGTTTACGCGTACTGAAGCTGGAAGATATGACAAATTCCGATGATTGTGACAAGATGCTGGATGGTTTCGGTATGACCGATACAGACCAAAGGGGAATGTATCATATCGCAATGCCAAAGCAGTTTTCCATGTTATATAATTCAGGATGTTTAATCTTGCCTTTCTTTAAGTTGCGTGAACCGTTGTTGCAACCGACTTGTCTTAGCTCTTTAAATGAATTTGCCTCTATTTGGCTTTGCATTGAAAATATTTTGTTGGCGGCTGCCGCGGAAGGCATATTCGGCGTTACCCGCATTCCGATGACAGAGGAATTGGAACATATTAAAAAAGCAATCAATCATCCTAACGATTATGCGATGCCTTGTTACATTGCTTTGGGATATCCTGCCAAAGATGCAAAAATACCGGTGCAAAAAGTTATTAATGTTGAAGACAGGATACATATCAATAATTGGTAAAATCGGCTCGGAAACTATGAGGCGAGCCTCGCCAATTCAACGGAGCTTTCTTCAGAGCGCTGGTTTGTTATACGGGATGAGGCTTCCGGCAGGTTTGAATGTTCGTTTGTGAAAATCATATTTCGGGGAGATTTTACGTACGAACTTGTGTATTGATAGTAAAACAATTTTCATCTATGAACAGTTCGCCAGGATTATTTTGGTTCCTTGTTATCATTTAAGCGGTGTATGATGGCGATACATTTTCCCTCAAAGTCTGACAAGGGCAAATTTGTTCCTAGGATATAGGCATCCAGTTCTTCCCCATCACCAGAGACAGTATTTGGAATATAGCCGTAATTAACCGGGTATATGAATCCATGCTTTGGATGAGATGAGCCTAAAGGGCGGTCTATTTGGGCTTTAACAATTTTTCCGATATAATGTTGCGAATTATTCATTTCACTTCTCTGTTTTTTTATTTTAACAAATAAGAAGCTTATTGCCATAGAAATCAGCTCGAAAATTATAAGGTTGGCACAAGTTTGGGGATTTAGAATTTAATTTTTGTTAAAATTTCATCTTCATCATATTCCTTTTTTTCAAGTTTTGGCCAGGTGTCTAGGGAATCATTGTCAAAGCGAGGGAAAATGTGGATATGAAAATGAGGTACTGATTGTTGGGCAGACTTACCGCTGGCGTGTAAAATATTGATGCCGGTGGCGCCGAGGCATTCTTTCAGATGCAAGCTGATTTTTTTGGTAAACTTTATAATGTGTGTCAGCTCTTCCTCCGGAATATCGAAAATATTTTCAAAATGCTTATTGGGGATGACAAGCAGATGCCCGTACACCTCCATATTTCTTGGTAAAAAGCAGGATAAAATATTGTCTTGATAAATTATTTTTGCCGGAAGTTTTTGATTATAAATCTTACAAAAAGCACACTCCATAAACGCCTCCTGTTATTTTATCCTTGTTTGCAGCTTAGTGTAATAGAACATATAAGTCAAAACAAAAGTTGGGGCGGCTGTGGTTTCTTGAAACGGCTGTAAATATTTCAGGTTGATTTTTTTTGCGGCAGGTGATTTAATATCCGTGGTAAAAGAAATGTATGAAGATTTTAAATTGGGGCATTTTATTATTTTGGGAGGAAAAGAAGATTTTGAAGATACGAAAGTTTGAGAGGGCTGATTTACCTCAAGTTTTGGAGTTGTGCCGGGAGGTTCGCCAGTATCATACAGATATTCTCGGCGGGTATTTTGCCGAGCAGGACGATGCGTTTGAGCAATCGGGGTTTTTGGCAACTCTGGAAGATGACAGGATGACAGCATTAGTTGCGGAAGAAGGTGAGGAAATTAACGGGTATTTATTGGCGGAGAAAAAGTATTCGCCGTATTTGAGAGAACCAAATGTTGTCCATATTTCAAATATTGGGGTGAAGAAAGGTCTGCGGGGAAAGGGCATCGGAAAAAAGCTTATGGATGCACTTTTTGAGATGTGCAAAGCAGAAGGTGTTGATGAAATCCGGCTTGGAGTATTTAATAAAAATACTGTTGCTTACAAATTTTATGAACGATATGGATTTGAACCCTTTGAACAGAGAATGAGCATCCGGCTCAAAGAACATACAGTTTGAGAAAAGCCGTCCAGTCCGCAAACTGCGGGTCAACTCCGCCCGTTCAGACGGATATCCGGCTTTAGCTTTAGCCTAATTCCATACAGAGGATGGGATACGGGTTTCCCTGTTCGTCAAAGTCAGTCCTTTTATACACTCTGAACCCCATGTGTTCATAAAAGCCGACGGCCTGTGGGTTTTGTTCGTTGACGCACACTTCATTGACGGCGTAGTTTTCGATGCCGTATTTTATCAGTTGCCGGCCCAGCCCTTTTCCCCTTTCTTCGGGCGCTATAAACAGCATTTCGATTTTTCTGCCTTCTATTCCCATAAAAGCGACAGGTTCGCTTTTTCCGTTTTCGGCAATAAGCAAATACGATACGTTTTTTAACGCATCGGGAACATATCCTTTTATTTTTTCAATTTCTCCGGCAGACAAAAAGAGGTGCGTCGCCTTGACGGAAGCTTCCCATACTTTGACTAATTGCGCTATCAGCAGCGGGGTTCTTTGTGCGGGGATAAGCAGTTTCATTTCAGGGCTCCTGGTCTGGTTGGCAATAGAGAAAAAACGGGCAGAAAGCGGGGAAAATCTCTTTTTGCGCGTTACAATGCCGGAATTGCTGTCTGGGCAATACCGGAATTGTCGTTTGATTTTATATGATTTTTGCGGCAAAAGCAACAGAAAAATAATTGCAAGAAGAAAACAGTCGGTGGATAAAACAAGAGCCCTGCCGGTGGGGCAAGGCTTTTGAAAGAGGCGCACGGGCAGATCCGGTGGAAGACGCGGGCGGAGCCGGCCGGAGGGCAACGCGGGCAAATCCGGTGGAAAATGCGGGCGGTATGCGGCAGCCAGGCGTTTCGTCAGCATGACTGCGGGCGGCGGCTTAAGCGTCCGGCGTTTCAGTAATTGAGCCAGAGGACTTTGTTCTTTTGCTTCTTTTCCGCTTTGAATGCCTTATGTGCGAGGACGAGAAGCAGAAGCCCCCAGCAGGCATAAAAAGCGATACAGCAGATAATCAGGGGATGATTAAGTTTTTGAAATCTGACTGCGGCGTAAAAAAGAAGCGTCGTATCGACAGCCACAGGCCATAAAAAATAAGTCATCATCCAGCGGATAATGTTTTGCTGAGTTTTGTATGCCTTAACGGCTTCTTCGGAACTGGCGTACAAATAAGCGTGCTGCTTTTCATATACGTCGATTACCGGGTAGGCGCTTTGCGCGGGGTGTATCCCGTACTGGTGCCGGAACAGGCTTACAGCCTCTTCAATCATTTTTTTATTCATAATCCTAAAATTTAATAATTAAACAACATAATCGAATTTGGGCGTTATCATAATTCCGTTGTCAGAAAAATCAAGAAATTTTGCGGAAGGAAGGGTAAAATCGGAGATTTTTGTGAAGAAGATGCAGGGGGGATGGCTAGCAGCCGGGGAGGGGAAATAAAAGTACCCGTAAAAAAACGGCGCATTATTTTATAATCTGCTGGACAATGGAGTGCGGGCTTTTTAGACTGAGGGCAATTACATATTAATATTATATCATTATGGAAACAATTGTTATGAGGATTTTAATCTGGGCCGTTTTCGGCGTTGTAAGCTGTCTTTTTTCCGGTTGTTCGCTGGTTACCTGTGCGGCGGGCGGCGGATTTAATTTTTCCAGTTCGCCTTATTCAAGCTGGGAATCGTTTAAGCATGAGGGAGAGAGGTTTTTAATCAGCCCGCACGGAAAAAACGAGTACTACATCAGAAAGTATGACTGTTTTCTGTGGGGGAGCGTCGACCATCCGGTTAAGATGATGATCGGGTCCTTCTTTTTGCAGTACAAGGGATTTCCGTATTTCAGCATTTACCATAAGGGCGAGACACAGCTCTTGGATGTGCGGGAAAATCCCGAACGGCGCTTTGATGCCGATGGATACGGCGTCCGGGTGCAGATACGCTATCGGGACGGGCGGAATGCGTTTGTGACGGTTACAAATCCGCGGGGAAACGCCAGACGATTCGAAATGCTGTTGCGGGACTGAACGACTGTGGCGGACTGAACGACTGTTGCGAGACTGAACGGTTGCGGCGGACTGAACGACTGTTGCGGGGCTGAACGGTTACAGCGGGATTGAACGGCGGCCGGAAAACGGCTTTCGGCGCGGTGGGCGTTGGAAACAAAAAACAGCTCCTTTTAGGGGCTGTTTTTTTGTAAAATGTCTGCCTTTCGGAGTATCTCGAGATACGGTGCACAACGGCGGCATTTAGGAAATTTTTTCCGGAATTAACATTAAGACGAGAGCGAGAACGAAGCAACAGACCAGCCACGGCCCGGTAATCTTTCCGGCGCCTTCTTCCGAACGGTCAGTTGCAATGTAGTACTCCGGGTTTTTGCGGTATTTTCGGTTTTCGCTGATTAAATCGGCGATAAGCAAAACGATGCCCAATACCAGAGAGGCACCGGCCCAAACCATAATTTTTGTTTCCAGGGACATAGTAATTTACTTTTGGTATAACATAATGATTGTTTGATGCGCGGATTATAATGCCGCTGTGGCAGAAGTCAAGCTTTTTTGGGGAACGGGTGCAGCGGGAGGCCGGGAAGGAAAGAAATGCGGGAAAGCATTGTGTCCGGCGGAAACAGAACGGCGAAGGCCGGGCAGAGGGAAAAGAAAAGTGTACAATCGTGCGGCAGGCATTGAAATTTTAAATTACGGGATTACAAGGTTGGGGAATTGGCGCGGTGCGGGCGGTATGAGACAGCGGCACGGCGCGGAAAACCCGGGCGGCGATACGGCGCGGAAAATCCGGACGGCGATACGGCGTGGAAAATCCGGACGGCGATACGGCGGGGAAAATCCGGACGGCGATACGGCGGGGAAAATCCGGGCGGCGGTGCTGCTTGAAACCGGAAAAGGGAAGGAAAAGGTCATGAAGAAAAGTCTGGTTGTTCTGGCGTTCGGGACGCTGGGGCTGGGTATTGCCGAGTTCGGCATGATGAGCATTTTGTCGGCGGCGGCCGAGGGGCTGGGAATTTCGATTGCAAAGGCGGGGCATTTGATATCCGCTTATGCGCTGGGCGTTTGTTTCGGTGCGGTGGCGTTGGTTTTTCTCTCGCGGGGAAAGCCGCTGAAGACACTGCTGATTGCGTTGATGGCGGTGATGTGCGCAGGCAACCTGCTGGCGGTGTTTGCGCCAAATTATGAACTCATGATGATGGCGCGGTTTATCTCCGGGCTGCCGCACGGCGGGTATTTCGGCGTGGCAGGGATTGCGGCGAAGAAGCTGGCGGCACGGGGCAAAGAGGTTGAGGCGGTATCGGTTATGATTTCAGGCATGACGGTGGCGAACCTGCTGGGAATACCGATGGCATCGTATCTGACGCATATTATGAGCTGGCATATGTTGTTTGCGGTGGTGGCCGCGTGGGGGCTGTTTACGATTTATGCCATTCGGGAATGGGTACCCGATATTGCACCGCTGCCGGCGACGAACTTTCGGGCGCAGTTTGCGTTTCTGCAAAAGCCGCAGCCGTGGCTTCTGCTGGCGACGATTATGCTCGGCAACGGCGGGCTGTTCTGCTGGTACAGCTATATTAACCCGATTATGGTGGAAACGGCCGGATTTCCGTTTTATTATATGGCGGGAATTATGATGCTGGCAGGGCTGGGGATGGTGCTCGGCAATTTTGTCAGCGGGAGGCTGTCGCTCAGAGTGCCGGCGGTGGAACTGACGATGGCGATGATCGGGCTGATGTTTCTGGCTTCGGCCGGCATTCTGCTGCTGGCACCGCAGCCGTATGTTGCGCTGGCGCTGATGTTTTTTGGGGTATTCGGCCTGTTCGGCGTTTCCAGCCCGGAGCAGTCGCTGATTATCGATACGGCAAAGGGCGGCGAAATCCTCGGCGCTTCCGGTGCGCAGGTGGCATTTAACCTCGGCAATGCGCTCGGGGCTTATTTCGGCGGTCTGCCGATTGCCGCGGGATATGCGGTGCAGACGTCGGCAGCACCGGGTACGGCCTTATGCCTGCTGGGGCTGGCTACGGCTTATTATTTCGGCAAAGGGTATCGGCGGGCACAGGCGGCAGCGGCGGAAAACGGGAGCAAAACGGGGAAACAGGAATTGCGGACGAAAAACGGGGAAGAGTGAAAAAATGCAAGCGAAAAATATTTTTGCACTTTTATTGCCAAAAGTCTTGATTTTGATTTACGGACTTCCTAATTCAGAATCAGAACGTGGTACATATGCAAGCCGCCGATGAAACCGGAACCGCGGGAGATGTTTCCGAGCGGGGATACGCAGAGCGGCTGATGCAGACACGAACAGATTTTGGAGGATAAAATGACTGATACAAATATGACACGCAAAGACAACAATCACGGAATGCCTACGCATTACGGTTATAGAAACAAAGACTTTAACGATATGGTCAACAGCTTTTTCAACAACTGGCTGGACTTTCCGTACGAAAATACCGCAATGAAGGCGGCCGAGCCGAAGCTGGAAGTCAGCGAGGACGAAAATGAAGTCAAAGTTGCGGCTGAATTGCCGGGAATGAGCGAGAAGGATGTTGATTTGGAGATTTCTGCCGACGGGTACCTGACAATTTCGGGCGAGAAAAAGCAGGAGCGCAAAGAACATGGCAAGGGAAGCTATTTTTCGGAATTTTCTTACGGGTCGTTCAAACGGACGGTGGCTCTGCCGTGGGATTTGCGGTTTGACGACGCAACGGCCGAATTTAACAACGGTGTGCTGAATGTTGTTATTCCGAAGTCGCAGGATGAGAAGGGCAAAAAGCGTAAAATTGAAATTACGCGCAAATAAGCCTGCAAGCGTCGGGGCGTTTTGCCCGGCGCACTGCCGGGACAAAATTTTGTAAGCTGCTAATGGACAGAAGGGGCGGTGCAATGCCGCCCTTTTTGTGTGTCTGCACATCGGTTTGGGCGGACGGGAAAAGACTTTTGCCGCGGGCTTTAAACACGGGCGGCGGGCAGTTATATAATCAGGCAGCAGCGAAACAACCGGACAGAAAGGAGGCAGATGATGAAAGCCGGACCACGGATTAAAGTTACCAAAGACGGACCATATGAAGTTCATAATATCGACCGTATTATGCGTTATCAGATTATTCCCGACGACGAGGGGGCAAGCGAGGAATACAGGGCAGACAGAAAGTACGATGTTGCGCAGAACCCGGTTTACGTCTGCCGCTGCGGGCGGACGCACCGCGCACCGTTTTGCGACGGTTCACATGCGGCGGCGGGCTGGGACGGCGAAGAAAGTGCCGGTTTTGCGCCGCTGGAAGACGGAGCGGAATATTTTGAAGGGCCAAACCTGCGGCTGGCGGATAATCCGAAGTTCTGCGCATATGCACGGTTTTGCGACGCAAAAGGGCGGGTGTGGAACCTTATTAATGCGGGAAACGACCGTGCGGACAAGCAGGCTATCCGCGAGGCGATGCTTTGCCCGGCGGGCAGGCTGGTAATGTACGATAAGGAAAGCGGCGAGGCATATGAACCCGAATATGAGCCTGAGGTGGCGGTGCTGGAAGATCCGGTTATTGAGGCGAGCGGGCCGGTTTTTGTCAAAGGCGGCATCGAAGTAGAGAGTGCTTCCGGACGCAGCTATGAAGTGCGCAACCGGCAGACGCTGTGCCGTTGCGGGCGTTCGCACAACAAGCCGTTTTGCGACGGTTCACACGCGGCGCAGCCGGTGTTTAAGGCTGCCGGCGAAGGGGAGAACAGCGAAGCTTAGCGTCCCAGAGTTCGTTTTCTGAGAGAAGCAACCATTGCCGCGTTTGCCTCTGAGGAATTGGCGCCGGTATTGCGGGCGGCAGCGTTTGGAATGGTGTCATGAGCGACGGTATCGGCGGTGTGTACGGTGTCGTGAGTGGCTGTGTCGGCGGCGCTTGCGGAGATGCCGTGTGTGGCAGAACTTGCGGCAGCGTTTGGAAAGGCCGTATCGGCGGCGCTGGGAGCGGTGGCATTTTGTGCGGGATTTCTGCCGTTATTCATCTCATCTGCCGGGCGGTTGAAAGCTTTGTCAAAATCTTCGTGCATTTCCTGTTTCAGCCGTTCCCTCTCCAGCTTATGAAGAGTGGCAATATCTAATTGGCGGACGTTTGCGGTGTAACGGTTGTTTTCTTCGGTCGGGGCGTAGTAATGTCCTCTGATTATGGCATAGTATCCGGCATCGCTTAATTTTTTTTCTTCGCGCCCCAAAATACTCTCGCTGTCTTCTTTCCAGCGGGCTTTCGTATCTTTCAGGAAGGTGGGACAAGCTGTGCCAAAATTTTCTCTTACATATTGCTGTGCACTTTCGTAGTCTTCGTTTTCATAAACGAGAGGGCGGTCTTCTTTTTTCAGAGTGAATTTTGAGGCGTAGCGTTCATAAAACCCCGGAAGGATTTTGTCCGCTTCTTCCTGTTTTTGCTGCGCGCATAAAACGGCGAGCTTGTCGGTCAGGCCGACGACGTTGTTATGAACCGCAAGGGATTGATAATCTTTCAGCGACAATATGCCCGCCTGCGCCTTGGGATACCACATGTTATCGTTTTCAACAGGATTGAACGGGTCTTTCCGGTTGCGGTTAATATTGTGTAAAGCCGTTTTGGGTATAATCAGGTGCATTGTCGGCGGCCGGATTGTTTTGTTTTCAACTTTCAAATCATTGAGTGGACATCCGTCATAAAAAGCAACAGGAGCTACGACCTCCCGGTATTCAGCGAGGGCTTCCTCCGGCGTTTGAGGATTGTTGGCGGTATCAGGCATGCACGTTCTCCGTTTGTTGTTTATCAATAAAAAAATTATATCATAATGCAGGCAAAAAAGCAACAGCTTTACGGAAAATGACAAAAAGCGGCGATTATGCGACCGTGATGCTGGCGGTTATGCGGCCGTGATGTCGGCGGTTGTAAGCGGAATGACGGTTTTGAGCGCGGGGAGCGGCAGTTCAACCTGATAGCCAATCATGCCGGCGCTGAAAATTATGGTGGGAAATCCGGCAGCGGTCTGGTCGACAACGGTCGGAAACTGCTTTTTCATGCCAATCGGCGAGCAGCCGCCGTGAACATAGCCGGTTAAGGGGAGAAGGTCTTTCTGTTTCAGCATTTCCACCGATTTTTCATTGACGGCGCGGGCGGCTTTTTTGAGGTCAAGTTCCGCGGCGACAGGCAGCATAAAAACGTAATGGGTGCCGGATTTGCCGGTGGTTACCAATGTTTTGAACACCTGTGCCGGATTTTGCCCGAGGGCGGCGGCGACTTCAGTACCGGAAACGGCTCCGGTGTCGGCATAGCAATAGGTCTTGTAGGCAATTTTGTGTTTGTCGAGAATACGCATGGCGTTGGTTTTGACATTTGACATAGCGGCAATTTTCCTTACAGCATTATTTCTTGCAGCATTATCAGGCTGCCGGTTATGTATAAAACGGGCGGCAGTATTTGTAAAGCGAAATCTGTACCGTATATTTACGGGGTGCGTGTTTGCCGTAAAAGAAAAGCCCTTGCGCGGGGCAGGGGCTTTTCAGAGAGTTGGCAGCAGCAGGGGCTACAGCACGATATTGCCAAAGCGGGTCTTGAAAATCTGCAGGGCTTTGGCCGAAAGCTCATGAATTTTGTTATAAAAAACAATCAGGGCGAGGTCGGCGTTTTCTACAAATTCCGGTTCGACATCTTCGTCAAAACGGTTTTCAGAGATAAATCCCTTTAAGAAGCAGGCGTCTCCCAGACAAATAAGCTCAACCTGTTCGGCCGGGGTTAACACACTTCTTGACAATGACTGCGCAGCGGCAACGGTATAGTCCTGGCTGCATAAAACAACATTTTCCATAATGATAAAAATTACATAAATTTAATAAAACATTCTTTAATATAGCGCAAAATAAGCAATGAGGCAAGCAAAAAATGCGTGAAGGGCAATTTTTTTTTGCAAAAAGGTATGGATTTTGCAAAAGGGGACGGTATTAACAAGGGGGAGGGGGACGGCGTTTGCGGAATGAGCTTCGGCGTTTGCAGAATGGGAGGCGGCGTTTGGTGCAGGCAGGAAGCAGCGGGCGCAACCGGAGCATTTTTGTGAAAAAAAAGGCTTGCAATTTAAAAAAATCAGGGTATAGTCGGCGTTGTCCTTGCCGTGGACGGCTGTCTGCGGCTATACATTAATTTTGTTGAGAATCCATAAGGAGATTTTATTTATGACTAAATACGAAGGTATGTTAATTGCCCGTCAGGATCTCGGCCAGTCTCAGGTTAACGACATTGTTGCGTCTTTGTCCGAAGCCATCAAGAAAGAAGGCGGAGAAGTTGTCAGCGTTGACAACTGGGGGCTGAAGAACCTGGCTTACCGCATTAAAAAGAACCGCAAGGGCTACTATGTTGTTTTGAACATTTCCGCTCCGGCAAACGCAATTTTCGAATATGAGCGTCTGGCCCGCCTGAACGAAGACATTATTCGTTTCATGACGGTCAAAGTTGAAGAATTCAGCAGCAAAAAAGAAGAAAAAGCTGCTGAAGAACAGGCTTAAGATTAGGAGTATGGAATAATGGCAAACAAAGGATTTTTTAAGAGAAAGAATTTCAGCGACAATCCGGATTTCGTGATTGATTACAAAGACACCAAGTTTCTTTCCCGCTATATTTCGGAAAAAGGCAAAATTATGCCGAGCCGCATTACGAACGTAACCGCAAAAACCCAGAGGGAAATTGCCCGCGCCATCAAACGCGCCCGCTATGTTGCCCTCCTGCCGTATGTTGCTAACTAAGGAGACAAAAACAATGGAAATCATTCTTTTGGAACATGTCGAAAAATTAGGCAAAATGGGCGATAAGGTTCACGTTAAGAGCGGATATGCCCGTAACTATCTGCTGCCGCAGAACAAAGCTTTGCGCGCGACGGAGGCAAACGTTGCTTATTTTGAAAAGCAGCGTGCGGAACTGGAAGCCCGCAACAAGGCTCTGTTTGAAGAAGCAACCAAGAAAGCCGAAGAACTGAAGGGCTTTTCCGTGGTTGTTATCCGCCAGGCGGCCGAAACCGGCCAGCTGTACGGTTCGGTTACCATCCGTGATATCGCTCATGCGATTAACGAGGCCGGGGTTGAATTGGAACGCCGTTTCGTTTCGCTGGACAAGCCGATTAAATATCTGGGCGTTTATCAGGTTAAACTGAGCCTGCATCCGGAAGTTTCGCAGACGATTTTGGTTAACGTTGCCAGAACCTCCGACGAAGCGAAGAAACAGGAAAAGGCTTACAGCAACGAGACCGCAGAAGCAGCGGCTCCGGTTGTTGAAGCGCCGGTTGCAGAAGCAGCCAACTAAGAAAAATCGCAAGAAGAGGCTTAGAAGAGGGGTGCATCAGCGCCCCTTTTTATGTAGACATTTGTGTAGACAGAGGGACGGATTTGCGTGGAGAGAGGGCTGATTTGTATGGAGAGGAGCCGAGCAAGGCAGGGTATGGCTGAGCGCGGCAGGATGCGGCGGATAAGGTCAGCGGAATCTTTTCGGTGAGCGGTCAACTTCCAGCGTGATGTATTCAGGCGGGATGCAGCCGTTGGTCAATACCAGAAAATAATGTTTTATCGCAGCCCATGGCGAATAAGGAAGGTATTCGTCTTTTTCGCACAGGTGCCAGTCGACAGGGTCGTCGGCGGCGGCAGCTTTTATTTCAGCAATGCCGCTTACGGGGAAAATGTTTTCAAAATCGGGATTGTCCAGAATGGTCCGGCGCAGGTCTTTGGCATAGATTGCCTCGACAATGCTGTCTTTGAGGAGCTGTTCCAAGTTGACGGATATGATGTCGGCGCAATGTACCAGTGTGTTCAGATAAGGGTGTCGGAAGGTGTCGGACGGAGCGGTTTCGGTCAGGGCACAAACGGAGCGCAGCCGGCCGGGGAACGTATTTTCAAGATACTGCATAATGCCGGCAGGGTCTTCCGTCCCGGCTGAATGCGCATGTACTTTCAGACGGCCGGAAAAGTTTTCATCGCGGGGAAGCGCGGCGAGCGATTTGTATCCTTCGGCTTTGATTTTATCGTATTGGTAGGTATAGATATACATCTTCATAGCAGGCGCTTTCACAATCAAGAACGGAACCTGAACTTAATTGTAGCAAACCGGGGCGGAATTGTCAACAGTAGCGAAAGGGCGATAAGTATAGGTGATGGCAGCGGCCGTGAGATGGAGAAAGCGGCGGTTTCGGGATGGCGAAAACGGCAGCCGTGATATGGCGAAAACGACAACCGCTGGATGGAGAGAGCGGCGGTTGCGAGATGGCGAAAGCGGCTAAAAAAATATTGACATTTTGTCTAATTGTGCTTAAAATGCACCCCAATTACTAATTACTTAAATATTTTTATTTATGAAACTCAGATTTATTATTATTTTGGGCTTGCTGCTTCTGGCATGGAACAGCTGCCGCCATAATGAAACGAAAGCGCCCCTGGCGAAAGAAGCGTACGGATATGCCCGGCTTGACACGCTGAAACAATTGCTGACAATTAATGACGAAACGGCGAAAGATACGGCTGATGCCGTGAAAACGTACATAACGACGTATGCCGATTTTGGCGTTGGCAATGAAAAAATCGATTTGCGCGAAAAAGTTTACGTCTATGCCCGAGAAAGCACGGTCGAGCTTGTCAGCCATATGGATACTGACCGGCTGGCGGGATTGCTTCACGGCGCGGACAAACTGGCTTTGCATAATCTGCCGCGTTCGTCGATGACGTATCTGGTGCCGGGGCTGGCAGCGATTTTGCTGCTACTTTATTATATCGGTTATAGGATGGTACTGAATATGCGCATGTCGGGCTGGCTTTTGCTGCGGACGGTGTGGGGCTTTTCGGTTTTAATGCTTGTTCTGATGATTATCGGCCTGTTTGCCAAATGGCCCGTATTAGGCCGGGAGACAATTCCGGTTAAGGCGGAGCAAATGAATGGCGTCATTTCCGGTACGGCTGTCAGTACAGATATACTGACAGGAAAACCGATTGGCTCATTGTCTGAGAAGACGGCCTACCTCTGGGAAGGACAGTATATCTATGCTTCCGGCGAGATTTCGTACGGCGAGCTGGGGTTTTTGCGCGATGCATACAATGAAATGACCGCTACTTTGCGCCGGTTGGTTTGGATTATCGGGTGCTTCTTTCTGTTTCTCGGGATGAGGATTGTTTCCGCCTGGGCGCTGCAACGCATTGAAAGTCTGACAAAGATAATGCATCTCGGGATGATGATGGCATTTTGCGGCGGAGCTGCGGCAGAACTGCAAAAATGCCGGGCGGCGGCAGGATGCTGCAAAGGCTGTGAAAACGATTCTTGCGGCGGACATTGCGCCGGGGGAGAAAACTGCTCCGGGTGCACGTGCAATGCTGGGAATGAAAACGGTACCGGCGATGAAAACGGTGTCTGCCGTGATGCAGCCGACGAAGGCTGTTCCCACAACGATACGGATGATGAAAGCAGTTCCAGCGGCAATGCGGATCACGAAGACAGTCCCCGCAAAATTACTGCGGCCGGGGAGAACAATCGTCCGGCCAAATAGTTATTATGCTGTATTGTGTTGCAAAACGGAAAGGGTACCTTCGGGTACCCTTTTTTGCGTTTAAAGTTTGTTTTGTCCGAGTGATTGTGCGTCGGTTAAAAACAGTTTTACTGGTCGAGGAATGACCGCAGTTTTTTGCTCCGGCTCGGGTGTTTGAGCTTGCGCAGCGCTTTGGCCTCAATCTGGCGGATACGCTCGCGGGTTACGTTAAACTGCTGTCCGACCTCTTCCAGCGTATGGTCGGTGTTCATACCGATACCGAAACGCATACGCAGGACGCGTTCTTCACGCGGGGTCAGCGATGACAGAATGCGGGTGCAGGTTTCCTTCAAATTCGAATGAATGGCGGAATCTATCGGCTGCAGCGCATTTTCGTCGGCAATGAAATCGCCCAGAGAGGAATCTTCCTCGTCGCCGACCGGGGCTTCAAGGCTGACCGGCTCTTTGGCAATCTTCATCACCTTGCGGATTTTGTCAACCGGCATGGACAGGCGTTTGGCCAGTTCCTCCGGTATCGGTTCGCGACCCATTTCCAGCATCATCTGGCGCGAGGTGCGCACGAGCTTGTTGATGGTTTCTATCATGTGAACCGGAATGCGGATGGTGCGTGCCTGGTCGGCGATGGAACGCGTAATCGCCTGGCGTATCCACCATGTCGCATAGGTCGAGAATTTGTAGCCGCGGCGGTATTCAAACTTGTCTACCGCCTTCATCAGGCCGATGTTGCCTTCCTGAATCAGGTCAAGGAACTGCATGCCGCGGTTGGTGTATTTTTTGGAAATGGAGATAACCAGACGCAGGTTGGCTTCAATCATTTCCTTTTTGGCGCGTTCGGCTTCGCGTTCGCCGCGCTTAATCGTATCTACCATTTTGCGGTATTCGGAAATCGGCAGGCCGCATTCTTTGCTCATCTCGGCCAGAGAATTGCGGAGTTCGGTGATTTCGGCACGGTTGTCGTTAATAAAATTCTGCCAGTGCTTGTCTTTCTTTTCCGCCATTTTTTCAACCCAATGCGGGTCGAGTTCGGAACGCTGGTAGGCTTCAAGAAAGTCTTCGCGTTTAACGCGGGCGTTTAGAGCGAGGCGCATCAGCTTGCCTTCGACGCCCATCAGGCGGCGGTTCAGCTCGTTCAGCTGTTCGACCAGCTCTTCGACGCGGGCAGAGTTAAGATGGATTGAGCTCATCAACTCAATCAGTTCCTTTTTGATGTTGATATATTTCTTTTCCAGCGAGGTTTGTGCCTTGCGTCCGGCCAGAATGGCCTTCATGCGCTGCGCCTGAATGCGGCTCAGCTCGTCATAATAGCTGGAGATTTTGTTTAAGATGTCCAGCACGGGTTCAAACAGCGCTGCTTCCATGGCGCTGATGGAAGTAGTGCTGTGTCCGCCTTCTTCATCCTCGTCGTCGAGTTCGCCGTCGGTTTCGCCGTCCATCTCGCCGGTGTCTTCAACATCTTCTTCTTCGGGCTCATCGTCGACCGTGCCATCAAATTCGATATCGGTTTCCAAATCGTCGTCGATTTCGTCAAGGTTTTTGCTTTCCAGCTCTTTGGTAACCTGTTCAAGGTCGTCGTCAACCGGCGCGGCATCGTCGTCATAGACAATTGCTTCGGAATCAACGCCGTACATCATTTCAAGGTCAATGATGTTGCGCAGCTGCATGGTGCCGGCGACCAGTTCGTCGCGCCATTTGGAAATGGCTTTCAGCGTCATCGGGTTTTCGCAGAGGCCGCCAATCATCACGGTTTTTCCGGCTTCGATGCGTTTGGCGATGGCAATTTCGCCTTCGCGCGACAGAAGCTCGACGGTGCCCATTTCCTTCAGGTACATCCGCACCGGGTCGTCCGAGCGCATCAGGTCTTTCGCGTCCAGATTGCCGACGGCGTCATCATCTTCCAGCACGTCGTTTTCCGGTTCGTTTTCCGTCTCGCCGCCTTCGTCGTCAAAATCTTCGGTTTCGTCAGCCGAGATGATGCTGATTTCCATATCGGAAATTGCAGCCATAATGTCTTCTATCTGGTCGGAGGTTTCTTTTTCGGACGGAAGCGCCTGATTAAGCTCTTCAATTGTGATGTAGCCCAGCTCTTTGCCTTTGGCAATCAGCTTCTTCAGAGCGCTGCCGAATGAATCCAAGAGGGGGGCATCAGACGTTTTGTAATCTTCGTTATCTGTATCTGACATGTCGTTCCTTAAAATCGATTTTAAATTGCCTTTTATACGTAGTATAAACCGGCAAAAAATTGCAAGCGCTTAAAGAGATAATCTGCCGAATCGCGTTTGTCAAGTGTTAAATCCGCAAAATCCCGATTTTTTTTGCAGCAAAAAGGGGAGATAATACGAAAAGCCGCGGCGAGGGGCAGATATGGCGAGAAAGGTGCGAAGAAGATGCCGATGTGGCGAGGGGCGCGGAAAAGATGTCGGGGCGAGAAAGGCGCGAAGAAGATGCCGATGCAGGGGCCGGAGACAGCAGCAAGAGTACCGGCGGCGGGGCAAAAAGGTGTTGAGAAAAAAGGTACCTTATTTTTCCACAATATGCAATAAAAAAATTTTCAATATATACAATCATATAGCTTTATATCTTTTTGCTTATATCAGAGGTACAATTTTATTCATCAAGATAGTTTTTTTGATAGTTCAGTTTAACCCAAAAGGTCTAAAATTTAGGAGAACCGTTATGAATACAGCAACAGAAAGAATTATGAAAACAAAAGAAAAAATTGCAAAACTGAAGGAGCAAATCAGAAGAAAAGCGGCAACGGCCGGAATTATTTTGGCGACGTCAGTAACGATGGCGTCGTGTTCGCCGAAACAGGCTCAGCAATCGGAAGAAAACACGGACAAACAAGAGCAGCTTTCCGCGCAGGGAGAACAAAAGCACGATGAAACAACGGCGTCTTTTGAGGATGCTCGCCGGCGGGAAGCTGAGTGGGCGCAGCAGGTGGAAAAATATAAGCAGATGATTGCCGACGGGGCGGATTTGGACAAACGCAATTCGCGGCAGTATGGAAAGTCTGTGTTGTTTGAAGCCGTTGAGTGGGACAATATCAAAGGAGCAGAGCTTTTGCTCAAAGCCGGAGCCAATCCAAATCTCAATATGGAAGGGGAACAAGGAGAAACGCCGGTGTTTTATGCCACATCGCTTGAGATGGTCAAACTTTTGGAAAAATACGGCGCAGACCTTAATTATAAAAACAAGGACGGCAAACAGCCTCTGTTTGAGCTAAGCGGAATGGGGGTAAGCGATGATGGAAAACGGTGGAATGAGGATATTGCAACTTATTTGATAGAAAAAGGCAACAGTATCAGTAATTTGGAAGGTACGTATGGTCGTTTTACTCCTGAGCAATTTAAGTTCTATCAAGATAAGGGGGTAAAGCTGGATATGCAGGAGATGCTGGTATTGACGATGAATGCGAATAATCCTGAGATGATGCGTTTGGTGCTTGCCAACGGCGGCAAAAAGTATGTCAACAGCATATATCCCGACGGATCGTCGACCCCGCTGCTGGATGCGACAATGGGCGCAGCAAGAATGAGCGGTGATGAGTTGGAAAAAAGTCATGAGATTATCCGCCTGCTGATTGATAACGGTGCCGATATTCATAAAAAAAGTGATTTCGGAACTCCGCTTGAAATAGCACATGAGATGCAAGATGAAAAACTGGCTGAGTTTTTGCAGAAATGCACAGCCGAACGGACGGCAAAAACACAAGCCATGCAGGCGGCTAGGGCTAGATAGGCACAGAGGTTAGTTTTTTTTTATATTCCCGAGACTGCGGCGGCTTGGCAGCTGCCGCGGTTTTTTCAGGCTGTTTGGGTTGGCCGGCCGTGATTGAGATTATCCGGTGGTGAGTCTGTTTGTGCAAAGAAGAGGAGGGGGAGCCGGTTTTATTTATGTTGACAGCGGGAATTCGTGCTTGACAGCGGGGGCTGCGGCACGATATTCTGACGGCAATACGGGAGCTTGGCCGGAATGGCGGCAGGCTTTCAGGCAAAGCGGAGTACGGCAGCAAAAACATGATGTGGTCAAAGGCAGAACTGGAAAATCTGGCGCTCGGCGGGGCGGAAGTAGCGGCCGAACGGGTGATGAAACATTTGTCGCGTCCGGAAAACGCGGATATTTTTGCGGCCGAGAACTTTTCGTATCTGTGGGGAGCGCTCGGGGTTGCCGGCCTTAGAGGAACAGATGCCGCGGCCCGGCGGAAAATCTGGCAGGTGCTGAAAGAAAACGGCGTGCCGGACGCGTTTGAAAAAGGAATACTCGGAGATTTTACGCGGGAACTGGCGGCGCGGCATAAAGACAATCGGCTGCGGGCATGGCACGGGCTTGATAATTTTCAGGCCGGAATTAAGTTTCAGAAAACGATACTGGAAAAATTGGCAAAATATGATAAAGAACTTGAAGAAGATGTTTTACCATATTGTTTTGATTATAAAAAACTGATTGATGAACTGAATGTTAAAGAATTGGGCGGCCGGCTGAAAGCCTATTTGGAACGGTTACGCGGGCAGGGGGCGGCCTGCGGGATTTCGGGCGACGCGGTAACGGCTGTTTACGAAAAGCGGGCGGCGCTGCGCCGGCTGTGCGATGTGGCGGCTTATACGCAGCGGCGGTTAAGCGAAGCCGAAAAAGACTATTTGTTCCGCTATCTGCGTGAGGCAGCGGCTGACGGCTTTGCGCCGCAGGGCATCGGGCTGGACGATACGGTTTTGTCCAGGCTGGCGGCGGACGACGCTTTGAACGGGCTTTCCGAACTTGAGGCGGCACCGCTTTTGGCACGCAATGCGGAAATCGGAGAATTTGCGGCGGGGCTGGAAGAGGAAACTGGCTTTTGCGAGGAAACGGCAGCGAAACTTATTCGGCATGAACCGGGAAAAATACGCCCGCTGACGGAAAGGTGCCTGCATCTGATTGAAACCGGGGCGGCGCCGAAAGGCGTGGTGTTTGCGCTGGTGCTGCTGGAACTTAATCAGGTCAAGTCGGCGGTGCGGATTTTGCTGGAGTTGGCTAAAAAAGGGCGGGCGACGGAGATGTGCGGCTTTTTGCACCGGTTGCTGCCTAAAGCCAAGGGAGCGGAAACGCTGATTGCGGATATGGTGCGGATTAATCTGCAAAATCTGCCCGAATTGCCGGCGAAAGGGGTTACGGCGTCGGAACATGCCGCTTTTCGCCATTATGCGGCGCAGCGGGCATTGTGTGCGGCGCGGGATTTTGCCGAAACTGGATGCGCGGTGCAGGCAGCGGTTTTGCTTAAATTTCTCGTCCAGGAAGGCTGGCTGGCTCCGGACAATGAATGCGGCGTCGGGAACGGCGGAACGCAAAGCCTGATGCGGGAGTTTATTGTTTTGGCGAATACGCTTGCGGCGGCGGACAGCCGGCTGGCGGCGGAGATGGCCGCTTTGGCAGAAAAAATGAAACTGAATGTTTACCGAAATACCGACGGTATGTTTATCGGGACGGCCGATGATAATCCGCTGACGTCGGCACGGCGGCGGCTGGAACGGGCGGTTTTGGGCGCAACGACGATTGACCTGAGTGCGGCAACGGCAAAAATGCAGGGGCTGGAAAAGGCGACATACGGCGTTTATCAGAGCTTAAAGGAGGCACTGGCGGCGAAAAGCGCAGCTTTGAAAACTGTATCAGCCGGTAAAATGGTAACGGAAGAAATATCCGCTGCGGAAGAAGAAAAAGATGAGCCCAGAAAAATGCCTGAACAGGGAGAAAAAGCAGCGGCTGTTGTACCATCGGAGGCTTTGCCTGTGTCTGAAACTCCTGTAATGGTATCATCGGAAGCTTTGATTGCAGAACCGGAAGTTCCGATAGCAGAGCCTGAAGCTCCGATGGCAGAGTCTGAAGCTCCGATGGCAGAGTCTGAAGCCCCGATGGCAGAGCCTGAAGCCCCGATGGCAGAGCCGGAAGCCCCGATTGCAGAACCGGAAGTTTCGGAATTTTCTGCAAAAACACCGGAACAGCCTGCGGCGATATCTGAACTTCCCGCAATTGAGGAATGGGACGATGAAGGGGAAGAAGCTGCGGTAGGCAGGGCAGACGATGCGTCGGCGGACGATAAGAAAATAAACATAAGCAGTATTTTGAATATCTCGCCCAAAGAGATAGACAGGCGTTTTGAGCGGATTAAGAATATTACGACAGCTGCGGTGAAACGGGCGGAAGAGCAGGCTGCACAAATTAAGCGCAGGGTGGAAAGTGCGGATTTGGCGAATTCTCCCTCGGTCGGGAAAATCCGGGCATTGGCGCAGAAAATAAAGTTTTTCGGCAAAAAATAACCTGTTTCTTTTCGCAAAGAAACAGGTTTTGTTTTTGAAGCAGGCATTGGGCTTTTTCGCAAAAACCGAATGCCGGAATGTTTTAATAAAACAATTTGTCGTAAGACAAATTAAAAAAGCAAATTTAGATTTATATAGATTTAAGTGCGTTCTTTTTAAGCAGAGCTGCCTATTTTCACAAACGAACAGCCCTTATCTATGACTAAAGAAGTTGTATCCGCTAAGTTATAGTATCTGACAAAGTAATATTTTTCTAAAAAGCCCTTCCGGTTTTCACAAAGGGGAAGGGGACGCCTGCGTTGCTTTCGCCTATAGCATTGCTTTCATAGTATTGCGTTTGCTGAAAACAAAGGCAGACTATTTTTGAGAGAATTTGAAAAAAATATCAGAATTGTAATTAAGTGGGAGAATATATAGCATTACGGAAATTCTTTGTCAAGACAAATATCAAAAAAATCTGACGGGAGGAAACGGCAGGGAGAGGGAATAAGACGGAAAGTCTGTGCAAGCGGGCAGGCCGGGGCAGCGGAAATAAGGCGGAAAGTCTGCGCGAACGGGCAGGTCTGGTGCAGTGGAAATAAAACGGAAAGTCTGTGCAAACGGGCAGGCCGGGGCGGTAGAAATAAAACGGAAAGTCTGTGCGAACGGGCAGGCCGGGGCAGGAAACAGCCAAAGAAAAACGCCGGAAACCGGAGGTATCGCGAAACAATTAGGTCAGTCTTCGGGTTCAGCCGCGGCGGCGAGGATTTCATCGCGTTCCTTTTTCAGGGAGGACTGGCGGAGGTAGGCTTCTTCGGTAAAATTTTTGCAGAGTTCGGCACTGACGTTTTTGATTTCTTCTTCAAGGGTGCGGAGTTTGTCTTCCAGAAGCAGTTTATCGATGTTTTTGCGCAGGTCATTGATGAAAGGGGAGCGTTTTTTGAGCATATCAAGTTCCCAGAGCGAGGCCAAAGGGGCGCCTTCGGGGCGCTGCGCCAGCTGTTGCTGCAGTTCATCGGCAGCAGGGGGCGTTTCGGCTTCGCGGTACAAATCCGCCATGGCGGCGAAAAGGTTTTTCAAGCCGGCATTTCTAATGTCAGAGGAGAGAACCTGTTCTTCATATTCGTCAATCAGTTCGGGGTAGACCAAACCGGCGGCGATGATGAAACGCAGGTTTTTGTCGCACTCGCCGTCGGCGCTTTGGCGCAGGGTTTCCGGTGCGGCGGCAATGCCGTGGCTGAGTGCGGGGCGCAGGGTTCGGGTGTCTGCCCAGCGCGAGGCACCGCGTCCGGAATTGGGGAATGAGCGGGCATCAGGTGATGAAACAGAGTTGGAGAATGGGCGCCTCCCTGATAACGGGACGGCGTTGAAAGACGGACGGAAGCTTGAGAAAGACGCCGTATCGGGGAATGGGCCGGAGTTAGAGGGCGAGCCGGTATTTGTGAACTGCCGGGGAGCCTGAGACGGGCGGTCCGGCTGCGGTTTTCGGTGTTGCGGCGCGGCCTCGGGCAACGGAATATCGTCTAGATATGCGGGCGGCGTTTCGGGCATTTTTGAGGTTGGGGGAACGGGCATTCTGGGAGCCGGCGGGACGGGTGCGGCGGGCTGCTGCCAAGGCGTCCGGCGGAAGGCGGCGTATATCCGGCTGCGGATTTCCTGCGCATAATAGCTGCGTACTGTAGCATCGCCGATTTTTGCGACTTCGGACAGCAGGGTCTTTTCTATCAATGCCTTTTTTTCAGGTGTGGAACTGTCTTCGTTTTCGGTATATTTACGCCATAAAATATCAATCAGGGGCGAGGTCTTGCGCATCAGGGCGGCAAAACTGTCGTGCCCGTGCGCCTGCAGGTATTCATCGGGATCCTGATTGTCCGGCAGGAAAAGGAATTGCAGCGAATAGCCGGCTTTGAGCATCGGGAGTACCCGGTCAACGGCGCGCATCGCGGCTTTGACGCCCGGGGAATCTCCGTCAAGGCATAAAATGGGTTCGGGGCAGACGCGCCAGGCTTCGGCAATCTGCTCTTCGGTCAGCGCGGTGCCGAGCGGGGCGACGGCATAGCCGAACCCGTAGCGGTCGAGCGCGATGACGTCCATATAGCCTTCGCAAATAATGAGTTTCTTTTCCTTATAGGCAACTTCGCGCGCTTTGTCGAGATTGTACAGGTTGCGGCGTTTGTTGAAAATGGGCGTGTCGGGCGAGTTCAGATATTTGGGCTCTATTTTTTCCATCACGCGGCCGCCGAAAGCGATAATCTTTCCCTGCTTGTTGGTAATCGGGATCATCACGCGGTTGCGGAAGAAGTCATGGGGGCGGCGGGACGTATCTTCGGGAATGGCTATCAATCCCAGCTCTTTCATGTCTTTTTCGTCTATGCCCTGCGCTTTGAGGTGTGCCATCAGGGCATTGTTGTTGGGGGCAAAGCCCAGGCGGAATTTTTTGAGGGTTTCGGGAGAAAGGCCGCGCTTTTCGGTGAAGTATTTCAGCCCGGAAGCGCCGTCAGGCATACGCAGTTCGCGTTCAAAAAAGGCGCAGGCGGTTTCCATAATTTCATAGAGGGATTTGCGCTCGTCTTCTTCTTTTTTGTCTTTGGCAGAAAGCTGCGGCATCTGCAGACCGGCCTGATGCGCGAGCTTTTGCAGCGCGTCGATGAACGGGAGGCCGTTGGCTTCCATCTCGAACTTGATGATGTCGCCGTGGGCACCGCAGCCGAAACAGTGGTAAAAACCTTTGCTTTCGTTGACGGTAAACGACGGGGTCTTTTCGTTATGAAACGGACAGAGCCCCTGATATTCGCGCCCTTTTTTGGTCAGCTTGACCTTGGCGCCGACAACGTCGGCGATGGAAACGCGGGCGCGAAGTTCGTCTATAAAACGCTGTAAATCGTCGTTAGCCATAGTTTGTCCTTGTTACTGTTGCCGAAGGCAGCGCAGGCAGAAACCGTTAACCGTTGGGGGCAGCCGCTGCTTTCCGGAAGCGGCGGAGGAGAAAAACTCCGGGTCGGCCGCTCTTGCCGGAGACGGCGGAGAAGAGAAAGCCCCGACGGCAGGCCGCCCTTGCCGGAGACGGCGGAGGCGGATACCGCGGCGCACGTTTGCCGGGCGGGGGCTTTTTAGCCGAGCAGGCTCTTAATCATTCCCGAGGCTTTGCCCATATCCAGCTGACCGGCATATGCGGCTTTCAGCTCCGCCATGACTTTGCCCATGTCTTTCATGCCGGCGGCGCCGGTTTTGGCGATGGCTGCTTCAATGGCGGCTTTGGTTTCGGCTTCGCTCAGCTGTTTGGGGAGGAAGCGTTCAATTATGCTGATTTCGGCCTGTTCCTTGGCGGCGAGTTCGGGGCGGCCGCCTTCGGTGTAAATCTTTATCGATTCATTGCGTTGTTTAATCATTCCCTGCATCATGGACAGCAAATCGGCGTCGGAGGCGCATTCTTTTCCGGCACCGCGGGCGGCGACGTCTTTTTCCTTTTGTCCGGCGATAATCAGGCGGACGGCGGAAACTGTGGCCGTGTCATGGTTTTTCATCGCTTCTTTTAAAGCGTTTTGCAGGTTTTCTCTTAACATGATAAGCTCCTTTGGTTAAAAATGGACGGCATTGCCCGTGTTGCGAAAACGGGAGCCGAGGGTTAATTACAAGTGGCGTCGCATAAAGCGGAAACCGTTGGGTGGCTAATCCGTTGCCGTGGTTCCGACAGCCTGTGCGGCGTTAAGGTTCGGCGAAACCGATATTCAGGCTCAGCGGCGTGCCGGGCGGCGGCGCAGGAAGCACAAATGAGGCTTCGGCGGTTTCGCCGCCTTTGAGCCGGGTGTGGTTTGCCGTAAACGTTTCTGCCGTACCGGCAACGGTTATGCGCGGAACAACGGTCGTATAAACGGAACCGTTTTTGATAACGGCGCGGACGCTGACGGCGGGTTTGCCGTTTTCCGTGGTTTCGGCAACGAAAATCTGTTCAAACTTCAGATACTGCGGATTGTCCAGCCCGGTCAGGCCGATTTTATTGTACCATAATTCGGCAGCCGGGTATAATGCGACGGCTTCCCGACGCAAAAACAGCGCGCACGCGGCCAGAAACAGCAGGCTGAGGAAGGCGCAGGTTTTGCGATATCCCTTAAACGGCTTTGGCGGCGCAAGATGGTCGTCCGGCGTGGCGGTGAGAGGTTCCGGTTCCGATACGGCAGTCAGGCGCGGTTCGGCACGGCCGGAGCCGTATATTCCGCCGGCTGTTTTGGCTGCGAACGGCGTGGCGGCAGTATTTTCGGCTTCGCGTTCCTCCGGCGGATCCATACTGATAGTAAAAGACGTTCCGTAATCGGAAGTCAGGGTAATTTCGCGCTTTTGCCGCGCGGCAGCCAGTACTTCGGCCGAAGACATTGTTTTGGGCGGCAGCGGGAACTCGTCGTCAGCATTCGATGCCGCTCGGGGCGCATCTTGTGCCGTCGTTGCCATCGTATTTTGCGCAGCCATATTCTGAGCAGACGTTGCCTGTCCGGAAGTTTTCATTACCGGGGCAACAAAAGCAGGGTCGCCTTCCGCAGCGAGGATTTCAAACGACGAGGGCGTTTTCTTCCCCGACTTGGTGTCGGCAGGCACAGTGAATTCCTCTTTTTCAGACGGCCAGGGGCGGGCGGGCGGTTCGGAAACGGGGATAGGCTCAATAAAAGGCTCGCTCTCCTTTTCCTCCTCATAGCCCAGAGCGTCGCTCCGCATCGCATGCCAGACGTTGGCGCACGCCTGACAACGGAAATTCCGCCCGGTCTTCCCGATGAGGTCATCCGGTATTTCATAAATGCTGTGGCATTTGGGACAACTTATTAACATTGGCTCTTCCTTTTTTTATTTCCTGTTAGTATATAAAGAAAAATTATTTAATCAAATCTTTTTTGGGGTTATAGGTTAAAAAAGTGTTAAAGCGGCGGACAGTTCAGGACCAGAGGGATAAACGAGGTTAGGAAAGAGGGAAAAATGGAAATAAGGCAGTTTGAACCGATTGTGGAGATGAGAGATGTCGGACTCCGGTACGGAGACAATCCCGAGGTGCTGAAGAACATCAATTTTTCGTTTCGGCGCGGGTCGATGCATTTTCTGACCGGAAAAAGCGGCGCGGGGAAGACGTCGCTGCTTTCGATGTTGTATCTGGCGCAGAGGCCGACAGCGGGAACGCTCAAGGTCTTTGGCAACAACGTGGCTTTGACCGGGCGCGATACGCTGGCTTTTTTGCGGCGGAGAATCGGGGTCGTATTTCAGGATTTCCGCCTGCTGGAGCATTTGAGCGTGTTTGACAACGTGGCTCTGCCGCTCAGAATCCGCGGCATGCGGGAAAAGGAAATCCGCCAGAGGGTGATTGAATTGCTGGCGTGGGTTGAACTTTCGCACAATATGTATGTCAAAAGTTCGGAAATTTCAGGCGGAGAAAAGCAGAGGGTGGCGATTGCACGGGCGGTCATTAACCGTCCGGAGCTGCTTTTGGCCGACGAGCCGACGGGAAACGTCGACAGTGATATCGCGGCCAAGCTGATGAAGTTGTTTGCGGAACTGAACCGGCTGGGAACTACGGTGGTGATTGCGACACACTCCAACGAACTGATGGAGCGTTATCATTATCCGCGGCTGCAGCTGGCAGACGGAAATCTGTTTTATGCCAAAAATGAGGAGAGGGAAACGGGTGGAAGGCTGTGATGATGGCGGAAAAAACGGACGAAGCGATGACAGGGGGAAGGCTGTGATGATGACGGAAAAAGCGGACGAAGCGATGACAGGAGGAAGGCTGTGATGATGACAGGCAGTACGGATGACGGCGCGAGAGGGTTTGGCGTGTCGGGCAGGGAGAACAACAGCGCGAGAGAGTTTGCCGCGTCGGGCAGGACAACGGCGGGAACGGGAACCGGCGTACCGAGAGCGACGGCTAAACAGCGGGCAGCAAGAATCCGTGAATTGCGGCGGCAGAAAGCGCCTGCGGACAAGACACAGGAACTGCCGATTGACGAGGGGTATTCGAAGACGTTTCTCCGGGTAACGGTGGCGGTGGCGGTATTCCTGTTCGCGATTACGCTGGCGGGCGTACTGGGAATTAATTCCATGTTTGAAAACTCGCGGCAGCAGGTGGTTTCCAATTTTACGGTACAGGTTTTGCCGCTGCCGGGAACAGATGCCAGCCGGAAAGACCTGCTGGCCGTGGTCGGCTTTCTGGAAAAATATCCCGACGTGGAGCAGGTTACGGTATTGAGCGACGCAGAACTGCGGGCGCTGCTGGAGCCATGGCTCGGCAACAACGTTGACGTGGAAATGCTGCCGATACCGAAGCTGCTGGACGTTAAAATCCGCAATGCCAAGAATTTTGACTACAAGGAACTGACGGTGCGGCTGTCTGAGGTTTCGCCGCAGGCTTCCATCAACGACCATAACCTGTGGCTGTCACGGCTGCTGCGGTTTATCAACTCGCTGAAAATGCTGGCGGTTACGGTGCTGATACTGGTAGCGGGCGGCTGTGTGGCTTCAATTGTTTATGCGGCGAAGACGGGGCTGAACGTCCACCGCGAGATTATTACGATTTTGCATACGATGGGGGCGACCGACGAATATATTGCCGCCAACTATGTCAGGCAGATTACCCAGATGTCGGCGGCGGCCGGAGTTATCGGCGCGGTTCTGGCGGTGCCGGCAATTCTGGTTATCGGGCATATGGCGCAGGGAATTGAGGCAGGCATTTTCAATTCGGTGTCTTTCGGGCTGAACGAATGGGTCGTTATTCTGCTTTTGCCGCTGGTTTCGGCGGCGCTGGTGGCGGCGACGGCGTACATAACGGTGGTCAGGACGCTCCGGAGTATGGTGTAACATCTCGTAAAGGCTTTAAGGCTAAAGGAATTGTGCAGATGGTTCGGCGGGCGCGGCGTGACGAAAACGGATTGGTTAAAAGAACTGTGAAAAATTTGATGAAAATGAAGTTACTGAAAAAAATTGGCGTGTTTTTGAGTATACTGGGCGCAATGTCTGTTTTGGCGCTCGGGTTTTATCTGACGACAAACAATATTTATTTTATTGACGGAAACCCGGCAGACTTCTCCCTGTACGGCTGGGGCGGAATGTTTGCGGTCTGGGCTGCCGGCGTTTGGCAATGGCGAAAAGGAAACAGCTTTCTGATTACTTTTGCCGCGCAGCTGGCTGTCGTCTGTTTTGTTCTCGACTGCTGGCGGCTGCTGATATTTGCTTATTCGCCGGAAATGCGGCCGTGGGTTAAAGGGATAATCTGGGGAGAAGCGGCGCTTTTGCTTCTTTCGCTTTGTCTCAGGAACGGAATGCTCGCTCTGGTAACTTTGCCGGCATGGTTTCTGGCGTGGCAAGGCGGAAGCATTGTGTTGCAGTTTTTTATGCCGAATGCGCAGATGTTTGCCGTCGCTTTGGGAATACTGTTTCTCGGGTTGACGATGCAGTTTTTGCTTAAACGGTGGAAGGTTTTGTTGTTATTGTTGGCGATTATATCAGGGGGAATGTTTTTGTGGCATTGGTATAATCTTCCGGGAATACATTTTTATGAGGCCAAAGTCAAAGAACCCGCAGAGGACGTTAAGGTCAGCGTGGTTGTTCCCGTATATAACGGCGAGCGTTTTTTGAAGCAGTGTTTGGACAGTATTCGCAGACAGACGCTGAAAGATATTGAAATTATCTGCGTTAACGATGGGTCGACGGACGGCTCGGCAGAAATATTGGCGGAATACGGGGCGCATGATGCCAGATTTAAAATAATTACGCAGGAAAACAAGTATATCGGCGCGGCGCGCAATGCAGGCATCTCCGCGGCGCAAGGCGAGTACATCGGTTTTGTAGACCAGGACGACACGGTGTCGGCGGATTATTTTGAGGATTTGTACCAAACGGCGAAAGCGTACGACGCCGATGTCGCGATTGCGGGAAACGTGTTCCAAAACACAACCAGGGGATACAAGAGCAGAATCAGCAACGAAGATGACTTGTTTGTGAAACAAAATAAAGTTATAGAACCGAGAGCAATGAATGTAAGCCGCCTCAGAATATTTGTATGGGATAGAATTTACAGGCGTTCCTTTTTGGAAAAATATAAAGTTTCAAGTTCCCTTTATCGGATTTTGTATGAGGATTATTATTTCTTTATGAGCGTTATGACACATAATCCCAAGATTGTTGCAGCGGAAAACGCCGAATATTATTTCCGCAGGTACCATGTTTCGGAAAGCCACGGCAGAAAAAGAAGGTTTAGCAATGATCTCTTTCCCCTTTTTAAGGATGTTGACAAACTGATTATTCAGGCGGGAAAAGACAAGGAAAAGGATTGGACGGATTTTGCGAAGGAGATGAGGGAGAGGTATATGCTTAATTATTACGAGAATATTTTGGACGAAGATAAAGCCCTGATGCGGGAACAATATAAGAAATTTTATCCTGATGACGGTTTTGATTTTGATAAAGCTCTGGAAGAAAAACAAAACAAACTGAAGGAAGGGACGGACAATACTGCTGCCGGACGGCAGAAAAAGCCTGCCGGCAACAGAGCGTCTGTTTCGGAGAAAGATGCGGCATAGGGAAGAGGAAAAAGGAGCGTAAATGCGGCATAGAGTTATCATCATAGCGGCTTTTGTCGGGCTGATGCTGTTTTTGGTCTGGTTTGGGGGATTTTTGATTTTCAACCGGACGGTCTTCGGCTATGTACAGATGCAGGCAGCTCCGGGCAATGCGGCGGAGAGCGGCGGAGCGGAATATGCAGCGGTGGGCGATGCGGCGCAAAACCGCAGGGCGGACTGCGGCGAGGCACAGGCGTATGTGCGGGCGATGTTTGATGACGGCGGAAAAAGGCAGGGGGATTTTGTTGCCTATCGCGAGTATCGGCAAGAGGCGGCGGACAGCAGGGGCGTTAAACCGGAAGCCGCGGCCGGCAAATCTGAAGACAGGGCCGGCAAATCTGAAGACAGGGCCGGCATGCCGGGCAACGGGGCCGGAAAATCTGAAGACGGGGCAGGCACGTCAGGCGTCAGGGCCGGCAAAGAAAACGTCGTGCGCGTGATTGCGCTGTATCTGCCGCAATATCATCAGTTTGAGGAAAATAACCGCTGGCACGGGCGGGGATTTACGGAATGGACAAACGTTACCGCCGCAAGGCCGATGTTTGCCGGGCATTATCAGCCGAAGCTGCCGATTGACGTCGGGTTTTACGATTTAACGCATGACGATGCGATGAAACGGCAGGTTGAGCTGGCGCAGAACTACGGCATCGGCGGGTTTGCGTTCTATTACTACTGGTTTTCGGGCAAAAAGCTGATGGAAAAGCCGGTCTATAATTATCTGGCCAATCCGGCGCTGAACCTGCCGTTCTGCCTGCACTGGGCGAATGAAAACTGGTCGAAGCGCTGGGACGGCGGCAACCGTGAACTGCTGATGGAACAGACTTTCTCGCGAGAGGATTTTGAACCGTTTGCAAAAGACCTGCTGCCGTTTTTTCAGGATCCGCGCTATATCCGCGTCAACGGGCGGCCGCTGTTTATCGTGTACCGTCCGGCGCCAATCGGCAAGGAGCTTTTTCGCGCGTTTGCGGCGTATCTGAAACAGTTCGGGCGCGAGCACGGCGTCGGCGAGCCGTATATCGTCGCTACCAAGGCGTTCGGCTTTTATGACAATCCGGCGGACTGGGGGCTGGACGCAGTGATGGAGTTTGAGCTGGACAACATCTACGGGCTGCGGCAGAAAAACACGGCGAAAATTGACGAACGGGCGGATTTCCGCGTGTTTGACTGGGCGGAATACATCAATTCCGGCAAGATGAAGAAGGATTATGCGTTTAAAACGTTCCGCACCGTCTTTCCGCGCTGGGACAATACGCCGCGCAAGGCGTATTCGGGGGCGCTGGTCTTTGACGGGACGACGCCGGAGGTGTACGGGCGGTGGCTCGACTATGCGGTGAAAGATACGAAGGAAAAATTTGCCGGCGATGAAAGGCTGGTGTTTGTCAATGCCTGGAACGAATGGGCGGAAGGGGCAATGCTGGAGCCTGACCGGCGGTACGGCTATGCTTATCTGGACGTTACCCGCGCGGTGCTGGACGGAAGGTTTGGCGCAGCGGCGGCGGAAACACCGCCGGTAGGCATTGCGGTACTGACCGGCGGGCGAAACAGGATAGCCAAGGCGGTGGAACTGCTGAACGGCGGTTACGGCGAGCGCCTGCTGATTTCCGGCGTGCAGCCGGGGATAGGGCTGCAGGTCATTACATCGCGCGAGGATATCAGGCTTGAAAGCAGCCAGCCGATTGACCTCGGCTACCGGGCGACCGATACGGTGGGCAACGCGCGGGAAGTGCGGGAATGGGCAGGCAAATACGGCATGAAGGAGTTTTATGTCGTGACATCGTTTTACCATATCCCGCGCAGCTGGCTGGAGCTGGAACACGAGATGCCGGAGGCCGTGATGCATTTTGTTGCGGCGGATACGCCGAACGTGTCGCCGGAATGGTGGAAAAACTGGCGCAGTTTCCGGTTTATGGCGGCGGAATACACCAAGTTTCTGCTGGTATATGCGCAATATAACCTGTTGGGGCTGTGAAATTTTGTCAGAATTTGAGAGGTTTGGGTCTGTAAATTTTGTTAGGATTAGAGATATGATGCTGTTTTTACGTTCATTGGTTGCCAATTTATATTTTTATCCGGCGATGGCGCTGGGGTTTGTCGTCAGCCTGCCGGTCGGGGTGTTTTCGCGGCCGGCGATGGTGGCGATGTGGGACAAATTTTTGCACCCGGTCATCTGGAGCGGAATGCTTAAGCTGTGCGGAATTACGATAGAAGTACGGGGAAAAGAATACATCACGCCGGGGGTGATTTTTGCCAGCAAGCATGAATCGGCGTTTGAAACTTATGCCTATACCGACATCATCCCGCATTCGGTGTTTGTGCTGAAAAAAGAACTGACTTATATTCCGCTGTTTGGCTGGGGGCAGGCGCTTTACGGCATGATTCCGGTGGACCGCGGCGCCGGAGCCAGAGCGATGAAGGGAATGCTGACGGAAGCGAAAAAACGGGTGGCAGCCGGGCGGTCCATCATTATCTTTCCGGAAGGCACGCGTTGTAAACACGGGCAGGTCAAGGGCTATAAGTCGGGGATTGTCTTTTTGGCAGAAGGGCTGGATATGCCGGTGGTTCCGGTGGCGCTTAATTCCGACCTGGTGTGGTCGAAAGGGGCATTTCTGCGGCGGCCGGGCAAAGTGGTGTTTGAATTTATGCCGCCGATGAATATGGCCGATTATGCGGGGAAAAAGGAATTTATGGCGGCGCTGCAGGAGAAGATTGAAACCGCCTGCGCCAAGCTGGGATAGGGACAACGGGCGGCATGAAAAGCGGCGTTTATGGCGGCGGCAAGCCGGGGGCAAGGAGAGACGGCGGGCCGGTGACAGAGCGCAAGACTGCGGCAGACGGCGGGCCGGTGACAGAGCGCAAGACTGCGGCAGGCGACGGGCCGGTGACAGAGCGCAAGACTGTGGCAGACGACGGGCCGGTGACAGAGCGCAAAACTGCGGTAGACGACGGGCTGGCGGTCTATATCCATTTTCCGTACTGCCGGAGCCGGTGTCCGTACTGCGACTTTTTTCGCGGGATACTGCCGCGCGAGTTTGACGAGAGGGCTTTGGTTTCGCGCTACCGCGAGGATATTGCCTATTTTTCCGGAGTGTGCGGAAAGGCACCACAGGAGGAAAAAGGCGGGGATGGTTTGGCGCAGATGGCCGAAGTTTCAGGCAGACGGCGCGTAACGTCGGTCTTTTTCGGCGGAGGAACACCGTCGCTGTTGTCGCCGGGAGCGGTTGAGGCGGTTTTGGAAGAGTTGGAACGGCATTTTGACATTGTCCCGGGGGCGGAGGTTTCGCTGGAAGCTAATCCGAATACGTTTGAACGCGAGAAATTTCTGGGATTCCGGGCGGCGGGAATTAACCGGTTGTCGCTCGGCGTGCAGGCGCTGAATGCGGCTGATTTGAAATTTCTGGGGCGGACGCACGGGGTTGACGACGCAATAGCCGCAATGGAACTCGGCGCGGCGGTGTTTCCGAAATTTTCGATTGATTTGATTTACGCACGGCCCGGACAAAAGTGGGATGACTGGCAAAAGGAAATAGATTTGGCGCTTGGGTTCGGGCTCAGGCATATTTCGCTTTATGAACTGGCAATTGAGGAAGGAACGGTTTTTGCGCGCAAAAATGTTCGGGCGGCAGATGAAGAGACGTCTTTAACCCTTTATAACCAAACAGTTTCTTATTTGCGCAGCCGCGGGCTGGAACGGTACGAGGTTTCGAATTTTGCTGCGGCGGCCGATGATGAGAGCGTACATAACCTGGCATACTGGCGCGGCAGCGATTATATCGGTATCGGCGAGGGGGCACACGGGCGGCTGCGGCTGTGGACGGACGGCGGAAGTGAGATAAGAGGGGAGACGGGAACGCGGAGTGCAGGCGGAAATCCGACGGGGAGACCGCAGCTGCGGGCGACGGTTGACGGCAGGCTGGGCGACATTTTGACACCGGAAGAACGGGCGGAAGAGCTGGTTCTGATGGGGCTGCGGATAAAGGAGGGGATTGATGCGGAACGCTTTTACCGGGCGTGCGGCATTAAATTATTTGACTTTTTGTCAAAAAAAATGACAAAAAGACTTGCACAATTAGATTTACTGTGTTATGATGACGCCAATATCAGACTTACGGACAAGGGTTTTCCCCTTCTGGACGAAATTATTTTAGAGTTAGTAAGTTAGTTTTAGATTCTTTTTACCAATCAGTTTATTTAGTTTTGAGGAGACATGGAAAGATGTATAAGTTTGCTATTGCCTTTATGACGCTGTTTTTGGCCGGCTGCTGCTGCGACCCGTCGTATGTGCCGAGCTACCGCAGGGACAACGGGGCGGCAGATGCGCCGGTTTATCGTAAAACTGCCCGGCGGGCTGCCTATACGAAATATGTGGCGCCGAAAGGAGATGTTATCCATGCGGCAGGGTTTGACATTCAGCAGGGGCAGCAGATGCGCGATTTTTTTGATGATTTTGAAGAGCCGATGCATGCGCGCTATGTCGGCAACAATACGGTCCGGTGGACATATTATGTCGATTACGAACCCGATGACGGCAAAATCGTGCGCTACTGCGAGCTCGGCGATTATCAGCCGCACAGCCTGTGCACGCTGACGGTGGAATTTTACCGCACATACGTCAGCAACGCATACAGCGATTGCGGCGGAGCGCCGGCAATGACGGCGTATAACGGTTACGTCTATTAATGTTTTGCTCCGATTGGAGAAACGCATTGTGCCAATCGGAGAAATGTGCAGCTTATCGGAGAAATGTACAGCTTAATGAAAGCGCCGGAAGAAAGCGGCGCTTTTTTTGTGTTCGGGCGGTTGTTTCGGCGGGGCGGCGTGATTATATCGGCATAAAGGAACGGCAGGGCAGACAAAAAATTTAACCGGAGGAGGAAATCATGCGTTACTGGTGGGCGATGCTGGCGGGAGCAGTGCTCGGAATGAGCGGCTGCCAGTGGGAACAGGTTACCGACAGGCGGACGGTTTATTATCCGCTGCAGGGGATTTCAACCTATAAGGGGCAGAGCGTTGCCGAGCTTTGGGATGACAACGGGGCGCCGAATATTGTCAAAAATATGGATGACGGAGCCGTGATGTGGGTGTATTACACCAATTACCGGCCGGCCGGGGGTGGGGAAATAATTTCCTATGATAATCCGGCGGGGAACGGCGCATTGCCGGGCGGGAACGGCAGCATACCGGTCAGCGGCGCGATGACAACCGCAGGAAGCAATATGCCGGCGGCGGGAAGTACCGGAACGCGGGCAGCGAGCCTGAATTCGGACGGCGGCGACGGGCTGACGGGAAATTACGGCATGGCGGCGAATTACGGCGCTTTCGGCAGCGGAAACATTGCGGGCGGAGGATATACCGCGGCGGGACGGAACGTTTCGGCAGGAAACAATGCCGCCGTAAGCTGCAGCGTCAAGGTCATTTTGCGCAACGACAAGGTGGCGGCAGCTTATTCCGACTGCAACTGATTTTGACGGTGCCGTTGGTTTGCGCGGGGGCAAATTTTGCATAATTGTGGCATAACCGCCAAATAAAACTTGCATTATTGAAATAATATTCCTAAATAACCATAAGATTTAAAACAGTAATATTGAATATTCAAAAAAGCAACGTAATGACGGTTATATGACATGAGCACGACGACGGCAGACTACTATGAGGTTTTGGGCGTTACCAAAACGGCATCAGGGGAAGAGATAAAAAAAGCATATCGCAAGCTGGCGATGCAGTACCATCCCGACCGCAATCCCGACAATAAGGAAGCGGAGGCGAAGTTTAAGGATATCAACGAGGCTTATGAAGTCCTTAAAGACGAGCAGAAACGCGCTGCGTACGACCGGTACGGGCATCAGGCGTTTACCGGCGGGTTCGGCGGCGCGGGGGCAGGGGCAAATCCGTTTAACGGGTTTGACTTTACCGGCGCGGGCTTTGCCGACGTGTTTTCCGACATATTTTCGGAATTTACCGGGCAGGGGCGGGCGCGGCAGCGTTCGTATGCCCAGCGCGGCGACGATATCCGTTACGACGTAACGCTGACGCTTGAAGAAGCGTATGTCGGGCTGGAAAAGGAAATTAACATTACAAGCTCCAAAGAGTGCGAAACCTGCCACGGGTACGGGACGGCGGACGGCAAGGAGCCTCCGGTCTGCGCGACATGCGGCGGCAGCGGCAAGGTCCGTACCCAGCAGGGCGGCTTTTTTGTGTTTGAAACGGTCTGCCCGCAATGCCGCGGCGCGGGGCGCGTGATTTTGGACAAGTGCAAGAAATGCCGCGGAACCGGCAAGGAAAAATTGGAGAAATCCCTGAAAATCAAAATCCCGGCGGGAATTGAAAACGGAACGCGGATGCGCGTCGCCGGAGAGGGAGAAGCCGGAAAACGCGGCGGGCCGAAAGGGGATTTGTATGTCTTTATTACGGTAAAAAGGCATAAGACCTACGAGCGCGACGGTGCGGATTTGTTTACGGTATCGCCGATTTCAATGGCGATGGCGGCGATGGGCGGCAAATTTAAGCTTAAAGGAATTGACGGCGAGGAAATCGAAGTTGAAGTCAAGCCCGGTACGCAGCCGAACGACAAGCTGCGCATCAAGGGCAAAGGTATGCGCTATATGAATTCCGACCGGCGCGGCGACTTGTTTGTCGAATTTAAAGTATTGATTCCGACAAAGCTGACTGAGGCGCAAAAAGAATGCCTCAAACAGTTTGAAGCGGCGGCTCCCGAAGAAGAAAAAAGTTTTTGGGCGAAACTGTTCGGATAAAAGAAACGGCGTCAGGACGAGAAACCGCGTCAGGACGAAAAACGGTGTCAGGACGAAAAACGGCGGCAGCATTTAGAGGGAACGCCGGAAAGGGACAGTGCACCGGGCAGGGGCGCAGGAATGCGGTTTCCTTGTGGCATATTCGGACGCTGGCATGCGAAATCCGCTTTACAAGCCTGTTCTTTTATGGTAAAATCATAGAAATATGAGACCATCACGGAAAATTTTCGGAGAAAAGGCATGGAAAAGAATGAGGCGGTTTTTCAATATCTTGTATCACCTCTCCAAAAACTTGGCCTTGAAGAGAAATTGTCCTATTTTTCTCAAATCTGTCCGCCGGGGCTGGGCGCCTTTCCCAATCAGAGCATCGGGCAATATCTGTTTTCTTACGTTTCGGCAGTGAATGACAAACTCCATCTTAATACAGACGAGAAGCCTTTACCGGAATTTATGAAAGAACACGGTGCGGCAAGGGAATATCTGCTGAAATCGGTTGTCGGAGAGGATTGTTTTCCCCGTTATATGCAGCAGCTGGAAGAGTTGAGGAGCAAACGCCGTAAAGAGATTATGGAAAATACTTCCCGTTTATACCATTTCAGCCAAGTGCCTCCCGCCGAATTCGGGGCGTACCTTACGCCGCGCCTTCAAGTTGCCGGAAATGCCCTTTCCGAACGGATAAACGAAGCTTTGTGTTATGCGGCGGCAGACAAAGAATCCCATTATATCGTTAAGCCGCCGTCCAACGAACGCAAAGAATGGGACGGAGTCAGCGTTTATATGGACGAAAAAGCGGTTTTAATCAGCGGGCGGCAGCCGAAAGAATTTCTGGATAAGCAGAAACCGTCTTATCGTTACGAAGTTGACAGGAGCACGTTTAAGCCCAATGTGTCGCTTGACGGCGGATTTACCAATGAATACGAATCTTCCCAAAATGCCAGAGTTATCGGCGTGGACGGCCCTTTTTCCATTATAGACCTGACAGCTTCGCGGGAAGAGGGCGGCTGGGGCGTTCCGGTTTACTTTCTTCCGGATAAAACGGACAAGAAAGCGATTTCTGAGAAAATAAACGAGTTGCGTGCCAAAGGAGCGACGCGGTCGGTTGCGATGAAACGGGTGTCGGAGCAATTTCCTGACAAGCTGATTTTTTTTAATGAAAATAAAGACCTGTTGACTTATGCCCGAAACCTGGAAGCCGAACAACGAAAAAATGCCGGCCGCGGGACTGCTGATTCAGCTGTGGAGAACGGCAAGAGCGCGGCAGGAAGAACGGATATGGCAGCGTTTGACGACATTATCGGCAGTATTGGCGAGGAGACGATGATGCGCGCTTATGACGGGATATCGCTTGAGGATTTTGGAAAACCGAGGGAAGATTTGGACAACCGGGTGATGAGCTGCGAAGAGCAGCGCCTTAATCTGGCTTTTTATGCCAGGGCGGCATACGAACATGTCGGTTGGCGCGGGTTTTCGGCAGAAAACCGGAACGGGTTTAAAGCGGCGGTCGAAACGCTTTATAACAATACCGACAAGCCGCGGCGGCAGGGCGATTTTATGGCGGAGGCGGCAGAGAAAACGGCGAAGTTTATCGAAGACAGGCATTTTATGCTGGGAATGGGCGGCGGAAAGGCGTTTGCCGGCGGGGGCAAAAAAGAAAAACGGGCTGTCGGGAGCAATTTCGGCTATCGCAAAGAAATGCCGGACGGAATGAAAATTCTGGGAGAGGAATACCGTACCGACCGCAACGGCGAAACGTATCCGTTATGGAAAATAGGCGAGATGAAATCGCCGGCAGGGGAAGATTTGCTGGTGGTAAGCATCCCAAACCTGACGGACAAAAACGATTATGAGAGCTGGAAAGGCTTTATTGAGACCTTTGACAAGGCATATCTGGAAAATAAGGACAAGTGGGAAAAGGGAAGGATTATTCTGGACGTGCGCGGCAACGGCGGCGGCGAGGACAAGCCGATTGACCATGTGGCAAAGCGGCTTTACGGCAATCTGGTCAATACCTATAAGCGCTGCGAGATTAAGGATACGGCGGTTTCAAACGCTTTTCTGCATTGCCACGGGGCGTATAAGCCGCGTAATTATGAGCGCGACGGGCTGACGGCGGAAAAGCTGGTCAAGCGCAAAAACTTCTCGGGAGAGGATAGGGTTTTGTTTGATGAAACGGCGGTTTATTATCCGTTTAACGACAAAGGCGGGTATCACGGGCGGATTGACGTTCTGATTGACAGGGGCGTCGGAAGTTCGGCAGAAAGCGCCTATACGTCGTTTTATCATCATCCCAACGTGCGCTATGTCGGAGAAAATACCGCCGGAATGCAGCAATATACGCAGGGGAGCTTTGCGATGCCGTGCGGCTATCTGATGCGGGTCGGGGTTACGAAACTGACCTATTGGGACAAAGAAGGGGAAAATATTGAAGTCAAGGGGCATAAGCCGGACGTTGACTGCCGAGGAAAAGACGCTTTTGAAGCGGTGTTGCAGATGCCGCGCGACGAAGGGCGGATTTTGGGATTCAGGGAGAAAAACGAACCGGTGAAGGGGCGGGAAGTTTTTGCCGCGTATGACCCGAAAGCGGCGGCAGATCCGCGAAAGGCGTATTACGCCAAATATCTGGAGCCGGCTTTGACCCGGATTGAGGAAGAAAATAAAATTGAGCGCAACAAGGTTTTGGCTGAAGCTGTGGACAGAAAGCTCAGGGCAAAAGGTATCGACGGAACAGAGGGAAAAAAGGGCGGGGAAACGGAGGCACCGGCGGAAAAGCACGGCAGAAGAACGGAGGCAGCGGTGGAAAAGCGCGGCAGCGAAACGGCGGGAATTTCTTTCAGGCGACAAGAAACAGCAGCAAAAGCAGGAAAACAAGGACGAGAATGACCGAAGGGCGCAGGCGGACGCGTCCGGTGTTCAGCACTTCGGCAAACATCGGCGACAGCAACAGCATGGCGATGACATAACCGGGATTTTCGGCCAGGCGCAAGGCGAGGGTTTTGGCCGCAATCAGCACCGTACTGAAGGCAATGAGCCATGTGCCCTGCCAGTGCGGCAGCGGGGCGAGCAGCAGTGCCAGTTTGGAGGGAGCCGCAGAGGTGTTCTCCGGCAAAACGGGAGTCTGGTGCGGGCGGCCGGGCGGCGGGGATGACGGTGGTTGCTGCAGAGGGGGTGTTTTCTGGCGGACGAACATCACGGCATTGTAAACGCCGCTGACAAAGCAGGCGACCGTAAGGTAATAGACGACACCGGCATAAGCGGTGCCGCCGTTGAGGGCAATATACCGCGTGGCAATGCTCATCAATGCGAGGGCGAAGACGGCGGGGTAGAGGTATTCTTCGGCGGCGCGGCTGACCCGGACTTTCATCATCTGCCAGTAACTGACGGAAAATCCGCTTAGAATGAGCATCAGCGTAATGAGGCGGGACGGCGTGCGCATCAGAGCGGCAAGCTCGGAAAAATCTATTCCCCACCAGAGGAAAACGGTAATAAGGACGCAGGTGGCCATAAAACCGGAACTGGCGTGGCTGCCGTATTTTCCCGAGGCAAAAAACAGGTGGCTGTCATAAATGCCAATCATCAGCCCCTGAATAATAAGAATGAGGTAATATGATGCCGACGTAACGGGAGGTACGGTGAACAGCAACGGCGCAACCAGCAGGCTGATGCCGAAGCCGCGCCAGATGCCAAGAACGTAACCGTTGAAATTGCGCGTTTCGTTGTACGTCGTGTAGACGGCGTTGGTAACGGCGTAAAGCAGGCTCAGCAGTATCCATGTCATAACGAGTGCCTTTCGGAATGGGGTTACGGCATAGAGATAAACGCCGGCGGCGGAAATTTAAAGAGAGGAGAAGAATACGGGCGATGTAATGAGAACGGCGCCGGAAAAGGGGCAGTACAATGGCGGCAGTGTGATAGTGCAGTGCTTGACAAGAGGCGGACATTGTGGTATAATTTTCCATATTTTGCAATAATAACGGGACATAACGGGACGAATTTGGGGCGGCAGTGCCAGCAAGAGGAGGGAAAATGAGCAGCAAGACAGAAGAAGCAGGCGATGAGGCAAAAATCTCCGACGGACAGGCAGAGCGGGCGCTGGAAAAGGTAAAGATTTATACGGACGACGGGAAGACTGTTTCGCCGATAGTCCGGTCAGAAGTTTATGACGGGCTGTTTTCACTGCGGGAATGGCTTGAGGATCGGAAGAAGAGCGGCAAAATAATCGATAACGGGCAGGATTACGCTCAGGCGATACAAAATATTGACGGCATACAGGTTTTTGTGACGGAAAAGGGCACATCAAGGTATATTGAGGCTTTGGAAAAGGGGGAACTGCATTTTCGCGACAGCATTATCCGCACTTACGGCAGCAAGGAAAACGCCCTGAAAGCCCTGAAAGCGGCGATGGCGGCCAGAGGGGAGAGCGACGGCAACATCGGGTTTAATGCGCGGGCCGTTGTAAAAGAACCGACCGTTTTTATCAACATCGCCAATTATAAGAAAAATAAGGGACATATTGAGCTGCGCCCGTTATCCAGTCTGGTTTTGCACGAAGCAGCGCATGCGGCGGATTTGAGGTTCAGCGAGAATATGGTATCCGTCATCGGCAATAAAGAAGTCAATCCCGGGGTCGAATATGATGCTTATAAGGATTCCGGCATGGAAATTTATGCGCGGCTGATGCAGATGCGCAAAGATCTGGCGCTTGATGCCGATAAGGTTTTTACGCTTGAAGACGTGGCGGCGATGAGGCGGAAATGCATGGAAAAGAGAGCTGCGTATGAAAAACAGCAGAAGGAGAAAGACAACGCGGCGAAGGTTCTGCCGGACGGGGCGGATGCTATGCCCGGCGGTGCGGCAGTTCTGTCTGAAAAGGCGGGTGCTATGCCTGAACAGATGAAATCAAGACAGGATATTGGTGAAATTTATGACGGGCTGGCGCCGCAGGATATTGATACGATGATTTTTGAGCGCTATTCCGATGAACAGATTATGCATCTTCTGAACGACGTGTCCGATTTGGACAAGCCCGGAAACGAAGCCGTGAAAGGTATGAGCCGTGATGCTTTGTTTGACGGTATGAAAAAGGATTTTGCCATGGCTGCGGCGGGCGAAAGGGTAAAAACGCATATTGCGCGCGAGAAAGGGGCTGTCGGAAATGCGGGCGGTACTGCTGTCCGGCAGGATACGAAACAAGTTGCGGCGGAACCCGAGGAAAAGGGAACGGAAAAAGCCGCTTTTGATGCGGCGATATGGCGCGGGCGAAACGAAAAATATTATTCCTGACGCGCAGCAGTGCGTTGCAGCGCAAGGCAGAATTGCAATGCGTCGGCCGGTACAAGGAAAACCCGGTGTTAATGTGAGGAAATTCCGGTGTTATGCCGGCGCAGGGAATACAATGTGTTGAACCGGTACAAGGAGAAGCCCGCGTTAAGTCGGTACAGGGAATACAGTGTGTTGCATCGGTGCAAGGAGTATATCGTGTTAAGCAGGCACGGGAGAGGAAGTGTCAGGCGCAGGGAGCGCAATGTATCAGGCGCGGCGTGGGGACTTCTTTTTAAAACTGCCGTCGGCTTTTTTCTTGAAGCTGTAAGGTTCATAATTTGTCTGTTTATGGTCTTTACGGCTGAATTTTCCTTTTGAGCGGCTGTTTTCTCCTTTGGCACGGCTGTCTTTGCCTTTGCGGCGGGCGTTTTTGTCCGCAGGGTGCGGGGCGGCAGACAGTGCCGGAGTTTTGCTGAAACGAGATTTTTTGACGATTACTTCGACGCCGTTTTCAATAAAAGTTTCGTCATGCTCTAAGGTGTGCGGTGCAGGTTTTCCGGCTGCTGCAATCTTTGGTCCGCCGTGGCTGGCGACGGCAGACGGACATGAGGCGGCGATAGTTTCCGCAGTAATTTTTTTACGGGAAAATTTTTCATCGGCTTTCAGAACCGTAGCAACGGACGGCGCGGCGGGCTTTTTCTTTTTCTTTTCGACCGAAAAGCCGAATTTGCCGATTTTGCGTCCCAACGTGTAATAAAATCCGTGGGCGTAGGCGATAAGTCCGGCCTTTTCCAAATCCAGCGCGCCGGACTCGTCGATATATTTGTCATCGACATTGACGGCGACGACTTCGGCCAGAAACATATCGTGCGTGCCGAACGGGCGGACTTCCAGCACCTTGCATTCCAGCGAGACCGGGCATTCGGCAACCTGCGGCGCTTTGACTTTTGTGCAGGGTTCCGGGGTTAAGCCGGTCAGGGCAAACTTGTCGCCGTCGCGGCCGGATTTGACGCCGACGGTGTCAACGGCTTCAGCCTGGCGCCAGGTCGGCAGGTTGATGACAAACTCTTTGTTTTGGCTGACGAGTTCGTGCGTGTAGCGGCTCGGACGCAGAGAAACATAGGTGATGACCGGGTCGGAACAAATAATGCCGGTCCAGGCGGCAGTCATGACGTTGGGATGTGCCATGTCGCCGGAGGTTATCAATGCCGGCGGCAAGGGGGCGAGCATGGTTCCGGGTTTCCAAGTCTGTTTAGTCATCTGTATGGTCCTTTGGCTGGTGTTATGGTTAATTTGTGCGGAGTATAGCAGGAAGTTTGCAAATGTAAAGGGGAAAATGAGCAAAAAAGGGGCGGGAGATGGGAATGAATAGGTATGGGGAGAAGGTGCGAGCGGAGTGGAGGAAAACGGGAAGGCGGGGGAATGTTGAGGGTGCGAACGGAGTGGAGGAGAACGGGCAGGGGGGAATGTTGAGGGTTAGAGCGGGAGCAAATGGAACCGGGATGGTCTGGGCAGGGTGGAGAAAAGAGACGGCGTGAGAGGGGCGCGGAAATGCGGGACAGAAATATGAAAGGGGGCAGCAGGCAAAAGAAAACACCTGTCCGTGTTATGCGGGCAGGCGTTTCGGGGGGCGGGCGGTTGAGCGCCGCGGGACTTATTTCTGCTCCAGATTGCGCAGGAAGCGGTTTATCAGCCGGACGCCGAAACCGCTGGCTCCCTTCGGATAGAGGGGACGGGGCTTGCCGAACATATCCATGCCGGCGATGTCCAGATGCGCCCACGGGGTTTTGCCGGGCAGAAATTCCTCGAGGAAGCAGGCGGCGGTAATCGAACCGGCAGCGCGCCCGTCGGAAATGTTTTTGACATCGGCCATATCCGATTTAATCAGTTTGCGGTAAGCGTCGGTCAGCGGAAAGCGCCACAACTCTTCGCCCGACTGTTCGCCGGAAATGGACAGCAATTCGGACAGGACGTCGTCGTTGCTGAACAGACCGACCATCTCGTTGCCCAGCGCTACGACAATCGCGCCGGTCAGCGTGGCGAGGTCGACGATGCGTTCCGGCTTATATTCCTTTTCAACATAAGTCAGGCAGTCGCCCAAGACCAGGCGCCCCTCGGCGTCCGTGTTGAGGATTTCCACGGTCTTGCCGGAAAGCGAAGTTACGATGTCGCCGGGGCGGGTGGCGGAACCGGAGGGCATATTTTCGACCAAACCGACGATGCCGACGACATTCAGGTTCAGTTTCTGCTGTGCGGCGGCCTTGAGCGAGGCGACGACGACTGCGGAACCGGCCATATCCTGTTTCATATCCCACATGCCGGCGGCCGGTTTTAAGGAGATACCGCCGGAATCAAAGGTTACGCCTTTGCCGACGAGGGCGATGTCACAGCCTTTTTTCTTTTTGTTGCCGCAGTATTCAAGTATGGCAACATACGGGTCATTACAGGAACCCTGCGCGACGGACAGCAGCATATTGAAGCCTTTTTTCTTCAGTTCGGCCTTGTCCATCAGGGTTACTTTGAGGCCGAGGTGTTCCAGCCGTTTGATGTCTTTGGCGTAAACTTCGGGCGTCAGCTCGTTGGACGGTTCGTTAGTGAGGTCGCGCGCATAGCGGACGGCATTGGCCAGAGCGGCACAGCGTTCGTAACCTTTCTTATCCAGTTTGTCTCTGGCAACAAAGTTGACGGTTTCGAGCTTCGGGTATTCGTGCGGCTTTTTGGTGGTGCGGTATTTGTCAAAGCTGTATGATTCCAGCTCAATTCCCAAGCCGAGATTCGCGGCAACCGCGGCGGCGTCAAAATCCGTCTTAGGCAGGCGGCGCGCGAAAACGGCGGCGGAGCCGAAATTGCGCAGGCGGCCGTAAAGTTTTCCGCCGAGAACCTGCAATCCGGCCTCGCCGACGGTGTTGGACGGGCGGAGCAGGACGACGGTTTCTTTTACGGTGTCAAGAACCAGAATTTCCTTTTTGTCGCCGGCAGCATCCTCGCGTTCGACAAGGGCTTTGAGCTGATTAAAAAGGGCGCGGCTGACAATACCGCCGGCAACGCCGTAATTCAGGGCTTCCTCTTTGGTCGCAATAAGCACTTTGACGGCGGCGTCCGCAGGGGATTGGTTAAAAGTTATTTCGGTCATTGGTTTCTCCTTATGGTTTTATCTTTGCCATTTTGCGGCGACAGTGATGAAGAAAAGGTTAAAGTTTTGGTGTTGACAATGTTTTTTATGGTGTTAATGTCGGGGAAAAAGGAAAATAGGGCCGGCGATTTTTAACAGAGGCAAGCAGAGGCAGATTACAGAGGCAAATTACAGAGGCAGATTATGGGCGGAATTTTTGAAGCAGATGCAGACAATATAAGCAAAGCGGCAGAACTTATCAAGAGCGGGAAACTGGTGGCTTTTCCGACAGAAACAGTGTATGGCCTTGGGGCGAGCGTTTACGACGCCAAAGCCGTGGCGGGGATTTTTGCCGCCAAGGGGCGGCCGGCGTTCAATCCGCTGATTTCGCATATTGCCGAGCCGGACGAACTGGCCGGTTATGCTGCGGCTGATGAGCGGGCGTTGTTTCTGGCGCGGAAGTTCTGGCCGGGACCGCTGACGTTTGTCTTGCCGCGCAAGGACGAGAACCCGGCGCTGGATTTGGTCTGCGCGGGATTGAAGACGATTACGGTGCGCTGCCCGCGACATCCGGCGGCGTTGGAACTTATCCGTAAAAGCGGGGTGCCGATTGCCGCGCCGTCCGCCAACCGCTCGCAGACGATTTCGCCGACGACGGCACAGGCGGTTTATGAGAGCCTCGGCGACAGGGTAGATATGATTTTGGACGGAGGTTCCTGCACAGTCGGTGTTGAATCGACCATTTTGGACTTGACGACGCGGCAGGCAGTGCTGTTGCGCGCCGGGGGCATTACCAGGGAAGAACTGGAAGAGGCTCTGGGCGAAACAGTACAGATTTCCGACGGCAATCCGAACAAACCGACGTCTCCCGGACAGCTGTTGAAACATTATGCGCCGGCAAAGAAATTCCGCATTAACGCTTTGGCACGCGAAGAAGGCGAGCTGTTTATCGGTTTCGGCAAGGGCTATGAGTGGGCGGAAATGAACCTCAGCCCCAGCGGCGACTTGCGCGAGGCAGCGGCAAACCTGTTTGCTTATATGCGGGCGGCGGACAAAGATATGCGTTTTGCCAGAATGGCGATGGCGCCGATACCGTTTGAGGGGTTGGGGCTGGCGATAAACGACAGGATTAAGCGCGCGGCACGCTAGAGTTTGGTACAAGGGGCAGAGCGCAAGGCGATAAAAGAGGTATGGCAGAGGGCTGCGCAGGGAAGGTTAGAACACGCATTATGGGACATGAGGTGCGGCATGAGCGGCGCAGCTGGAGGGATGATGCTAATGCAGGGCGCGAAAAAAAACAGACAAAGTTAATCTTTTAGTTAAAAATTGCTTTTTATATCCTTGATTTTATCTTCTATTTTAGCTTTGCCTTTTTCTTTTATATCATTAAATTCCTGAACGATGGAACCGCGGTATTCCATGGCCCATGCGACCATTGAATCAATCACGGGCTTGAGATTATAGCCGAGGCTGGTCAGGGTGTAATCGACGCGCGGCGGTATCTGCGCATAAACATGGCGGACGAGGATGCCGTTTTCTTCAAGCATACGCAGGTTGGACGTCAGTACTTTCTGCGTGATGCTGCCCAGTTCCTTTTTCAGTTCGCCAAAACGTTTGGTGCCGTCCATCAGGCTTTCGATAATCTGCACTTTCCAGCGGTCGCCCAACATCTTTATCGTCGTTTCGGCAAGATTTAGAGAAACTTTTTCCATTGGTTTTATGCTCCTTTGTTGCGTTTGGCTTTGCTTCCCGGCTTTTGGCGCAAAAGTTCGGCATCAGGTTGGGCGCCAAGCATTTCCGGAAGCCTGCTGCGGGATAATTTAGGCGTTAAAACCGGAGTTGACAAGGGAAAAATCGGAATAATGCAATGTTTTTTGGGGAGAATGAGCTTTTGGGAGAAGAAACGGCGGGGAGGTTCGGCTGCCGGAGAGAACAGGGATAAAAGATGCAGGATAAGACAGCGGTGAGGGGCGGGACAAGGCAGCGATGAGGGGGCTGGAGAAGGCAGCGGTGAGGGGCGGGACAAGGCAGGGATAAGAAGCAGAAGAAAACAAGGGGAGCAATAGGTGGGGAACGTGCCGGCAGTGAGAAAAAGAAATGTTACGATTCTGTTACAATATGGGGATAATGACGTTTTTTGTTGATTTTTTGGAAAAAATAGTGTATACTGCCACTATATATGTATATATGGGTGGAGCTTATTTATGTATTTATTGATGCTGCTTGCGACGTTTATGGCGTCGATATACGGATACAATCTGTCAGCGCGTCCCGATTATGACCGGGATATTGCGAAGAAAAAAGCTGCGTCCATCATTTTCAAATTCGGTTATCAGTTTAAGGCGGTACGCATGGTTATCGTCGACATCATCAACGGCAATTTCAAGGCAGCGGACGGGGCTGACATCCCGTGGATTTTGCCGGGAGATATGTTTTATGCGAGATTTGATGCGAGCGGGGTTGACGATAACGAAGACATCCATACTTTTGTCAACCAGCAGGGGTCGGAGCATCTGGTTTACCTCAGGGCGAAAAACAAACAAGGCCAGGACAATATCGGCGCCAAAGACTATCTGATGGCCGGGCGGCGGGTATATGACGGTTCGGAAATGGGATTTAAAATCCTGTGTCTGGACAAGCCCATGAACGAGAACGGGAGCAAAAACTGCATATCGACAACAGATGCGGACGGCAACATTACCAAATCGTGCTGCCATGTTTTGCAGGACGGCGGGCGCTACATGGTGGCGTACAAAAAACTTGACGCCCGGTGGATTAACCGGATTTCAGGCGAGGTTACGCTGGATTTTATCAAAGCGCTGGCACCGAAGGTGTATTATGACAATATCGGCGTTATCCGCTGGGGAAAGACGCCGGGCAAAAACGAAATGGCCTGGCAGTTTCGCGGCAAAATCAACTTTTTGCCGGTTTATGCCGATGATTTGGAGGAGTGGCAGGATAAAACGAACAATACGCAGTCTTATCCGGTAGAACGGCGGAACCGTGCCGAATGGACACTGCCGGTATGGATTTTTGGCAAAGATTTTTTTCAGTCGAAGGTTAACGGGAAAATGGAGACAATCTGCGATGAAAACCAGCCCTGCCTGTTTAAGATACAGAGCTTTTAGGGCGGAAAGGGTCGAGAGAAGCGTTTGAACGGAATGTTGTAACGGAGAGAAACGGGAAAGTGTCGAGGCGGAGAGATGAGCGGAGAGAAACGGGAAAATGCCGGGGCGGAGAGATGAGCGGGGAGAAACGAACGGAATGTTGAAGCAGAAAGGTGCGAGCGGAATGTCGGGGCGGAGAGATATATCAGAAGAAAAACGGCAGGGAATTTTTGATAAAGGAGGTTTAACAATGACTAAATTTTCAGATAAATCGGAGCAGCGCGGTACGCTTCTGGTTGAAGCGCTCGCAATGCTGGGTCTGATTGCAATGGTTACGCCGACCCTTTATAAAAAATCCGCGGAACGCCTGCAGGAAATTCAGGACATTAACGTCGCTTCGCAGGCGCGGACGATGAGCAACGTCATGGATGCCTATATCCGTCAGAACTTTTCCGGCCTGATGAGTTCGGCGGCGGAGGTTTCCAACAGTACGGTGGTTATCGAGTTTGACGACAACCAGTCCGGAGCATACCGCATCGGCTATTCAAGCTATCTGCCGTATGGCTACAAGCCGGACGAACTGCGCGGTTTTGACAAGCCGAAAGTTTATGTCCACCGTGATGACAGTACGCTGGTTTCGTACGTTTTGTATCCGAAAATTATCGATATCGGCAGCAAGCGCGCGGCGCGCATGGCCTCGCTGGTCGGCGCGAACGGCGGTATCATCACCGACGTCAAGGAAGCCAAAGGTACGGGCGGCGCGTGGTTCCTGGACAGCACGATGGTCGAGGATTTGGAATTTGACGATTCTTCCCTGACCGAAAATTCGCTGATTGTTACGTCCAACGAGCCGGTTTCGATGAGCTATGACGACAGCGCGAAATACCTGTACCGCGTACCGCCGAATCCGTCTGACGACGCGGGCGCCTATTTCCACAACACAATGGTAACCGACCTTTATATGGGCGGGCACGCGGCAACGGAAGACGGCGACTATGCGGCTTATGCCAACGACTATTATTCTATTTTTAACGTCAAGAAACTGACGATGAACACGGACTGCAACCGCGAGTTTATTTCCGGGGGTGTATCGTCCTCGCCGGAGAAGTTATGCGATCCGAACGTTGCCGACCTTTATATCGGCAAACCGTTCAGAAAGACGCTGGACATTGCGACGCATACGCCCCAAGTTGAGGCCAGCAACGGCGCGGCATGGATTTACGGCAACCTGGCGGCGCTGAGCGAGAACTTCCAGCTGTTCCGCGAAGAAGCGCTGTATGACGGCAATGCACGCGAGCGCTTCGGGTATGATGCGGATATGAACCGCAAAACCGACGGGTATGATGTTCTGCAGTTTGCCCGGATGAACAGCACCGGCACCGGCGACGAGGAAATCGTTGTCTTGCGGGCGGAGAACAAGGAAAATGCCGAACGCGTGGCAATGATGGACGAATTTGTGCAGGTTAAGCGCCGCAGCGACTCTTCAAACGTTACCGACTTCCTTATCGGAGAGTCTTCGGGAACCGGCGGTGAGGGCGCTTTGTTGCAGGCTTTCCGCGACGGAACGACCAACGAGGTGCACATTAACCAGAATTCGGCGTCTTCGATTACGGAAATCAACCGCCAGGGCGGCACGGTTTATATCAACGGCGGCTCTTCGGCGACAACCAACATGGTAACGCACATTAACGACATGGGCGGCAACCTGTACGCCGGGCACGACGGCGGCTGGCTGCAGGCGCAGGGCTTTGACAGCAGCGCGAGGGTTCACCTGCTGGCGAACGTCAACAGCGCCGGCGTGGACAACCGCGTGTTTACGATAGGGCATGACATCAGCGATACCGGCGGCGTCGGCGACGCTTACAACACCAACCATATGATGTACGGCGACAGGGACAAGGTTTCGCTGCGCGGCGGCGCGGTCCGCGTCTATTCCGACGAGGGATATACGGGAACCGAGGCCGGACCGGTGGCTTTTCAGCCGACGGACGTATCCGTTGCCAACGAATATAAAGACCTGGGCGGCAAGACGCTTGAACACCTGACGACGGTGGCGTCGCGTTATACCGATATTCTCGGCAGAACCTATATGGGCAACAAGAACATGGGCTCGACGGGAACCGACGACGGCAAATATACCCGCGAAAAATATACGCTGGGCGTTGCCGGGTCGGCATGGATTGACGAACTGCTGTGGGCTAGACAGGCTTGGCTGCAGCAGGCGGGCATGAAAGAACTGCACGCCGGGTTTAAGAACTTTGCGCAGTTTTCGAGCGCGCCGCAGACGGCATGGCTCAACGCGTATGACGATATGGTCATTATCCGCAACCCGACCAAGGGCGGAACCAATGATTCGCGCGGCGAAGTCAACGCCGGCAAGAACGACATGATGCTGCAGGCGGATTCGACGAAAATCGTTTTGAACGATACGGCGGGCGCGTGGGCCTGGTTTGAAGACGGCAGCGCGACGGTCGGCGCGGGAACGACGGACGGCACAATCAAGAACTACTTCTTTGCCGATATGGACGGCAACGGCGGTGCCGGTTCGGCGAACGTCATCGGTTCAACGCTGGCGAATATGTACACCATAGATTCCAAAGTTTCGAGCGTTGTGGACATTCAGCGCGAGGCAATGCGTTTCGGCGGGCACTGGTCTTCGTCGTATGCAAACCGGATTGATGCCAAAACGGGCACCTTTACGCTGAAAACCAAGGACGTCAGCTCCACCGACCAGGACGAGGGCGCACAGCTTTATGCCGATGCAGACAAAATCCGGACGAGATGGGTCGACTTTCAGGTAGAGGACGACTCCAGCATCGCGCGGTTTAAGGTGGCGCCGAACGAAGTGCCGGAAAGCAAGACGGCACAGGCCAACGTACAGGTCAACGGCTCGTTCCACGTTACCGGCAACGAAGTTATCCATATCGCTTCCAACTCGTCCAATGCGGTCGGAACGGACGACAACGACCATGCGATGTTTGAAATCGACCCTGAGTACATTCAGGTCTGGGCAAGGGACAGCGACGGCAACTACGCGGCGGGCGGCTCTTCGGCCGGCGGCTATTATGCGATGCTGAAAATCAACCCGAGCGACGTCAAAGGCGGTTCCAGCAATATTAACGATACGGAAGACGCGTCGATTTATATCCGCAAAGGGGCGATTGAACTGGAAGAAAGCTATGCCAACGGGACGCCGTCGACTTTTGGTGCGGACGAAGGTTTCGGCTATATCAAAGCCAACCGCTTTGTTTCCAACACCAACGAAACTGTGCCGGAAATCAGCGGCAAGACCGACCGCGGTACGCAGTATGACCAATATATGGTCAACCCGGCCTATACGTCGGTCATGCACGACATCAAGCTGACGACGCGCGGCGGCGCAAGATTGAGCGACGCTTTGCCGGACTTTGTGCTCAAGGGAATTTACAATGTGTCGAACGACTATGTCGAGGGTGTCGGCGGCGGCAAGACGACGCGCATCAAGTGGAGCGCGGGCGATTCATGGAAAGGGCCGACGGAAAATTCCGACGTAGCATGGGCTTCGCCGTACCTCGGCAAAATTCCGTATGCATTGTGCCCTCCGGGATACAGAAACATGGCAACGGTTGTGCCGACGTCGTTTAACATGGGGCAGGCCGGCGAAATCATTCAGGCGAGCAAGGTTTCGGGCATGCCGAACGCCAGTGCCGTCAACGATCAGTGGTTTGTTAACCAGGCGACCCGGCAGGCCAAGATTTTGGAAACTGCCAGAGGGTGGGGAACGACCAATATGAATGACGCCATTATCTATCCGGGCATGGAGGCGGTCAGCAGCCTGATTTACAACGGCATTTATCAGGACGGCAATACGCACAGCTCGTTCCTGGCGCAGACGATGACCCGAACCGAGGGGTGGTATCTGGGATTGAAGGCGGAATATACGGATTCCGCGGCAACGCAGACGAAGTCTGACCTGGTTGCCAATGTCGGGGATCAGAACGTCGGAACCTATACCTATACCACAGACGGAACTGACCAGTATGCCGTGGCTCAGCCGCTGTATTTCCAGCAGAATACATGGCTGAAAACTGCACTGGAGCCGTTTGACGAAGGCTGGCATGCGCGTATGGGCTTTATTTACGATACCGATTATTATAAGAACCTCGGAAGCGGCGGCGGTAATGAAGGCATTTTTTCGAACAACAACGAAGAAGGGTATAACGACAGCAGCAATACAAACCCGACTTTCCAGGGTGGAAACTTTGTCTGGAACCTGTTTCCGGTGCCGACCAATACGCTGGAAGGGCATGCGACGGTATATTGCTACTTTGACCGTTCCGCCTTTAACAAAGGCGACTGGGTAAATAAAGTCGACCAGATTGACCAGCTTGACGATTACCGCGATATCGAGAGCAAAACAACGCCTGAGAATCAGGATTATATCAACAGGCTGAACGATCCGTCGCTGAGGTACAGCGACCCGTGGTAAGCGGCTGCGGCGGCGTGCCGCGTGCCATTTGAACCGGAAGTTGCTGATTGCGTGAGGCAATGACGGTCATCGCAGCGAGGGTCAGCTGTTTTTGAAAAGCAGAAGGGAAGGGCGTTCGGGAAACCGGCGCCCTTTTGGCGTGGGCGGAGAACCTCCCTTGTGCACGGGCAGGGAATGGCGGAGAGCAGAATATCAGGGGAGGGCGGCGAAAGGCATGCCGGAGCCGGAACGCAACGGGCGTTCCCGAGGCGGAAAGGGGCGGTACGGGGCTATGAGGCCGGCGGGCCGGGCACTGGTACGGGTACACTAAACGGGCGGTTTCGTATACTTCCGGCGAGGTCGTTTCCGCGGGCGGCGGCGCTTATATATAAAGCGTAAATCTTGTTTATAAGTTGCGGAATGGCTTTGCTAACGGGATTTTTCCCTTTTATGCTTGGGGGCATAATGTAGTAACTTTTATGTATAGAGGATGTAGAGAAATGGATATCTGCAACAGTATCAGCGAACTGGCGTATTTATCCGGCATTGAGCTTACGGCAACGCTGGATACGAAAGTCGGTCTGCTCAAGGCTATGGATATTCTCGACGAAAATTTTGATTGTCATACGGCGGACGCCGGACAGCAGGAAAAAAACTTCCGGCTGGTTGAGAAGATTATAGAAGAAAAAAAGAACGCCAATTTTATCAACATTGTGCACCATGTGCCGATTTTGCTGCAAAACGAACCGCCGGCGGTAGAGGTTTCGCTGCCGGACGGCGCGACGATGCTGAAATGGAATTTTTACGAAGACGAAGACCCGAAGAAATATTACCGCGGCGAAGTCGTTATTGAAGACTCGGACAAGTTTTACAGCGGGGAAGTCAACATCAGCGATTTGGAGCGGCTGGGGCAGAACGAAGGCCCCAACGAACGCGAAATCAACGGGACGACATACCGCAAGTACCGCTTTAAGTTTCCGTTTGACGTCAGGCTCGGCTATCATAATGTCGAGTTTTCGTATATTGACAAGAACGGCGTGGAAGTCGTGCAGAAGACAAGGCTGATTTCGGCGCCGCAAAAATGCTACGACGGGCTGGGCATTACCGAAGGAAAGAAAACCTGGGGCGTGCCGACGCAGCTGTACGAACAGGTCAGCGAGAACAACCTCGGTATCGGCAACTTCAGCGATTTGGCGCATCTGGGGTATATTCTCGGCAAAAACGGCGCCGGGGTGATGGGTGTCAACCCGCTGCACGCCACCCGCGACGACCAGCCGGAAAACGCTTCGCCGTACGGGCCGGACAGCCGCATGTTTTTCAACTATATTTATGTTGACGTTACGGCCGTTGACGAGTTCAAAAACAGCAAGCGCATCAGGGATTATTACAACAGCCCGGAATTTCAGGAAAAGCTGAAAATCAACCGCCGCCGCACCTATGTCGACTATACGACGACGCAGGCGCTGGTGGACGACATCCTGCACCGGTGCTTTGAGGAATTCAAATATTCGCCGGAAAGCGAAGAGGCACGCAACCGCTTTAATGTTTACTGCGACGACAAAGGGCAGGATTTGGAAATGTTTGCGACGTTCCGCGCGCTTTCCAAATATTTTGCGGGGCAGAATCCGGCACCGGCGCTCTGGAAAGACTGGCCCGAGGCTTATAAAAACCCGCATTCGCCGGAAGTGGAGGCTTTTAAGCGCCAGCACCGCAGCGAAATCGACTACTTCAAATACACGCAGTGGCTGTGCGAAAACCAGTTGCAGCAGGTTAAGGAAAACTGCCTGAACTCGGGCATGAAAATCGGCCTGTATATGGATATGGCTGTCGGCGCGTCGTGCAAAGGGTTTGAAGCGTGGTATTATTCCGACCTTTACCTTAAAGGGACGGCTGGGGCGAAGCCCGACATACTTTCGGCCAGCGGGCAGAAGTGGGGGCTTTTGGGCTTTAACCCGGTCAAACTGCAAGAGCAGGGGTACGAGCCTTACCGCAGAATTCTGGAAGCCAATATGCGCTATGCCGGGTGCCTCAGAATTGACCACGTTTTGCAGCTGCACCGGCTGTTTATGTTCCCGGACAACGGCGCGGAAGGCAATTATGTTTATTACAACGTCAAGGAACTGATGGCGATTGTGGCGCTTGAAAGCCACCGCAACAAAACGATGGTTATCGGCGAAGACCTGGGCGACATGACGGACGACCTGCGCCGCAATATGGAAAACTTCGGCATTTTGTCGTACCGGGTGCTGCCGTTTGAGCGCAAGAGCGATATGTACAGGTCAATGCGGCATCCGGGCGAATATCCGCAGATGTCGGTCTGTGCGCCGTCAACGCACGATACGCCGACTCTGGTCAGCCAGTGGAATGTGCAGCACGTCTGGCAGCAAAAGCTGCTTGGCGTTTTGAATGACAAGCAGGCTGACGATGCATTTGAACAATATGCATCGCAGCGCGAAGGCATGAACTGGATTTTGGGGCATTACGGAATCTGGGACGAAGTGGGCGGTTCGTATGTCGCCGACCCGAGAGGAGATCCTAATACAGTGCCGGCGGAATACATTCCGGCTGTAACGACGTTTTTGGCCAGAAGCAATTCGGCGATTATGCTGATGCCGTTTTCCGACATTTACGGTTTGGGGGAGATGGGCAATGTGCCCGGCATGCCGGAAATGGAATGGTCGGTCGAAAAGCCGATACTGGAAATCCGCGGCGATAAATCTTATCCGAACTGGCGCAAGAAAATGCACATTCCGGTCGAGCATGTCGAAGACGTGGAAATGTTCAAGCGGGTTGCGGGTATCCTCAACCGGTATCGCCCCGACGGTAACGACGGCCGCGGACGCTATTACCAGTTTGAGCGCATGGGCAACAACAATGCGTCGACGATTGATTTTGAAAAATACAAGCGGCTGCACGACATTATCAAGCATCGCGACGAATACCGGCTGGAACAGATTTTGGAACACCGCTACAGCGATACCTACAAGCTGCGCCTTGACCATCGCCGGGTTGAAACCCAGACGCGTTATGACGAGGCAGTGCGGGCATGGAACGAACGCGATACGACGAACGATGCCTTGTTTGACAACGGCGCGATGCCGGGCGGCCTGCCGCTTGACGGACAGGCGGCGCCGGATTTGCTGCAACAGGCCGGGGAAGAACAGGCAAGAATGCCTGAAAACGGCGGACAAACGCAGGAAGCCTCACTGATTATGCTTGACAAATACAAAAAACATCAGGGGCGTTAGGAGGATTTGGCCGGTTCCGGCAGTAATGAACCCGAGCGATTAAAATACGGCAGTTTAACCATATTTTAAATCTTTAGGTTTAGAAAATATTTTTAGGTATGTATATTTGAATGTTATTTGAATAAGGCAGGCTGACTCTATGGAAAAAAAGCAACAAGTACGGGCGATTTTTCAGGTAGGGGCGTGGCTTGCCTTTATTATGCTGGGATATCTTGGCATCAGAAGCTATAAGCTTTCGGTCGAAAAGCTCAAGACAAACAAGTGCATTGAAGAGATTGAAACGCTGTCGCGCGGCATCCAGTTTTATTTTCAGGGACAGCGCGATTACGGCGAGTTCAATTATAAACAGGCGGTGTCTTTCAAGCTTATCCCGAAGGATATGTTCAAAGAGGGCTTTACGGAAGCGACCAATGCGTACATGGGCGGGGTGGACTTCTTTTATTCGTCCCTGACTCCCGGAGACAAAAACAAGGCTTTTGAAATTTCTTTTCAGGGGCTGAGCCGGTATGCGTGTGTTGAACTGGTACGGATGAACTGGGGCAGCTCGGATATGAGCAACCTGATTGCCGTGGCAGGGTATGCGGCACCGACGCCGTCCGGCGTTTTGGATGAGATTTATCCAGATACGCAGCAGAAAGACATCAAATCACGCAATATCTTTATGGCCAATGAAGCGCCTTATGTCAGTCTGGACAAGCTGGAAAGCGTCTGCGGCTGCGACGGCGACAACTGTTCGGTCGTATGGAAATTCCGGTAAGCGAAGGAACGGACGAAGGCGTCCGGGGCGGACGATGAGGCGGCAGTGCTGAAGCCGTCCCGAGAAACCGATGGTAAACGGAGCGCATTTTTTACTTGCAAAATTCTGAGGCTATGCTATAAAAGTCCGCAGTTTGGCGCGGCTTGCCAGAGGGTTCGACAGAGTGCGCAGTTTGGCGCGGCTTGACGAGGTTTTCTGGCTGGGCGGCGCAGTTTGGCGATAAAATTAAATTTTCAAACAGGGATGATTATGACAGAAGAAATCAGTGAACAGAGACAGAGCCGCCTGAACAAGCTGGCGAAACTTGAAGAAATGGGCTACAATCCGTATCCTTACCGGTTTAAGCCGGACAGCTTTGCCAAACCGCTGCAGGAAAAATACAAGGAACTGCCTGCCGGAGAGAATACCGAAGACCGGGTAACGGTTGCGGGCAGGGCAATGGCGGTCAGAAACGACGGTATGTTTATTGACCTGAAAGACAAGAGCGGCAATATTCAGATTTTCTGCCATAAGTCGCATTTGCCTGAAGATAACCTGAAGCTCTTGAAATGTCTTGACATCGGCGACATCATCGGCGTTACCGGGTTTATCCGCCGGACGCCCCGGGGCGAACTTTCGGTGGCGGCGGAGAAGTTTGACATTATTGCCAAGTCGCTGGAGCCGCTGCCGGAGAAATTCCACGGGCTGACGGATGTGGAAACCCGCTATCGCAAACGCTATGTCGATTTGATTATCAACGACGAGGCTAAGGAAATCCTGCTGACGCGGTGCCGTATTGTTTCCGCGGTGCGTGAGTTCTTTAACGGCGAGGAATTTCTGGAAGTGGAAACGCCGACATTCCATCCGATTATGGGCGGGGCGAATGCCAAACCGTTCATCACGCATTACAACGCGCTTGATAACGACTTTTATCTGCGCGTGGCGACCGAGCTGTATCTGAAAAAACTGGTGGTCGGCGGTATTGACCGGGTGTTTGAAATCGGCAAAAACTACCGCAACGAGGGAATTGACAAAAACCATGTGCCGGAATTTACGGGGCTGGAGGCGTATATGGCGTATGGCGACTATAACGATATGGCCGATTTGATTTACCGGTTGGTGCGATTTGTCGTCAATAAGGTGTTCGGTACCGACAAGCTGGTGCTGGAAGGGCACGAAATTGATTTTTCAAAGCCGTTTCCGAAAGTTTCCATCATTGACCTTATCAAGCGCGAAACCGGAGCGGATTTCCTGAGCGTCGAAACAGTCGAAGATGCGCGGGCGCTGGCAAAATCGGTCGGAGTTGATGCTGACCATTGTTCAAACTGGGGCAAGGTTGTGCAGGAAGTATTTGACGAAAAGGTCGAGCATACGCTGATTGAGCCGATTCACGTTTCCGACATGCCGAAAGATATTTCGCCGCTGGCCAAGACTCACCGCGACAATCCGCGGCTGGTGGAGCATTTTGATACCTATCTGCTCGGTATGGAACTCGGCTGCGCGTATTCCGAACTTTCCAACCCGCTGGAACAGCTGGAACGCTTTAAGGCACAAATGGCGGAGCGCGAGAACGGCGACGACGAAGCGCAGATGCTTGACGAGAGCTTTATTGACGCGCTGTCATACGGTTTTGTGCCGACGACAGGCATGGGCATGGGCATGGACCGGCTGGCAAAACTGCTGACCGGGGCGGCGACGCTGCGCGACGTTATCCTGTTTCCGACGCTGAAGAAAGCAAAATAAAACAAGGGCAAAGAACCAATGAATTCCGAAGCGAAGGAAACACGAAGAGAGGAATTCAGACCAAGTGAATCCGAGTAAAGGGAGCATATCAGGTATTTGATGCCTGTATGCCCCAAAAAAAGGCCGGCAGTTTTGTACTGTCGGTCTTTTTGTCATCTGAAATCCGCGTTTTGGGCGTGTGGGTTACTTTTTGTATTATGCCGATAGAGGCTAAAATAAAATGCTTTCATCGTCGGCATCGTCGCTGTACCCATTTTCCAATGCCGTGTAAATACATATAACGGTCGGCATTATCAGCGAATACAGAAATATGTTTCCGGCGGTTGCTTCAATGCCTGGGATTATGGCAGCGACCAGAGCGAAAATAATCAGGCTGGCCACATATAAGACGATGAATTCAATTAAAAATTTTTTCATTTTTTGTTGTTTTAATAATAAGATACAATTTAATAATCACTGTCGGCGTTTCAGGCAGATACGCCGACGGTTAAGCATTACCGCCGGCGTAAGGGGAGAAAAATCCCCGGTTGAGTTTCTGCCCAACAGATTATTCGTTGCAGGCGGCGCATTCCTAAGCGTCCATAGCCTCCCTTTCTTCAGAGGTAACGAGTTTCTGGCGGAGCAGGAGGTCGGCCATGTTTCGGATTTCCCAGGTCAGCGCATCTTTCATCCGGCAACGGTTTTTCTTGACCTCGTGCAGGAGGTTGGCCAGCTGGCAGACGGATTTCAGGTTTTTGACCGGGACGCTGAATTCCCTGCCGCAGAAACGGACGGTTTTGTTCATCAGTTTCAGGCGGTAGTGGCGGCGCAGGAAAGCGTCGGCCTCGCGGATTTCGGGCGTGATTTCAATCAGGCCGTCAATCGGCTTTTGGAAAGTTCCGGCGTAGCGTTCGCAGCGTTCAAGTGTTCCCGCGACTTCATGAAACATCATTTCCATTTGGGCGAGGCCTTTGCCGTTCATCAGTTTGGCCGCTTCATCAAGCTTTTCTTCAATAACGAAGTAGCGCGAGATTATCTCCGGAGCCTGCTGGGCAACGGTGCGCTCGGTGCGCAGCGACTGGCGCTTGGTTATGCACCAAATCGCGGTTTGCCCGGCGGGGATAATCTTTTTTACCGCCTGAACGTTGGCTCCGGTGTTGGTGCCGAGAGGCGCCAGCCCGATGCTTTGAGGCGAAACCCCGAGGCGAATGCAGACGTCGCGCAGCAGTTCTGCTTCGCTTTTGTCATGCGTATGCCGGCTCAAAAGGCCTTTGCCGCCGACGCAGAGCACCGCGGGGCGGTAACCGTATTCGGCACGGATTTTGTGGTACATCCAGGAAGCCCAGAGGGCTGAGGTCGGGTCGTCGTCAATGGCAATGACAAAATCGGCGCGAACCGGTTTGTTTGCCTTGACAAAACAGTTACTTTTGACGGCCAGAGCATTGTAAATGACTTCTGCGGCCCGGTGCGAGCGTGCAAACATTTTTTCGTTCATAATTGTTTTTGTTTTATAGTAAGACATAATTTTTATATAAGCGGAAAACAATATAACGTGTTTTTGTCTATATGTCAATACAAAATTCGGGATGCGGCGGCAGACAGGCGGAGCTGAGTGCGAGCCGGACAGACGGCGGTCAGCGGGACACGGGGCGATATGCGGGCAGGGCAAGCGAGAACAGAACGGCAGGAGGGTAACGGGACACGGGGCTGAAAGCGAGCAGGGCAAACGAGAGCAGAACGGCAGGAGGGCAGCAGAATACGGGGCCGAAAGCGGGTGGGCGGCAGGGGAAACAGGAGAAGCGGGCGGCAATGTCTGGGGTTAAGTTATTTTTTTGCTTGTCTGGCAGGGATTGTTTTGCTTTAATTTCAAGACAGCAGTTCAGGCTTTTTAGGAGGTATCATGCAAAAGCTGTGGGTTCTTTTGTTGCTGGCTGCCGGATTTGCCGGGGGATATTCCTACCGCAATGTCGGGGAGCCGTATAAGCTGGACTATCGCAGGGCGGTTGTCAACCTGCCCATTACATTTACCAAACATCTTAATAATGACAAATATGCGCTGGGGGAAAAGTATCTGGCGGAGGATTTGGCCGCGGAGCTTAAAAAACAGGGCATTGACACGCGGCTCTATACGTTTGAGGACACTTTTTCAAACCGGAATTTTAACGAAGGGTTTGAAATCTATATGAGGGCGGGGCCGGAATTGCGGCTGGACGGGTATCACCGCTATGCCGACAAAGACCGGATTTCGGTGCTGTTTGAAACCATACCCTACCAGATGCGGGAAGTGAAAAACGCAGATATCGTGTTTACAGGGTCGCCGAAGAAAAACCGCGAATACCGGGAGAAAGGGATTAATTCGCATTTTCTGCCGCAGTTTACGCGGCTGGATAAATTTTACCATGCGCCGCGCGAAAAGCTGAAGAAAAAGGTATTGTTCGTGGCTAACCAATGGCCGGACTTTCCGCTGCGCAAGTCTGTCGAATATGCCAAAAAGAGCGGCGTAGAACTGGAAGTTTTCGGCGACAACTGGGAAAACAGCCTGTTTGGCGAGTATGCCGGATGGTGGAAAGCAAGGCAGATACCCAACGACCAGCTGAAATATTTTTATTCGTCGGCGGACATCGTCCTTAACGATACGCGGCCGGATATGATTGAAGCCGGGTTTATCAGCAACCGGATTTTTGACGCGACGGCGTGCAAGGCGTTTGTCATTTCCGACTATATGCCTGAAATTGAGGAGATTTACGGGGATTCGGTACCGATGTACAGGAACGCGCGCGAGTTTAAGCAGCTGATAGAATATTATCTGGCACATCCCGAGGAACGGCGGAAAAAGGCGGAGCAGGCATACCAGATTACGCGGGAACGTTTTGCCGCGGGGGCGGTTATCGGGAAAATGGCAGAGGTGTTGCAAGATTTTGCCGCGCGGCTGCCGGAACGGGAGTAACGGCTTTGGAACAGGAGAGGCAATGCCGCGGGCCGGCGTATAAAGCGGGCGGACGGGCAGACAGAGGAAAACAGTCAGGAATACGGGCAGAAAGATGACGGAAATGATCAGAACGGCGGGAAAAAGAGCGAACGGGAAAACGATTGCGGCTGCGGCAAAAAAAAGTAAGAACGGGGAAGCCGCGGCTGCGGCGGCGGAAAAGAGAACAGGCGTAAGAAAGGCAGGTGCAGAGAAAATGTCCGGAGCAGAGAAAACGTCCGGGGCAGAGAAAACAGCCCGTATGCGGCGGATTATGAAAACGGCGGCAGCCGTTGCCGTGGCGCTGTTTATCGGCTGGACGGGCGGTTATGTTACGGCGGACGGCATGGGGCTGAAGACGGACAGCAGGCTGGTGGCGTTCCGAATCGGCAACCAGCGGGACGTTATCGACTATGATATGCTGGCGGCAATTCGCTTTCTGGAATATAAATTCAGGCAGGAAGGGTATAAAATCGCCGGGTATGCGTATGCGGGGGATATGTATCCGAAAGAGCTGGACGCGGCGGGCGTGAACGTTTTTGTGCGCGGCTTTCCGAATTTTTATGACCTGAGGATGAATCCGAACAGCCGCAATATCTATTATATGCATCGGTTTGCCCAGTTTTATGCCGAAGAACTGCGCAATTTTGACTATTACCTGTCGTCGCAGAAAAAAGTTCTTGATGCGGTTGACGGGCGGGTCAGGGTTGATTTGCTGCCGGGCGGTTTTGTGCCGCACGAACGCCTGATTCCCGGCACGTACGCGTACGACGTGCTGTATATTTATGAATTTTACAATCCGGTATATGACGCGTTTATCCGGCGTTACAACAATCCGAAAACGTACAGCGGCGCCAGATTTGCGGCGCTGAGCGACGAAGAACGGGAAGAAGAGCTGAAAAAGGCGAAACTGGTGGTGTATGAAATGGGGCCGGTCGGCGAGGACGATGAAATTTATGTTCCGTATGCGGCTTATGACATTATCAGTTACGGGCGGCCGCTGCTGACCAACCGCAAGCCTAATCTCGACTGGTATTTCGGCGGCGACGTCTGGCTGTTTGACGACGTTGAGAGCATGGCGCTGGCGACCAATCAGGCGTTGAACACGGCGGACGGCATTCGCGAAAGGAAAGCTGCCGACGCGCGGCTGATACTGGAATCTTTTATGAATATGCGGGTGCCCTTTATGCAAAAGCTTGGTGCGGATATTTCGCGGCCGGGGCGGAGCGAAAAGGCAGCGCAGAGAGATTCTGTTCCGGGCGGCTCATTGCGGCGCCGGGGTTGATATGCAAAAAAAATGCCATATTTTTTACAGGGATTTAGAAACTGTTAACTAAATCAATAGTATTAATAACATTATGCCGGCGGAGGAGCGTCCAACGCAAGAAGGAAAGGCGGCAGACAGTGCCTGCCCGTGCCGAACCGGCGGACGGCATGAACGGCTTTGCAGCCGCGGGTGCGTCCGGAACGGCATACGTGAGGAAAATATAATAAGGAAATTAAAACATGACTACAAACGCACAAGTTGATTTTTTGAACGACATTAAAGACAAAAAAGTTTCGGTTACCGTGTTTTTGATTAACGGCGTGAAACTGCAGGGCGTTATTACCTGGTTTGACGGGACGTCTCTGCTGTTAAGACGCGACGGGCACACTCAACTTGTCTATACGCACGCCGTTTCGACGATTATGCCGGCAACGCCGATTGACGTGGTTGAAGGATAATCAGCCCTTTGCCGCAGCTGAAAGCCGGCTTTTGAATGACAGGCTTTTGAATGGCAGTTTTTTTCTGCCGAAAGCGGGCGGGCGACAGATGCTTGCAGAAGAACGCCGGACGGGCCTTTGGGGCCGGAGCCGGCGTTCGGCTGTCAGGGGAGAAAGGGAAGGCCTGTAAACGGTATCAGGCCGGCAAAAGGGAAATTTGACTGATGAGGCAGGTTTGTTAGAGATTGAAAAAGACAGAAAGACCAAGACGGCGGTTATCTGCCCGGTTATCAAAACCGCGGCGGGGGTGATGACGGCAGAAGAAGAGGCGGCGCGGGAAAACGAAGCGGCAGGGCTGGTATTGGCGATGGGGCAGGAGGTTGTCTTCTGCGAAACGGTCAGAATGTCCGCGATTGTGCCGAAGAGCTTTTTCGGCAAGGGAACGCTGGAGCGGCTGAAAACAGCCTGTGAGGAAAAAGGCGCCGAACTGCTGGTGGTGGATATGCCGGTATCGGCGGTACAGCAGCGCAATCTGGAAAAGATGCTCAATATGAAAGTCATTGACAGAACGGCGGTTATTCTGGAAATTTTCGGGCAAAGGGCGCAGACCCGCGAAGGAAAATTACAGGTGGAACTGGCGCATCTGACTTACCAGCGCGGCAGGCTGGTGCGGAGCTGGACACACCTGGAGCGCCAAAGGGGCGGCGGCGGCTTTCTCGGCGGGCCGGGAGAAACGCAGATAGAACTTGACCGGCGGCATTTGGACGAACGGATTGTCAAAATCAAAAAAGAGCTGGAAAGAGTCCGCCAGACACGCTCCATCCAGAGGGCAGCGCGCGTTAAGGTGCCTTATCCGGTGGCGGCGTTGGTCGGCTATACCAACGCGGGGAAGTCGACGCTGTTCAACCTTATTACCAAAGCGGACGTTTTTGCCAAAGACATGCTGTTTGCCACGCTGGATCCGACGCTGCGTAAAATCGAACTCAGAAAAGGGCAGGACATTATCGTGTCGGATACGGTCGGCTTTATCTCGAATCTGCCGCATGAACTGGTGATGGCGTTTCGGGCAACGCTGGAGGAGGTATTGGAAGCGGACGTTATCGTCCATGTTATCGATGCGTCCAACCCCGACTGCAAAACGCAGCGGCAGGATGTTCTTGACGTTTTGCACGAGCTGGGGCTGAACAAAATCGAACATGAGCCGAATTATATTGAGGTGTTTAACAAAACCGACAAGCTGGATGCGGCGGCGAAAGCGCGGCTGGCGGAAAGGATTTCCGGGAATACGTCTGCGGCGGCGGTTTCCGCTTTGAGCGGAGAAGGAACGGAAAAGCTGATGCAATTGCTGCGGGAAAAAATCTGTGCCAAAGGCGAACTTAAGACGGTGTCGGTTCCGGTCGGCGACGGCAAGAGGCTGGCGGAGGTTTACCGGACGGCGGAGGTTCTGGAACGGCGGGACGACGGCGAGCGCATTTACCTGCGCGTGAGGTGCTGACGGAACGGGGCGGCTTTCGGGGTTGGCGCGAGCGGGCGGAATTTTTGTACCGTGGTTGAAAACAGCGGGGAAGACAGGAAGAAAAAGATTGATTTTGCGGCGGTTTTGCGGTAAAATGGGAGAATAAGAAAGCGGCGGAGCAGCCAAAGCCGGGGAAATCGCCGTTCAGGCTGAACGGCAGAAGAACGGCAATGTAACGGCGAAACGGCTGCATAATGGCGAAATGGCGGCGTAATGCAGGCGGCGCCGAAAGAGAAAGGCAGCCCCGGGAGAAATACCGGAAGGAAAAAGACGATGGACATAACGGAACTGGAAGACGTATATTCGGAAAACGACAAATATCTTATCCGCGAATATCAGAAACACGGCACGGACGATTTTCTGGTGGCAGGGCTGGGGGACAAAACGTTTGTCGTGCCGTATAAATATACGGTGGGGTCGCATACGTCGAAAACTTCCATCAGCCGCTTTATGGCGTCAT